>Ga0315284_10006296_pt1 | contig 16900 bp, 36 predicted proteins | sample YL17G09_16_MG_FD_203696 | JGI IMG/M metagenome (GOLD analysis project Ga0315284, IMG submission 203696) | Sediment microbial communities from Yellowstone Lake, YNP, Wyoming, USA - YL17G09_16 | ecosystem: Environmental > Aquatic > Freshwater > Lake > Sediment | place: USA: Wyoming | collected...
CAGAATCCGTGCGCCGAGATTGAGACATCCCTGGACACCACGTCCGTCAGAACCAGACTAAGCTCGACCATTTTCATGGCCATCCAGGCTGATCCGCTGTAATACTTGTAATAGCTGGCGCCGATATCCCAGAAAGCCCAGCCGGTCATTGGAACGGCGAATAGCCATCCCGAACCGGTATAGGTAGCGATCGTAAAGGCATGGCCCACCCAAGCCCCCGTAGGTGTATCGGACACGGCATACCGATTCCCCTTGGCGGGACTGCCCGGCGGGTTGTTCGTCTCGGAGATAACCGGATTTTGCCAAGAGAAAGCGTCAAGGTCCGGGACTCGATATTGTGCCATTAGAACTCCTTAAATGGTGAACAGTAAGCACTTATAGTCGGTGTCGTAAGCGGCCCGCCTCGTGTAGGCTTCCTTTACCTGCGCCGCGGTCGTGGCATTCCCGGCTCCATCATCTACCGCCTCGGCCTTGTCCACGATGTTGTCTGCGTCCGTATCGTAGACGGCCTTCGTCATGTCCCCGTCACCCGAAGGCGCGGACCAGGCGGGTGCCCCAGAGACCATCTTGAGAAAGTGTCCGTCAGTGCCTTTAGCGAAGCGTGCCCACCTTGGGGTGGCGTTTCCAACAATGAGGTCCCCTTGAACAACAGATGCAGCGAGGGCGTCAGAGTGAATAGCAGATAGAATATCGTGGGGAGAACTACCACCGCTACCAAGAGTTTGAATAACAGAGCCGTCCCAGTACTTGAAAACGTTTGTAGTAGAGTTATACCAGAGACGACCTTTCTCTGCAGCACCCCAACCAGTGGTTGTAGGATCTGTGACCCACGAGTTCAGGATCAGGTACTGTCCTATGAAGACGGAGTCAAAGAACTCGCTTGAACCTCGACCTCGAGCTCTAACAACTCCTAGGGTATCAAGGTCTTCTTTTTGTGTAGGCATTAGCGTTTTCTAATCCGTCGAAAGTATTCACGGCTAATACGAGCAGCAACTGCGTAACCCTTCTTTACAACGGTAGTAACAATGAATTTAAGTACGCTTTCTACGGTGGATACAGTCTCGTTAACTACCTGACGGATACGCTTAAGGCGTAGTGTTGACTCGACTAGTTGTAGAGCCTCGCTTGTAACTCTAACGAAGGCTAGTCGGCGAATCAGCGTCTCAACGGTTTGTACTACATCGGTAAATACTCTGGTAAGGCTTCTTACCTTTAGAACTGACTCAACCGTCTGGATCATATCAGTAAGTACTTTGAAGAGATGTTTTATTCGCAGTATTGATTCAACTATCTGGAGTACGTCGGTAATAACTTTAACGGTTGGACCATCTAGAAGAATAATACCAGTACCATCTTCGAGTAGGTAGCCATCAACTGCACTTGATTCGAGAAGGTAACGATCGGCCATCTTATTAGCTCAACTTTACCAGCTCAAGGAATGACCCTTGCATTGCACGACAGACTAGCGAGGCTAGTTCTGCTTCCAGTTTAATTTCTAGAGTGCCCGTAACTGAGACAACGAAGAATCCCTCGATCATTGTAATCATGTCCGTGTTAGCCGTATCCACACTGATGGTTACTGCTCCAATGAGTGTATTCTTAGTGCGTGAACCCTGTGAGGCGTAGACCGCGTTGGCAGCCAGCGTGTTGATTTCCGACGCCGCTCCAGAGGAGGCCGTAGCGATATTGTCCGAGAACCGGCGCTCCACGACGAACTGTGTGAGTGTTCCCGTATGGTTGACCGCGACTCCAATGCCCGTGGTAGTAGCGGACGTTTGGTAGACAAGCTGACACCTGAAGTAATAGCGGCCTACGCCAACGCCAGTAATACTCATAACCGTAGTTAGCGTAAGTCCCGTGATGTCGGATGAATTAGCCGCTAGAACAAGGCGGGTTGTATACTCTCCTGCGGCCACGGTTGTACCAGCGGCACGCTTAACAAGAAAATCAACTATCTGCTGTAAGGTAAGCTTCTTCGACGTACCAGCTTCGTTGATGGCGAATTCGTTCGCTGCAGCAGCAGCTGAAGCCGCAGTCAGAGCACTGATCTTTGTGTCGGCCATTAGCGTTTCTTAATCCACCAAGATGTGTATCTCTTCGCGGTACGAAGAGCAGCTGCGTAGGTCTTCTTAACGATGATGGCGATAGCTGTATGTATAGGCACAGCTTACCTCCTTAGAAGGATTGAGGACAAGGAAACCGGTTTCCCACCGATCCTGGGTGCGGTATCCTACAGTCCATTACTGGATCCCTACCCTAAAGGGTTAAACGCCGTTGAACTGGTGGTTGACGATAACCTTGAGTGTGTCTGCAGACGTCTTCGTGAACAGGGCCCCGAACAGGAACCGGGTAAGCGCTTGAGTTCCTGCACCAGCAAGAACTAGAACGATTGCACCTTCAGCGATGTTTACGATGTTCCCTTCAGTCGATAAGTATTCGTAGGTCCAAGTAGCGATGTCTGTACCAGACCCAGTGTTGTCCGAATCTGCATCAGCCGTCTTCGGGTAAGTGGACTTGATCGTATGCCGGCCTGCCGTGTTCTCGGTTTGAACGTCGGTCTGGGTCTTTGACGTTGCAGCTGCGCTAGTACCGAGGTGCAGTCCACCGGAGCCGTTGATAAAGTTATAGGTAGGAGTTTCACCCATTGCCTTCTGTGCGTAGTAGAGGTCGCCCGAGTTCGTGACAATGTTAACGCCGTGGATCTTGGTAGTCTGACCTGTGTAGATATTTCGCTTGATAGCGATAATACGACCGATGATCCCGATATCGTCGTTGGACTTCTTGAGGGCTCTAAGTCGAGCTTCAGGAAAGAAAATCTCAACGTTGTGGTTCATAAGTAATCTTCTCATTGGGGTTTCTCCCTACTAGTCTAAGAAGTGGGTGATACCACTTCTTGGGAACAGCAATAATTCTACGTACCTTGATCATACCGTACTTGTTAGGTGTAACGGTACGAAGAATCGCGATCGCTAACTCTTTTGATCTTACCGGTTCATTGGGCATGGTACTCCTTTACACGTAGTGACATACGAGAGAAGCGTTAACAGAAGCTGTGTACCCGGTCACAGTTTCAGGGTTAGCGACCGAAAGCAGTTTAATTACCTCTGGACAGGGATCGAACGTAACGGTCTTCTGAAGTGCTGTAGTTCCAATCATAGTGAATGTAGTGGTGAAGTAGGCAGTAGTATCCCACATATCTCGAATACTGTTCCAGGAAGCGAAGATGAACGTAAGGGCTGCTGTACAACTAGCATGGGTGCCTTTGGTATAGATGGTGATAGCAGCAGACCAAACACCTTTAAGAGAGACAAACTGAGAGACGAAGTGTGTAGGACTAACGTAGATACCATTAATAGGAACTACGTAGTCTGTAGCAATGAAGTTAAAGCGCTTCATGCTAGATGCCTTTACGCTAACAGCTGATGAATTCTGTAGTTCGTCCGAACACGAAGAACACAGTCACCACCAGCATTCCCTGCGAATTCAGCGGCACCGTTATTGAAGAGGACGAGTGTCAGGTTCTCGAGGGTCGCAGTCGCACCGATAGCGTCGATCTTCGGGAGACAGTTCGTGTACGTATCAGCGGCCTGATACAAGAAACCAGTACACTCAACTGTCTGAGAGGCGACGACCCCCGTAGTAGTTCCGTACCGAACCTCTAGGTTACAGGCCGAGGGCTCTGAGAGCACGTTAGTTGCATAGTCGAGCATGAGTCGTGCGGTAAGGAACTCGAGGAAGTACCCAGTACCAGGTGCTGCCACTAGAATCTGCGGGGTAGCACGAAGGGTCTTGATCAACGTAGACGTAATTGCAACATCTGCGAAGCCTTCCTGGATATAGAACAGCGCCCCGTCTGCTGCACGAGCGGAATCCAGGGCAAGAAGTGCGGATGCGGACTTGCCTCCACGGATGTGGCGAACGGCTCTTACTGTTACACCGTCACCATCATGTCTTTCACCGAATCTGTTCATATTTCACTCCTATTGTGAGGGAGGTTTGTATAGGGCGGTTAGTTACCTCCCGCCCTAGTGGTTTAGATGCCTTGAGATCCGTACACGCCGGGCCAATGAGTAAACCCGTACGAGCAACGGAATCTCGTCACGAACCTGGCGTTGCCCGTATTCGGGTCGTCATAGTTCCTGAACCGAGGTTTGACACGATCGAACCACTTCATGTAGTGATCCATCGGACGCGTGGTAATAAACCAGGCGTCTTCGTCCGTCAGGTAGTGGAGAATCATCTTCTCCAGTTCCCATTCCCGGATTGCGTTGATATCATTGTCCGTGGTTCCCGGCATCTGAGTACTACCGAGCACCCGTGTGATGATATCTCTCTGGTTAGGACCAGAGATAACCCACTTCGGTCTCTTCAACATAGGAAGACCGTTTGCATCGGTCCACTTCTCGATCGTCTGCGTTGCACTCAGAAGCGTTGCGAAGTCGAAGTCTGCGTCCGTTGTAGGCTTGTTGGCGTTCGTGCCAGCAGCCTTAGATTGAGGATGGTCTGTAGCACAGAGTGCCTTACCGTCGATGCCCAGATACGAACCTGAGAAGGCATTGTTAAGGACAGAGATAGCAAGAGTATCACGTGTCTGCTTAACGGCGGTCGCAAGCATCGTCGTAGCTTTATTGATGATACCATACTGTTCGTCCTCGAAGAGCTCCTCAGTGACTTCGTACCCAAGAACATACGTCTTGTGAAGGTAGTTCTTTTCACTCGACATCTTGATGTAGTCGAACGTGGTTGGATCACCCTCACCCTTTTCGGGCACGAGCCCGAAGCCGTCGATCACGAGATCGTCTTCGTCCTTTAGAGTACTGGACTCGATGTTCAGATACTTCTCATATTCCGAAGGATAGGAATCCAAGGTCATGAGATAGATTTTGTTGAGACCAGGATACATAAGAGATGAAAAACCACCGCGACCCATAGGTGATGGCATGTTAGACTCCTATCTGCCGGTTAGCTGCAACGATCGTGCAACCAACCATACCCGCAATCGTTCCCAACGGGTCGATGAATTTAAGAACCTTGACACGAGAGGTTGTAGTCGAGACAGCCTTGTCAACAACCCACTTGCCAGCCGCGCTCATTGCGATATCCGCAAGGAGGCCCATGTCTGTGGCTTCGATCTTGTTGTTACCAGCGGTAGCGTGATAGACGCTCAAGCCGAAGAGAACGATCTCCATAGCGAGAGCAACACGGATCTGATAGAGTCCCGCTGTAGTGTTGTGTGCCGATTCGAGAGCCATACCCATAATAACGGTCGGATCTGTACCGCAAAGGGTTAGATAACCCGAAACGGTGTAGACGAAGTCTCCAGCGAGGAAGACTTGTGATGCAGCTTCCGGAAAGTTAAGAGAGGGCATGGCACTACCCGTAAGGGTCCCGATGGCACGAGAGGTAACGATGTTCGCCATGTTTACTCCTTGTTAGTCGTCTTTGGACTCCGCGATAATTTTGAGTCCGTCGTGGTGTTTACCCAGAGAGCGTTTAAGGCGCTCTCCATCGTCTTGGTACTTCCGTTTGATAGCATCAATCCGCGCCTGGTTTTTGGCTTCCAATTGCTTCTTGAGTCTCTCATGGTTGTCCTTAGACGTCCTTTGTAGGATAAGATTACCGATCCGGACAGTTCCATCGGACGAGATCATTTTCTCCGCGATTGTTCCTTTGATCTCGGAGTCGGTAGGAGAAACGTTCTCGTAGCCTTGGATCTTCCGGCGTGTATGCTTACCAGCGTCTGCTGATGTTAGTCGATAGTGATGGTCTGGTTTCTTCTTAACTTCACCCGTAACGTCATCGAGAAAGCCCATTTTAGTCCTCCCTGGGAACTTGATACTTACGATATTCCTTCAGATCCATCTTGAACCTCTTAGCCCAAAGGTCCTCAGCTGCTGAGAGAGGTTCCTCTCCAGGAGGAGCTGTAGCAGGTGCTCCACCACCACCAGCAATAGCGTTAGGAGCTGCAGGCGGAGGTTCCTTACCTAGTTTCTCGGCACGAGCCATATTGTAGGCGAAGGTCCATCCGTACTGGGGGTTGATCTTATGGGTGTAAGGCATCTGGTTAAAGATCTCAGTGGCTCGTTCCTCGAAAGAGGCAAAGTCTGGACGAGAGGCCTTTAGAGATTCTTTGTGGATGAATCCGAGAGCCTCTACAACAGGGTTCATAGCCACTTCGAACATTTGTCCAAGAGCAGAAACCTGACTCTCCTCGAAGGCAGAACGAGGGTCTACACCGGAGCGAGAGGTAGTACGACCGCTATCATCATCGTCTTCAGCTGCATTAGCTTTCTGCTTGGGAAGATGTTCATTAGCGTACCACTCGTTCCACTTCTTGTTAGTCTGCTCGACCTTTGTCTTAGCAGTCTCGACTTCACCATAGATTTTGGCGATCTCCGCTATTGTCTTACCCCTGAATTTCTCTGGAATGCCTTCTCCATCGAACTTCAAAGTGGTAAGATCGGGCTTTAGAGCAGCAGCAGCCAGTGCTGCAGCGTCTCCGCCTGCGGCCGGAATAATAGATTTCCCGGTCGCTGAATCAATTCCATCAGCCATTTTTCTCCTCCTGAAGTAATTCCTGCTCAATCATTTCCGTGATTGACAGGAGATATAAGCCAGCACGTATATCCGCACGGGCTACGAAGCGTTGTTCGTCACGTGTATCGTCATGTAGAATGGATTCAGCTAATGCTGTATTATCTTTAAGGAGCTGTCGTATACGAGACCAAACGTGATTCGATACAAAGTCCTCGAAATCTTCTCTGGTGAACTTTATTACTTCGTTACTCATTGTGTAGGTGCTTCAGGGGCAGCACCACCACCCGAAAGCATTGCTAGAAGTTCAGGTGGAAGTCCGCCTGCTGGCCCACCTGCTGGAGGGCCTGGGGGGACCCCCATAGCGTTAGGAGGCATAGCCATAGGAGCCCCCCCACCGACATCAGGAGGTATGCCGGATACAAACATATCTGTATAGCGTTCAGGAGAAGGCTCACCGTAAACTTCTAAGACAGAGCGGAATTTATCAGCTGCAGCCTCACGAATCTTCATCAAGGTCATCTTAAGATTCGGAGGAGTCATCGGACTATCGATTTGCATCGAGAGCTGAGTCATCTGTGTATAGAATTGTGCAAGCAACATCATTGTTTGCTGAGCGTCCTGCTTTGCAACTTCCTTATTCAAGGCAAGGTTAGAGAGGTTACTGACGAGAGCAATAGAGTACTGCGGTCCCATCTTTGGCATCTCAAGCCAACGTTCTGTCTCTGCTCCACGTTTATCACCAAGAAGCATATACGGAACGCTCCTAGGAAGATGTCGATGGAACATACGTAGAGCGTAGTTACCGAATCCGTCTTGAACTTGACGGATATCTCGGATACAGAGATCGAACCGACGAGCTCCTTCCTGGATTAGAGCGAGAGTAGCTGTTGCTGTAGCTCGACCGCCAACGGAAGGAGATTCACGACCCATTGAATAGTCGTTGATGCCAGTTCTTCGCTCGGAGAGATCCATAACCATTCGAATGAATGAGGGGTTCAGGTTAAAGGATGATCCCATTGGAAATGACATTAGATCTTTCTCGGGGTCATCAAGTAAGAATAGCTTCCCAGGATAGATATCTGTATCGGATCGAAGGCTCTTACCCTTTCGACCTTTGTAGCACTGCATAGTAGCTATCTTAAAGTTGTCGATGAGGAGGTTTACAAGGGCCCAAAGAGCTGTCTCGTAAGATTGAGCCATCTCCATAACGCCGAGACCGAAGATACCGTAGTCTCTAGGACCGTAACGAAACAGAAATAGGGGCCACTCTGGATAATCATCGACCTCTACCTTCATAATCGTACGAGATGCGGGATGCCACTTAACAATATATTTACCGAAGAGGCCTTTCTTTTCTACATCAAACTTAATCCAGGTCTCGATACCTTCAACCTTTGGTCCAGAAGGTGCAATCTCACCACTGCGTTCTTGTGCCGCCTGCTGTGGTTCATTTACAGGACCTTTGAAGGCAAGGAGTTTATCGATATCGGCAGAGTCGAAGAACTTATCCTTGCGGGCCATTTCAAGTTCAAGGGGAGTCCACACAAGGTTTCTACCCCACCAAGGTAATTCATGAACTTCGGAATAGCCTCCCGGTACGTAAAGATCTCGAAGCGGTAGACCTTTTAGGACAACACTTTGAATGGTAGGAATTTCCTGTTGGGAGGGAATGAATCCGTACTTCTTATAAGGAAGGTATTCGTATTCCTCAACCCATGGCGCGAGATACGCGCCAGTGCCTAAGCGGCACGTTTCAAAAACACAACGACGCATTACATCGTAATAACGCATTTCACGTTGGACCTTAAACTCAAACATGTCCTCGACACCCTTAGCAACCTTAACCCAGGAAGAATCTCGAAGGGCATGAACAGAGAACGTTGGTTTATAGGCCGTCATTGTATTAAGGAAGCGGGCAGTAGTTGCATCTGTGTAAGTTGCACCAAGACCCATAGAAACGTTCGACATCCAGTCGGAACTACGAGGCTTAACACGTCCTGCGTAAGCATCTTCCCACTCGTTGCGTTTGCTTTGCAGGGGTTCGTAGACTTCACGTTTAGCGCGTTCGTGCTCCTCTTCAAGGTAGGCAAGTAGTCTTGCACGAGAAGTGTCGGTGAGTTTCACAATGTCGGGCATCTTAGATTCTAGCTCCTGAGACAAGACCCCGATAGTATCGAGCATCCTGAGCCCACTCCTCAAACCTAGATGAAGAAGCATCAGCAGGTTGAGCCATTTGCATTACCCAAGCCCAACCATCAAGAGCGTCTTTCGTTTTCGATCCGGGGAATGCTGTATATTCCTCAAGGAAGCAGACACAGGAGCGATGTACGTATAAGAGTCCGTCACGAGCGAATTGACACCCAGCTCGTGCACGAGTATCCTTAGAACGCTTAGTGTCTTTCGAGAGAATTTCCAGAATAGGCTTCTGAGATTCGTTCTTCCAGATTTCATCGGCAAGGGGTTTCAGTGCAGCTTGATATCCGAAGCCCTCAACACCCATACGAATAAGGCCGTGTGGATACCAACGAAGCCACATAGCGAGCATTTCCTTCACAAGGGCAAGAGGGTCACTACGCTTAGCCCATTCATCGAGTAGATAGCGTCGACCCTTAGCATCGATGCCACCTATAATGATAGCGTTCCGCGAGGTCATTTTCTGTGCAGCGGTAAGCGCGGTAGAGTGAGACATATCTACAGCGGCGTAGATATTCATATTACCGAAGGAGACGAACTCCCCGGATTCTAACTCGACACCGTTAGGTAGCCTCTTATAATATTGGAGCCAGGCCGTTTTTAGCTCAGCTAGCTTTTGGTCCGAGGGGTTATTCATCCATTGAGTTGCGAACGTATAAGGATCTGCTTGCTGTTTACGAAGCAACCAGTCCATAGTATAAGCTTCAGGGAAGATTGGTTTATTACCTTCGATGGCCTGACGATAGTAGATGAAGTATTCAGGATGGACTTCTTCGATATAGGAGAGTACATCGATGTTTGACCAGTGATTACCCACGACGGTGATATCTCGTTGTGGGATCGGTGGTCTTAGAAGACCTTCGCGCTGTTCGAATCGGTCCGTGAGTTTCTTCATTAGCTCAGCGGACTCGTATGTATCTTCGTCTACGAGGTCGTCGTATACGATCCAGTCAAAGTGGTTAGCAGTTACCTTTGTTTGCCAGCCTGCAGCTGTCCAGGTTGCTTCAGGCCAGTCCATTGTACGAGGGAGGCAGGCTTCCTCTTTGTTCCAGCGCTTGGATTTCTCGGGCAGAAGTTCAGGGAAGAGTTGACGGAGTAACGGAGCGTTCTCGAACGCTGCTCGAACCTTAGAGACCATACGTTCTGCATTAGTAGCATTATTAGCTACGATAAGACCCGTCTCATTCGGATTACGAAGCCCCCGCCACACAGCGTATGAGATAGTAAAGATTGAGGTTTTATAGTGATCACGTGGAACTACAGAACAGAGACGATGGTATGAAATAGCGTTCTGTGCTACCTGACACATCTCGTAATGTAGCGTCGGAGTCAGTTGCTGATAGCCTAGCAGGGCAGTAGCGATAAAGAAGATTGATTCCTGACACTGCTTACGTAGTTGGTCGGGCAGATTCTTCGCTTGCGTTGTCTCTTCGTTCATTGGCGTGTTCTGAAATAGGCTTAGCTAGTTTGAGAAGGTCTTTATCTCCTTGTAAAGTACGGGCTTCACGTTCACGCTTTAGTGCATCGACGAGAATCCCGGCTTCAAGCGTACCGATATTGACGACGGTCTGCATCGCAGGTGTGGCTTTAGCGTATCCAGCTCGATCAAGAAAGTCTTGCGCGACGTCGCGGACGATTGTTTCCGATGAGGATTTCAATAGGGCTTCTAGTCGGTTAAAGGATTCTTGTGCTACACCTTGAAGTTGCTCGGTGATACTCTTGACCTTCTCACCGATAACGGCATCAACCCCTACATAATGTTTATCGCGAAGCCGATCGAGTAGGTCTCGAAATTCGGGATGTTCCTGCGTACGTTTTACAGTAGCGAGCTTCAGGCCTGTAGCTTGGGAGATCTCTTCATCGGATTGCTTTAGAAGGAGACGTCGAGCGATTTCATGATGTAGTAGTTCTAGTCTTGCTCGCATGGAGCGTCTCGTTGCTTCTATGAATAGTATACGGCATAGCTGTGGTGATAGCAAGTAGCACAAGCTTCTTGTGCATTGCTTGGCTCAGAGTGATTTTTTGGTAAATCGGTGAAACCGCTTTAATCATGTATATCAGTATGTATATGGAGGGGGTACGGTATCCCCTATGAGAGGAGTATAGTATGAGTAGTATAAGACATATGAAGCTGATACACTACGGAAGTCTAAAGTTCGATCCCCTTAAATGGAAAGAGCCAATACTCTTTCCAGGATTTAATAAGCCTAGAGGAGGCTTCTGGGCAAGTCCAATCGACTCAAAGTGTGGTTGGGATTGGTGGTGTAGATCAGAAGCATACAAAGAGCAATCTCTTGATACCTTCTTCGAGTTCGAGATCACAGGTAAGATACTTAGACTAAGAGGCGAGACTCCGATATTAAATATGAATGAGCTTATATATCGAAAGGTTGATGCATTGTATCTACCAGAGAGTATGATCTATGAGCCCAGATATTGGGGTTGGGATTGTGAATCAGTCGTAATTCTGAATAAAGATATAATCCGCTCGTAAGAGCTGAAAGGAGAAAGCTATTAAGCAAACTCTCGCACCGTTCCGATTGAAAGATCGGAAGCCGATGAGCGTGAGCATCGAGTACGAGTGTCTCCTTAGCGCGGAGATCTCATCACTCGAGTTCGCTCTCATCAAACAAGAGTTCCGTGCGGCTCTTCATAGAGTCTTCGGTAACTCTCTAACAGTCGTTGATGATAGCATCAGCGGCCAAGGCTACGCATCTAAGTCGTAGCTTAATACTCTAGATCTGAAAGGAGGTGATAATCGTGAACGCAACACTCAACTTCCGACTCTCGAAGGAAGCCATGAGCTCTCTGCTCAAAGAACTTCTCAGCAGAGCTGAAGGAGCAAGGACAGGCGAAGGCGTAACCCTAACGTTCCAGCTTTCTCAGAGCAGTAGTTTGTGCGATCCTAAGCTTACGCTCTTCGATTGTTACGAAGAGTACTTCGACCATATCGTTGGCAGCAACGATATAGAGTAACAATTTAGATCTGAAAGGAGGTGAGTAAGATGTTCTTAGATCTATTCGCTACGATTGGATTACCAGTTATTGGACCACTGTTATTACTTCTGTACATGTTATGTAGCGAACGTAAGAAGTGTAAGAAGTAACTACTATCATTGAAAGGAGAAGCAGATGTGGTACATCTTGTTCCGCATCAATCTTCTGTGGGCAATGGCTGATCAGCTCGGTGATCGTTATCGAGAGCAGATCGTCACATTGGTCGAACAGAACTTTGATGCTTGTGCAATCGCTAGAGAAATGTAGTCTCATAGGTCCGCTTACCTACGAACTCTTCGTGTGTAACGCTAACGACTAACAAAGCTTAGAACAACCTTGCGAGTTCTCTAAGCATCTTACAAAGGAGCTACTGCAATGTCTAAGAACAAAGCAGCTTGGGAAGCTTCTTCGTGGGACGAGCTGAAGAGCCTCACGACGCTCGACGAGTGCCTCAAGGCGCTTGCGGCCCGTGAAGCAAATCGGCTTTACCACAAGAAAGCTAACCTCAAGAAGCAGTCCATCCTGGCGAAGGCCAAAGAGATGGGCATTACTGCCGACTGAGGAGCTTCTCCAGCCAACACTGAGTAAGACTCCGGGCCGCGGAGAGCCTGGGAACAGAATCTCCGTACTATATATAGATGAAAGGTGGTGAGAAAGTATGAAAAGACCATACGGGCCACTCGAAGGTAACATCTGGATCGATGTCGTTAAACCCCGTAAGTACTTCATCGGTGACCGAGTCATCGGGAAAGGTCCTCGCGGGAAGTACGACGGCAAAGAAGGTACCCTGATTCGTAGCCTCTCCGTGTATGGAGGTATACATCAAGGCTACTACATCATCAAGTACGACGACGGACAAACTCGTACCTACATGGCGATTAAGAAGGCATAAGGAGATCTGAATGGTCTTGTGGGTTCGCTCACCCATGAAAGGAGGTGAGAAACATGACAGACAAACAGAAGCTCGAAGCTATTCGTGAGGTTATCAACGAACTCAAAGGTGAGGATGTAGACTACGTTACAGTTGAAGCAGGACTCGAAAGTATTGAGCAGATCCTCAACGACGACGAATGACCTCGCGGCTTCATCCGCATGAAAGGAGGTGAGAAGCTATGATTAGCTGCTTCCCAAAGCGTCTTGTAAACTTCATCTATCATCATAGATGGAGTAAGTGGGGAATACCCAGAGTAACGGATATTCTAGACTGGATTCCCTATCTTATCTGTCGAACTCTCGTGAAGGTACTTCACAGAGATGACGTTGGCTACTGAGGGACTTCGCGTCCGCTTACGCATGAAAGGGGGTGAGAAATATGTTACGCATGCGACAGAAAGACGAGACAGACAATCTAAACCTCTACACAACAGTTGTCATCGTCGAGAAGGAACCATTCACTCTCAACGGAAATACGTACGTTCCTCCGGACGGAACTGCAATCGAGGTCGAGATTCGCTTTGCACTCGATCTAGTCGAGAACGCGATCGAGAACAACGATCCTCTCGGTGAACTACCGACGAAGCTCGATGAGGCATTCGCTACGATCCGAGACTACCTCAACGACCCCGATGCCTGGACTCACGATTACGACGAACGTGTAATCGGCAAAGAGAACGTTTACAAGAGTAGTGCAGAGGAAGACCACAACGTCTAACTAGGACCTCGATAGTGCTGAGCAATCACTATAAAAGGCTCACGACGTCCACTTACGTCTGAAAGAAGGTGAAAATCATGAAGAAAGAGAAACTACACGAAGATTGCTGGCACTGCGACAAAACATTCATCAAGGGAGATCTCGTCGTCACCGTCTACATTCAGCAGATGTACACGGAAACACAGTTCAAGCACGTTCCAGGGCAACTCTACAACCTCTACTGTCTCGAGTGTGCATGTAAACAACAGATAGCAGGCTTCACGTTCGAGCAGCTGTCAGTATGTGCACCAGAAGGTTGGGAGAATCAACTCTCTCCTCGCACACTGATGAAGATGTACTTCTTAGAGTGTGACTATCAGTGGGTTCTCAGTGAAGTCGAAAAACTTCGTAACTCGTAAAGAGAACGAGCAGACGAAGTAACCCTGTGTTCGCTTACACATGAAAGGTGGTGAGTAAGAATGGCTATGCAAGAACACTACTCCGAGACTTCAATCACTCTCTCAAGACCTGAACTCCGAGATATACTCGAGAAGATGGTTGCTCGTCCTAACGACTATGTCAGGCTCACAGCACATCTGTACTTTCTAGAAACCGAGCGACCGGAGACGAAGGTCACAGTCTTCATCTACGGAGAAGGCCCCAACGAGGAATACGAGATCTGAGGGCCTTTGCCCTCTATCCTGAAGGAGGTGGTGCTATTGCTTGTGTAAAGCACCTAATCCACTACCTTCGTAGAAGGAATCTGCAACTTCTACGAAGTATACAATTGAATCGAGCCTGACTAGCGCTCTGAGCTAGTGGTTGGCGCATTGCAGCGAATGACTACAGCAGGTTAGTCTTACATTCGCTGTGTTGCAGCGACTGGGGGGAAGTCTGTGCGTTGAGATTTCCTGGCTACACGTTACTTTGTGTATAGATGTAGACGCCCACGTCTGTGCGTGAAACACGTTACATCGCTCATCGTAATGAGCCGAGCAATAGAACAGAATGACAATGATGTCGTGAAATATTATCAATCATGTCAATTGCTTGGCTATCAGAGACGTAAGGGAAAAAACTGTATATTTGGACCCACATGTAAATACGGTTAAGCTATATATATAATATATATGAAATATTAGATACTATATATATATAGTTACCACGTTTTTACACCCCCCGTCGTTTTGGCGGTTATTGCCTATAGCCAAGCAATATGCACGTTTGATATTATTTCACGGAATCATTGTCATTCTTGTCTATTGGTCGGCTCATTTCAACAGAGGAGGTATAAAGCATGAAACGTAACTGTCGGTCACCACCTGTCACAAAACGCGTGACTTTTACTTTGAACTATAGTATCATATACTTAGAGAAAGGAGCATGAAACATGACTGACGGAAGCTTAGCCGAGTCACGAAACGTGAAGCTAGGATTTCCATCTACTGAAAGTAGAGATGAGGAAATCCGTCAAGTCCTCCGTGACTACATCTATCACGACTGCGAAGCAACGAGACTCGGACGTTACAAAGGTTTCTTCCACGTCATTGAACGAGCAAGGCTCACGCGAGTCCTCGAACGTTACGGAGTAACATGAAAGAGCTTGATTGTAATCTTCCGGCCTCTTCGGCCTACAACCAGCTGAGACAGCAAAAACGTTCGTAGCGAAGCGCACTGCGAAGCAGCCACGTACACCGTTGATTTTCAAATTTACATGATGTATAATAGATTCAGAGAAGAGAGCATGATGCAAAGCAAACAGTCATCAACGAACGGTTCCGACCGTTCGAATCTTACAAAGGAGGTGGCATAATGTCCACTGAGAAGAATCTCATCGAAGAGGCTGAGGATCTCACGTCCTTGGTCGAGGCGTTCGATGGCGAGGAAAACCTCCTGTCGTACGTCAAGAAGGCCGTTCGGTTCGCCGAGCAGCAGAGGCTGAGCCACAAAAAGGCCTATCTGAGGCGCCAGCTCATCCTCCAGCGCGCGAAGGATGCCGGCATCACCGGCGAAGAAGAAGCGTAACGCAAGACACGAAGCGTAAGCGTGAGAAAGCTACGTACGAATGCTTTCAAAGCCGAGTCCGCGAAGCGTGAACGTGTACCTCGCGGAGCGATTGAGAGATGACAATCTCTCGGTTTTGTGAACAACCGATTCATCTCTGAAAGGTGCAAAGCACTATGAGATTCGTATCCGCGTGTATGAAGTTCTTCGGTCGGAAGAAGGATCAAGACCTCCACGCCTTCATCGCTGAGACTAGAGATCTGACGGAGCTCGATAAGACGGAGCTCACGCCGCTGCTCGAGAAGGAGCTCGGAGAGAAGATCGACGTCGAGCCGAAGGCGTAACATGCACTGGAGATCTTCCTGGCTTCGTTGGAAGCTCGGAACGTGCTTAATAGATATTGCCTGGAGCTTCGTAAAGAGAGTTGAAGACATGCTCTCGCCAGACGACACGTTCGAGCAGTACGAGTGTCTTAGTGATATGGTTACTGGAGTCACTAAGCATAAGGCAATTGCAACCGAGTGGGCGGACGGAACAATCACCATCCATCAAGGTTACAAAGGCACCGTCGAAAAGGAGTAGCACACATGCAACTAAATGTATCTAGCGACGCTAGTCTCACGTTCACGAAGGAAGAGCTTGAGGAACTAGCGTCACAGCTTCGAGACGGAGAGACCATCATCCTTAAGTTCCAACTTGAGGACTCTTGGCCTCTCCACAATCACGTCGACGGCCACATCGTTGGCGCAGACAAGACCCGTTACGAGTTCCGGAAGCCGATCCTAGTCGATACAATCAACGACTTCCTGAAGGACGAAGCATGAGGAAGGGATACCCTGGAGGTATAAACCCAGCACTATTGGCGATGCTCGTCGTAGGTAAGGAGTACGGTACTCCTCACGTCCCAGTCGCTATCGAGACCAATCCCGAGAAGTCTCCTCGGCTCGTGGCTGACGAAGTCAATGCGGAACGCTATCCTAACGCGAAGACCCGCAAGCGGCTTGGACTTCCGAAGCCGGTGAAGACACCCACGAAAGCACATCCAAAGCGTTACAGGAGGAAACGTGAAACAGGATGAGGACATCATTACCATCGACGATGTGCGAGAAGCAATCCGAAAGTTTCTTCTCTCCGAGGTAGAGAACTACGTCGATGCTATGGAAGAATCCGAGCTACTTGACTCCTGGAATCGAGACCGAGGAGAGGTAGACGGTCTCGAAGCTCAGAGAATGTTCTCGCTCTTTCTAATCTCCAAACACTGAAAGGAGTTCTAAATATGCTTAGAACTAAAGGACGTTTACACATTGGTACGGTCGAGGTCACACACTCAACGAAGCTCGAGGTCTATATTGTTCGTCATACGAACGATGCGGACTTCGTTGACGTTCGTACGTGGTTCTCGAACATCTATGCCGGGGGTGCATGGACCCCTACGAAGAAGGGCATCCATATTCCAATCTTTCTAATTCCGGCTCTTACCGAGAGGCTTCAAGCCGCTCAGAGCTTTGACCCTACAATGCTCTCGTAGGAGGATTCTGA
>Ga0315284_10006297_pt1 | contig 16899 bp, 14 predicted proteins | sample YL17G09_16_MG_FD_203696 | JGI IMG/M metagenome (GOLD analysis project Ga0315284, IMG submission 203696) | Sediment microbial communities from Yellowstone Lake, YNP, Wyoming, USA - YL17G09_16 | ecosystem: Environmental > Aquatic > Freshwater > Lake > Sediment | place: USA: Wyoming | collected...
GCTGAAATTTTGATTGCTATAGTTATTGCCGGCATTGTCATCGGCGGCATTGCCGGAACCATCGGCACCAGTGTAATCACCAGCAAAAAAACCAGACAAATTACCGCGGCTACTGGTTTAGCCCAACAGGATATTGAAGCGGCAAAGGCAGTGGCTGAGAGCAGCTGGCTTTCTATATATTGTCCGCCTTCGGGGACTTGTCCGGGGAACAAAGGCCCGAGCAATCATTATAAAGCAGTTTTATCCGGCGGCTCTTGGCAAATTCAAAGCGGCGAAGCTACCTCAACGATTGATGCTTTAACTTACACTCATTATTTTTATATTGAAAATGTTAATCGTGACGAAGGAGGCGATATTAAAACCGACGGCACCGAAGATCCCTCAACCCAGAAAATTACGGTGATGGTCACCTGGAGCGGGGAAACAAATTTTACGATGGCTGAATATTTGATGCGGACCACCTCCTCGTATTTTAGAGATTTCAATTGGTCAAGCGGCAATTTGGGCGAAGGCCCTTATACCTCGAGTCAGGGCAAGTATTCAACCACTTCCGGCGACGTGATGATTGATAACAGCGCCATTAAACTCAACATTTAAAGAATAATTTTCATTTTTTCCCGACGCAAGGTCGGGATTCCGACTTCATTATTTTAATATTATCGGTGCGTCGGAACAATTTTCAATGGCGACATGAAAAAAATCTTTTTGAAAAAAAACTTTTTATCTTGCGGAATTTTAATTTTAGCGGTTTTGGTTTCGGCGGCTATTTTATTTTTGAATCAACCCCAGAAAACTCAAGCAGCCGACGCCTGCGACAATTCATGTTCTTATTGTACTACACCCGGCATCCCCTCGGGATTGACTTGGCTAACAAGTGGCGAGACCCAATTAGCGCCAACTTGGGGTTTATCACCAGCGCCTAGTTATTACAATTTAGTTGGCGTTTCCGGCTCCACGCTTAACGTGAATACTACCAGTGTTTATTATGTTCACACCGGTTTAAATCCAGGCACTTACTATAGTTATAAAGTTAAGGCATGCAACAGTCCTTGCGAGATTTGTGTCGGCGAGTGGCCTGATGCTTATTGCGATTCGACTGCTGATGAATGTTCGGCTTATTCTTCTACCTGGGGTAACACCACTGATTTTAAGGCGCCAACTGGTTTGGGTGCTTCTTGCGATTTTGATGGTGCCAATGGTAAAGCTAATTTGAACTGGACCGACAATTCCAGTGCTGAGAGCAGTTATAAAGTGGAATATAAATACGCCGGCGGGACTTACAGTGTATACTCGACTGAGCCAGCCGGCACCATCAGTAAAGTTGTCTCGCCATTAAATCAGGGCCAATTGGTTTATTTTCGAGTGCGGGCTTATCACGATTCCGGGACTTATTCAAATTATTCTAATGAATCATCTTGCACCACTCCGCTTTCCGCTCCCAGTGGTTTGGTCGCCAGCGCTATTAGTTCTTCACAAATCAATCTTTCCTGGACTGGTAATTCCAACGGCGAATCCGGTTTTAAAATTGAAAGAGCCACCACTTCGCCGCCAACCACGGAAATCGACACGGTCGGTCAAGATGTCACTTCTTATTCCGACACCAATTTAGCGGAAGGCACCACTTATTATTATCGGGTTAGGGCTTATACCAGTCATACCGACTCCAGTTATTCCAATGAATCAAGCACCACAACTCTGATTTATTATCCGTCCGGCTATCTTGAATCTTCAACTTTTGACACAGGTTTTACTAATGGCGTGGCTTTTGTCAATATTTTATGGAAAGGAACTTTACCCCCTGACAGCCACGTTCGTTTTCGTTTGGCCTCTTCTACTTCTTCAGCTAGTACCTGGACTTTCTTGGGTTATGATGGGACAGCAGCTGATTATTATGAACCGTCGCCGAACTATTGTCCGCCACCTGATCAAACCAAAATCTGTGCTTCCATTCCGATTACAACATTCTATCATAACAATCACCGTTATTTCCGCTACAGAATTTATCTCTATCCGGCCGGTTCACAGTCTCCGACTGTTACCGATGTAATTATTGGTTATTCACCTTAAAATTTATGCCCAGTAGTAAAAATAGGAATTTTTTAAATAAAAAAAATAAAAAAAAGAGGGGAATGACTGTTTTGCCGTTGGTGATTATGATAGGTTTGGTTATTGTAGAATTAGGAGTGGCCATGGCTTTTCTTGTTTATCTTTCTAACATGTCCAGTTATGGCACGCGTTTGGCGCAAGAAGCATTGTTCGGCGCTCGCTCCGGCGTCAACGACGCCATTTTGAGAATTATTCGGAATAAGGATTTTATGGGCACCTATTCTTCTATTACGGTTGGCCGGGCAACTGTGACCGTTAGTGTTGTAAAAGATCAGCCCGACACCAATCAAACTACAATTACGAGCACAGGCATCGCCCTCATCAGACAGAAAAAACTTCAGGCAGTTGTCAGTATTGACCCCAATACCGCCACCGTTTCCCTTGTGTCTTTAACGGAAATTTAGATATGAATTTAAAAAATTTAAGCAAATATCTTGTTGGCAAGGAATATATTGCCGGCCTCTCTTTGCGGGACACGGCTTTGCATTTGTTGCTTTTTTCGCCGGATGATAGAAACAAAATTTTGGCTTCGTTTGAAGCGGAACTGCCCCAGGGCGCTATTGTCGAGGGCGAGTTAAAACAACCAGAAACTTTAAAACCGATTTTAGAAGGCTTAAGACATTCAGCTGAACTTAAAAAAATCAAACATCTTTACGTTATTCTCTCTTTGGAGAGCGGCACGGTTTATCACAAAGTTTTTGATTTGCCCCAGGTTGATCCGAAAGAATTGGGGACGGCCATTGATTTGAATATGAAAATGCTCTCGCCGATTAAATTTGAAGAGGCTTATTCTGATTGGGAGTTGATGGCTGACATTTTGAAACAAAACTCTTTTAAATATCGCATCAATTCCGTTTTTGCCAAAAAAACCACCGCCGATCCCTATTTAAAAATTTTAACCGAGGCCGACTTTATGCCGTTAGCAGTCGAATTTAATGCTCTGAGTTTTTGGCGGCTGTTTAACGAATCCAATTTATTAGGCGATGAGTCAAAAAACTATTTGATTATTTTTCTTTCGGCCGATGGTTTGGATTTTTTAGTGGCGAAAAAATCCGGCCTTGAGTTCAATTATTTTCAAACCTGGCGAGAGGCGCTTGAGACCCTGGTTATTTCGGCGCCCGAGACGAGCCAAGGCGTTTTGAATAAAGAAAACTTTTTTAAAATCTTCACCGAAGAATTGAGAAAAGTGCTTAATTTTTACCTCAACCGGTTTCAAGAAGGAGTTTCCAATATTTTTCTTTTTACGCCGGCCTATCAGGAAGAATTGGAGAAAACCATCGAAGAACAATTTCATTTGCCAATTATTAAAGAAAGACCTAAATTCGCTTATCCAGCCAGCTTTTTCGCGGCCGCCGGCGCGGCTTTGCGCGGCTTGATTCCTCGCGTTGATGATGTAAGCGTCAGTTTGATGGCTGTCGGCACCGAAGAGGAATACCGGCGTCGCCGCGCTTCAAATTTTATCAATCTTTGGTCCAAAGCCGTTTTTGTCACTTTGATTTTATTGGCAGTCGCTTCTTTTGGAACGCATCTCTTTTTAAATATCACCGCCAAATCTGTAAAAGAAAGTTCTGATAATTTAACTTTGAAAATAGATGAAAACAAATTGAGAGACCTTCAAAAAAACGCCGAAGAATTTAATAAACTGGTTAGCCAGGCAATAATTGCCAAAAACAGCACAAAAGATTGGTCGGGATTTTTCACGCTCTGGCAAACTTTTGGTCCGGAAATTAGAATAGAAAAATTGATTATCGGCTCTTTGGAAACACCGGTTGCCTTCAGCGGCTGGACCAATACCAAAGACAAGATGCTTGATTTTAAAAAGAAACTGACAGAAGCGACAGATTATTTTTCTAACGTTGATATTCCTCTTTCTTCCATTATTCAAGGTAAAAACGGCGTCGAATTCAATCTGAATTTTAAAATTAATAAACTGCCATAAATAGAAATTCAAAATTCAAAATGCAAAAGTCAAAATGTAATGCAAAATGTAAAAAGCATTTTATATTTATTCTTTTTGAATTTTCTCTTTTTCATTTTGATTTTTGCTGTCCCGACGCTTCGGGACTCCCCGTAGGGTCATATTTGATTTTATTTTTTATGAAGCACTCCAAAGAAGAAAAAACCCTTGTTTTGATTAAGCCCGATGGCGTTAAGGGGAAATTCACGAGTATAAAAGAGCCGAAGAGGACACTATGTTTTAGGAGCCTTCCGATTTTTAAAATAATAAATCCCGCACCTTGTTTACAAGGTGCGGGATAAAAAGAGAGAAGTTGACTATTTAGTCAACTTCTCTCTTTTTAAAGCCGCTTGTGGATAATTTTAATTTTTTTCTTGCTATAATAATAATGGCTTTACTTTTTTAAGATACCGGGTCAATTGATTACTTTTGAGGGAGACCAACAGCGCTCCGACCCTTGGGTCGGGGTTGAGGTCACCCACCTATTAAAAGCCGGGTGGATATCTTAGAAAGTAAGGCCCCAAAAATCGCCGAAGATTCGGCGATTTTTGCTTTCTTTTCAATTTTTACTTTTCCTTCATTTAGACTATAACGAACTATAGTCCAATATAGTCTAAATGAAGGCGGTAATTTTATTTAATTTATTTAAGAGGGTTAAAATTTATAAACAAAAATTGAATAACCGATGCGGCTGAAGGGCTTTTTGTTTTTCAGCCACCAGTAAGTATCTTCAAATTTTCTTTCAAAACCCGCCGCCGCTTTTCCTTGGCCGCTTTGTAAAAAAGTTAAAGAGACGGCAAACCAGGAACCACTTTCCGGTTGACCCTTAGCCGACCACCAGGGTTCGAATTTTTCTTTTAAGTAATATTCCGGAGAGCCGCCGCCGAAATAATCAACCTTTATTTTTTCAATTTTGTTTTTTTCAACAAATTGGGCGAGGCGTTTTAAATCCTGGCCCCAATCCAAATTGGAATCTACTACATAACGATAACCGTTTTTGGCGCCGCCCGCCGTTTCGTTGAAATAAGCAATAAAATGGGGCGCAATAAATAAAGTTTCAAGGAGATACCAAAGAAGTAGAATCGTCAGCAAGCCGCTCTTCAAAAATATTTTTGAGAATTTTTTTAAATAAAATTTTATTTTTTCCCACCAGTTGAAAAAGAAATAACGGTCTTCGCCGCGCCACCATTTTTTGATTTCAGTAGCGACCAAAAGATAAGTGAAGGGGAGAGTCGGCAGGAGATGGCGGAAGCCGATGTTTAAAGGGCTGCGAATGGAACTTAACCAGTAGACGGCGACAAAAGTCAGCATTGAGAATTCCGAAAAATGCTGCCAGAGCCAGGTTAACATTCGGGAAAAAAGTTTTTTCTCAGCCAGCGATTTTATCACTCGCCATAAAGCTATAATAAGAGCAAGACCGATAAGAATTAAAGAAGGAAGCGGTTCTTTAATCAAAAAAACAATCGGAAAATAATTGTGCCAGCCGGTAGCAGAAACTTCACCCAGGAAATATCCGGTATTGCCGGCGCTTGAACGCTGTAAAGTCATCAAAAACCCCAAAAAATATTGGGAAAACGGTTTGAAAATCGGCTTATCGCTTATCCAGATATTGATATTAGCCAGACACCTCGTTTGTCGGGCTATTGAGCCGGTCCAAGATTTACAAGTGAGCCACTCCGGATCCGGGCCGCCGCTAAAAGAAGTTAAAATTTTGCTGGTGTCAGATTTTTGTTTTTCCGCCGGATAATTGAGGTTTTGGGGGAGATAAACGAGATAAACAATCAAATAGCCGATTAAAAAGATAAGAATGGTGGCGCCTAAGATTTTTAAGAAAGCAATAATTGTTTTTCGCCATTTGCGATAATCGGGCATTTCCGGCCATTTTTGATAGGTTTTAATAATAAAGAAAATTGTTGCCAAAATAAGAAAAACCGGGATTAAAAGAATGAGCGAGAATTTTAGAAGTTGACTAATGCCAAACCCCAAGCTCGCTAAAAGTAAATTTTTTCGGTTCTGATTTTTTAGATACCTTATAAACAGCCACAAAGAGAGAAGGGAACCGAAAGCGGCAGCCAAATCCGTCGTGACATAATGACCGTGAGCCAGAACCAAAGGCGAGAAACTGAAAAGCAAGAGAGGCAAAAAAGCCCAAAATTTTCCCACTCTTTCTTTGCTGACAAAAAATAAGAGGAGGCTGGTTAAGATGGTCAAAACCATCGGTCCCAATCTTGCCCAATCAATAATCTTATCGGCATCATTTCCGCTTTTATACAAAAATTCTTTGCCGACATCCCATTGGCCGTTCGTATAATTTTGCCAATATTCACTATTGAGCGGGAAATTTAATTTTAAAAATAACAAGGGTAGAGCAGCAAGGTCTTTTAGAAGCGGTGGGTGTTCGGGGTTAAGCCGGTTATCGCCGAATTTTAAATAAGCGTAGCCAGCCGGAATATGAGCCAATTCGTCCATTGTGGCCGATTCTTTTAGAGAACTATTGAGCATCAAAAAGAAACTGGAAATCAAAACGATGACAAGGGAGATAATAAATTTTTTGCTCATACCCGGTAGTAGAAATTCGACTTAATTTATTCGTTTTCATCGAATTCCTGTAATTAATTGATTTAACTTCTTCTTGCCAAGTAGCGAATTATTCTTAGTAGCATTAAAAGAATTGTCGAATTTTCACTACCGGGCATATTTTTTTATTTATTTTCAAAAACCCAAAAAGAAGAATAATCTTTAAATTGACAATCAGGGCATTTTTGAATAATCAGATTTTTCGTTTCTTCATTTTTGGCCAAAGGAATGAGATAAGCTGGCTTCTTTATCTCCATTTTATCAAGATTTTCCGGCAAAAAATAGTAAAGATTTTTCTTTTTTTGTTCAGAAGAGAGATAGGTGTCGGTTAGAAACATTACACTTTGCGAGGGCATCGGAATGCCCCTAACCAAAACGCCGTCAGTATTCACAATAATATACTTATTGGCTGATGCCGGGAGATTATTAAGATATTGGCCGATTTCCCAGTAGGGCTGGCTAAAGGCGTCTTTAACACGGGAGTTATTCGCCCAAAAAACAAAATAGCGGCAGCCCTCAAAAGCAGCGGTAATTATTAAAAATAAGCACAAAATCGCCGATGCCAAACGCTTGTTGTTAATTTTGTTTTTTAGCCACTCCCATGCCATATTGACGCCCAATCCGGCCAAAATAAAAACAATGGGAATTAAGCCAATTGAGCGCAAAGCGTGAGGCAGGCTCTCGGTTGTTAATATTGATGGGAGAGCCATTGCCAGTAGCCAAACAATTATAAATTGATAAGTTGTTTTTTCTCCCGATTTTTTTATTAGATTTTTTATTAATAAATAAACGCCCAGAAGAAATCCAAGTCCGGTTAGGGGATCAAGTTGCGGCCAGCAGGACAAGTTGTGCCGCCAATTGCAGTCTCCGCTGATATTGAACATAATTAAAGTTTTTCCGACGCTTTTCAAAATCGATAAAATCGAATTGGAGCTTTGAAAAATAGAAACTTGTCCGGTGCGGCCGAAGAAATCGCCCGGATTATTCAGGAAGTATAAACCGATTGGGAGCGCCACAACAAAAGCGATGGCCAGCCAGATTATAATGATTTTCCAAATTTTTCGGTCAATTTTATCGTTTTCATTTCCGGAAAAATAGCGCGCTTTAAAAATCGGAATAAGCGCCAAAAGCGGAGCAAAGCGAAAAGCGATGTAGGTGTGAAATCCTGCGCCGAAGAAAATTCCGGCAGCAATGGCCGGAATTATTTTTTTCTTTCGCATCGCCATAAGTAAAAAAGCGAACGACCATACTAAGCAAAACGGCACCATAATTGCCCGAAAGCCGATGCGGGAAAAATTAACATGCCAAAAAGAAACTGCCAAAAGAAAGGCGGCAAAATAAGGAACTAATGGTTTTTGAGGAAAAAGTTCTCTGGCCAGGAAAAATATTCCTAAAACCGTCAAAAAACCGAACAAAGCTGAAACGATTCTTAAGGCCCAAGGTTGATTGCCGAAAATCATTAGGCTCACAGCCTCAAGGTTGATGAACAATCCCTCCCGGCCGTTATTTTCCGGGTAAAAAAGTTTAAAATCGCCGGTCTTAATCGCTTCCAAAGCATTATTGCCGTTCATCGCTTCATCGGGATAAAGGCCTGGCGGGATTTGGTTTATCTTCCAAAAACGGAAAAAAACGGCTATAATTAAAATAAATAAGAGAAAGAAAAACAGGGTTTTTGATTTCATTTTAGTAATTATAACATTTTTATGCCAGGTAGTGAAAATTCGACAAGTTCGCCAAAGGCGGACAAGGATAAATAGACATTTTCCTACTTAGCATTAAAATATAATTGGATAAGTCGTCATCACAATAAAATTATTTAAGTCGAATTTCTACTACCTAGTATGCCGGAATTCATTTCATCAGATTCCAATTTAGAAAAAGAAATAGAGATTTTAAGCCGGAAATTAGAGGAGAAAAAAACCGAATTATCCGTTCAAAAAAAGCCTTTTTCGGAAAGAGAATTGGTGAAAGAAGCCATTAAAGAAAGAATGGTCGAAAAGGCCGCAGTTTCAAAAGTGCCGCCATCAACTAAACCCTCCAAAAAGACAAAAACAGTCGTCCCGCTTATTCCGCAAGGGAAAATTTCCCCTCAAATTTTAAGAAATTCCCCAAAAGAGAAACAATTAGGTATTTTAGTGGGGGTGGCTTTTTCTGATTCCATCCCCGAAGCCGTTCTTTTGGCGGAAAAATTAAAAAGTCCCTATCTTTTGGATGAACTCCACGATGTTTTAGTTGATAAATTTTATCAGGAATTGATTAAACGCGGGAAAATTTAATTAAATATCGCTTCGCTTATGTAATCTCGTTCGGTCGAAAAGTGAAAATTGATATTTTCACTTTTCTCCCTCACTTTGATTATATCGCTTCGCTTATGTAATCTCGTTCGGTCGAAAAGTGAAAATTGATATTTTCACTTTTCTCCCTCACTTTGATTATGAATCTTTTTTCCACTTTTTTATTCATTTTAATTATTGGCGTTTTGGCAATAGTGGTTATCTGGACGAGAAAAAAGAGTTTCGGCGAGATAATTAAAGGTTCGCTGAAATTTTCTTTGCTTTTGGTAAAGTTGCCGCCGGAAGTTTTCAAACCCGAAGAGAAAAAATCATTGAAAGAGCAAGTTGCCGTCGCCGAACAATTTTTGTCCACTCTGAATAATTTGAAAAAGCCGGCGGTTTTGGAAATCGCCCTTCCCCATATTGGCGAAGAAATTTATTTTTATCTGGCCGTTCCTAAAAACTCGGTTGAGTTTGTTCAAAAGCAAATCCAAGGGTTTTATCCCAGAGCCTTTGTTGAATTGACCGAAGATTACAATATTTTTAACCCCGAAGGCGAAGTGGCTTGCGCTTTCTTAAAACAGAAAGAACCGTGGTTTTTGCCGATTAGAACTTACCAGGAATTGGAAGCCGATCCTATTTCGCCGCTCTTAAACGCCTTTTCTAAACTGGAAAAAGAGGGAGAGGGTCTGGCTTTTCAGATAGTTATTCAGCCTGCTCCCAGAGGCACTAAAAAAACCGTTGAAGAGGCGATTAAAAAATTAAAACAGGGGTCCCCCTTAAAAGATGTTTTAGGCGTTTCCGGTTGGAAGGTACTTGGTGGTTCTTTTCAAAGTGTTTTAATGCCGTCAAGCGAAGGGAAAGACAAAGAAAAAACAAAAACCATCGATGAAAATGCGGTAAAACTTTTGGAGAGCAAAATCAACAAAAATCTTTTTTTGGTCAATTTGCGGGTTTTGGCTTCAGCCGCCACCAAAAATCGCGCCGAAGAAATTTTAAACAATCTTCTGGGAACTTTTCATCAATTTTCCAGCCCGGCTAAAAACGAGTTCAGGGCAATTCGTCCTTCTAAACCCCAGCGTTTTATCTTTAATTATTCCTTCAGAACTTTCAATCCCAAAGAGAGCATCGTTCTAAATAGCGAAGAAATCGCCAGCTTCTGGCATTTTCCGACCTTAATTGAGACGGCGCCCTATGCCCGCTGGGTGAAATTTAAAGAAGCGCCGCCGCCTTTAGATTTACCGGAAGAGGGGCTTGTTTTGGGCAAAAACGTTTTTCGAGACAAAGAAGAATTGGTGAGAATTTTACCCGATGATCGGCGGCGCCATATTTATGTCATCGGTCAAACCGGCACCGGCAAGACTTATGAGATGATTAATATGATTAAGCAAGATATCGAGAATGGTTCAGGTGTTGCGGTGATTGACCCTCACGGCGATTTTATAGAAGACATTCTTTCTTATATTCCCAAAGAACGCGTGGATGATACCATTGTTTTTGACCCGGCTGATCTCGACAGGCCTTTGGGATTGAATATGCTGGAGTATGATTTTAATCGGCCCGAGCAAAAAACCTTCATTATCAATGAATTCATAGATATTTTTGACAAACTTTACGATTTGAAGCAGGTTGGCGGTCCGATGTTCGAATATTATCTCAGAAATGCAATGGGGCTTCTGATGGCTGACACGAGCGAAATGGCCACTCTTCTTGATATTCCGCGGATTTTCACCAACGAAGATTTCCGCAATCAAAAATTAGCCAAGTGTCCTGACCCGACCATTGTCGAATTTTGGGAGAAAGAAGCTTTACGGATAACCTCTGGCGACATCTCCCTCAACAATGTCACTCCTTACATCACCAGCAAATTCAACACCTTTATTTCCAACGATTATGTTCGGCCGATTATCGCTCAGGAAAAATCCGCTTTTAATTTCCGCGAGGTGATGGATAAACAAAAAATTATTTTGGTCAATTTGTCCAAGGGCCGCATCGGCGATTTAAATGCTTCGCTTTTGGGTCTGGTTTTGGTCGGCCGGATGTTGATGGCCGCCTTATCGCGGGTTGATATCCCGGAAGAAGAAAGAAAAGATTTTTATCTTTATATGGACGAATTCCAGAATTTCACCACGCCGTCCATTGCGACCATTTTGGCGGAAGCGAGAAAGTACCGTTTGAATTTGACGATTGCCCACCAATTTATCGCTCAACTCGAAGACAAAATCCGCGAAGCGGTTTTCGGCAATGTCGGCACAATGATCTGTTTTCGAGTCGGCGCCAAAGATGCCGAATACCTCAAAACCTATTTTGAACCGGTTTTTAGCGTCAACGATTTGGTGAACATCGATAATTTTCAGGCCGTCATCAAACTTTTGGTTAAAAATTACACCAGCCGGCCATTTAATATCCTGACTTTAATTAGAGAAAAAGGAGACGCCGAAAAAGCGCGGTTAATTCGGGAATATTCTCGGATGAAATACGGTCGCGATCGAAAAGAGATTGAAGCGATGATTAGACAACGTTTGGCTGATAAATAAAAAAAGTCCCCGGTTCCCCGAGGACTTTTTCATACCCTTTTGATAAATTCTTTAAAGATTTTTAAGCGCTTTATCAGTCCAGAGTTTCAGTTGTTTCGGCGTAAGGCAGTGGCACAAGAGTCCATGATGGATGGCTATATAGTCGCCAATTTTAACTTTTTTCAACAAACTCGTATCAACTTGATGTTTGTGATGGGGCATCTCAATGGTGGCGATTTTGCCTTTGATTTTAATGACTTTTCCCGGTGTCGCGAAGCACATATTGCTGATTTTACTATATAAAAATAGTGGTTTGAGCGCAAGCCAGAAACCTTGACATTTCCTATCGGCATGCTATAATAGAAGTGTTCTTTAATAATTGAATAATCATTTAAAAATAACTATTCACTTGCGGAAATAATCATTCTGGTTGATATATATGCTTAATTGGCGAATCCGCTTTAAGCGAGACCACGTCAATATGAGTTGGAAATTCGAGTCCGGGGTCCTGATGTTCATCAAGGGATGAGGGGCTCGAAAAGAAAAGGAGTTGGACTATGTCCAAAAACACAATCTTCAAGACCATCATCCTGGGTCTGTATGAGTCGGGCAAGGCCTATCGTCAGGCCCTGTTCAATGCCGGCTTCTGCATCAGAGACTGTGCTAGCAACATCCTGGATAAGATTCAGGTGTCGCAAACCAGAGTCCAGTTGGACTTGGTGATCTTGTCAGTGGCCGAGCTTGGCTTCAAGGAAGCCAGGTACGACGCCATTTGCGCCAAAGCCAAGGAGCTGGGTCTTCAGCTCTGCCCGGCGGAAGTGGGGCCGACTCTTCGGCTGACCTACTCAGACCAGCCCTACGGCGAATGGCTCTGGATCGCCATGGATCCGCTTCCCGACTCGGACGGCGGTCTCGTGGCGTTCGGGGTGGCTCACGGCAGCGATGGTCGGGGGCTGGCCGGTGACGACGGCGTTTCCGCCTATGTCTGGGGCCCCGACGGTCGGTTCGTCTTCGTTCTTCCTCGCAAGTGATTCCTTGGGATTTTGAATTCTTGGTGTTTGACACCTTGGGTCCTTAGTCCCTTGGACTCTCGTGCCGTATGCGGATGCCTGTCTGCATGCGGCACTTTTTATTTTCAGGAGAAAATGGTAAAATATTAAATAATAATTTAAAAATCAAAGTCCAAAAATCAAAATTTTTATGCCAAATAGTGAGATCTACGAACTTATTATTTTAGGTGCCGGTCCAGCCGGAACAGCCGCCAGTGTTTATGCGGCGCGCAAAAAAATCAAATCTTTGTTGATTACCGAAAATTTCGGCGGCCAGGCGGTGATTGCCGCTTCGATTGAAAATATCGTTGGCCACAAGAAATTGAGCGGGGTTGAAATGGCGCGGCTTTTTGAGGAACAGGTAAAAGCATCGGGGATGGAAGTTATTTTGGATAGAGCCCTCACCATTAAAAAAGAAGAAAATATTTTCAAAATAGAAACCGTCAATAACGGCGTTTTTCAGGGGAAAAGCATCTTGGTGGCTTTGGGCCGAAAATACAAGAATTTGGAAGTGCCGGGAGAGGAAAAATTCCGCGGTCGGGGAGTGGTTTATTGTTCCACCTGCGACGCGCCGCTTTTTAAAGATAAGCCGGTGGCGGTTGTCGGCGGCGGTAACGCGGCTTTATTAAGCGTCATTGACCTTTTAGCGTACGCTTCAAAAATTTATTTGTTGAATCGCAGCGAAGAACTTCGTGCTGACCCGGTATTGATCGACGAGGTTAAGAAAGAACCTCGGGTAGAAATCATTTTCAATGCTCAAGTTACTGAGATTATTGGCGATTTAATGGTTGAGAAATTAAAATATCAGGATTCAAAGACAGGCGAAATAAAAGAATTGGCGGTTAACGGCGTTTTTGTTCAAATCGGGATGAAGCCCAATACTGATTTGGTGAAAGACCTTGTTAAAATCAATAAACAAGGAGAAATTATTGTTGAACCATTGACCGGCCGAACTTCGGCTCAGGGAATTTGGGCCGCCGGCGATATCACCAACCTGCCTTATAAACAAATCAGCGTGGCCATCGGCGACGGCATCAGGGCATTACTCGACATTTACGCCGAATTAAAAGGCGTTAAATTAAAGGAGTTTATATAGAACTTCGTTATAAAAATCGTGTTATAATTGAAGCGAGGAGAAAATGAGAAAACATCAGTTTTATCATTTTCTCCGAACCTGCCTGCCGCCTGCCTGCCGGTAGGCAGGGCAGGCAGGCGAGATTACATCGCGAAGCGATATAATGAAAAATATGAAAACAATCATCGCTAATTTTAAGATGAATCCCGCTTCCAAAAAAGAGGCGGGCGATTTATTTGTTTATTATCGCCAAAAAATCGCGGCATTGAAAAATGTTGATTTTATTGTTGCGCCCCCTTTTGTTTATTTGAAAGAAGCGGTTGAATCAGGATTAAAAACCGCCAGCCAGGATTGTTTTTATGAAGATACCGGCGCTTATACCGGCGAAATTTCTCCTTTGATGTTAAAAAATTTAGGTGTGCAATATGTGATTTTGGGCCATTCGGAAAGAAGGAAATTGGGAGAAACCGATGAAATGATAAATAAAAAACTTCAGGCAGTGGTGCGCAATGGTTTAATTCCGATTCTTTGCGTCGGCGAAACCAAAAAGGAAAAAGAAAGCGGGATAAAAGAAGAAATCATTAAAGGCCAATTAGAAAAAGATTTAGGCCTAAATTCTAAATTCTCTATTCTAAATTCTCGTTTAATTATCGCCTACGAACCAGTCTGGGCCATCGGCAGCGGCGATTTTTGTGATCCTCGAGAAGCCAATAAAATTCATGAATTTATTCGCAATCTTCTAAATTCTAGATTCCAGATTCTAAATTCTAAAATTTTGTACGGCGGGTCGGTTGATAATAAAAATATCGCCAGTTTCCTTCAAATTAAAGAAATAGATGGCGCCTTAGTCGGAGGAGCGTCTTTAAAAAAAGAAGAATTCGCGAGAATTTTGGAAATCGCGGATTCGATGTAAATAATTTATGAATGACAATTGTTGTAAAAATTTTGTCCATGTTGCTCTGGCTGCTTTTTTGATTGTGGCGGCTCTGGCAACTTTAATCTGGGCCTGGTCGGTTTATAAAAAAGCTAATTATCCAACCGGCGCCTCCACAATTACTGTATCAGCCGAAGGCAAAATAACGGTGAAGCCGGACTTGGCCGTTGTTAATTTTTCTGTTGTTACCCAAGGACTTGATCCCAATGATGTCCAGAAGACCAACGATGAGAAAATGGCCACAGCCATTAATTATTTGAAGGCCGCGGGCATTGATGAAAAAGACATTAAGACCACCTCTTATAATTTAGCTCCCCAGTATGATTATAACTGGTGCAACACCGGCGGTTCTCATATTTATTGCCCGCCAAAACTCGTCAGCTACACCTTAACGCAGCAAGTGCAAGTTAAATTGCGGGATTTGGCAAAGGTTGGAGAAGTAATCGGCAATTTGCCGGAGCAGGGCGTAAATGAAATTTCCTCAATTAATTTTACGGTTGATAATGATGAGGCGCCAAAGATAGAGGCGAGGCAACAGGCGATTGAGAAGGCAATGGCTCAGGCTACATTAATGGCCAAGGCCTCAGGAATCAAACTTGGGCGTATTATTAATATTGCTGAAAACGGAGCTTATATGCCGTATCCTTATGCTGAAAAAGAAGCAATGGGTTTGGGCGGCGGTACGGTTTCGGCATCCTCGCCAATCCAAAGCGGTTCGCAAGATATAACGGTGGATGTGAGCATTACGTACGAAATTCAATAAAAGAAGCGCGATAAATAAACGAATGCAATTTATTGGCGAGACAGACGTAAAAAACAAAAAAGTTTTACTCAGAGCTGATTTTAATGTTGATTTGGACGAAAACGGCAAAATTTTAAGCGATTTTCGGATTCGCGCTGTTTTGCCGACAATTGACTATCTTTTCCAAAATGGGGCTTCCAAAATCATCATCATCAGCCATTTGGGAAAACCGAAAGCCGGAGATGAAAAATTGACTTTAAAGCCGGTTGGAGAAAAACTTCAACAATTATTGGGGAAGCCCGTTGTTTTTTTGGATGATTGCCGGGGAGAAAAAATCAAGAAGGCGATTGGCGAAGCGGCCAACAGCAGCACCATTCTTTTAGAAAATTTGCGTTTTTATCCCGAAGAAGAAAAAAATGATAAAAATTTTGCCAAAGAATTAGCCAGTTTGGCCGACATTTACGTTAATGACGCTTTCGGTGTTTGTCATCGCCTGAATGCTTCGGTGGCGGCCGTCACTAAGTTTTTACCGAGTTTCGCCGGATTACTGCTGAAGAAAGAAATTGAAAATCTGAATAAGGTGATGGTCGGATTTGAGAGGCCGCTGGTTTTGATTCTGGGCGGGGCAAAAATCTCCACCAAGTTGCCTTTAATTAAAAGTTTTTCCGCGATGGCTGATTCTATTTTATTGGCTGGCGCCTTAGTTAACACTGTTTTAAAGGCCTGGAATTTTTCCGTTGGCCAATCGTTGGTTGAAGATGAAATGATTTCTGAGGCCTCTCAAATTAGTTCTGGTAAAGCCGAGCTGATATTGCCCGGAGATTTTTTGGTCGGGTCATCAATGGAAGCCAAAGCAGCCGAAATCAGGCGTTTAGGCGAAGTGCAAGATGAGGATTGGATTTTGGATATCGGCCCAGCTTCTCAAGTGATGTTCTCCGATATTATCAGAAAAGCTAAAACAATTGTTTGGAATGGGCCGATGGGCTATTTTGAAAATCCGGTTTTTAGCGAAGGCACGAAAAAAGTAATTGAGGCCGTTGCTGCTTCTTCGGCTTTTAGCGTTGTGGGCGGCGGCGAAACTCTGACTGCCCTGGAGGAATGGGGCTTTTTTGATAAAATAAGTTTTGTTTCTACCGGCGGCGGCGCAATGCTGTCTTATTTGGCTGGGGAGAAAATGCCTGGCATTGAAGCATTAAATTAAACAGTATGGACAATATTTGGAAAATTAAGCCATCGGCGCCAGAAGAATTTGTTATTCAAAATAAAAATTATTCCATAACCGCTCTTCAACTTTTTTGGAATAGAGGATTAAAAGACAGTGAATCCATTGAAAAGTTTTTGAACCCCTCTTTAGCTGATTTGTTTTCGCCGAATTTGATGTTGAATATGGCTAAGGGCGCCGAACGGATTGTCTCGGGGATTAAAAACAATGAACGAATGGCGATATTTGGCGATTATGATACTGATGGCATTTGTTCATCGGTGATTTTAACGAAATTTTTTAAAAGAATTGGTTTTGAAAACTTTGACGTTTTTATTCCTAACCGTTTTAAAGGCGGCTACGGGTTGATTACGGATAAAGTTCGGCAAATTGCCCAAGACGGCGTGAAAATTATTATTACGGTGGATTGCGGCATCACTGACATAGAAGAGGTGGAGTTGGCCAAAGG
>Ga0315284_10006298_pt1 | contig 16897 bp, 9 predicted proteins | sample YL17G09_16_MG_FD_203696 | JGI IMG/M metagenome (GOLD analysis project Ga0315284, IMG submission 203696) | Sediment microbial communities from Yellowstone Lake, YNP, Wyoming, USA - YL17G09_16 | ecosystem: Environmental > Aquatic > Freshwater > Lake > Sediment | place: USA: Wyoming | collected...
TGCGCTGTGGATTGTCCGGCTGACCGCCGCCTGCAAACAACGCGGCATTATGTATAGCCGGCTCGTCAGCGGACTCAAAAAAGCCAATATCCTGCTGAACCGAAAAATGCTCAGCGAAATTGCAATCGCCGACCCCGCCGGCTTCGACGCCATCGTCGCCGCCGCTAAACCAGCGGCAATTTAAGGTTTTACCGCTGAGCACGCTGAGACCGCGGAGAAAAATTATTTAAAAATCATCTCTGCGTGCTCTGCTATCTCTGCGGTAAAAAGAGGTCAGGATGCTTGACCAGTTCGCCAAAATCGGTAAAGACGCCCTCGATGACCTAAAGGCCGTCAGGGATTCCGCCTCCCTCGAACAATTCCGCATAAAATATCTCGGCCGAAAAGGCCTCATCCTCAATATGCTCACCCGGATTGGAAAAGTCCCCGCCGACCAGCGTCCAGCGGCTGGACAGTTGGCCAACAAAATAAAAAACGAGGTCGCCGAGGCCTTCGAGCACGCCAAAGAAATATGGACCCAGGCCGACCGCGCCAAACATCGCCGGCTAATAGACGTTACCCTCCCGGGCCTGGCGCCTCGTATCGGCAGACGCCACATTATCACCCAGACCATAAATGAATTGCTTGAGATATTCGCACGAATGGGCTTCTCTGTCGCCTATGGCCCCGAGGTCGAGGACGATTGGCACAATTTCGTCTCGCTGAATATCCCCGCGGAGCATCCCGCCCGCGACACCTTAGACAATTTCTACATCGACGACGGCACCCTGCTGCGAAGCCAAACCTCGACAATTCAGATTCGCGTAATGGAAAAGACAAAACCGCCCATTCGCCTCGTCGCACCGGGCCGTGTCTATCGGCCCGACACCGTCGACGCGACGCATATGTTTATGTTCCACCAGCTCGAGGCACTTGTCGTCGATGAGGGCGTTAGTATGGTCGATATGAAAACCGCCATCGACCAGTTCATTAAGGCCTTTTTGGGCCGCGACGCCAAATGGCGTTTCCGCCCAAGCTTCTTCCCCTTCACCGAACCAAGCGCAGAGGTTGATTTACTTCTGGCCGACAAAACCGGCAAGGAAACATGGGTCGAGATGGGTGGCTGCGGTATGGTTGACCCCAACGTCTTCGACGCCGTCGGCATCGACAGCGAACGCTACACCGGCTGGGCTTTCGGCTTCGGCATCGAACGCCTCGCTATGCGCAAATTCGGCATCACCGATATTCGCCTCTTCTACGAAAACGACCTCAGATTCTTAAATCAATTCTAACCTCATTACTTTGGACTCCAACTGTTGCTTTTTAGGATAACTGTGTTGTTTTTTGTAAACACACAGCCAGAGTTTGCTCTAAGTTGACAGTTTATCGGCCCGAAAGTCGAACAAGGCAAATTACCCTATAATCCCGTGTTGCAAAAAAGCGACGCAGTGCTAAAAGATGTCAGCCGTCTTTGGTGTCCCGCAAATTACATCACAGACGTAACTATATCGACGCCAGATTCTTATGCCTGCGAAAGTCGCGCGATATGGATGTTGGCCGCTGATGGCACGGCATTTGCACCTTACAACCATTCGCGTTTGGTTATGATATTGGGCGGAACGCTCGAACGCTCGGTGATAAGGAGGAGGAGTGTTTCCGCCCGGAAGGTAACCAAAATCGGCGTCGGCGGTTTTGTGTGCCGGCAAACCGGTTTTGTTAGTTATACGTTATGGGATTGCCCGGAGGAGGGTGATCCCTATTTTTTTGTGCCACTGTGCCTGCGATTCCTTATAATCAAAGCCGCTATGGAACGCCCGGCTTACAGGATAATCGATGCAAATTTCAATCGTGCCCGCGAAGCCCTTCGCGTTATGGAAGACTACTGCCGATTCGCCCTTAACTGCGGCTCCCTGAGCGGCCGGGCCAAGGAGATGCGTCATCAGCTTTCAGGGGCAATTGCCCGTCTTAACGCCGAGCAATTGCTCGCCAACAGGGATACTGCCAGCGACGTGGGTATCGGGCAAATAGTCGAAAACGCCATTGGCAGGGCCGACCTGAAAGATGCGCTCACCGCGGCCTGCAAACGATTACCTGAGGCGCTCCGCGTTCTTACGGAAACCATTCGCCCCGCGGATACCGCCGTGGCCGACCAGATAGAGCGTCTGCGTTACGCCGGCTACTCACTCGAAAAGGATATTGCCCTGTTTGCCGATACCCAGAACAGGTTCAGCAAGGTTCGGCTGTATGTGTTAATCAGCTCAAATCTGCCGGTCGATGTTTTCTCCCTCGCCAACGACTGCATCGCGGGCGGTGCGGATTGCCTTCAACTGCGGGCCAAGGATATCGACGACGACAGGTATTTTGCCATTGCCGGCGAGTTTGTGAAGATATGCAAGGACGCAGGGGTTCCAGCCATTATCAACGACCGCGTCGATATTGCGGTCGCAAGCGGCGCCGACGGCGTGCACCTTGGCCAAAACGATTTGCCTCTCGAACAGGCACGCAAGATTCAGATGACCCCGCTGATTTTAGGTAAAAGCACACATTCCCCGGCCCAGCTTACATCAGCAATCGCGGAACTGCCGACATACGTCTCGCTGGGGCCTGTCTTTGCAACACCTACCAAGCCGGATACCAAACCCGTCGGCATCGATTACGTCAAACAGGCCCTGCCTATTTTATCAGGCACCGGCATCTGTTCGGTCGCCATCGGCGGCATAACCCAGGACAATATCGATGCCATCCTGCGAGCGGGCGCCCAGGCCATCGCCGTCAGCTCAGCCGTCGCTGCCTCGCTCGACCCGACGGCCGCCTGCAGGAAACTGAAGGAAAAAATCACCGCGTTCTTCGACCGATAGTGATTGCATAACTATCGTTGTCCCCACGATTTGCTGAAAGCCGCCGGCACTTAAAACCATCATCGAATGGGGAGTTATCCACCTCGAATTTGACGCATTGTTAAAGCAGTTTGAGTTTAGGATTGGTCGGCTTTTTACCCATATTGAAAATCTGGACTCGGCGGGCCGATTTTAGCACCCCCCTGTTGTATCATAACTCGTTTTATTAGCGTAAGTTATCACTCAGCCAACGATCGTCGATATTGTTAGTTTGCCCACCTTGCCGCTAAGAACCGGCTGACTCCTGCGATTCTCCTGAACTAACATCAGGATTATCAACAAGTTATCCACAAGGCATTGCTCTTGCCTTACTTCGCATTATTTTTTACCGCCGAGACCGCAAAGAACGCAGAAATTTTCCAGTAACATTCCCAGATTGAAACCAAAGAAGAAAGGGAGTAGAATTTATTGGAAGAAAGGTCGCTATGAAAATTATCGGGGCAATTCCGGGTTTTATCCTTCTCGCTGCGGCTGTGTGGATTGCTATTTTAAATATCGTCACTTGTATTCGTGGTTATGTGCGAAGAAGGAGAGGAGACACTCGAAGCTATACTCTTGCCCCCGGGGTAACTTGCACTGGCAGTCATTATATAGGCTACGAGATGGCCTTATTTTGGAATGTGGGTATTTCTGCCGGCTGTTCTGGACCCGGGAACATGGATTCTGCCGCTGTTTCCATGGGTTATTTTCAAGGAATATATCTCAAAGAAAAAAAAGAAGAATAAAGAGGATTGAACCGCCAGACCAGAGCCAGAGATGCTTCGCTTTGGCAATCTCGATTTGGGGACGATTTACGGCTCGGCGCCTACGCCGAGACGAGCGTTAAGAAATACTACCATACTTTGGCCTATTCCTTAACGGGGAGCAGTATACATGCAGCAAAAAGATTCTAAAACTAAGCCATACCGCTTTTCAGAGAGGCAAACTATGTGGATCATGTCATTGCTCGAAGAGAATGCGAGATTGAGAGCAATCGAAAAGAGTATATTTAGGTGGATGCTAAGATTTATACAGGGATATATTAGCCTGTCAGAAGTCGAAACAAGGCTACGAAAATACATTGGTGAGGAGGAAATCTCACGTCTGTACGAATTTGCTCTTAAAAAACCGAGGCATTATAGAAACAGAGCGATCACGATTATATTCTATTACTCAGGCATTCCTAAGTGCACTATTGCGGAATTTCTAAACTTAGCTCATCGAACGGTGAGAAAGTATATCCGTTGGTTTGAAGCCGCAGGGGTAGATAGATTTCTCGATTGGAGCCATAACAAGACAAAAAAATTCGATGATGAGAAACTAAAAGAAGCGGTCTTCGCAATTTTACATGCACCTCCGATTTCGTATAACATCAATCGTACAACATGGAGAATCAAAGATATTCATAAAGTGATGTCTGAACGAGATTTGTTAATAGGACATAACTATATCAGTAAAATCATTAAGGGTGCGGGTTATCGATTTCGTAAGGCGAAAACAGTGTTGACTAGTGCCGATCCGTGTTACAAAGAAAAACTCAAAGAGATCACGGGAATACTTTCACAGCTTAGACCCAGCGAGAAGTTCTTCTCCATAGATGAGTTTGGACCTGTCGCGATAACGATAAAAGGTGGCAGGTCTTTTGTTGCTCCGGGACAAGTGAGAGTTGTGCCACAATGGCAAACAAGCAAAGGATGCCTAATTATTACCGCTGCTCTGGAGTTAAGCACTAATCAGGTCATGCATTTCTATTCTGAAAAGAAGAACACATATGAAATGATCAAACTGCTTAACCGTTTGCTCACGCAATGGGCCAACGAAGAATGCATTTACCTATCTTGGGATTGTGCATCTTGGCATGTTTCTAACAAGTTGTATGAAGTTATTGAGGAGATCAATAGTCGCGACTATAAAAGGGCACACAAAACACCGACGGTGAAATTAGCGCCTTTGCCTGCATGTGCTCAGTTCCTTAATGTTATCGAATCTGTTTTCAGCGGAATGGCGAGAGCGGTCATCCACAACAGCGATTACCAGTCTGTTGGTGATTGCAAAAAAGCGATTAATAGATACTTCTCAGAAAGAAATCTGTATTTCAAGAGGTATCCCAAGAGAGCAGGAAAGAAGATATGGGGAGATGAACTCGTGTTAGCAAGATTCAATGAGGGCAACAATTGCAAGCCTCTGCACATTTGAGGGGAAATCCGGGGCAGTTCCGAAAACGCCTGTTTTGTGAAGAAGGCCGAGTTTATGAATCATGTCTGGACGTATGACTTTATCGAGGACCGCACCGAGGACGGCAGAAAGCTGAAGTTCCTGACGGTGCTTGATGAATGGACACGGGAGTCGCCAGCGATTGAGGTTGGGCGTTCAATCACATCGAAGGGTGTAATTGCAGTCCTTGAATATTTGTTTATGGTTCGCGGTGCACCACGATTTATTCGCAGCGACAACGGGTCGGAGTTTATTGCCGACGCGATTAAACGGTGGCTGGCGGAAAGCAGCGTGGGGACATTGTATATCGAGCCGGGCAGTCCCTGGGAGAATGGCTACATCGAGTCGTTTCACGGCAGGTTACGTGATGAGCTTTTGAATCGCGAACTGTTTTACAGCGTCAGGGAGGCGAAGGTCCTTGCGGAGAGCTGGCGGCTGGAATACAATCATCATCGGCCGCACAGCAGTTTGAATTATATGACGCCTGCGGCGTTCGCGGCGACGTGTATTGCCTCGGCTTCGGCTCCGTCGGGGCCTTCGCCTCGGCAATACACGACAGGAAACGTGGATAATCCTCTAATCGCATGTGGTACATAATTAGGGGTCAGATCAGATCGCTGAACGCTACACGCTGTTCGCAAAATGCCTTTGCACTTTGCGTGCATTCGGCCTATCAATGACCCCTCGTTCTGTAATTATTGCGCTTATATTTTTCGCAGGCGTTACATCAAACGCGGGATTGTAAACCTTCACTTCATCCGGTGCCACTTGTTTGCTGCCGCAGAAGCGGACTTCGTCCGCTGGCCTTTGCTCGATAGGAATATCTTTACCTGACTTTGTTTTCAAATCGAAGGTGCTCGAAGGGGCCGCGATATAGAACGGTATTCCGTCCGCCCTTGGCGAGATCTCGCCCGCCGCTGTGCGGCGAGGCGGATGTGCCTTGGCAAGAACACTCAAACTATACGTCCCGATTTTATTTGCGGCGTCGCCGTTGGCCGCGATTCTGTCTGCCCCGGTGATGACCATATCGATTTTGCCCTCGCTCATCAGTGCGCCTGCCATATTGTCGCAGATGACCGTAACGTCAATCCCCGCTTGTTTCAGTTCCCACGCCGTTAGTCGGCTGCCCTGCAATAATGGCCGGGTCTCATCCACATATACCTTGAATCGTTTGCCCCGTTTTTTTGCTTCGTAGAGGACCGATAAGGCCGTGCCCTGGCCGGCCGTCGCAAGTGCGCCCGCGTTACAGTGCGTCAAAATCGCAGAACCATTTTTAATAAACCTCACGCCGTTGACGCCGATTTTGCGACACATCTCAACATCTTCCCGGCAAATATCATTGGCCTCTTTCAAAACCACTTTACGAAGCTCATATAACGTCTCTGCTGCGCTGTTTTCAGCGCATTTTACTATCCTCTCAATCGCCCATCGCAGATTCACAGCCGTCGGTCGTGAACTTGCAAGATATGCGCAATCCCGTTTCAAAATTTCTACCGCAGAGGCCGCTGAGCACGTAGAGTTTATTTTATATTTTTCTCTGCGGCCTCCGCGGCCTGCCCTGAGCTTGTCGAAGGGTGCTCGGCGGTAAGCAAACGCCTTCGTTGAAATGTCCTTTAACGCCAACACAGCGCCATAACCCCCCGCCACACCAATCGCCGGAGCGCCCCGAACCGCTAAGGTCTTAATCGCGTCATATAACTGTTTAACGTTTGTGCAGCGAAGGGTTTTGTATTCCCCCGGCAGTTTCCTCTGGTCGATAATTTCCAGACAACCGTCAATGCCACCAATCCACTTGAGCGTTCTGACTACCATATCATTTGCCCTTAACCCTGGCCTTTGAAGTCGAAGATTCCGCTTCGAGCTTCTTTTGCAGGTATCTGCCGGTGTAGCTCGTCTGGTTTTTGGTAATTTCCTCCGGCGAACCCGTTGCGACAACCGTGCCGCCCGCCTCGCCGCCTTCAGGCCCGAGGTCGATTATATAGTCCGCCATCTTGACTACATCCAGATTGTGTTCGATGACAGCAACGGTGTTCCCCATATCGCACAATCGCTGGAGCACGTTGAGCAGATTATGAATATCAGCAAAGTGCAGCCCCGTTGTCGGCTCATCGAGGACGTAGAGCGTATGTCCGGTGGAGGCCTTGCCCAGCTCCGCGGCGAGCTTCACCCGTTGCGCCTCGCCCCCTGACAGCGTCGTCGAGGGCTGCCCCAACTGCATATACCCTAAGCCGACGTCATTGAGCATCTTCAACAGCCGGATAACGGTCGGGAAATTGGCAAAGAACTCAAGCGACTCCTCAATCCGCATATCCAGCACGTCGGCGATGCTCTTGCCTTTATAAGTAACCTCGAGCGTCTCCGGGTTATACCTTTTGCCCTTGCACTGCTGGCAGGTAACATACACGTCTGGGAGGAAGTGCATCTCGATTTTCATAGTGCCCTGGCCTTTGCAGTATTCGCACCGCCCGCCTTTGGTATTGAAGCTGAACCTGCCCGCCTTATACCCGCGAATCTTCGCCTCCCTGGTCCTGGCAAACAGTTTGCGAATATCATCAAGCGCACCCGTATAAGTCGCAGGATTGCTCCTCGGCGTTTTGCCAATGGGCGACTGGTCTATCTCGATGACCTTGTCAATCTGCGACGCGCCCAGGATGCTCTTGTGTTTGCCCGGATGCTCGCGTGAGCCATACAGCCGACGCCGCAACGCCGACAGCAGCACCTGATTAACCAGCGTGCTCTTGCCTGAACCTGATACACCTGTAACGCAGATGAAGACGCCCAAAGGAAACTTAACGTCGATATCCTTCAGATTGTGCTCACCGGCCCCCTTGACCTCAACGCACCTGCGAAGATTGTATTTGCGCCTCCTCATCGGCAGCGCAATCTTCTTCCTGCCGCCAAGATAATCGCCCGTCAGCGAGCTTTTACAGTTGATAACGTCCTGCAAAGTGCCCTCGACGACCACCTCTCCGCCGCGAGCGCCCGCCGCAGGCCCAATGTCAACGATGTGCTCTGCGCTTCTCATAACGTCTTCGTCGTGCTCGACGACGATAACGGTATTGCCTATCTTCACAAGCCGCCGCAGTATCCCCAGTAATCGGTCGTTGTCGCGTTTGTGAAGCCCGATTGTCGGCTCATCGAGGACGTAGCAGACCCCGACAAGACCGCTTCCTACCTGCGTCGCTAACCGAATCCGCTGCGCCTCCCCGCCCGCCAACGTCCCGCTTCGCCTGTCTAAGGTCAGGTAACCCAACCCCACGTCAACCATAAATCCGAGCCGTGCCTTTATCTCCTTCAATACCCGCTCGGCAATTATGGTCTTTTCCTGGTCCAACTTCAGCTTATCGAAAAATTCCTGTGCCTTTTCGATGCTCAGCATTGACAACTGATGAACGTTTTTATCGCCCACCGTTACCGCTATCGCCTCGGGGCGCAGCCGTGCTCCCTCGCACGCAGTGCAGGGCAGCTCCCCGAAATAGCTGTGCAGCCGGGCCTTGACGTATTCGCTCTCGGTGGCCTTCCACCTCCGCATGAGATTTGGGATGACGCCTTCAAACCAGATGCCGTATTTGTTTTCATCTTCTGAGGTCGTGCCATTCATCAAAATCCGTCTTATCTCATCCGGCAGATGCTCGAACGGCATTGACTTACTCACGCCGAAATCCCGGCAGAAGCGATTGACCAAGCGGTTATAGAAGATATTCATCCGCTTTCCGCCCTTGCGCCAGGCGTCGATGACGCCGTTCTCCAACGACTTCGATTTGTCCGGCACAATCAACTCAGGGTCAAATTCGAGTATGGTTCCCAAGCCGTCGCAGCTTTTGCAGGCGCCATAAGGGCTGTTAAAGCTAAAGAGGCGCGGCGAAAGCTCCTCCAAAGACGCCTCAGGATGCGTCGGACAGGCAAACTTCTCGCTGTATATCGTCTCGCTCCATTCTTCGCTGGCGCTTCCACCTACGCTAACGCTACGGTGGACAGGTCGAACGGCAGGCCATTTGCCGTCGCCCTGGCCCTTGCCTGACTCCTGGCTCAATACAACAATCACGCCGTCGGCCAGCTTTAACGCCGTTTCGACGGAGTCGGCTAACCGAACCCGCACCGACTCATTTATAACCAGCCGGTCAACCACGGCTGCGATATGATGCTTCTTGTTTTTATCCAGCGCAGGGACGTTTCGAATGTCGTAAATTGTGCCATCCACGCGGACGCGAACAAATCCCTCCCGCTGAATGGCGCTGAATATGTCCCTGTGCTCACCCTTTTTGCCGCGAATCAGCGGTGCGCAAATCTGAATTTTCGTCCCGGCTGGCCGAGCGATAATCCAATCGACAATCTGCGATGAATGCTGGCTGGTGATTTCCCTGCCGCACACCCAGCAATGAGGTGTGCCCACCCGAGCGTAAAGCAGTCGAAGATAATCGTAAATTTCCGTCGTCGTCGCCACCGTCGAACGGGGATTGGCGGCAGCGCTACGCTGTTCAATCGCAATCGTGGGGGGGAGTCCCGTTATCTCGCCGACAGCGGGTTTTTGCATCTGCTCTAAAAACTGTCTTGCATAAGAGCTGAGCGACTCGACGTATTTGCGCCTGCCTTCGGCGTAAATGGTATCGAATGCCAGCGAGCTTTTGCCTGAGCCGCTTATGCCTGTGATGGCCACGAGCTTGTCGCGGGGGATGCTCAAGCTGATGTTCTTGAGGTTATGCTCCGCCGCCCCGGTTATTTTGATTACCTTTTCCGCCTGCTCGCTCATTTCTTATCACCCTGTGTATATTAACCGCCGAGCACGCCGAGACCGCAGAGAAAACATAGAATAAACTCTGCGTGCTTTGCGGCCTCTGCGGTAAAAATCTCTACGTTGTGATGCTCGCACTCTCTGTTATCGAAATTCATTGATAATCCAAACTTGTTATTGTAGCAAACCTACGAGAAAAAGCAAATTCATCGAACCTCTACAACCGTCCCAAAAATCAATGAAGGAAGGAATTGACTTTGGGCTTTCGAAAAAGTAGTATAATAAGAGCATCAAGGAGGTTGTTAATTTGTCGTGTTAGCGCGGTTCGGACAAAAGGCAGGATGTTTGCCCCAGAATAGGATGAGGGAGAAAATTATGAAAGTCGGTAGCCATTTGCCACAGTTTGCAACGGCCTTTGTACTTGCCCTTTGGCTGGTGCCTGTCTCGGCCTTTGGCCAGTGCGACGAAGACCAGTATTTCTGGAATGCAGATTCCGGGAACTGGTTAGAAGCCGATAACTGGATACACAGCGAATGGGATGCATATGAGGGTGGATGTGTCGACCTACCTGGTGTTCCCACAAGTGACGACGCTGCTTTGATTTGGAACGGCGGAACGGTAACTGTGACGAACGCGGTGATTTGCCGTTGGACAGACATAGGCCCGGGGGGTGTTGTTATGGTTGAGCCGGGTGGTAGGCTAACTAGCACGGATGAGGTTGCTGTACGGGGAGTGCTCAGGCAGACAGAGGGAGTGGTTGATACACAGGGGACTGTCCGCGTTGCGGGAGGTTTGTACGCGTTGAGCGGGGGTACGATTTTTATTACGCACCGTTTAGTAGTCGGAGACCAAGGTATGGGAGAGTTTTTGCAAAGCGGGGGTTTAGTTTGCACGGAACGCTTGATAGTTGGGAACCAAGGTAGTACAGGGACGTTCACGCAAACAGGCGGGGTACTCAATGTGTCCGCCGACGTAAACATCGGAGAGGACGGTACGGGAACCTTTGTTGTGAACGGAGGAATCATAAATGGAGCGAGGGGGATGTACGTTTACGGGGGGACAGGAAGTTTAACCGGGCCAGGTACCTTCAACATCCGCGTCGAGTATCTGTCGGAGAGGATTTACGGTACCAACCGTAACGATCAGGTTGCTGTTGCCTTTGCCCCGAATTGCTTAACTGAGGGTGGGGTGTTCAGTGTTACACAGATTACCCCTTCTGATTTTGCTGGGGGCAGCGTTGCAAATCTGCTGCCATCATCTGTCTTCGACATAAATTTTGCTGGCTCTTACTGTGGTGAATTCTTAATTGGAATACCCTATGATGAAGATGAGGTGCACGCCCTCGACCAGAACGAAATGAACTTGGTGATACTGCACCAGACAGGGCCGGAGACATACGAACGATTGGAAACTCTGGTTATCGACACTGAAGATGATAGGGTCTGTGCTAGGGCCAACAGTTTTGGTAAGTTTGCTGTTCAAGTAAAAGTCCCTGTTATCCTCTCGTTTCTGGATAAGGCAGACCTCTCCCGTCAAGTCATAGGAGCAGCCGCAGATGGTGCATCTAAGGTGGTAATCCAAATAACTGGTTTGCCTGAAGATATTACGTCAGATGATATTCAAATATCCATTCCCGAAGGAGCTATAGACGGCAGTTTGGAAAACGACAAGAAAATAAGTAACGGAGTTTTCACTCAGACCTATGTTGTTCCAGCATGTTTTATACGAACTGGCCATCCGGAGGATTCAAATGCGAGTACAAGATCGGTAGAAATGACAATAACCGTAAATGATGATCCAATTGATTTTGAACCTCTTTCTTTAATCCGGCCACCGGTTGTTATGGTGCATGGCCTGTGGGGTTATCCGGGCGATTTCTCGGATTTGGGGAACACGTTGGCCGTGAACGGCTGGTTATACTTGTATCTTGCTAGCTATGACAACAAAGCAAGTTTTGCCACGAACATTCCGAAAGTAAAGGCAGACATTATAAACAGCTTGAACGGCCCCAGAAGAGCTATGTATGCTGCCACAAAAGTTGACGTCGTCGCGCACAGTATGGGCGGCTGTTTGTCAAAGTTAATTGACAATGCTTTCCTTCAGAAAAATGTTCGGAAAATAATAACAATTGGAACACCCCATCAGGGAAGCCCAGTAGCTAACAGGGTATTCGGATTGCGTGAAACCGACCCTGTCGAATTTAACATAATTCAGGGCATATTCAACATCCTTGCAACAGGCCATAGGAATTCACTTAGCGGTGGGGCTGTTGAGGATCTACGTACTAAAGACGCAAACAACCCATATATGAACATACCGGCTGAGGTACCAGGTGTCGATTGTAAGAACATTATCCTCGGATTGAGAGATGGCTCGCCAGGGCAGCACCTTTCATTATATCTGACCCTTGGCAGATGGGTCACTGGCACGAACCCCTTATTGCCTGACCAGACTGTTCATGACAGAATATTCGGCCCAGGTGTACCAAGCGATTGGGTGGTTTCGCTCGATAGTCAGAAAGGAGATTCGACAACGTTCAGACCCATTCCAGTGTCGTGGCATAGCATCGAGCCCCGGGATCCCGATTTCATTCAGTTAGTCATCGAGTTTCTTAATCAGGAAGCACAACCTGCCTTGCTTCTTGGCACTTTGCCAACTCAAGAGACAAACAGGGTCGCCCACCAGGAGCAAATCTCTCTCATATCAACGGAATCTACCTCGCACCATATCACAATGTCGGGGGCATCCGAACCAAACGGAAGTGTACAGATTGTCAGTCCTACTGAAGGCGAAACCTGCACGGCGGGACAAAGTATCACCATTTCCATTCAAGGGACTGGTGATACCTCCCAAGCAGCGCTATTCGCGCTATTCGGGACTTCTTCTTGGGCCGATATTGTGGCAATTCCCTGGGTTGGAGATGTAAATGTCCCCCCGGACTCTGTTGGCTCATCGGCAAAAATAATGGTGATAGGTCTGACTGAAGATATGAATATGACCGATGAAGATGAAGTCAATCTCATACTTGAAAGCGATATTGTGCTACAAGAAATATTCTTGGGTTTTGGCGATACATGGTATTTTGACTTCATAACCGACCCCTTACAATCCCATCAGTTGCAGTTGTATCCTATGGGTAGATTCAGCGATGGTTCCGAATATCCGTTGTCGGTTTTGGGAAATCAAACAACCTACCAGAGTCTAAACGAATGTGTCGCCACAGTAGACTCAAACGGAATAATTACAGTTCACTCAAAAGGTCAGGATTCGATTGTAGTTACAAATTCATCGATAACCACAACAGTCTTAATCGAAGTAGATACCTACTCGGGGGATTTGGATATAGATGGAGATGTGGACTTTACCGACTTTGCTCTCTTTGCCGACAACTGGCTCGAAACTGACTGTGAAGAATCAAATGACTGGTGCGGTAGCAGAGATTTTGACAAAAGCGGAAGTGTTGATATATTCGACTTAGCCGAACTGGCTCGGAACTGGCTGGCGGGAAAATAATAAAAACAACAAGGCCGCCTCTCCGGGCGGCTCGACCCCTGCCACCCCAACTGCCAATTTGACACAATATCGGGCAAAGCCACAACCGGTATCGCGGCCCCAGGCCTGCCACCGGCCACATAGAAAAACCCATTAAAAGGGGGTATGAGCTACCCATTGTCTCAACCCCCGAAAATTCCTTGACTTTACCCCCCCTAATTTGATATGATGCTTTGAACCGGTATTAATCTGGTTAATGTCGTATTTATTGGAGGTTTGGTGAGGAAAAACTGGTATTACAGCCAGGGTTTTGAATCGCACAGCGGGACACAGGGTGTATCTCAAGGTCTTGCTGGTGGGCGTTCATTACCTTGTAGCTTAATCCTCTCTCAAACAGAACTATTCAGCCAAATAAACCAAGGCCCTTATGGGCTTTGGTTTTCTATTTACGTTCACGGATGAGGAAAATGGGTAGGCGGATGATAAAAAGCACGGGTAGATAAGATAATCCCATCTACCCGCATCCACGCGCCCTCCCACAAGGATGTATGTGCCGGCGTCGCGCATTGTGCGTAAGGCGGGTAAGAAGAAGGAATTGTTTTTTTTAAAAATTTTCTTGGTGGAGGAAAGAGTGATGAACACGTTATCAGTTCGAAGAGGAGCAAAAGCAAAAACATTGGTGAAGGTGCTGGTCTTATGCGCCCTGTTGGTTTTAGTGCTGCCTGTTGACGCATACGCCTACCCAACAAAGAACGTTCCTAATGTATTCTATCACAAGGTCGATGTTAACACTCCGACAATATATTGGGTTTCAGCCAGAAATTTCCGGCACCAGATGTATTTGCTGCACGACCTCGGCTATGACACCGTTGATTATGAAGATATGAAGGCCCACGATACTAATGTGGCGCCGTTGCCTGCCAAGCCCATTATTGTTTCCTTCGATGACAGCTACCAGGACACTTATACCTACGCTTTTCCCATAATGCAGGATTTCGTTGAGCCGAACGGCTTTTTCGGCATCACGCACGTAATAACAGATGTCATCGGAGACAATGAGCCAAACCGAAAGCAAAATGTGTGGGACCAGCCGACCGAGCCAAACACCGGGCATTTGATTTGGCCGGAAATAAATGCTATGCACAATGCCGGCTGGGCCGTCGAAGCACACAGCCGAACCCACAAGCATAATAACGCAGGAGACTATAATGCGGTGTACGAAGCCGGCTCATCCGTTGTAATAGCATCAAAACTTGGCATCGCTGAGCCGAATTTCTACATCTATCCCTTCGGTGAATACAACGCAACACTCATAACCGCCCTTACCAACAGGGGTTATTACGGCGGTGTGGACGCCTCGGGAGGCATACAAAGCTCAGACCCCACCGATTGGTGGCACCTCAAACGCATCGAGGTCAACCGCGATACTACACTCGAAAGTTTTGCCAGCAGCATCGGTGCGACTGTGCCGTCAAAGCCGCGCCTGACCATCAACGTAAGCGGCCCAGGTTACGTCCAGATAAGTCCTGACCAGCCATATTATGACGTTAATACAGTGGTCACTTTGACTGCTGTCCCTAATACCGGCTACAAATTTATTGGCTGGAGTGGGGCCCTCACTGGTTCTACCAACCCGACTACTATTACGATGAATAGCAATAAGACCGTCACCGCTAACTTTGGCATAGGGTCCTGGGTCACAGGTTTGACACACGCAAAGGAGGCGGGAAGCAATCGCACACTCATCTTTATAGCGCATGCGGAAGAAGCAGGCGCCATAACCCTTAATTCCGTAACCTATGGCGGACAAGCAATGACGCCGATTATCGACGTTAACGTCGGCACAACCAGCCGAGTTTATGTCGCAGCATTTCGGCTCAGCGAAACCGGCATCACTGATTCAAACAGCAGCGGCGCCTTTATTCCTACCTGGAGCACCACGCCGGACAACGTCTCATACTCCAGTGTCTTCCTTGCCGACGTTAATCAAGCTGTTCCTATTGGAGCCAGTGCGCGTAATGGCACAACAACTGGTGCTACCATTACAACCTCTGCACTTTCCACAAAAAACGGAGATACGGTTATTGACGCTGCCACCTGTAGTAGCACGGGCAATTACACAGTAAACAATAGCTTCACCGAAGTTAACGAATACACAATGAGTTCGTCTGATGCTGTAGACGGATACAAATCCGCAACAGGCGCCAGTGAAACTCCCAGCGTCACGCACTCCACCACCACCAGCCGCCAGGTCCTCATCGGGTTCGTGGTCCAGGTTACACCGCCATCTGTTACCCGTATGCTGACGGTTTCCTCTTCAGCGGGTGGCACTGTAACTACGCCCGGCATAGGCGACTTCAATTACGCCAGCGGCACTTATGCCAATATCGTCGCAGCAAACGACGTAAACTATCATTTCGTTAACTGGACGGGCACCGCTGTTACGGCGGGCAAGGTGGCCAATCCAAATGCTGCCAGCACAACCGTCACTATGGACGCCAACTATACGGTTCAGGCCAACTTCACCGTTAACCAGAGGTCATTAACGACCTCTACTTCAGCAGGCGGTACTGTGAGCACGCCCGGCATAGGAACATACTGGTATAACCAGGGTATCCCTGCCAATATCGCTGCAGCAAACGACGTTAATTATCATTTTGTTAACTGGACGGGCACCGCTGTTACGGCGGGCAAGGTGGCCAATCCAAATGCTGCCTCTACGACCGTCACTATGGATGCCAACTATACGGTTCAGGCCAACTTCACCGTTAACCAGAGGTCATTAACGACCTCTACTTCAGCAGGCGGCACCGTGAGCACGCCCGGCATAGGAACATACTGGTATAACCAGGGTATCCCTGCCAATATCGCTGCAGCAAACGACGTCAATTACAGTTTCGTTAACTGGACGGGAACTGCTGTAACGGCGGGCAAGGTGGCTAATCCAACTGCCGCCAGCACAACTGTCACTATGGATGCCAACTACACGGTTCAGGCCAACTTCACTGTTAACCAGAGGTCATTAACGACCTCTACCACGGCTGGCGGTACCGTGAGCACCCCAGGCATAGGGACGTACTGGTATAACCAGGGTGTTAATGCCAGTATCGCCGCAGCAAACGACGTAAGTTATCATTTCGTTAACTGGACCGGCACTGCTGTAACGGCGGGCAAGGTGGCTAATCCCAACTTGCCTACCACGACCGTCCTGGTGGATGCTAACTACACCGTCCAGGCGAATTTTGCAGTGAACCAGTTCACGGTAACCGGCTCGGCAGGCCCCAACGGCTCAGTAGCACCGACGAGTGTAGCGGTCAATTACGGCGCCAATCAGGACTTTAACGCCGCGCCTGTTACCGGCTATGAGGTTGACAAGTGGTCGGTGGATGGCGGCGAGGTCCAGACCGGCGGCAATATATATACACTGACCAATGTTACAGCCACTCATACGGTGAGTGTAACGTTCAAGATACTGACGTTCACGGTAACCGGCTCGGCAGGCCCCAACGGCTCAGTAGCACCGACGAGTGTAGCGGTCAATTACGGCGCCAATCAGGACTTTAACGCCGCGCCTGTTACCGGCTATGAGGTTGACAAGTGGTCG
>Ga0315284_10006301_pt1 | contig 16894 bp, 18 predicted proteins | sample YL17G09_16_MG_FD_203696 | JGI IMG/M metagenome (GOLD analysis project Ga0315284, IMG submission 203696) | Sediment microbial communities from Yellowstone Lake, YNP, Wyoming, USA - YL17G09_16 | ecosystem: Environmental > Aquatic > Freshwater > Lake > Sediment | place: USA: Wyoming | collected...
GAATAAAGCATGGCCTGACCGCTCCGTTCTCCCAGGGCCTTGCGAAAGCAACGGACGTTCGTCAAGCTGTTCAGTTTGAGATTGTCGAGCAAGTGGGCACAAGTCTGGCTCGATGGCTCGAAGGCAATCACCTGGCCTCCATCGCCCACAGCCTTTGCCAGCAAGACGGTGTACAAACCAACATTCGCGCCGACATCAAAGACGACGTCGCCCGGCTTAAGAGAAGTGACCAATCGTTCCAAAACCCGTTGCTCTCCGCCTGCGCCTCCTACCGACTCAAGGAGGCGCAATTCTTCCGGGCTACGAACATAGAATTGGGCGCTTGTGCCAGCCAATTTCACGCGCACGATCCCATCGCGTGGCCGCGCCCACCAGTAATACCATTTTCGCAGGATCGAGCGCAGGCCAAGCGACCTGGCACCCGCGATCACTTCTCGTCGATACGTAAGGCGCCTAAGGAATTCCATGGGGTTATGCCCTACCCTTTGAGTTTAGTGGACTGCAATCCCTCTGGAAAGGATTTGTTGCGCAACTTGCTTCGCCGTACTCTGCCACGAGAAAGCCTGCGCGCGCTCCAGACCCTTCTGGGCCAGTTCCCTGCGAGTTGGTTCATCATTTACTTTGCGCAGAGCTTCGGTGAGCGACCCGGGCTGCTCAGGATCGATCAACAAGGCGGCGTCTCCCACCACCTCCGGGAGCGACGTGCGGTTAGAGCAAACGACCGGGGTGCCACAAGCCATGGCCTCCAGGGGTGGCAAGCCAAACCCTTCGTACCGCGAGGGATAGAGAAGGGCTCGAGCCGCAGCGTAAACTAGTGGCAGGTCTTCATCTCGAACGTAACCGGCGAATTGGAACAGGCCCGACAGCCCGGTTTCCTCGATACGTGCCAGGGTATCTTCAAAGAGGGTACTTCTTCGCAGGTTCCACGTGACCACCACCGGCAACCGAAACTCACCCTGCAGGCTTCCCGAGGCATAGCTTTCGACGACCAGACGGAGATTCTTTTGTTTGCTGGGCTGGCCGACAAATAGGTAGAAAGCGGCGGGAAGATTGTAGCGGCTTCGCACTTCTTCAAGCCGCAAGTTGTCCCCTGGGGGATGAAAGCGTTCGTGATCGATGCCGCAAGGGATAACACTGATTCGGTCATGCCTGACCCCAGCGAAGCTCACCAGTTCATTCGCCGTGAACTGTGCGTCCGTTATGATGGTATCAGCTGTTCTCAAGGCCTTACTCATACCCAAAGAAAAGTACTTCAGGTTTGCCCACGGCGCATCGATCGGATATTGGGCGGGAGCAGCGAGATGCCGCAGGATTTGGATGTCATGCACAACCACTAGCTTCTTTCTTGCCCAAAGAGGGCTTAGCGGGAACCGCGAGTCCATCGAGAAAAAGATGTCTGTTCCCCAAGAGACGAAAGAGGGCCACAACTCCTCCAACAATACCCGCGATATTTTTCTGCTTGCGGCCTTAGGCGAACGTATGACCGTGGCGAGATTCGAGGGCAACTGAAGGTTCGCGTCCCTACAGAGCAGCACGGTGACCTGACACCCTGCGGCCTTTAGAATCGGAAGCAGGAGCGGAAGTACTTGCCGTTCGTACTGGCCGGCGCCACCACTGGTCGTTCCGATGGCAGCGGCTAAGATGACGACCCTCACAGCCTCACTCTTTCCAGACGGCCCGAGCGTTTGAGGAGTTCCATCGAATGGGCTCTATCCTTAGAGCGTTACGTGTCGCATTCCCTCTTGGACTGCCCCGCGAGTCCGGCGCACTAGATCCTCGAGTTTCAGCTTCAGGTCGGAGATGAGCCGTTCCCAAGCGTATTTCTCCACCGCCAGCCCTCGCGCCGCGGCAGCCAAGGCCTGGCTTCGCTCGGGGTTACGTAGCAGCTCGATGACCCGGCGGCTAAAGTCCGTCTCATCGTCGGAAATGAGGAGGTGTTTGCCGTCAATGACCTCGATCCCCTGGCAGCCGATTGACGTGGAGACGACGGGCGTCCCGCAGGCCATCGCCTCCACCACCTTTATTTTTGTGCCCTCACCGTAACGGTAGGGGGCTACAGCCACCTTGGCCATTGCATAGTAAGGGCGAACATCTTCCACCGTGCCCGTGACGTGGATGCCGGGGCTTTCCGCGAGCCGCCAGATTTCGCGATTGGGGTGGCTGCCCACAATCCAGAATTCCGCGTCGGGTACCTCGCGGCGAATCTGCGGAAACATCCGGCGGGCAAACCACAGCGCCGCCGCGCGGTTCCGGTAAACGGCCAGACCGCTGCAGAGCAGAATGACATTCTTTTTATTCCCATCCGTTTGTGCCGGGGCAAAGACTTCCGTGTCCACCCCATTTGGGACCGTCCAGACCTCAACCCCTGGGGGGGCATACCTGCGGGTGAAGGTCGCCTCTCGTTCGGAAGTACTGAGCACGGCCGCAACCTGGGACATGATTCTCTTCTGAAAGGCCGGGAGTTTAATCAGGTTCACCACCGCGAAGGCCCGCTTCGCCAGGCTTCCGTGGCGCCAAAACTGCCGCCATAGGAGTCCCTCAGATTCATGGTCATCCATAACCACGGCGATGTTTTGGGTCAGGTCGGGCGGGATGGCATCCACCATAAAAGGGAAATTTGCCCAAATCAGGTCGAACTCGTGTTTCGCTGCGATGCGCCGAATGCTCTCCCGCATATGGCGGGCTCCGAACTTCGCCGCCACGTAAGGTAGAGGCGAAGCCAGGGAGCGTAAGGCAGAGACGAACGGGACACCGGAGCGGGCACTCTCGGGCGACTGATAGGTTACGATCTCCCGGCAGAGCGTGCGGAGAGGATGCGTGGCCGGGAGCGGAGGGCCGTCATGACCCGCCAGCAGCACGACCTCGTGCCCGAGCCTTACCAACTCTCTCAACACATAGTAAATGCGGATCGGTGAGCCGCCATCGAGCGGCCAGGGAACATAGGGTGAAAGCATCAAAATTCGCATTGCTTACCTCCCGTTCTCAGGGGCCGACGGCCGCGGCGCCGAGTCCTCCGCGTCCTTGAAAGCCCAGGCGTGGAAATCTTTGGTGCGCGGGTGAATTTCGATGCGACGAAAGCCCAGCGACCTCAAGAGGTCCAGAACTTTCTCCGGTGTCACTGAAGTCGGCAGGAGGTGAGGATGGACCTCGCAACAAACCACTTCGCATTGAGGCTGTGCCAGGGTCCGGCTCAGGCCGCCGATCACAGCGAGTTCATAACCTTCTACGTCGATTTTGACTGCTCTGGGGAGCCGCAGGTTCTGTGCTTCCACAAAACTGTCCCCGTGTACGACTTGTGCCTGCTCTATGATTCCCGTACCTGCCGTCTGCTCCCCAGACTGTATGATCCTGGCAGACCCGGCAACCTCGCCAGGGCTGAGGCAGACTTTTCCTTCGGCATCACCCAGGGCTAGCCTGAAGGCCCGCACGTTCGTCAACTGATTTAGGTCAAGGTGCTCGCGCAGGCGCTCGTAGGTGTGATCCTCAGGCTCGAAAGCCACGACTTCCCCTCTCTCTCCAACCGCCTTAGCAAGAAGGACAGTGTAAAGTCCGGTAGCAGCCCCAATGTCGTAAACGCAATCGCCATGCCGCAGTTTCCCGATAAGGAACTCCAACGTTTGACGTTCCCCGCCCAGCGAATTCAGGGCCTCGATGTTAGCCTCAGAGTAAACATAGAAGCGCGCCGTTTCCCCCGCCACGGAAAGAGTATGCTCGCCGCCACCAGGAGCGAAACACCAGCGGTACACCCTTCTGAGAGTGCTTCGGGCACCCAGCAGACCCGCGACTTTTGTTATCTGGTGCCGAAATGGTAGATACATGACGATCTCCATCTAATGGTTTGCGTCGCGCCCTAACCTTGCGCCATGGCCACTCTAGCGCGCCCCCTATCACAATACTCCGCTTTTGCACCCTCTCGGAGGCAAGGCTCAGACTCAGGCCAAAACCACCTTACACCCTCTCCCTTTTACACAATCGACCTTGCGTTACCATTTTCAATACCACTGCGCTTGAATTTTCGAAAAAAACTGACGAGGAGGAGACCCGCAAGTGCGTTCCACCCAAGACAGTTCCGAGGAGAACAACCTCCCCAGTCTAATTGTGCGGTGAGTTGAAACAACGAGTCAGCAATCTCCGAAAAGTATCGCGAATTCCTTGCGGTAGGTACCGGTAAAACTTTAACAAATATGTGGGAGGAATGCTCCCCATCAGCACAATCCGCTGCCCCCAAGAAAGGGGAGCGCGCTTAACAGCGCGCATCTCCTCGACCAGGTATTTCACCAGCCCAAACCTTCCAACGGGAGTCGTCCCCCGGGGATACAGGCGTTCGAGAAACTCCACGTTTGCCTGGGCCCGTGTGATGGGCCGTGAACTTTCTCCGCGGTTGTCACGCATAAAAAAAAACGGCTCGGGAACAATAGCCGTAGGTCCAAGAAGCGAAAGCTCGAAGCCGAGAAGAAGATCGGGGCCACTGACTCGGCACATCAGCCGGGTCTGACGTAGTGCGCTCGACCGAAACAAGGAATAGACGACAAAAGTTGAGGCCTGCCATAGCACCAAGTTAGCCCGAACGAATAAGCCGTGTCGGCGCGTGTCGATCTGGCGCATTGTAGGGCCAAACTCCTTTCCGTCCTGGCTCATATACTGCGCCCCGGAATTGCATTGGACGATGGTCGCATCGCTTTCCAGCACCTCGATACACCGGGAGAGATAGGTCGGAGCCCACACATCGTGGCCTCCCGCCCACATGAAATATTCCCCACTCGAAAGCCTGAACGCGCGGTTGAAATTCTCGGTCCCGCCAACATTCGTCTCGTTCCGGTGGTAACGGACTCGAGGGTCGCGTGCTGCGTATTCCAGGCTGATTGCCTGGGTAGCATCCTCCGAGGCGTTGTCGGAGATAATCAGCTCAAAGTCGGCAAAATCCTGGGCAAGGAGAGAGTCAAGCGCCTGCCGCAGGAACTTTTCTTCGTTGTAGATTGCCATTCCGATGCTAACCCGTGGCAGACTGGTGTTCATCGCTACCTTCTCCCTTTTTCCCTGCAACCCCAATCCAGCGCTCCGCTTTGCCGGGGGTGCAGCTTACTCTTAGTCCGGCACCACTGCTTCCCGCATCTTCAGGCGCAGCGGGTTCACGAAGTCGATGATTCTCTGACGCAGTTCTTCGCCCATGATCCAGGAGGCGAGGCGACCGGAAGTACCGAGATAGGCCAGGATACTGAGGGCCTAGCAGACGGCATACCACCAGGCGATGTCAAGGAGTCCTCCGCCCAAAATGAGTCGACGATGGTCAGGTAGTTCGGGTAATCAAGCCGCCGAACAGATTCCAGACACTCAAGCGTGTCCTGCCAGCCGTTCCAGTTCAAAATGCTGATGGCGACGGTTGGTGAAGACTCTTGGCTACCTGACATCCTAAAACCCTGCTCCCGCTCTGGAATCGACGGTGCCCAAGGGTGATTTCGGGCAACCTGCGTCCTGTCCTTAGCGCACACGAGCTTCAATGAATTCTTCCAGAAGGTCGGTGCTGCGTTCCCACGTAAAGGCTTGAATACACCTATGCCCTTCCAAGGCAAGCCGGATGCGGAGGTCATCATCTTCCAGGAGCCGGAGTAGATTCATGGCCAAGGCCTCCGGATCTCGTGGGGGAGAGAGCAAAGCCGTAACGCCGTGCTCCGCGTATTCGCGGTTGCCCCCGCAGTCGGTGGAAACCACGGCACACCCACAGGCCATCGCCTCGGCGGGTGGAAGAGCGGAGCCCTCGGTCCAGCTCGGGCAGAGGTAAATTCTGCTCCCGTTGTATATCTGCTCGATCAGTAGTTCTTGGCGAGGGTCGCGAAGATACTCGATCCAGCGAGGCACGTAGGCAGGGCGCTTGCAGGTCCCGAACAGGGTAGCTTGCAGAGCGGGATGCCTGTCCTTAGCTACCTCGATGGCTTTCAAGCCGTCCTTGGAACCTTTCCACTCGGCAAGTGAAAACATCATTGCAATGCGTTTCGGACGCTCTTGGAGTAAGGTAACAAGGCGGAAACGCTCGCAGTTCATGCCATTGGGAATACAGGTCATTTCGCTGTCGCTGCAACCGAGCGACCGACCTTTTTCGTATAGCCACCTTGAGATCACCACCTTATGCAAAGGCGCCCGCCACGTCAGATCAACCTGCTGTTTCGGCCCGCCCCAAGTCTCGTAATGCTGGATAAGATAAAACTTCTCCCCCTTGCTCTCGGGGTAGCCAGCGACGTACTCCGCCGTTTGCCACGCCGTCGCAAACACGGCATGGCCGTCCGGAACGTATTGAGCAATCGGCTCTGCAACGTAGATTAATCGCACTTTCGGGTCGACGGGTTGCCATCGGATATTGGGCCTGAAAAGCCAGTTGCGGATGTAGGCGCCCCTCCGGCGGAGACGCCGATACGCAGAAAGCCCAGCGGCGGAAGAAACATCCTGAAGCCGCCGTGGGTGAATTACGATGACTTCGTGTCCGCGTGCAACGAGTTGATTAGCATACTCGTAAACTACCCGAAAGCCGCCGACCGGCGCCCACGGATAACCCGGAAGTACGAAAGTGATTTGCACGTGTTTAGCGACCCTTCATTGAGATAAATATCAGGTTCAAGTACGGATAAAAGGACTGAGGGGGATAACCCAATTTGAGCAACGTGTCGTACGGAAGCGGAACGCCGACATAGATCCTCCTCTTGCCGAACCTGAAGTATTTGCCAATCCGCTTGATCGGGGGACATGTTGCCAGTGGAGGGAAGACGACTTGATCGGGCAGAAACTGGGTATCAAATCCTCCCCTCCTGAAGATCGTGACGACCCGGCTCAGGCAGCGATTGTAAACGTCCCACGTTCCGTCGGCGGAAATATGGTAGCCGTTCCTGTGGCTTCGCAACTTGACATAAGCGGCAGCCACGCTACGCGGCATCCAGCAGATAAACCGAAGGCCCGTGTGGTCGTCTACCGGTTTCAAGCGGTTAGGAACCAGGACATAGATAACGCCCCTGCAAATGCGCCGGAGTTCAGGAAGAATATGCGCCAGAGTGGTGTCACTGAGATGTTCAAGAACGGAGAACAGCGTGATGATATCGAAGCTGCCGTCAGGGAATGGCATCCTTGCGTGCCCGCTGCCATTTGGCTTACTCAGGATGAAGGCTTCGGGTGGAACACCATTTTCGACTGCAAGAATGCGAGCTAGTCTCAGGTGGTTTTCATGCAAGTCAAAGCCGTACGCTTCATAACCCAGAGTCCGCATGCGCACAGTCAGCTCTCCGGTCCCGCAACCGAAGTCTAGGACTCTTTTGCCGGTAAGGTGATATGTACTGCTAAGATAAGCAAACAACTTCTTCAGCCACTTACCGTAACCGGCCTCCGACGTCTCGGTTTTCTCCAAGAGATCCCGAGAAATTGCACAGTGGATGTGGGTTCCCCTCAACGGCTCGATATTCTCGAACGCCGCCTGGAGGAATTGTTCGGCTCTGAGGGGTTCTATCCGCTCAGTGGTCATAAGGCTCTTTTTCCTCCGAGTGTCCGAAGGCTTGTCGATAGAATAAGTCGGTCTTGGTCATCGAACGCCACGCTCCAAGTGACAAAACAATAGAGAGCCAAGGAACAAAGAAACAAGACTAACTTCACAGTGAGTAGAATCGGCGCGATAACCAGCGAGAGACCGCAAACTGTCGGTATGCAGGCTACTGCAAAAGACTTGATCAATGGAGGCGAAGCGAGTTCCCGAAATGAAAACCCGACTAGTCGTTTTGCCATGATAAAAAGGCAAATAGTATCCACGACCGTGATACAGAGCTTAGCCAAGGCTACACCCTCAAGACCCATCTTTAGGGTGAGAATCCACGACAAGGCCATAAATAAGGGAGCCTGCATTAGATCCAGTTTTGCTTTCCATTCTGGGTGGCCTAATCCATTTATCGACGCCAGCGGCAGATAAGCGAAGGCGTGAATGAAGAAGACAAGTGCCAGTATCCTGAATACCGTCGCGCTGTGGTGGGCGAAGTCGGCGCCCAGCCAGATCCTCAAGATATCATCCCCAAAGAGAAGGAAAGTGATGGTTACTGGCACCATTATGAGGAGGATGTATTTGAGAGGGTATAAGGCGAGCTTTTTTAGCAAATGTGAGTTTTGCGTGCTTGGGCCGCAATAGCTGAAGGCGGGAAAAAGGGCAGCGGCGAATGCGGAAGGGAAAATGGTGACTTTAGATATCACCGAATAGCACGGCATGTAGAATGTGAGCGCGCCAACGGAGAGAAGCCTTGCCGCAACAAACTTCTCAAAGTTATTGAGAATTGGTGCGAGCGTACTTGTCACTGAAACCCAGCCGCCGAAGACGAGCAGGCGGCGAACGAGCGAGCGGTGAAACGCGCAGGCGCGCCCAAGCGCCGGATAGAGACGCAGGCAGAGGAGGAAATAAGCCCCCAACCCCACGATTTGGCTTACAACCAATAAGAGCACAATGCCGCGAAGGCCAAACCCCAGGGCCAACGCTCCGGCGGGTATGAGGTACCCAAGCGCGCTGCTCGGGATTCCGATGGCGTTCAGCAGGTCGAACCGCTGGGCCGCCGCGAGCACGCCTCGCAACGAGCCGACGGCGAAGTTGATCGGAAAGGAAACAGCCAGAATCAGGAACACCCAGTGGGCGTCGGGGCGGAGTCCGGGAGGAATCTTGAGGAGGCGATCAACAAGGGTCGGCGAGGCTGCGGCGACCAGGATGCCGGCCAGGAGACCGAAGCTCGATTGAGTAACCAACGCGGTCCAGACCAGGGCGGGAAGCTTCTCGGTTTCGCCCTTGCCTAAGAGTTCGGCGACGAACTTGGTGGTGGCGGGACCGATGCCCAGATCGAAAAACGCGAAAAAGCCGACGACCATCCAGGCGATCGACAGGAGGCCAAAGCGGTCCGGGCCGAGGTGGCGGATTACATAGGGCATGGTGGCAACACCGACCAGCAGCGGAATAACTTGCCCGGCAACATTCAGCACGGTATTGCGCGCCAACAGGCTGCCGCGGATGTGCAATCCGGTTTCAGAAGCAATTGCCGAGTTAGTATTTACTGCGCTCATGAAGTTGATGAAGTCAGGCTGCTAAGGGTTGTTTCACGACGAGGCTCGCGGCGCGCTCGGTCAGCATCCGGTGGAGGCAGGATTTGACCTGCTCCCGATTCTTGTTCGTAAAATACCAATCAGTGGTTCGGTGCAGCCCTTCGATGAAAGCGACCTTGGGCTCCCAGCTCATCAGTCTCTTCTCGCTACTCTCCGTTTTGTTGCCACCACGAAACGGTCTGTCGCAAGCCGTCCTCCAGGCTCCGGGTGGGAGTCCAGCCCGTGTGGGCCCTAAGCTTGCGGACATCCGCCACCAACAGGGGCGGTTCTTCAACCGAAGCGGGCATTGCTCCGAATTCCACGTTCTCGCTGCCCCCCACCAACCGTGCAATCATTTCCACAAGAGTGCGAATCTTCACGGGTTGCCCGGAGCCGATGTTCACCGGACCCGAGAGGTCACTCTGCGCGACGGCCCACACGGCTGAAGCCACATCTTCCACGTAAAGGAAATCCCGAATCTGCTCTCCATGTGTGCACTTGGCCGTCTGGCCGTTCAGCAAAGCCAGCACCACGGAGGGAACCAATCTCTCCCGGGGCTCACCCGGGCCATAGAGGTAAAAGAAGCGAGTCCAGGCAAAACCCATGGAGATACCGGCACAATATGCCTGCAGGACTTGGCGGGCGGCATTCTTGCAGCTGCCGTATAAGGTCCGCGGTCCTAGTGGGGTAACGCCTTCCGAAAGAAACCCGTAAGCCCAGTCATATTCGAAGCATGTGCCAGCGGCGACCAATCGTTTGCATCCCGCGCCGGCAACCGTCTGCGCTAGGGATAGAGTCATAGTGACGCAGTCGAGGTTCTCAGCGGCCGTCGTATAGCGGCCGGGAACAGCATACCAGGCCAGGTGGATCGCGCAATCAGGCCGGACCTCGTATGCGACTCGACGAACTTCGGGAGCATCGCGCAAGTCAACTTGCAGCAGGGATAGACGATCCAGGCAATCTGTTAATCGCCTAGTGGATTCCCCGGGACGAAGCACTGCAAAAACGGAATGCCCATCCCGGAGCACTCGACGTACCACGTGCGATCCGATGAACCCACCTGCCCCTGTGATTAGAACGTTCATTTCTGCGGGCTTCTCAACCCTATACAAATGGTGAGCTAAAATCGCGAAATGCCGGCCAACTTGTGTCCTTTGCCGAGACAAATGGGTTTTCAACAGGCCACTGAATTCCCAACGTCTCATCATTCCATCGGAGGCCACCTTCAAACTCCGGCATGTAGAACGCGTCCACCTTATAAAGTAAGATCGCTTGCTCGGTAAGCGTGCAGAACCCATGACCAAAGCCTTTGGGAATGTAAACGGCCCTTTGGTTTTCAGCGGAGAGTTCGAGAGCGTCCCACTGACCATAAGTCCCGGAATTTCGCCTCAAATCAACAAACACATCCAAGATGACACCAACAATAACGCGAACAAGCTTTGTCTCGGTGTGCGGAGGGACTTGGAAATGGAGCCCTCGAATCACCCCCCTCCTGGTTGATAGAGATTGATTCTCTTGAACCCAAGAAGTCCTTAAACCATGTTTCCGAAAGAGGACTTCATCATAGGCTCGCACGAAATACCCTCGTTCATCTCGCTTGGGGGTCAAGAGAATTTCGTAAGTCCCATGCAGCCTGAGCGGACGGATTTCCATGTTTTGCTTTTCGTTGCTTCTGGGGCCTTTATTTCCGCCTGGTTTCGTACCTAAGGTGTGAGCTGGGGTTCTGTCAACCTTCGCGCCCTCTTCGTGCCAGGGCCTTGTGCGCCTCCCCAGCCGTAGCGCGGCCAGAAAGCCAGTCTAAGAGAGACAGAAGACTCCGGCAGGGTCAACCGCTCGATGGTCAGTAGACCATTCGCGAGCGGGGTTTCCCCTAGTCCCGTGCCCGCCTGGTTTGGTGCTTTACGGAAGCGTTCGCAATCAACACAAACACCGCGTGGGCAGAATACGCTCGGAACCTCTTTAGGCGGTCACGGGACTAGCGATAACACTAACCTGAGGCCTGCCTTCCCGCAGGACCGACAGAGGGCAGCCAAGCTATTCACCCGGATTATCCCCCAGATACTTCTTGTACCATTCGATGGTTTCGGTTAACCCGTCGTCCAGCGTGTACACGGGCTTCCATCCGAGCACTCGGGCGGCCTTGGCCGAGGAGAGGTACTGATTGCGGATTTCACCTTTGGCCTGGTTGAGGACGGTTAGCTGAATGTGTTCGCACTCCATAATCCGCCGAATCCTATCGACGATTTCCAGCACCGTAACTCGAGATTCCGTACTGAAGTTGAAGCTCTCGCCCGCGACCGGCGGTGAATCAAGCTGTTCGGCGAGGTCGAGGTATGCCCTGGACACGTCCTTGACGTAAATGTAGTCGCGAATGTACTTGCCATCGCTACGGATCAGGGGTGATTCTCCCTGATAAAGAGAGCGGATCGCCCCCGGGACGATGCGGGTCCAATTGAGATCTCCGCCCCCATAGATATTGCCACAACGGGCAATCGCCACGGGTAGGCGGTAGGTATGGTAGTACGCCTGAGCAATCATATCGGCACAGCTTTTCGACACTTCATAGGGCTGCCGGCCTTGCAGAGGCATTTCTTCGGTGTAAGGAAGGCGCTCCTGCTCTCCGTAAGCCTTGTCGCTTGAAGCAATCACCACCCGTTTGACGAGGTCTGGGTGCCTGCGGCAGGCCTCGAGCAGATTCCACGTCCCCCGGATGTTGGTCTCATAGGTCGCCAGTGGAGATCGGTAGGCGACACTAACAATCGCCTGAGCTCCGAGGTGGATAACAGTATCGACTTCATGAGCCACGAGGGCGCGTTCCAGGGCATGGAAGTCTTCAAGCATTCCGTTTATGACGTTTATCCGGTGGATCGTACCGGTTCGGTAGAGCTCGGATTGTGGGTCGTTGTCCAGTACCAACGCCACAACGTAGGCGCCACGGGCCACGAGGTCTTTGCTTACCCAGGAACCCACCATGCCTGTCGCCCCGGTGATGAACACACGCCGCTGTGCCCAATAGTCTGAACGGGTAGTCATTTCTCCCAAACCTTCCAGGGGGCCTTTGTTTTCCACATTTCATTGAGCGCTACGAAGTCCCGGTAGGTATCCATGCAGTGCCAGAATCCTTTGTGAACATAGCTCATGATCTGTCCTTCTTGGACAAGTCGCTCCATGGGGTCGCGTTCGAGCACGCAGGCGTCATCATCTTCCAGATAATCGAAGAAACTACGCTGGAAAACAAAAAATCCTCCACTGATGAATCCTTCGTCTGCCTGAGGCTTTTCGCTGAACACTTTGACTCGACCGCCATCCACTGCGAGTTCGCCGTACCGGGAAACAGGTCGAACTCCTGTTACGGTACCAATTCTCCCATGGCGGATATGAAACTCCCAAAGCTTGGCGATGTCGATGTCCGCCACACCGTCACCGTAGGTAAGCATGAAATGGCTCCCCTTGATGTACGGCTCGATTCTTTTGACGCGGGCACCGGTCATCGCATCAGCGCCGGTGTCTGCAAAGGTGACCGACCAGTTCTCGGGGGAGTTGGAGCTGTGGAAATGAGGCACTCCGCGCGAACCTAGCCGTAACGTGAAATCGCTGTGCATGAGCCGGTAATTCAGAAAATACTCTTTAATCATGTGCCCCTTGTAGCCGAGGCAGAGCACGAAGTCGTTGAAACCGTAGTGAGAGTAGATCTTCATGATGTGCCAGAGTACGGGTCTTCCGCCGATCTCCACGAGCGGTTTTGGGCGGAACTCGGTCTCCTCGCGTAAGCGAGTCCCGAGACCACCACACAAGATCACGACTTGCATCTTCATCGCATCGTCCTTAGCAGGTTGCTGAAAAACCGGGTTAGCGCGTTGTAGCGGCGGGTTTATCCCGCCAAAAGCCCAATGTTTTCCGGGTGTGGTGGCGGCGTAAAGCCGCCGCTACATAGTTTTTCAGCAACCTGTTAGAACAGCCTCCTCCCGTCTGGTTCTTGTGCGGGACTGGCAGCGCGCTCGGTCAGCATCTGTTGGAGATAGGACATGAACTTATCCCGATTCTTGTGCGCAAAAAACGAATCTACCGTCTGGCGCAAGCCGTCCCTGAAGCAAACCTTGGGTTCCCAGCCGAGAAGTTTCTGGGCGAGCGAATGGCCGGCCACGCGCTCCCTCGGAAATGAAGCCCCTCCCCCCACCAAAACCTTCTCCCGCGCCAGCTCTTCCGAGTTCCCCCCTGGCTCACTCATACCTTCGGAGGCCGCAGAGTTCCAGGATTGTATAAGCGGCAAACTGCGGGCCATATACAAACGCTCGATACCACGTCCTTCTGGGCTCATGGAAGAAGCGCCAAAGCCATTCGAACCCCGCCTCCCGGATCCACGCGGGTGCGTTCTTCACTCGGCCGCTCGCGAACTTGAAGGCAGCTCCGACGGCAACCGTCACCGGTACGTTGAGTTTGTCGCGGTGAGCAAAGATCCAGCGCTCTTGTTTCGGCAAACCTAATCCCACCCACAGAACGTCCGGGTTGGCCTGGTTAATCAATTGCGTGATATGCGCGTCTTCCTCGGGCGTAAGTTCGCGGAAGGGAGGAGAGTAAGCGCCGACAATTCTCAGCCCGGGGAGTTTTTCTCCCAGGTTCTTCTGGAGTCCCTCAAGGACTCCGGGCGTGTCGCCGTAGAAGAAATTCGTGTAGCCCCTCTTCTCGGCCAAGGCCAAGAAGCCAAGAAGAAGATCCGTGCCTCGGACCTGCTTCGGCGGACAAGATGCCTTCTTCCCGGCGGCGCGAGCGGTCCATTTGCCATCGGGAACCGAAAGGTCGGCGGACCGGAGAATAGCTTTGAAGTCGCCTTTTTTGTGCGCCTCAACGAGTCCATGCGAACTGGTCACGGCAATCCAGTGGCGCCCCTGGCGCTGCTGGATCCACCGCTCCATGAGGTCCAGGACCCCCCCCACCCCAACGATGTGCACGGGCGCGCCCAGGACGTAGGCACACGGGGGAAACTCGACTCGGTCAGACGTACTCCCACTCCTCATCCTGAAACCACCCTCTATGAAAGGTCTGAGAACTGCCTAGTCATGATCCGCGGGTGAGAGGGCCGCGGGTCGTATCCGCTTTCGGGAGGGCGCCGACCTTATCCAGCGCGCCCAGCGCCTCCTGAGCAAAAGCGGGAGCTTGGTAGATCGCCGCTCCCACTCGCCCAGGAAAGTAACCAAGAAAGAAGCGAAGATAAGTCGCAAATCCAACCAGAAAGTACGCTTGTTAATGTAAAAGAGGTCGTAGCGAAGCTTCTGCCGCCGGGGCAATTCGCTGTGTCCATAAACCTGAGCGAGACCGGTAAGGCCCGGGCGGACCGCGTGACGCCTATCGAAGGAGGGAACTTCTTTGCGAAACCCTTTGACCAGCTCCACCCACTCTGGTCGAGGTCCCACAAAACTCATGTCACCCCGAAAGATACTCCAAAGCTGCGGAAGTTCGTCCATGGCGGTAGCCCGGAGGATCCGCCCCACCCGGGTAATGCGCGGGTCCTTTTCAGCCGCTGGGATTGCTCCCCATTTCTCGTCCGAATCGGGAATCATAGAACGAAATTTGAGGCTCAAGAATTCCCGGCAATCTTTGCCTACCCGTCGCTGGCCGTAGTAGACCGGTCCGCCGTCTTCGAGCTTGACCGCCAGAGCTATGAGCCCCCACAAGGGAGACGACACCGCCAGCCCTATCGCCGAGAGGAAGATGTCAAAGAGTCGTTTGAGCAAGGGGTCGGAATTCCGGGGGGAGTCTAGGATCTCGCTAGGAGTGTGTCGGAAATAACAGTCTCTCAACGAAGAATCAATAACTTACAGACACTTGAATCTCGCTAAGTTGTTGATTCTACGTACAACGAAATCTATCTCCGACAGACTCCTAGATAGCTCCGACGCCGCCAGACAGCGCCAGTATTCTGGGTAACGTCGCCATCAGCGCTCTATGGTGCCAGTCAAATTTCAACCTGCCGTTCAGCTTCACCAGAAGGTCTGTGGCCCTGAAGTTCTCAAAGAGTCTTTCAATTTGGTCGTCAGAAAAGCGCGCCGCCAGCCTCCGCGCGAAATACCCAACTAACAACTCTCTACCGAACGCGGTGCGCCAGTACCGCTCAAAGTCACTAAGGGCACGGGAGCTGAAGTCGCCTTTCCGGTACGCCCGTGCAATTACTTCCGCGGCGAATTCTGCCGAAAGCAAGCCGTAGTAGATCCCTCCGCCGGTAGTGGTCTTAACGTGACCGGCAGCTTCACCCACGGCCACAACGCGGTCGGCGACGCACGGGCCATCCGCGGCCTGAGCAATCCCTTTTCGGCCAACATTCAACGCGGACACAGCGATGGTCGGCGCAATGCGCCGGAGGAGATCCCCAAAGTATGGTTCCGGGTCGTGCTCGGTCATAAGCCCAACCCGCGCCCGCCCGTTGCCGAGCGGAATCTCCCAACCAAACGCCCCAGGCGCAATCGACCGACCTACATACACCTTGGTGGGGCCCGCTGTTTCTTTGTCCGGAAGCGTCAGCTCCGCCTGCATGGCATGCAGGACCCGTCGCGGCTGTGCAAGGCCCAAGGTCCGATTCAAGAAACAGTTCACCCCCATGGCGATGACGGCGACTCGGGCCTTCAAGGTCTTGCGACCTTCCTCGGGGGAGAGGAAGCGTACCAGCACTGACTGTCTTCCGATCTCGAGCGCGTCCACTTTCCGGCCCAAGCAAATCTCGACTCCCTCAGCAAGGGCACGCTCGCCCAAAGCGCGGTTGAACTCCCCCTTGTCGATAACCCGCGCGAGGGGGGTCTCGGTTCGATGCTCGAGCACCCTTCCTTGGGGAGAGATAGCTTGGATGCAATCGATCTTTGTCAAGACCGCGCGGCTCGGCAAGTCGAAACGTGAGAACGCCTCTTCGCCAAGTACGCCCGAACAAATCGCGCGTTCGCCGATTCGTGTTTGGGCTTCGAGGAGAACTACCTTAAGGCCAGCTTTAGCCAATAGATATGCGGCGTACATACCTGCGGGACCCGCCCCAACGACCGCCACGTCCTCCAATCGATCTCCTCCCCATCTGGTATGGGCCTGAATGTTCTTGGGGATAACTCCTAAATACGAGTGCCCGGAGGCCGCTGCCCCTCGGCCAATCCCCTGGGTGACAAACCAGGAACTCTCGCGGATCCGCGGTCCAGGAAATGCTTGGCCCGGCCGCAGTCGGCCAGCTTGTGAGGCTTTCTCGCCCATGCAGTTGGCCAGCGCTCGGTCGACATCCCGCGTCGCGATCTTGATAGCCTCGACGCGCGTCACCAAACCTGCCAGCACTACCAGCGTGAGAAACAATCCTGCACGTCGGCGAGACCCTAGCGAGAACTAAGTGAAGTCTGCAGAGAATAAGCGCACAAACACAGAGCTTCTCGCCGTGTCATGATTGACCTTGCGCAGCATGCCGAAAGCTCACACCGAATCAAGACCCCTGAGGCTTCGGTTCAAACATGAAGGTGCGGCAGTTTCGACTACACGCACCGACTCAGCGGCGGTCTTAGCCCCGCGGCAAGTCAACCGATTCCGAATCCGAGGACTGGGATGTCCGATCGGAGCGAGTAGAATAATAACCGTCGTAGCCGTAGTACCCGTAGTACCCGTCCCGGCGAGCGTCCACCTTATTAAGGACCACACCCAGAATTCTTGCCCCGACATGTTCCATCATCCTGCGTGCCCTTGTTACCGCTCCGCGCGGAGTCCCCCCGCTTTCCAACACGAGAATGACTCCGTCCACGAGTCTGGAGAGGATCATCGCGTCAGTTACGGGCAGAATGGGAGGTGAATCTAT
>Ga0315284_10006302_pt1 | contig 16894 bp, 21 predicted proteins | sample YL17G09_16_MG_FD_203696 | JGI IMG/M metagenome (GOLD analysis project Ga0315284, IMG submission 203696) | Sediment microbial communities from Yellowstone Lake, YNP, Wyoming, USA - YL17G09_16 | ecosystem: Environmental > Aquatic > Freshwater > Lake > Sediment | place: USA: Wyoming | collected...
CAAGCGGCCATCGACCGCACCGTCCGGGCGTGGGAGTATCTGCTCGACCTCATCCCGAAGGGGTAGCCAGGCGGAGAGGAGCGTCCGGTGAGCAAATACGACCGCTACAAGGGAGAGGTGCTCCGCTGCAGCCAGCGGCTGTTCGCGGAGGGCTTCAACGTGGGGACCAGCGGCAACGTCTCGGTGCTGGTCGAGGACGAGGAGGCCGTCGCCGTGACGCCTTCCGGCCGCCCCTACCTGGACCTTAGCCCCGCGGACATCTGCGTGGCGCGCTTTGACCTCGGGGTCATTGAGGGGCAGTGGCGGCCGTCGGTGGAAACGGGGATGCACGTGGCGGTCTACCGCGGCCGCCCCGACGCGGGGGCCGTCATCCACACCCACCAGCGCTACGCCAGCGTGCTGGCCATCATCGGCAAGCCCTGCCGCCCCTCTTCGACGACCAGGCGCTGAACCTCGGCCCGGGCGCCCGGTTGGTTCCCTACGCCCCGTCGGGGACCCCCGACCTGGCCGCCAACGTGGCCGCCAAGCTCGCCGACCGAGCCAACGCCTACCTCCTCCAGAGCCACGGCGCCTTGGTCCTGGGGGCCGACCTGGCCGAGGCCTACCGGAACGCCACCCTCCTGGAGCACTGCTGCCGGGTCTACTGCGACGCCCTGGCCACGGGAAGCGAAGTCACCCCCCTGCCGGAGCAACTGGCGGCGGCGCTGGGTTTCGCCCTCCGGGCCAAGCAGGACGCGGCGGCCGCGCGGCGGAGCAGGCCGGCAGGGGTGCCCCCCGAGCGCCCCCTGTCCCGGCTATGACCTGCAGGCGATAACGTCTATCTCAACCTCAATGTCGAACGGCAGGGCGCCGGCCTGTACGCACGTGCGCGCTGGGCAGTCACTTGTGAAGTATCCCCTGTAGACCTCGTTGGCCCGGGCGAAGCTGCCGATGTCCTTGAGGTAGAGGGTGATCTTCACGACCTTGTCCAGACTCGAGCCGGCATCGGCCAGGATGTTCCTCACGTTGGTGAAGGTGAGGTGCATCTGCTCTTCGAGCGTGCCTCTGACGACCTGACCCGACTGCGGGTCGACCGGCCCCTGCCCGGCCAGGAACAGAAGGTCGCCGCAGGCCACCGCGGACGAATAGGGGCCCTTGGCTGGCGGAGCGTGAGGGGTCGGGATGACGGTCTTCTTCAAGTAGTCCACCTCCGATTGAGGCCGCGGGGTTCCGTCTGCCCCCTGGGCCGGCTTGCTAGGCCCGCTTTCTAGGCCGGCTTGCTAGGCCCGCTGGCCGATCCACTCCGGGATCTCGCTGAGGAAAGGGTATCCCTCGTAGTCGCCCGTGACCAGGGTGGCCGAGGCCCCGATGTAGTTCCCCAGGGCAAGGCACCGCGCGAGCGGCCAACCGGACAGGTAACCGTAGACAAAACCGGCGTCAAAGCCGTCGCCGGCGCCGACCGGGTCAACCGGCCGCGACACCTCTAAGCCTTCGGCGGCGTGGGCCTCTCCGCCATCCGAGGCGCAGGCCCAGGAGCCCCCCTTGCCCCGCTTGACGGCCAGGACCTTCACGCCCAGACTGAAGGCTTCCCTTGCGGCTTGGCCGGCGTCGCCCGTTCCGAGAAGGGTTTCCATCTCCTGTTCGTTGAGCATCAGGATAGTGCAACACGATAGATAGGGTCCGATCTCCCTGAGGGCCGGGCGACCTTTCAGGAGAGCCGGTCGAAGATTGGGGTCAAAAGAGATGAGCACACCCGCGCGCTTGCCCGTCTCCACGAGAGCGTCCACGGTGCGGCGGCACGAATCCCCCAGGAGGGGCGTGATGCCGGTGAGGTGAATGAGCTTGGCCTTCGCCACGAGGTCTGCCGGAGGGTCCTCGGGCCGCATCGCTGAGGCGGCGCTCCCGTGGCGGTAGTAGTGGACTTGCGGGTCGCCCAGCCCGCGGTATTCCTTGAAGTAGATGCCCGTGGGTCGTCTTGGGTCGGTCCCAACGAGCGACGTGTCGATGCCCTCCTCGCGCAGGACCCCCAGAATGCAGGCGCCAAACTCGTCGGCGCCAACCCGGGAGACGAAGCCAACCTTGAGGCCGAGCCGGCTCAGGGCGATACTGAAGTTCAGCTCCGCGCCGGCCACGTGCTTCTGGAACCGTGAGACGTGCCGCAGCGGCCCCGAGTCCTCCGGGCTGAAGAGGACCATGGCCTCGCCGCAGGTCAGAACGTCAACTGCACTCAGGGCACAGCCCTCCTGTTGTCCAACTGTCTAACGGGTCTTGACCGCTGCCACGACTCGATCGCCGCTACGAACTGGCCGGCCACATCGGCCAGATCCTCCCACCGTTCGTTCCGGACAAGCTCCATCGGAACGAGGGCTCCGCCAGCCGCCACCGCGCGGGCGCCGGCCGCGAGGTAGTCTCCGGCCGTGGCTGAGGTGATGCCGCCCACCGCCAGGAGAGGCACCTCCGGCAGCGGGCCGGCAAGCTCCCGGAAGTAGGACGGACCCACGGCGCAAGCGGGAAAGACCTTGACCAGGTCTCCCCCCGCGCTCCAGGCCTCGAGTATCTCCGTGGGCGTGAACGCCCCGGGGATGGTCACTATCCCCCGGACCCTCCCGGTCTCGACAACCTCGCGACGAAACACGGGTGAGACCACGAAGCACGCCCCAGCCCTGGCCACCGCTTCCACGTGGCGACGCTCCAGGATAGTGCCGGCCCCGAGCAGGACGCGCGACCCAAAGGCTCGCTGGACGTCGGCAACCCGGTCCGGGGTATCCTCGCCGTCCCAGGTGAGCTCGATGACCCTCACGCCGGCTCCCACCAACACTCCGACGGTCTTGAGGAGGGCCGGAGCCGGGACTCGCCGGAGAACAGCCACCAGACCGGCGGCCTCGATGGCCTCCACCACACCCGCCCTCTGCTCCGCCTTCGGGGTCACCACTTACCCCTCACCCCTCTCGCCCGCCGGACGGACGTAGCCGAGATCGGCCGAGGCTTCGGCCGCGGATGTGCGGACCGCGGCCAGGTACCTGTCCAGTTCCTCCGTGGTGAGTTCGGGGGCGATCACCGTCAGGCTCATGGCCGCCGCCACGGCCCCGCTGTGGTCGCGGACCGCCGCCGCCACGCACTGGACCAGGTGTTCATGCTCACCCAGGTCGAGCGAGTACCCCTCCTGACCTGCCCGCTCGATGCACCTTAGAAGGCCCTCCACGTCGGTCAGGGTCCGTGGCGTGTAGCGGCGGAGGGGTCGGCGGGACAGGATGTCGCGGACCGTGGCTCTGGGCAGCGAGGCCAGCAGGACCCTTCCCAGGGCCGTGCAGTGGGCGGGGGCTCTCCGTCCCACCTCCGAGTAGAGCCGGATGAGCGACTCCTTCTCAATCTTGTCCACGTAGACGACATCACCGTCATCGAGGACCGCCAGGTGCACGGTCTGACCGGTGGTAAGGTTGAGCCTTTCCAGATGCGGCCGCACCACCTTGCGAAATTCCAGGCCGTTGAGGGCCACCGTCCCGAGGATGAGTGGCTTCAGGCCAAGGCCGTACGTGTTGCCGGCGGGGTCGCGCCTCAGGTAGCGCAGCTTCTCAAGGGTCAGGACCAGGCGATGCACCGTGCTTCGGTGCACGTTGAGGCCGTTGGCCAGTTCGGCCAGGGTCCGCCGCGGGTGCTCCAGCGTGAAGAGGTCCAGGAGTTCGGCCGCACGCTCGACGGCCCGGATGCGAAAGTACTCGTAGTCCTTGATATCCTTACCGCTCCCGTTCGACACCGCAGGCATGCTGGCGCTCCCCCTTTCGTGGCCGGTGGCCCGCACCACCCCGCCCATCTGTCAGTCCTTGCGCCCCAGGAAGACCTGGAACCCTACCGTCCGCCCGATGATGTAAACGGCGGCGATCATGAACAGGATGAGCAGGGAGGAGATGGCCGAGAGCATCGGGGTACTCGAGTGCCGGACCCACAAGAACAGCTGGACCGGCAGGGTCACCTGGCTCACCCCGGACAGCATCATCGAGACCATGAACTGGTCGAACGAGGCCACGAAGGCCAGGAGCCCGCCGGCGATGAGTCCGGGTTTCGCCAGGGGCAGCGTGACCCGGAGCACGGTCAGCCAGCGCGAGGCCCCGAGGCTCCGCGCGGCCTCCTCAACGGCCACCGGCACCCTCTCCAGCCCCACCAGGACCATCCAGAAGGCGAACGGGAGGGCCATGATGGTGTGACCGAAAGCCAGCGACAAGGTGTTCGTGCCCAAGCCAATCCATACGTAGAACCGCAGGATGGCCACGGCCGTTATCACCGAAGGTACGATCATGGGCGAAAGGACCAAGGACCTGATGACTTGCTTGCCCGGGAACCTGAAACGGCTCACCGCGTAGGCCGCCGGGAACGCCAGGAGCAGAGCGAAGACCATGGTGAGGAGGGCCGTCCGGATACTGAGCCAGAAGGCTCCGGTGAACTGGTTGTCCCTGAAAAACGCCAGGTACCACTTGAGGGTGAACCCCGTCGGGGGGAACTTCGGGTAGACCGTGGTGCTCACCGAGGTCCCCATGGTGATAACCAGCGGGGCCACCTCGAAGAGGATGATGAGCCCGGCCACGGCCACGATGAACCAGGGGAGACCTGGGTCGCGACGCTGCTTCGGCTTGGCCACCGCGAACGACACCCCCTAGGAAGTCCGGGTCAGGGCCCGGGTCAGACGCAAGGCAAGCCCAATGGCCGCCAACCCGATCACGAGCAGGATCACGGTCATGGCCGCCCCGAACTCGTAGTTGAAGGCCACGTGGAACTGGTCGTAGATGAGGCCGGCGAACATCTTGCTCCGGAACCCGCCGAGGAGTTCCGGTTCCACAAAGGCGCTGAGAGTGGCCGCGAACCCCAGCAGCGAACCGGCCACGATACCCGGCAAGCTTAGGGGAAGCACCACTCTCCCAAAGGTCGTCACCGGCCGCGCCCCAAGGCTCTGGGCCGCCTCCTCCAGGGAGCGGTCGATGTTCTCGAGCGGGCCCACGAGGGAGAGAACCATTAGTGGCAGGACCGACTGCGCCATCCCGACGATGACGCCCATCCGGGTATAGAGCATCTGCACCGGCTCGGCCAGGAGCCCGAGACCCACCAAGATGTCGTTGAGGAGTCCTTCGCGCCCGAGGAGGTAGATCCAGGCGTAGGTCCGGACGACCTCACTCACGAGGAGCGGGGCCAGGACCAAGGCCAGGACGAGGTTCTTGCCGGTGCGCAACCGGCTGATCATGTAGGCGACCGGGTAACCGAGGAATAGCGCTCCCAAGGATACTTCCGCCGCGGTCAGGAAGCTGCGTCCGAGGATGGTGGTAAAAACCTGGTTGGTTAGAACCTCCCGATAGCGGGCCAGGGTGGGCCAAGCCGCCCCCTCGACCGGGGCCAGGCTGGAGCTCAGGAGGACCATAACAGGCAGCAGGTAGAAGACGGCCAGAAACCCCAGCATCGGGCCGCTAAGACCGAAACCCGACTTCAACTGGCCGCCGGGACCCGCTACACCCCTCTTAGCCAACGGCGCCGACCTCCCCGGCGAACGGCCTCACCGCATCGGCCGGGACGAAAACCCTGACCTCGTCCCCTGGTTCGAAGAGCGAGCCCGACGATACGTTCTGAACGTCTACGGCCAGGTCCGGTAGCCCCTCCTGGCTGCCCCCATCAGCCTTGACCGAAGTGGCAAGACGCGCGCCGCCCAAGAGAGGGGTCACAAAGTAGCGCGTCCATGGGCCGACGTAGGCCCGGCGCCGGACACGGCCGGCGAAGGCGACGCCGAGTTCCGGTCGAGCAGTCTGGGCCGCCTCCCGCCCGCTCAAGGCGATTCGCTCCGGCCTGACGTAGACCCGGGTGATTCCGGGGCCCGGGGTGAGAGCCTCCGCCAAGACCGGCAACCGCAGCCCGCATGTGGCCGCGAACACCGGCTGGCCGGCTCCACCCCGGGCGCCGCGTTCAGACTCCAATGTTCCTTCCAGGATGTTGCTGGCCCCCAGGAAATTGACGACAAAGCCGGTGCGGGGGCTCTCGTAGAGACTCTGGGGCGTTCCCACTTGCTCCAGCCGGCCCCGGCTCATGATGGCGATCCGGTCCGACATCGACAGAGCCTCGCTCTGATCGTGGGTGATGTAGACGGTGGTGATGGCCAGCCGGCGCTGGAGGTCGGAAAGCTGCTGACGGAGTTCTTCCCGGAGCTTGGCGTCGAGACTGCTAAGCGGCTCGTCGAGGAGCAGGATAGCCGGCTCGATGGCTAGCGCCCGGGCCACCGCCACACGCTGCTGCTCTCCGCCGCTCAACTGGTTGGGCATGCGGCTTTGGTAGCCGCCAAGCCCCACCAGGTGGAGGATGGCGTCCACGCGGCGTGCCGTCTCGGTCCTGTCCAGATGGCGCAGCTCCAGCCCGAACGAGACGTTGCGGAAGACGGTCATGTGGGGGAACAGGGCCAGGCCCTGAAAGACCATTCCGATGCCTCGCTGGGACGGGTCTAAGCCGCTAACGTCCCGCCCGTCGATGAGGATCTGGCCCCGATCCGGCATGGTGAACCCGGCGATGAGGCGTAGGGTGGTGGTCTTGCCGCAGCCGCTTGGGCCAAGAATCGAGAACCACTCGCCCTCCCGCACAGTGAAGGAGACGTCGTCCACGGCCGCTTGGTCGCCGAACCGCTTGATGAGGCCCCGAACCTCCAACTCCGCCAACGAACCCACCGCCGATTCAGGTATTGTCGCTACGGCGCGAGCACTATCTGGTCCCAGCGCTGCAGCCACTCGCTGAGATTGTCGGCTACTACGCCCCAATCCACCTTGCGGACCATCGCGGTTTCGTCGGGCCCGTAGACCACGACCGCGGCGATCTCATCCGGGAGAACGGTCTTGCTGTTGGTCGGGCTCGTGTAGGCCACCTGGGCCCCCGCCGCCTGGAGCTCCGGACTGAGGATGAAGTTGACGAACTGGGCGGCTAGCTCGGAGGAGTGTGGCCCGTTCTTGACGATGCTGATGACGTCCGTGCCCATGTAGAAACCTTCCTTGGGCAACACGAACTGGAGGGGAACGCCGTTGGAGGCCAGGCGCAGGTAGTCGGGCTGAGCCAGGAGGGAGACCCAGAACTCGCCCCGGGTGAGGTTGTCGTAGTTCTCGGAGTCGGAGGTGTAGAAGTTGAGGACGTTGTCGCGCAGCTCAGGCAGGATGTTGAACGCGGCATCGATGTCGCTCTCGTCGCCCCCGCCCACCAGAGCCAGGTTGACGATAGGCCAGCCGCCGCCGTAACGAGACACGGGGTAGCCGACGCGGCCCTTGTACTTCGGATCGAGCAGAGCCTGCCAGGAGTCGATGGTCTCGGTAATCTTGTCCGAGCGGTAAACCAGTGACAGCGGGAAGGCCCAGATCCCGACGCCATAGTCGTTCTTGGCCCAGTCGTAGATGTCGGCGTAGCTGGGTATGGTCTCGGTGAAATCGTTCAGGTCGAGGACCAGTCCCTCTCGCCCGGCCATGATGGCGTTGCTGGGCGAGAAAGTGACCAGATCGATTTCGGGATCGGCCTTCTGGGCCTTTAGCTTCTCGAACTGCTCCTCGGCCCCGCCGTAGGAGTACTCGATGGTGCAATTGTACTGCTCGCAGAACGGTTGGGCGAGAAGCTGGTCAAAGAGCGCGCCAACCTCTCCGCCCCAGGTCCCGATGATCAGGACCCGCTCCTTCGACTGCTTGTGGCACCCAGCGGTGGCCACGAGTGAGCCTATCACAACCGCAACCAGGAGGACGGCCAACAATACTCTAGCCTTGCCCTTCACTCCCCTTACCCCCTCTCGCCGTTGCCCGTTAGCCCGGCTGACCCGCCAGCTACTTGGTTCTCCGGACCATGTACCCGGCCCGGGTCCGCTCGTAGCTAAGGCCAAGCCCGCTCAGGGTGTCGAGAACGGCCCTAATCCCAAGGTCGAAGCTGAGATCCTCTACGGGAACGAGCGCTACCTCGAACAAGCACCAGCCTCCACCGCCGTACGCCCGCCCCGGGTCGTGGCACTGAAGGTAGGTCTTGTTGTCGCGGGCGGGCGGAAGACCCAGTTCCTCAGGAGCAACACCGCGGGTCAGGGCCCTGAAAAAAGGCATCAGATCCCCAAGGAAGGGCAAGCACATGGTGGGGTTGTCGGGGGTGCTGATGCCTGGTTCATCAATGACCATCCGGTCGCCGACCTTGTAGATGGGGCACCCCTCATGGATTTCCTTGACCGTCAGAACCAAGCGGTTACGAAGCTGGGACATCATTTCCCCTCCTCTCGCCGCAAGGCAAAGATGACTGGCCCTTCTCCCCCGAGTGGGGGAAGCGGGACTGGGCAGCGCAGGTAGATGGTGCTGTCCAGCTGACGCTCCTTGATGTTGGTGAGGGCGTCCCGGAGGGCCGGATCCTCCAACTGGGACGCCAGATCCAGAACGTCATCCTCGAACTGAACGTCCGGCCCGATGCCGCTGGGTAACGTCACGGCAAAGGTGAGCATCGAGCTGAGGGCCCTCAGGCAAATGGCGTCGGTTTCTTTGAGGACAACCCGGGGGTAGTCGAAAGTGATGCGGTCACCCACCTTGAACACCGGGCATTCGCGGTCTACCTTGACCACGGTTGCCACCATCCGTTTCCCGGTCAAGTCGGCTCGTCTCCTCTCCTTGGCCTCTAGCCGGCCTTCGGGGCTCTCCCTGACCTCTAGCCCGCCGCCCCGGTCCCGAGATACTCCCAAACGGCCCGGGCACCACGGCTGGCTGACTCTTCGAGGACCCGGAGCCCCTTCTCCCGCGTGGCTGGCCGCGGGTCGCCGAAGGCACCGTTAACCGTGGTCTCGTCGAAGTTCAGCTCAAGGTCCACGGTGGGGACGAGATAGGGCGAGTTGATCGCCACCGTGGTAATGGGTGACGGCTTTAACTGCGGAGCCCCGAAACGGTCCGTCCGCACCAGGTCGGGCTTGGTGACGAACATGAGCGAGGTCTCCATCTCACAGGCGTGCCCCAGGGGTTGGCTGGTCATGGTTTCCATGACGACGTCGGGGACGAGGGTCCAGTAGTTGATGAGCAGCGGGCTCTGGCCAGTCTCGTCCTTGAGGCGGCGCGCCGCCCACTTGAGCGGGATCACGTTCCCGCCGTGACCGTTCAGAAGAATGAGCTTGGGCAAGCCGTGGTGCCTGAGCGATGCCGCCACGGCGACGACTATGTCGACGAGCACGGGGGCGGGCAAGCTCAGCGAGCCGGCGAAAGCAAGGTGATGAGCCGACACGCCGTACGGCATGGGCGGGAGGAGGAGAACGGGGCACCGCTCGGCGATCTTCTTGGCCAACCGCTCGGCGTATTCGGTCACGATGAAGGCGTCGGTTCCGAGGGGAAGGTGCGGGCCATGCTGCTCCGTCGACCCAATGGCCAGGAGTGGCGCCACAGGCTCATCCTGCCTGAGGAGTCCGTCCACGTCGGGCCAGCAAAGGGTGTTCAGGTAGTGGACATCCGGCACGGCTACCTCACCCTCCCGATCTGAAAGCGGTTGATCATTGCCGTGCCCGACCCGGCAAGGTCCTCAAGAGCCTGCACATCGATATCCCAGCCGAAGCCCGGGCCGGTTGGGATAACGGCCTCGCCGTCCACGACAGATGGGCGCGTCACGAGGGGGTCCCGATCGTGGACGAACGAGGCCAGGCACTCGCAGGCGTAGTCGAGATCGGGTACGGAAGCAAGGAACTGCAGGCTGGCCACGTCTTCCATGCTTGAGCCGGGCATCGAGCCGACGAAGCACTTGATCCCGGCCGCCTGGGCGATAGCCTGGATGCGCTTGGCCCCGATGAGGCCGCCGGCCTGGAGGGGGTAGATGTTGAAGACGCTGGCCGCCCGGTGGCGGATGAGCTCGATAGCTTGCTTCGGGCTGTAGAGGGCGTCGTCGGCCGAAATGGGGGTGTCGACAGCCTGGGCGACCCGGGCCATGCCCTCAAGGTCCGTGCGCAGGGTGGGCTGCTCAGCGAACTGGATGCCATAGGGCTCCATCTTGCGGATGACCTGGATGGCGGTCGTGGGTATGTAGCCTTCGTTGAAGTCCACCCGGATCGGAATGTCGGGGCCGATGGCCTCACGGACGACACGAACCCGCTCGACGTCGGCTACGGGGTTGATACCTGATTTCAGTTTGATGGTCTTGAACCCCAGACCCGTAAAGAACAGAGCCTGCTGGGCAGCCTCCTCAGGAGAGCCCCACATGACTACGCCAGCCAGGGGCACCGTCTTGCGGCAGGGGCCGCCAAGGAGCACATAGGCTGGAACGCCAAGGATGCGTCCGGCCAGATCGTGGAGAGCGAAGTCGACAGCCGCCTTGGCGAAGTGCGCCGCGTCGACAACGACATCCATCTCGGCGACCAAGGCCTCGCGTTCCAGAGGATCGCGCCCGATGAGGACTGGGGCGAGATGGTCCGAGATGGTCTGCGCAATTCCCGCCTGGGAGTAGCCGCCGTACCAGATGCCGTCGGGCGTTTCCCCGTAGCCCACGACGCCTTCGACGGTCCGAAGTCGCACAACCACGGCCCTTGTGACGGCCGCCGTGCCCCCAATGAACTCCCTTGTCTCCCGCCACCGGTAGGCCAGTGGGAACACCTCGCAGGACGCAATCCTCACCTGTCGCCACTCCCCACATAGAACAACCGCACATAGAACAACCGCTTGGGTCTTTTCTGCCTACTTCTTGCGCTCACCAGGCGTCCCTGCTCACAGGGCGACATAGCCGTCTTGCCAGACGAGATAGGATGCGGGACGCACGTCTCCGCCACCACCGGCTCGACGAGAACCCGGGCGGCTGCCCTCCTGGCCAAGGTGGGCCCGGTGGCCGCGGGCGCCGGGCCACTCCAGAGGAACTTGCCATCATCGCCCTGGCCGTCCTGACGCTCCCGCCCGCGTCGAAGTCTCGGTGAGCAAGGTAGGCCGGGGCTCAGGCGGGCTCCGGAATGTGAGCCACGCGGTAAGCCACCAGCCCGGGAAATGGGGCTGCAAGGGGGGACGGCCTGGGACGACAAACGTTCCGCAGCAGCCATTGCGGGATGTAGAGGGACATGCCAGGATGGCCTTCTTGAGATTGACAAGTTGTGGGCGGTTCAGGCGGGCCGCGTCAGCCACGCGTCAGCCACGCGGACCCAGGATGATTGCCCTGAAGGCAACTGACATTCCTTCACAAGGAACCTCTTCCGCCACCGCCGAACATCCGTTAGATGTCTGACGGAACGGGGGGCTCCTCGATGCAGCGAGACATCGTGGGACGGGCATGTTCAGCGTGAAGGATTTGGAGGAGCCGAAGTGGACCAAGGGACCCTTGACCGCTGCCCCCGAGTTGGCTGGGGCGGTCCGGGAGTACCTGGCCGAGTTGGAAGACCGGGTCGCCCAGGCCGAGCGGCTGGTCCGGGGAGCCCGCGCGTTGCCCACGCACGGCCGGACTCCCTACTCGGTGGTCATGGCCCGCATGGCCGAGGCGGACGCCCGGCGAGCCCTGGCCGCCGCTTCGCCCTTGTACGCTGCGCTCGCCAAAGCGTACGGAAAGACCGAGAAGAATGGCTCTTAACGACCTCCCTTTGAGTCATGCCGGCTAGCTCCTATCCCCTCCCGAGACCTTAGCCCGAACGGATAGGGAAAGGTTTCAGGTATTGGAAGGATTATGCCTCATGGGCGGCCAATGGTGGGATAGCGACACCTTTGACGAGGGAGGACTGCCAATGAGCGCTCAGATAGATCGGACCACCCCGGCCGGCCCGCCTACCCAGGCCGGCTCGCCGGCCCGAACCGTTTCGCCGTTTTCCAACCCCGCCGGTGCCGCACAGTGGGTCAAGGGCTTCCTGACTGCATCCCTCGTGCTGGCCGCCCTCGCCGCTATCTCCGGGCTCTTCCAGATGGAACTCCTCTCCCGGGCGGGGACCACGGGCATCACCGTCGCCGAAGCAGCGGCGAATGACGCTAGACAGCAGCTCGTCGGCGTGGTTCAACTCGGGCTATGGGTGGCAACTGGCGTAGCTTTCTTCGTCTGGTTTCACCGTGTCCACAGGAACCTCCCAGCTCTCGGGGGTCGCGGACTGAAGTACACGCCTGGCTGGGCCGTGGGGTGGTTCTTTGTCCCATTCCTCAATTTCGTGCGCCCTCCCCAGGTGATGAGCGAGGTCTGGCACGGCAGCAACCCGGAGGGTCTTGAGCCGGACGAGAGTCCGGAAGGGCCGTCCCTCCGGAATCGGCTTGGAACGCCGTCGCTTGTTGGCTGGTGGTGGGCGCTCTTCCTCGGGTCCAACCTCATAGGGAACTTCGCCGCGCGGGTACTGCTCGAGCCCAGTCCGACGCTCGGTCAACTCCAGCTCATGAGCGGCTTACAGGTTCTCTCCGAGGTGCTAGAGATTCCAGGTGCGCTGGTGGCGATAGGCCTTATCACCCGCATCACGGGCTGGCAGGCTGAGAGAAACGGTCGCGTTCGGGACAGGGTCCCCTCCTGAACATACAGGTGATCCCGTCTGCCCCCTCGAGTCCCGGGGAGCCCCGAGCCATAGTGCTCCTACGCGACGACATTCCCGCTAACCTTATGGCCCCTTGTCCTACAGCCCCTGTACCTGGACCGGAGTCCAGCGGTCAGTCGTGGTTCCGTCGCCGAGCCGGCCGACGCCGTTGAACCCCCAGGCCCAGACCGTCCCGTCACGGCGGAGGGTTATCGTGTACTCCACTCCCCCAGCAATGGCCACCATGTCCGCCATCCCCCGCACCTGGACCGGGGTCCAGCGGTCGGTCGTGGTCCCGTCGCCGAGTTGGCCGTAGCCGTTCCTCCCCCAGGCCCAGACCGTCCCGTCACGGCGGAGGGCTAGCGTGTGGGCCCCCCACCAGCAATGGCCACCACGTCCGCCAGCCCCTGCACCTGGACCGGGGTCAGGCGGTCCGTCGTGGTCCCGTCACGGCGCAGGGCTAGCGTGTGCTCGCTCCCACTGGCTGAACTGCATCCGCGAGAGCCGTGGGCAGGGATACGCGCGGAGGATGCGAGTCTGCCCCCTCGAGTCCAGGGGAACCCCGGGCCAACCGCAGCCCAGATATGGGCAGCGTGTTCGGCGTGCCTCGGGCCACCGCGCCCCTACGCCGCAACATTCCCGCTAGCCTTATGGACCCACGTCCGTCAGCCCCTGCACCTGGACCGGGGTCCAGCGGTCGGTCGTAGTCCCGTCGCCGAGCTCACCAAGGTGGTTGCACCCCCAGGCCCAGACCGTCCCGTCACAGCGCAGGGCTATCGTGTGCCCGAGCCCACCAGCCATGGCCGCCACGTCCGTCAGCCCCTGCACCTGGACCGGTGTCAGGCGGTCGGTCCCGGTCCCGTCACCGAGCCGGCCGTCGTAGTTGTCCCCCCAGGCCCAGACCGTCCCGTCACGGCGGAGGGCCAGCGTGTGAAACATCCCACCAGCAATGGCCACCACGTCCGTCAGCCCCTGCACCTGGACCGGTGTCAGGCGGTCGGTCGTGGTCCCGTCGCCGAGCTGACCGAAGTTGTTCAGCCCCCAGGCCCAGACCGTCCCGTCACGCCGGACGACTATCGTGTGCCAGTCTCCCCCAGCAATGGCCACTACGTCCACCATCCGGTGCACCTGGACCGGGGTCACGCGGTCGGTCTTGGTCCCGTCGCCGAGCTGACCAGTGCCGCTCTCCCCCCAGGTCCAGACCGTCCCGTCACGGCGCAGGGCTATCGTGTGCCCGACCCCACCAGCAATGGCCACCACGTCCGCCATCCTCTGCACCTGGACCGGGGTTAGGCGGTCGGTCCGGGTCCCGTCGCCGAGCTGGCCGTGGTAGTTGTCCCCCCAGGCCCAGACCGTCCCGTCACGGCGGAGGGCGATCGTGTGCCAGTTCCCCCCAGCAATGGCCACCACGTCCGCCAGCCCCTGCACCTGGACCGGGGTCAAGCGGTCGGTCGTGGTCCCCTCGCCGAGCTGACCCCATTCGTTCTTCCCCCAGGTCCAGACCGTCCCGTCACGGCGGAGGGCGATCGTGTGCCGGACCCCCCCAGCAATGGCCACCACGTCCGCCATCCCCTGCACTTGGACCGGGGTTAGGCGGCCGATCGTGGTCCCGTCGCCGAGCTGCCCGCACTCGTTCTGCCCCCAGGCCCAGACCGTGCCGTCGGCCGCGACCGCGAGGTTGTGGGAAGAACCCGCCGCCACCAGAACCGGAGGGTCGGGGCTCGCCACGTCGGAGGGTCCCTCCCTCCGGCAACCGGCGCCCGCCATTGTCACGACCGCAAGACAGAGAACCAGACCTGCAATGCGCCTGAACTTGGACACCAAGAACGCCTCCCCTACGACCCCTTCCCTCTAGGGGCCACCGCCCGATCCGCGGGACCGCAGGTGTCATTCCCTGAGGGATAGGGGAGTCCTTGGAAGAGGTGGGCGTGAACGCGCGTCCATCAGGTCCAGGGCACCGGCCGCCCTCGGCCACGGCCCCTGCCGCCTGACCACTTGGGCGAGTCGGGCCTGTGAAGTGGACGTTGTCCCGCAGGGAGGTCCGCCCGCGCGTCGAACCGTTATGCTCGCTAGAGTATAACGCCTGCCCGTCGGGGGACACCCAATGTCCAAGCGCAGCAAATGGTCCGACCTTGTCGTCATCGCCCTGATCGCCGCCGTGAGTATCGTGCTCAAACCCTACCTGAGAGCCCCGTTCGCCTTCGTCCAGACCACCTTGGGGATGCCGGTGGGCGTCTTCATCGGCGGGATCTACATGTTCTGGCCGCTTCTGGCGGGGTTCGTGGTCCCCCGACGGGGCGTGGTCCTCCTGACCTGCCTGCTCCAGGGGCTTCTGGCCGTGGCGACGGGCTTTGTCGGGCTCCTCGGTCCGCTGGCCATCTTCTCCTACATCGCCCCGGGGCTCGTCATCGAGGCCCTCTTCCTCCTCCCCCGCTCGCCGGCCCGCGGCCTGCTCTGGTCGATGGCGGGAGGGGCCTTGGGCAACGTCGCCGGCGCGGCCACGAACGCCCTCTTGTTCTTCTCCTTGCGCGGAACGGTCTTCAGCCTGGCCTTGGTGGCTTCGCTCCTGACGGGCGCCGCCGGTGGTTGGCTCGCCGTCGTCGTCGGGAGTCGCGTGGCCGGGGCCTATCGGAGGGAACGACATGCGCCTGCACGTTAAGATATGGCTGGAACGGGACGGCGGTAAGGCCTTCGGCGACGGCGCCGCCGACCTGCTGGGGCGGGTCGAGCGCGTCGGCTCGCTTCGCGGCGCGGCGGCCGAGATCGGCATGTCCTACTCCCAGGCCTGGCGCCTGGTCCGCGGCTTGGAGCAAAGGCTGGGTTTCGAGCTGCTTTCGGCCCAAGCCGGGGGCCCTTCGGGCGGAACCTCGCGCCTCACCGGCCGGGCCAGGCTCTGGCTGGAAGCCTACGGGGCCTTCCGGAGCGAGAGCCAGACCTTGATCGTGGAAGCCTTCGGCCGGCATCTCGGACCCCTTCTGGAAACCTACGACGTGGCCGAACCGGGCCGCCGTGGCCGCGGGCTGCCGGCCGGGTCGGGGTCGGCGCCGTCGCCGGGTCCGGCCCCGGAGGGCGGGAGCAGACGCGCGTAATCTTCCGGTGTGTCGAGGTCGATAAGGACCTCCGGTCCCGCCGGGACGAGAAGCGTGCCTGCGCCGACATGGCGGCCGACGACCCCGCGGGCCCCGACGTCGCCCGTCAGGGCCAGGAGCTCCGGGAACAGGCTCCGGTCGATGAGGACCGGGTTGCCGTGCCGCCCGGCGTGGACCGGGGCCACCACGACCGGCCCCGGCCTTTCGGGCGAGGCGAGGTAGGCGTCGATGAGGGCCGTGACGGTCTCGGCCGTGACAAGGGGCTGGTCGCCCAGGCAGAAGACGACGGCCCGGGGCAAGGCGGGCGGCGGCGCGGCCGCCAACTCCGGGAACGCGTCCAGAACCGCCCGCAGGCCGACACGAAGAGAACTGGCTTGCCCGGTGAGGTAGTCGGGGTTGCTGACCACCCGGAGGTCGGCGCGGCCGGGGTAGGTCTCGGCCAGCACCGCTCGAGCGGCAGCGGCCTCGTATCCGAGGACGACCACGGTGAGGCCGGCGCCCGATTCCAGCGCGGCGGTAACGGCGTGTTCCAGGACGGTCCGGCCCCCATAGGGCAGGAGGAGCTTGGCCCGGCCCATCCTCCGGCCGGCACCGGCGGCGAGGACGACACAATGGACCTGACAGCGTACGGGAGCAACCGCGAGAGAAGTCACACGATCACCAACCTGTTCCTGACCGGTCCCCCGGGAACGGGCAAAACTACCTTACTCTTTTCCGCTCTCAAGGCCTGCTTGCCTCTGGATGCCTGCACGCCTCTCGATGCCTCCTGGCCGGACCGCCGGCCCGCACCCGCCGAGTCGGCCCCGCCCCCCGCGCCCGCGGAGTTGTCCTTGCTCTCATGGCGGGGATGGCCTGGCGTCGGTGGGTTCGTCGTGAAGAGGGTCTACCGGGCCGGGAGGCGCGTCGCCTTGGACCTGGTCGACCTGGGCACCGGGCAGCGGGCCACCCTCGTGAGCTTCCCCGCTCCCGGCCCGCCCCGAGTCGCGCCCGAGGCGTTCGCTGGGGTCGGCGTCCCGGCCATCCGGCGGGCTCTGGACAGCTCGCGGGTTGTGGTCATGGACGAGCTGGGCCGCTTCGAACTGGGGTCGCCCGCCTTCCTCGCCGCCGTCGGCGAGGCCCTCGATTCTTCCGTCCCGGTCGTGGGCGTGCTGAAGGCGGAGTCGAACCCCTTCCTCGACTCGATCCGGGCGCGCCCCGACACCGCCGTCATCGATCTCGACCAATCGGCCGAGGCGCGCTTCGCGGCGGCCCTGGCCAAGTTACTACCCCGGCTGTGCTAAGCTGGAGACAGTCTTTCGTGCGCCTGTACCGGGAGGAGGCGAGAGCATGCGGAGCCCAAGCCCCGACCCCTGGTTCCGCTCGTCCGAGCGCG
>Ga0315284_10006303_pt1 | contig 16893 bp, 18 predicted proteins | sample YL17G09_16_MG_FD_203696 | JGI IMG/M metagenome (GOLD analysis project Ga0315284, IMG submission 203696) | Sediment microbial communities from Yellowstone Lake, YNP, Wyoming, USA - YL17G09_16 | ecosystem: Environmental > Aquatic > Freshwater > Lake > Sediment | place: USA: Wyoming | collected...
CGCGGTCGCCATCCTGGCGGCCCTGCTGGCCATGATCCCGATTGTTGCCCAGGCCGACGTCGTCACAGCGAAGGCCTCGGGGGCGGTCACGGCCAAGACGTTCGTCAAACTCTCCGCCGCAAACACCATCGCCACGGCCACGGCGGCGACCGATACGGTCGTCGGCGTGTGCCAGACCACCCAGGCCACGACCGGCGGCCTCACGAGTTACGCCCAGCCGGGCATGGTCTGCACCGTCACGAGCGGCGAGGCCGTCACCCTCGGCCAGGAGGTGCAGACCGGAACGGCCGGAAAGGCGTTCGTCCGCCTGGGCACGGCCTCGGGCGGGCGGAGCGTGGGCATCGCACTCACGACCGTGGCGGCGGCCGACCTGGACCTCGTCATCTCCTTCGCCCCGACCGGCGGGGCGGCGGCCGCGGCGATCAACGTCTACACCGTTGGCAACACGGCGCTCTACGCCATCGGCACGCGGTACGTCGATCTGGTCGATGGCCGGGTGTTCCGCTACGCCCAGGCCGGAACGGCCGGATGGAAGCCGGGCAAAGGCGCGTTCTTCATGGGCGCGATCGTCATCGGCGAGAACGTCCACGTGGCCGCCACCGCAGCCGACACGACCGTCGTCATCGAGCAGCCCTCGATCACGGCCGATGCGTGGGCCGGCGGCTACATCGTCGTGGGCCACGGCAGCGAGGCGACCACCCAGAACCGCCGCATCATTTCCAATACCGCGAGCGCCGCTACGACGAACCACGTCACGGTCACCCTGGACGGCGCCTTGACGGCCAACCTGACGACCGGCTCCTACTGCGAGATCATCATCAACCCGTACACCGACCTCCAGACGACCACCAACGAGTACGCCGGCGTGGCCGGCGTGCCGGCGGCCGTTGCCACGGACGACCAGTACGGCTGGGTCCAGACGTGGGGCCCCTGCTGGATCTGCCCCGGCGGCGCGGGAACGCCCGGTTCGACCGCGATGGAGCGGACGCTCTACTTCGTCGGCGACTGTTCCGTCAACGGCGACGTGGGCCTCGCGGCCCCGACGACCGAACCGGAGCGCCGCCAGGTGGCCGGGTTCATCATCCAACTGGATTCGGCCGGCGCCGGCGGCCCGCCGTTCGTGATGTTACAGATTAGTCCGTAGCGTAACGGCAGTTCCAAGTTCCAGGTTCAAAGTTCCAAGTGAAAAACGGAACCGCGGACCTGGAACCGGAACCCGAAGAAAAAGGCGCATACATAATGGAAACGCGAGCCGTTCCTCGCTCCCAGCGCGCAGCCGCGCCCGCCATCCCCTTGGCGGGCCGGCGCGGCGACCGCCCGGAGGCGATCCCCGCGCCGAAAACCCGGCAGGCGCTGCCCCGCCGCGACAAGCAGATCGTCGGCGAGGATGAGGCCACGAAGGAAAGCGGAAGATGATTCATCTGCCAAAACGCGGCCTCCCGCGCACCGGCCAGACGATCACCGCGCCCACCGCCAACTACCGGGCGGGCGACGACGGCACGTACCAGGCGGGCGTCCGGGCGGCGGGGACGCGGGCCGCGGAGTTCGTGGACAACGGCAACGGGACGGTCACGGACTACGGGACCGGCCTCGTCTGGGTGAAGCAGCCGGAACTCATCATCCCCGGTGCCGTGGGCGTCACGGCGGCGAACCAGATTTTACGGGCGCGGGCAACCTGGAAAGTCCCGCCGGACGATGGGCTTGGCGCCTACGTCGCCGGGGACCTCGTGAAAGGCGATGGGTCTCCAGATGCTCTCTACTATATCTGCATCCTTGGGCATACGGCCCATGCCGACAAGGAACCACCGAACGCGACCTATTGGCGTAACACGCTCTGGACCGCGAGCGCCGCCAACCTCACGACGCCCGCGACGATGACCTGGAACACGGCCATCGACAACTGCGAGGCCCTGGAATACGCGGGGTTCACCGACTGGCGGTTGCCGAACATCTATGAGTTATTTTCGCTGTTCGACTTCGGCGATGCGGCATCCCCCCTCATTAATGCACTCTTTACGAACACTCAATGGTCGAGTGCCCCTAATTATTATTGTACCTCGACCACGAGGACGGGTTCCACAACCAACGCCAATAGTCTCTATTTTGGGGATACAAGCACTCCCGTTTACGCCGTAGCGAAGGCCACTGCTTATTTTGTCCGGCCCGTCCGCGGCGGATTCGTGCTGACGGCGACGTAACCAGGAGCGACGCATGGGCGTGCAACAACTGACCTGGGTTGAAACGGGCGTGACCCTCTATTGTCGGGGCCGCCGGAAGTCCGACGGCACGATCTGGGACACCACCGGCACGCCCGCCTGGGTGACGCCGGTCGTCCTGAACATCGCCAACTACACGCTCGCCGCGGCGGAGACGCCGGCGGGGTCGTACAGTTACCTCGTGACGGTTCCCGCGGGATGGGCGGCGGGCGATTACCAGTTGGAGTGGTATCGCAAGGTCGGCGCGAACGCGGCCTGGACGGACATCCTCCTGGCCGTGACGGTTTTCGAGTGGGACGGGTCGGCGGTGATCGTCAATGCGACGAATTCGCGCCTCTATCAACAGTCGGCCCGCGAGACGAACGGCGTCAGCGGCACGGTCTGGCACGTGAAGTACGCCGCGGGCGAGGACCTGACGAAAGACGGCCTCTCCTGGGCAACCGCGAAGGAAACCGCCGGAGCGGGCCTCAAGACCGTCATCGAGACCGCCGCGGCGGGCGACCTGGTACTCATCGGGGCGGGAACCTTTGCCCTCACGACGAACACCATTTCGATTCCCGACGGCGTCAGCGTCCGTGGGGCGGGCATCGATAGTACCCGGCTGACCAGCACCTATGCCGCGGCAACCGTGGCCGTTGTCCGGCCGGGGAACGGCACCGAACTTTCTCATTTTGAAATCAATGCATTACTGAATGACGGAACGTTCCAGTTTCCCATAGGGTGCGCGGGCGTTCAGCCGGGATTTGAGAACGTATACATTCATCACGTCCACATGATCGGGGATGCCGACAATTTCTATTCCGGCGGCACAGCCCCGGTTTCCGCGTTGCTGGAAGATTGTATTTTTGAGTCGAAGTTTGATTGCGTCGCCATCTTTGCCGTCGGCGACCTGATGTTGCGTCGCTGTCTTCTCCTGGCAAAAGGTCCGAGTTCGACCGCGGTTGGCAAGGCATCGGGCATCACCATCCTCGATTCCGAAGTCGTATTGGCCGACTGCGAGATTCTGGCCCAGGACGGGGGAGCCGTATCCACCATCGCCTTGAGCGCCACGGATTCGACCATCATCGCGCAGAATTGCCGCCTGGACGCGAGCGGGGCCGCCGGCGCGGTTTACTGCGCACGGAATGTCGGCTCCGGGTCCATTATATTGATCGGTTGCGAATACGACCGGACCAAGACGAGCGGCACCGTCACCGACAAGGCCCGAATCATCACGGACCTGGCGGGCAACGCCTATGCCGACGCCAAACTCGTGAAGACCGTGGATGCCGACACGGCCATCTCCGCCCGCGTGGATGCCTCCACCCTGGCCGGAAAGTTCGCCGGCATCACCATCGTCGCCAACTGGCTGCGGGGCCTTTTCCGCAAGGATGCGATGAACGCCGCGGCCAAGGGCGAGGTCAACGCCATCCACGACGGCGGGGCGGCCGGGACGTTCAACGAAACGACCGATTCGCTGGAGGCCGTCCGCGAGAAGGCCGACGACCTCGACGCCGACGTTGAGGATGTCGCTGACCAGGTGACCGACGTCCAGAATAACACCGTCGCCGCCCTCGCCCGCCTGGGCGTCTGGACGGGCACGGGCGTCAACACGATCCTCGGCGCATTCCGCGCCCTGGCGAACAAGGCCGTCGGCATCGCCACGCCGACCGATATTTCCACCGGCGGCACGTTCACGAACACGACCGACTCGGCCGAGGCGCTCCGAGACAGGGGCGATGCGGCGTGGACGACCGATCCCTGGAGCGGCGACGGCGACGTGGCGGTCGATCACGCCTACGATGCCGACGGGTCGGGCGATGCCGACCAGTTGCGGATCGTCGATGGGGCGGGGGCCGGCGTGGACGCGGCGACGATCCGGGCGTACCTCCAGACGGAGTACGATGCGGGCCTGCGGAGCGCCAAGGCGACGGCCGTCACCGGGTCGGACGGGCGTTGGACCGCCCCGATGATGCTGGACGCGGACGATTATTACCTGGTGGTCTCCAAGCCCGGCCGGATCGCCGCGAAGGTCGTGGAGGTGACCGTCGCATGACCCCCCCCATCGTCGTCGAATCCGTGTCCGAGAGCGAAAGCCTGCTGGCGACGCTCGAGGAATTCAAGGACCGTTATGGGTTCGAAGGGACCGCCGACGACGAGGTCCTCACCGACCTCCTCCGGCACGTGACGGGCCTCCTCGCCGCCGCGGCCGGGCGGATCTGCGGCGGCGAGGAGACCTTGCTGCTCGCGCAGCGGACGCACCTCTTCTCGGCCGGGCAAAATCAGCAGAGCCTCTGGCTCCACGCCTGGCCGGTCGCCGCCGTGACGAGCGTCAAGGAGGCGGCGGACGGGGCGTTCGCGGACGCCGACGAACTGGCGGAGGACGACGATTTCAGGATCGATGCGGCGCTGGGGCGGCTTCTCAGGATCGGCTGCGGCTGGCTGCCGGGCGAGGCCGCGATCCAGGTCGCGTACCGGGCCGGCTTCGTCCCGGCCGGCGAGACGGCCGAGGAAGGGGAGACCGAACTGCCGCCGGAACTCCGCGAGGCGTGCCTCCAGCAGGCGGGCTACTTCTGGCAGCGGCGGGCGAGCCTGGGCCTTTCGGGCGGATCGGCCGGCCAGGGCGGCAGCGTCTCCTGGGGCGGCCAGGACGACCTGCTGCCCGGCGTCCGCGCGATCGTCGCGCGCTACGGCCGGAAGATGGGGTGACCGGATTGCGGATTGCGGATTGCGGATTGCGGATTGAACGGGAGATGAAACATGGCGAACCTGACGAGCAGCGTCAAAAAACTCCTCCTGGCGTGCGAGACCAAGAACAACGGGTCGCCGACGCTCCTGGGGGCCGGCTACGCGGACTGCGCGGGGTGGAACCACGCGACGTGGTCCCTCTACCTCGGCATCATCACGGCGTTGGCGGTCGTCAACCTGAAGATCCAGGAATCCGACGACCTCGTGACGTGGGTCGACATCGCCGGGAAGGCCCTCTCCCAGGTGCCGGATACCGGCGACGGGAAGCCCTACGTCATCGAGATCCCCCGCGGCGGATCGACCGGGCGGAAGCGCTACCAAAAACCCGTCTGCACCGTCGGCGACGGGACGCCGGGGGCGGCCCTCTGCATCGAGTGCGAACTGTCATCGTTCTCGGCCCAGGTCGCCGACGTGGCGCCGCAGGACCTGGGGCAACTGGTTTAACGGAAGTTCCAAGTTCCAAGTTCAAAGTTCCAAGCGAAAAACGGAACCGCGAACCTGGAACCTGGAACCTGGAACTTGGAACTGCTTTTATGGTCATCACGCTCCAACTCGATCCGGCGTCCCAGGCGGTTATCAACCGCCACGCCAGGGCCGCCCAGGACGTGCCTGCGGCCCTTGGGGCCGCGCTGGAGGCCGCGGTGGTCACTGGGGCCGAGGAAGTCAGGGAAGGGCTTGTCAGGGGCGAGGGGGGCCTTGTAATGAGGCACCAGGCGAGCGGCCTGGCGGCGTCGGTCTCCGGCTGGATGATCGATCCGGCGGCCCCGCTGGCGGCCCTGGGCGTCCCGTCGAATCACCCGGCGGCCGCCTACGCTGCGATCCAGGACTACGGCGGCCTCATCCTGCCCAAGAAAGGGAAGGCCCTGGCCGTTCCGATCTCGGCCGAGGCCCGGAACTACGCCTCGCCCAGGGACATGATGGGCCTCACGCTCCTCCCGCGCCTCGGCCGCCCGCCGCTCCTCGTGAGGATGCTGAAGCGCCCGGGGAAGGGCGGCCGGACGTTCATTCCGCACTGGGTGCTCGTGCCCTCGGTCCGGATCCGGGCCACGGGCTGGTTTCGCCGCGGCGTCGCGGAGGCCCTCGGGCCGATGGCCGAGGCGTTCGGGCGGGTGCTCTCGAAGGCCGTGAGGGCGTGGAGCAAATAACATAGTTAGCCGCCCATCCCTTCGGCTTCGCTCAGGGCAGGCTTGATGGGCGCGTGTGGTTGTACCATTGCGGATTGCGGATTGCGGATTGCGGATTGCGGATTGAAAAATAATGGCCAACAAACTTTCCAATGCGATGAAGAACCTGGAATCGGCCCTCGGAAGCCTCGTGCGCGACAAGTCCTTAAGGAAGGTCAAGCGGACGATCGGCTACCCGTTGACCGACCCGGACATCCCGTGCCTCTACCTGAAGGTCGTCCGGTACTGGCGCGAGGGGCACGCGTGGCGGGCGGAGGTGTTCCTGGGCCTGGTGACCAGGGCCGGCCAGGCGGGCGACGACGAGGCGAACATCGACCTCGCCTGCCGGGTGGACGACGTCGTCCAGGACCTCGCCGCGACCGGCACGGCCGGGGCGGTCATCGACGCCCCCGTCTGGGAACCGTGGGAGTGGCGGCCGCAGGAGACCTCGCCGCTCGTGCCCGTGGGCAGCGTGGGCAGCCTCAAGTTGTCGGGCCTCAGCGATCCGTTGCTGGTGTAAAACGGTTCCAAGTTTCAAGTTCCAAGTTTCAAGTTTCAAATTAAAGACACGAAACGGCGAACTTGGAACCTGGAACCTGGAACTTGGAACTTCCGTAAGGAGCATACGATGGCGGCAGGCGACTACATCATCGGCGTCCGCGACACGATCGGGGCCTTGGCGGCGGCGACGCACGTCGGCCTCGCCCCCTCGACGGTCGTCTCGAACCCCATTCCGCCCTCCGCCGGCGTCGGCGGGCCGATGGGCCGGGTGGTCAAGTACAAGGAACTCGCCGTCACGATTTACGGGAACGACCTCGCCGAACTCCTCGCCCTGGTCGGGGCGGCGGCGGCCGACGTCGTCGTGCCGACGTTCGGCCTCGACGGGGCGGCCGAGACGATCACCATTGTCGGCGTCTACTTCGACGAGGTCGTCCAGGACTTCGAGTTCCCCGCCCCCGATGCGGGCGGCAAGGTCCCCCAGTTCGCCATCCGCGGCCGCGCGAACTGGGCCGACGGGGACACCTTCGCGGACGTGTTGACGGCGGCCTGACGGATTGCGGATTGCGGATTGCGGATTGCGGATTAAAAACGGAAGGAGCACGGCATGGCGGTCTATCCGGCGTACCTGACGCGGTCGGTCCTGAAGAACGCGACGCCCGTCCCTGGGGCGACCCACGCGGCCGTGGGCATCCGGCCCATGAAGATCGTCGATCCCGGCGGTGCGGGGGCGGAAGGGCAGGCCGGGAGCATGGTCACCGGCCACGACATCTCCGCGACGATCTACGGCAACAACATCCCGGCCCTCCTCGCCCTGGTGGGGTCGGCCAAGGAGGATGTGGTCATCAAATACACAACAAGCGCCGGGGCGCTCAGGAAGCGGACGGTCAAAAACGTCCAGATCGTCGAGATCGTCGGCCAGGCCGACATCCCCCGGCGGGATGATGGGGCCCCCATCGCCAAACTCGGCGTCCGTGGGTATACGGCCTGGGTCTCCGGCGGGACGCTGGCGACGATGCTGCTGGATGCGGCGGACGGCTAGAGAATTGCGGATTGCGGATTGCGGATTGCGAATTTAAAAGTGAATCACAGTTAGCCGCCCGTCTTGACGGGCGCGTGTTGTTGTGCGGAGTGACGGATGCCTGACGAACTGCGGATCAACGTGGGCGTGGGCGGGGCCAAGGAGGCCGAGGCCGCGCTCAAGGGCGTCGCCGGGGCGGAACACGCCATTGGCGCCGCCGCCCAGACCGGAGCCGCCGGCATCGCCAAGACCGCCGCCGCCAAAAAGGGCGCGGGCGAGGCGGCCCACGAACTCCGCCTGCGCAACGCCAGCCTCCTGGGGCAGGTCAAATCGCTTGGCCCGGAATTCGGCATCGCCGCCGACGCCATCAACCAGTTCATAAACAAAACCACCGGCGCGGGCATGGCCCTGGGGTTCCTGGGCGTTGCTATTGGCGCGGCCACTTACGTCTATTCCAAGATGTCCGCGGTCCAGGCCGAGGAGAAACAGAAGGCCGAGGCGTTCCTTAAAAATCTCCAGCAGCAGTATGTCGCCTACCTCGACCTGGCCGGCGCCATCGAGAAGGCCGCGCGGGCCAAGGGCGCCCTGGGCGCCGGGACCGGGGAAGCCGTGGGCAAGCGGTTCCTGGCCCTCGCCCCGGAGGGCGTCTCGCGCGAGACGGCGCAGGAGGCGGGGCGGCTGGCCGCCGGTCTCCGCCGCGAGGTCACCGACGAGGAGGCGCAGGCGATGATGATGCGTCTGCACCTCGGGGGAGAGCCGCGAGGCAAGACGGACCGCGCCAAGGCGCAGGCCTTGCAGCGCGGGGAGGGTCTGGATGCGCTTCGCCAACGCATGGCCGCGTGGGCCTCAGCCTCCCCTCTGACGATGGCCCAGAGGAAGGCCGAGATCGAGGAGGCGAGGGCTGGCCTGACGCCGCAGGCCGAGGCCGAAGGCATCATCGCCGCCGTCGCGCGGAGAGAAAGCGTTCGGATCGGGCGGGAACGCACGCCGCAGGCGATGCGCGATGAACTCCAGTACCTGTCGCGCGTGGCCAGGGGACTCGAAGGCGGGGATTTTGCGGTCGGGGAACGGGGCGAGATCGCGGACGAGACCGAGCGGCTTCGCCGCCAGTACCCGGAATTGGAGCGTGCTGCGGTTGTCCAGATTACGGGTCCTTTGACGATCTACCGGGGCAGCGTCGTTTACAAGGGTCAGGACTCCGACCCCGCGGGCCAGATTCCCAGGAACCCGGCGAGATGAACCCGGAACCCCGAACTCGGAACCCGGAACCCCCGCCCAGGCGGGTGAACTCCACCCGGAACTTGGAACTTGGAACCTGGAACTTGGAACTGGTGTTAAATGGCCGGTGAAGGCATCGGCAACTCGAATCCGTTCTCAAGCGCGGGACACCGCTGGACGTGGGGCGACCAGGACCAGGCCGCGAAGGTCCTCCGCGCCACCGGCGTCGATGGGGCGGGGCGGATCGTCCTTGGGAACCACGCCCGGCCGGGGACGATCCGGGGCATCCTCAAGGCGTCCGGGAGCACGCGGGCGCTGGCCGACGCGGCCCTCGACGCCCTCGTCGCGGTGATCGAGGCCCTGCGGCGGGCGGGAACGGCGTCGACGTGGGAAGACGACCAGGCCCACACGGGCAGCCTGCTGGTGGTGACGGGCCTCCGCCTCTCGCCCCGCGAGTACGGGCGGGAGGGCGGCCAGGTCGTCGTCATGGCGGACTACGAGTGCGCGGTCCTCGAACTGGACGGCAAGCCGTAACGGAAGTTCCAAGTTCAAGGTTCCAGGTTCCAAGTAAAACACGGAACCGCGAACTTGAAACTTGGAACCTGAAACTTGGAACTGGTGTTAAGTGACGCGCGAAGCGACAAAAACGTGCGGCGGCGCGAAGGTTCTGATCGCCCGGAGGCCCGGCGGATCGGGCGCCACGCCCATCCGCGGCCCCGGCGACTACGGCGGCTGGGAAGAGGCCCCCTACCTCGTGCCCCTCGTGATCGAAGAGCGGCTCGCCCCCGCGTGGCACCGCGCGAAGTTGCTCCTCGACATGACGAAGGTCGAGGGGGCCGCGCCGACCGCGCCTACCCCGCCCGTCTGGGACTGGCGCCGGCAGGTGTCGGTGGATGACCGGGTCCAGATCGTCGCGCGGGCGGATGGGTTGGTCCTCTTCTCGGGCTTCGTCGCCGACGTGGACTTCTCCGCCACGGCCCAGGATGAGTCGTGCACGGTCACCGCCGTCTCGGGCGCGTACCGCCTGGCCCGCGACGCGGTCGTCTACGGGCGGTGGACTTACTCGAAGAAACCGGGCTATGAAGCGGCCTTTTATAACGGGTTAAAGACCGTCTTCAACCCCGGCGGCGTGCCGAACCGGCACTGGCGGAAGTGCGAGACGATGCCCGGCGGGCCGGAGGGCGGCGTGCCCATCTTCACCTTCGACGGCGATCCGGCGGCCGAATGGTGGACGCTGGGCGACGTCCTGGATTACCTCAGGTGGATCTACAACTCCGGGGAGACCTGGATCGGGAACGGCCCCGCGCCCCAGGGCCTCCACGGGGACGCCTACGCGGAGGCGTTCCGGCTCACCCTCGATGCGACCGGCCTCTCCGCCTGGGCCGCCCTGGCCGCCGCGTGCGACCTCGTGGGCTGGGACCTCTACGAGGACGCCGAGGCGGGCGAGGCGGGGCGGGGCGCCATCGCCGCCGTCCAGCGCGGCCTGGGCGATGCGGCGTTCGCCCGGCGACAGGGGCCGGATGCGGAAGGCGTGCGATCCGCCCTGGATCTCCGCGACACGAACACCTTCGTCGCCGCCCTCGCCGAGACGACCACGGCCGCCGTCACCCGGCCCATCGTCGCCGGCGGCTCGGACCTCTACCAGATCACCATCCCGCTTCAGAAGGCCTGGCAGCCGGACCGCCTGGAACTCGTCGATCCCCAGGAAGGCGAGATCGCCGAGGACCCGGCCGACCCCGACGAATCGAGCCAGTACTTCGTGCGGTACACGACGCGCGGCGCCGACTTCCAGGATTACGCCGACGTGGGCCGCCTGTGGGACGCGAACACGGACGGCCGCTACACGACCGAGCCGTGGGGCCTCACGATCCCCGACGTGGCGGCCCTGTGCGACGGGGAGGCGGATGCGTGGCCCGAGATGCCCTATCGCCCGGCCCCGATGCTGACGGCCGTCAGTCTCCCCGTCGAGGACCCCGAGACGGGCGAGATCGCGCTCAAGCCCCCATCCCGCGAGGCCGTGCTTGAGGTCTCCTACGATTCCGGGGCGACGTGGCGGATCCTCGAGGGCGCGCGGTTCGCGGCCGACCGCCTCGCCGCGTACCTTCCGCAGGAGAACCTGGGCGAGATCGAGACGGGCCTCATCGGCCCGACCGATCCCGACAACCTGATGTCCGCCCTTTGGCGAGACCAGAGGGACTCGACCGACACGGTCCGGATGCGCCTCACGGGCACGGTCGAGGCGCCGACGCGGGCGATCCATCAGCCGGACCTCCGGGCCGGCGCCGGGACGGGCTTTGAGACGGCCGAGTGGTTCGAGCGCGGCGAGGTCGGACAGAACCGCACGGTCGCATCATCCAGCGCGTGGGGCGACGGCGAAGCGTGGAGCGATGCCATCGTCGGCTGGGACGAACTCGAAAAGCACGGCCTGGCCCTTCAGGCCGCCTCCGACCGACGGCGGATCGAGGGGTCGCTGGCGTGGGAGTGGCTCGAAGGGGCGCCGGAACTCACGGCCGTCATCGACAAGATCGTCGGCGTCGATTACGACCTCAAGGAGGGCGCGGACGCCGACGGCGAGCCATCGTACCCGCGGGTCGTCGCCCGGACGCTCGACCTCCGCAACTGGTCGTGCGTCCTCTCCATCGGGAGCGAGCGGAAGGCTGGGACGCGGTTCCGCCCCTCGTACCTCGTCTCGCAGGCGGGCCGTCCGGACGTGTGGGCATAAAGGAAGTTCAAAGTTCCAAGTTCAAAGTTCCAAGTTGAAGCACGGAACCGCGAACCTGGAACCTGGAACCTGGAACTTGGAACATGAATCCTGAGGACAGGCTCGACCAGGCATCCGCCCCCGACCCGGTCGGCCGGCGCTACAGCCGCCCGCCCGCCGGGTCGCCGCCGCGCCCGCGTGCCCGCTCGCCGTTCTGGGCCGTCATCACGGCGGCCAATCCGCCCGCCTACTCGTGGGAAGAGGTCGAGTGGTCCGCCCCCGGCACGTGGGCCGCGAAGGACGGCGGCCGCACGTCCGCCGAGTTCGGCTCCGCCTACGAGGCCAACACGTTCGACTTCACCGAGGCGGGCATCAACCCGGTCGCCCAGGTCATCCTCCTCCACGAACTCCGGACGGGCGACGCCGCGGAGTACCGCTTCCACTATGGGCCGATGGCCGACACCGAGGCCGATTCAACCTGGGGCACGATCACGGACAACGCCGACGCGCCGACATACGTGTTTGACGGCGACAACGGATGGGGCGGCGAGGCTACCGAGGTCAATGGCGTCAAGGACATCGCCGAGGGGACCCGCGTCCGCATCTTCCGCACGGTCGATGAGGGGGAGGACCTGTACGCGTTCGAGTACGACGGCGACTCGGTCGGCGTCCTGGAGGATTCGTTCGACTTCATCGAGGTCTGGCCCGCCCTGGTCGTCACGGCGGATGCCAGCCCCCTCCATGCCCGGCTATGGATCCCCGGCGGCGGCTTTCCGCCGGCCGTCGCCGACAACTGGCACCTGACGGCCGCCGAAGCGACGGAACACGTCGCCTACGACCAGGTCGGCGAGGGCACGTTCTCCGACGGGACGCTCGTGCCGTGCCTTGCGGATTACGATGCCGGCCCGCCCGAGGTCGCCGACTGGATCCAGGTCCGGTGCCAGCCGGGGGCGTTCGTCACGGAGGCGCCGACGGAGATTCCCGACGGCGCGATCGTGACGTTCACGCACACGCTGGCCGATGCGCCGCTGCCGTACACCTTCACCTTCGAGTATGAGGTCGCCCCCGGCCGCTGGAAGCGTCTCATCTCCACCCGGACGGTCGCCGCCGCGACGGATTTCAAGGTGGATCTCCAGGGGCCGGGGACCGGCTGGTACAAGGTCCGGGCGAAGACCTATTCCGTCACCCTCCAGGAGGCCCCGCCCGCGGGGGCGACCGTCCGGGCCCGCTACATCCCCGTCGGCCAGTGCGCGTGGTCCTGGCTGGCGACGCCCGAGACCGTGGAGGGCGGCGAACTCCAGGGCGACGCGGCAAAATCGACCATCGGGCAGGGCTGGCTCTTTGTGGATGAAGACCGCAAGGTTGCCCACGGTTCGCCGCGGGCGGAAGTCCTTCACTTTCCAACAGGCATGATCAATTTGTATGTAGTTCCGTATTTCGACGACCGCGGGCATTACGCGGGAACGTACACGTGGAACGCCGGGACGGAGGAGTGGGACTGGGAAACCCCGTTCGGAATAGCCGGGCCGGACCCTCCAGCGTAACGCGAGGTTCGGCCCAGAAGGGAGTAATCAATGGACATCGAATCGTTGACCGGTTACGGGCTGGTGGCGGCGGGCGTGGCGGTGCTTGTCTTGGTCCTGAAGCGGATCCCGGCCGTGCGGTCGCGGTCGGCGTGGCTCGCCCCGATCCTGGCGGTCGTCTTGGGCGGCGCCCTGGCGGCGGTGATCCTCGGCCCGACGGGCGAGACGACCGTCCGCGGCCTCGTGTGCGGGGCCGTGGCGGCGTGGGGCTACGATGCCGTCGCCGGCGTGGCCTGGCGGCGCCGCGGAGTTCCGCCAGCCGCGTAAAATCTTCACCGCGAACTTTGAACTTTGAACCTTGAACTGGCGTTTGTTCTCCGCGGTGAAAAGAAACTGGATAAGAGCATGACCTGGACCGATGCGATCAAGAAGTTCCTGGCGGCCCTGGCGGCCATCGGGCGGTTTCTGGATTGGCTGTCCGGGCGGCGGAAGGCGGAACAGGCGGCGGAAACGAAAAAGGACTCGGCCCATGAAGCGGCTTCTCGTCTGGACCCTGATGCTCTCGGCGACCGTCTTCGCCGGGGCCTGCGCCGGGACGGCAAGTAAGCGCCCCTACGCGGCCTCCGAGGCCGTCCTCGTGTTCGAGGACGCCGTGTGGGCCGAGGAGGGCGGGCGGCTGACCCTGAAGTCCGCCCGGTGGCGGGCGGAGAAGGAAATGACCATCGAGGACGTGCGGTACAACTTCCGGCGCGGGGCGGTCCTGACGCCGGGGTTCCTGGCCGCGATCCTCGACAAACTGGAGGCGGACAAATGAAAACGCGGAACGCGGAACCCGGAACGCGGAGCCCACTCGGCGGAGCCGGACGCACGATGCTTATGGTACTGCTGGCGGCCGCGGCCGCGATCTCGGCCGGGTGCAGCGGGTTCCAGGTCAAGGGCGACTTCGCCCAGGTGATGGCCGCCGACGCCGACGCCGCCCGGCGGATCGTCGCCCTGGCGGCGACGGGGGACCTCGACCCGCCCGCCGCGCGGTCGTACCTGGCGGGGCCGGCCCTGGCCCTGAACGCCTATTACTGCGCCGCGACCGTGAACCTCCTGGATTTTTGGTTTAAGCCGGAGAAGAAGGTCTTCGTCACGGCCCAGTTCTATAACGATCTCCAGGCCGCCGCCCTGGGGGCGGCCGAGGCCGCGAAGCGGGCCGAAGCCTGTCCGGACGCCGACGCCCTGGCGCGGGCCTCGCGCCTCGCCCAGGACATCGTGGCCTTCGACAAGGCCCGCCGCGGTGTCCGCTGACCGTTGTTGGACCGGTGCGGAGCGTCTCCGCCCCCCGTTTCACTGAAACCCTGATTGGAGGTGATTTATGGCGGTGTTAACGATCGACTTTGGCGCGTGGCTGGCGAAGGTCAAGGCGGCCCTGCCGGCCGAGTTCGCCCCGCTGGTGGACTCGATGGCCGGGACGATGCAGGGCTGGGCCAGGACGCAACTGGAGGCCTGGTACGCCCTGGCCACGAGCGACCCGGACGCGGCCAAGGCCCAGTTGCTGGCGGCGATGACGGAGGCCGCCCTCACGGCCCAGATCGGGGCCGACGGGGCGCGGATCGACGCCGACGTGGCGGCGAACGCGGACGCGATGGCCCAGCAGCGCGCCTGGCTCGACCGGGCTTGGCAGATCGGCCTGGCGATGGCCGCGCTCCTCCTGGCGGCCTGAGAAGTGCGGAGTGCTGAGTGCGGAGTGCGGAGTGAAAAAAGAGAACACAACGCGGGTCGATGTTTTCGGCGACGAGCGGGCTATTCTCTGCCCCGGCGACTGCCTGGCCATCCTGCCGACCCTCGCGGCGGGGAGCGTGGATGCCATCGTGACCGACCCGCCGTACCACCTGACGACCGGCAAGAAGGGCGGCACGGGCCCGGCCAGCGACAACCCGCATTCCCCCGCCGGCCGCGCGCGGGCGACGACGGGGTTCATGGGCAAGGCGTGGGACGGCGGCGACGTGGCCCACGATCCGGCGATCTGGCGCGAGGCCCTCCGCGTGGCCAAGCCGGGGGCGCACCTGCCGGCCTTCGGCGGCACGCGGACGTTTCACCGCCTCGCCTGCGCCATCGAGGATGCGGGCTGGGAGATCCGCGACACGGTGATGTGGGTGTACGGGTCGGGGGTTCCGAAGTCGCTGGACGTGAGCAAGGCCATCGACAAAGAGGCGGGGGCGGAGCGAAAGGTCGTAGGCGTACATCCAGAGGCGGCGAAGCGAACGGCAAACCCGAATTGGCGAGCCAAGGAAGGTCGGAATGATGCTGCTCCTCGGCCGTCGAATGTGCTCACCGCCCCCGCCACGGCCGCCGCCCGCCAGTGGGCCGGTTGGGGCACGGCCCTGAAACCCGCCTGGGAACCCATCATCGTCGCGCGCAAGCCCCTGGAAGGCACGGTCGCCGAGAACGTCCAAAAATACGGTACGGGCGGCCTGAACATCGATGGGTGCAGGGTGCCGGGAACGAATAGGGCGGGCGGAAGCAGAATGCTTTCGGCATGGCGCAAGATGGAGGGAAGAGACGACGTTCCTACCCCGCCGTGGCGTCGGGGCAGCCTGAAACAGGACATTCGCGGCGGCAAATTTCATGCCGCAAGCGGCGTACCGCTTCGGGACATCGGCCCGCAAGAAGGTTCACCTCTCGGCCGCTGGCCCGCGAACCTCATCCACGACGGCAGCGAGGAAGTGGTGGGGATGTTTCCGGAGAGCAACCGGGCCGAAGGCGTCCGGGTGATCCACCGGCGCGGGGCTGGAACTGGAAGATCAAAGGGCCATGACAAGCCCGGCGAGACGATAGACCACGGCGACTCCGGTTCCGCCGCCCGGTTCTTCTACTGCGCGAAGGCGAGCAAACAGGACCGGGATGAGGGGTTGGAGGCAATGCCCTCCATACATCGCGTTCATGGAAACAAGTGGACTGATCAGGATTACCGCGTTGCGCGCGGTGAACGGACGCCGGGTCGTGAATCCGGCCCGCGCCGCAACCACCATCCGACTGTCAAGCCGACCGCCCTCATGCGTTACCTCTGCCGCCTCGTGACGCCACCCGGCGGCATCGTCCTGGACCCCTTCGCTGGCAGCGGCTCGACGGGCAAGGCGGCGGCGCTGGAGGGGTTCCGTTTCGTCGGCATCGAGATCGACCCGGAATACCTGACCATCGCGGCCGCGCGCATCCGCGCCGCCGTTCCGCCGCTCTTTGCTGGCTCACTGAAGAATAAAGGGTCGTCTGTATCCCATCGATCTCCGCCCGTGGCAAGGCGGACGAAGGACGGTGGGCTTGCGGGATCGGGAGGGAGAGGCGAGTTGCCCTTCTCCGCCCGTTCGCGCGCAAGAGTTGCCCACGGTCCGCGAGTCGTTCTGCGGTCCGATGACCGGGTCGTAAGCCGCGATTAAGGGTTGCGAAAAGCCTGTTTTTGTGACCCTATCGCTGTTTTTCTGCGCCTGTCTTGCCATCCGTCTGCTCCGTTTTGATCAACTGTGGCGCGCAAATGATCATTTGTGGCGCGCCCCTGTAGCCAGAGGGGGTAACCCCCCAAAATGTTAAGATGGGCATGACGAAATGCGCGCGTTTTTTGACCTTTTTTGACCCGAATTTGACCTCGTTTGATCGGTTTTTGACCCGAAAATGACGGAATTTACTACTAATGTATGTCCATCATTCGTTGTGGATAACTTTTGACGGTGTCGAAAGATACACTATAAGCGCTAGAAAACCGGGCGCCGGAAACCGGGGGACACCTGTTCGGCGAAAAGCCGGGATTCAGGGCCGGAAACCGGGATTCGCCAAGGGCCGGACGGTG
>Ga0315284_10006304_pt1 | contig 16893 bp, 19 predicted proteins | sample YL17G09_16_MG_FD_203696 | JGI IMG/M metagenome (GOLD analysis project Ga0315284, IMG submission 203696) | Sediment microbial communities from Yellowstone Lake, YNP, Wyoming, USA - YL17G09_16 | ecosystem: Environmental > Aquatic > Freshwater > Lake > Sediment | place: USA: Wyoming | collected...
CTGAACATTCTTTTCACCTCCTTAAGAAAACTTAAAATTTGCGGTTACCAGCCACCTGTACCTGTGCCGGTGCCCGTACCTGTACCCGTACCTGTACCCGTACCTGTGCCGGTACCTGTAGTGTTAGATAACCAACCTGCTGCCTTTTCGAATTTTGCTCCTGCGCCTGTGGTATTATTTCCACCAAATAAGGCTGATATTTTGCCTTTGAGCGGACCACTGACTAAGACCGCAATGATGGCAAGTATGATTACCGTCACCAGGATGACATACTCTAAGGTGCTCTGTGCTTTTTTCATCCGCAACATTTTTTTCACCTCCTTTATTCTTATTAGTAAGCCTATTTTGCTAACAAGGTGCTTGCCTGGTCAACCTTGTCTCCGGACTTGCTGAATACATTTTGTATCGCTGTCCTTAACCCGCCCACATCGCTCGCTAAAACAATTAGAGCTCCGATGATAACCGTAACCAGAATAATGTACTCCAAGGTACTTTGACCTCTTTTTTGCCTCATCGTCCTTCACCTCCTTTTGCCGATAATTTTAAAACTGGCTCGCTGCATCGCTGCTGACTTTTTCAATTGCGCCCTTGGCATTGCCGAGCCCCTGCTCCAGCGCAGGCTTAAACAATGTACTTGCTCCCCAAAGGATACACAGAATCAAAAAGGTTAAGAGAACCACGTATTCTATCGTTGATTGAGATTTAATCCTTCTTGCTTCTTGCATCGTGTTTTCCTTATTTCGGCAATTTGCCAGTGGCATTTTTAATCATCTCTGCTGCCGAGCCAATCATCTTGCCGACTCCCTTATTCGCATCCTTGGCCGCAAAATTAATGATGACGACAAAAAGCGCCAGGATAACTACCGTTAGAACAATTACATACTCTAATGTGGCCTGCCCCTTTTTATTGCGGCTCTTCATTTATACTGTCCTCAATTACCTTTAGGTTCGCCTGCACTGCCCTTTGCACATACAGCCGCATGGCCATTACCGCTGCTGCCACTACCATAATTAAAATCGCATACTCTATTATCGACTGTGCTTTCCTCATTCTAATATCTTCCTTACTGCCGGCGCAAAAAAGTTATCGCGCAAAGAGTTATGAAGATTTTTATCCCCGGCAAAAAAAATAGAAACGCTGATAATGGTCAGCAAGGCAAAGATTACCAGTAAAACCAGATATTCTACTGCTGCCTGCCCCTTTTCCCCAAAAAAAATGGCCGTGTATCTCACGACCATAAATTCTTTCGTATTCCGAAAATGCTTTATCAAAGTTTTAAATAAGTGGCTACAAATAAAAAAGCCGAAGTTTTTTTTCATCTTTGTCTTCGACTTTCGGCAACCCGGACAATTTTTCTCCCGCTTTGACCCTTAAGCGAAAATTTTTATATAAAAACATTTTAGCGAGCGAAGTCCCGTGGCTTTCGCGCCCCCCGATTACTCGGGGATTGCCTCTGTCGAACCTCCTTTGACAGAACTACCCATACCTTAAGGCAGCTTTTTCGCTTTCGCCTCTTGTGTTTAAACTATAACATAAAAATAATATAGTGTCAAGCCAAGTAAATTTTTTTTAGAAAGCGCTTTCCTTTTAGGGACGTCTTTTAACCCCATCGGGGGACGTCTTCGATGCCAATCGTAAGGGTGTCCCCTTAATTAAGTAATACTGAACCACAGTCTCCTGCCTTCAGGCAGGAGAATTTCCTGTTCATTAAGCCTCTGGCAGGCATAAGCCAGATCTTTAGAGAAAGGATACTCACGCGGTAGAATAAATTTGACCACCTGGTAATCCTTTTGCCTCTTGATGCGGGCCTTGAGCTTAAAAAACCGCTCTTTCAGCGTCGAGAAATCTAATCCCTCATATTCAGCGGGTAAAATATGCCAACGTAAATACAAATCTAAGCCCTTTAAATACTGGGCCAATAAATGGTTTAACCCTAAAGCTGCTTTATCTCCTAAGCCCAGGGTTTCCGTCGAGAAACCCTTTCGTGAAGAAGCAGTATAGGTGAAAAGCTCTATCTTGCGGCTAAAATCAATAAAACCCTCCTCGAGATTCGGCCAGCGGTTAAGGTATAATCTGGCGATTGCTTCTGCGGACTGGGCCTCCTTGGGAATACTGGTGACGATGAGTAAAATCGCCTTACCGCTTAAGCTTCTTTTTAAGACAGAGGCTCTTAATGTAAGTCTTTGATTTATCTTAGGTTGTGTTAATTTAACTACTGCCTCCGCAAGATAGAAATCCTGCTCTTGCCGGCTAAAATAAATCCGCGTGAAATCCGAGGTTATTTCTATTGTTCGATATTTCTCGAACTGCCAGGGCCATACTCCGAAGAGATAATGCTTTTTTTCTTCTGCGATAATCCTTGCCACTTCTATTTCTTCCATTTTATTGCCATAGAGAGTTACCTTGACGATTTTATTACTCCCTGACTGTAAACCAGCGAGAAATTCAAAGAACTCCTTTGTCGGAGAATCATATCCTGGCGCGCTAAAAAGGATTAAAGGATGAGTATTTTTAAAATAATTGTTGATATAACTATTTGATTTATATAGAGTTGAAGCAAAATCATAAGGGATATTCGGGGTTGACCAAACTGTACGCAACTGGCCATCTAAATATAAAATACTATTATCGGCAAGGGTTAGTTTAACAAACCAGACATCTTGAAAGAGAGGAGCAATGGCCTGATAAATATCAGTAGTTAATGTTTTAACACCTTGCAATTCATTAAGATATGATATAAGCGCTGCGTAAGTATAGCGCTTGCCAAGCAAAGACCATAATCCGGAATCATCGGCTAATGCGTCGGAATCTAAGTCCTTAAACAAAGGTAGATAAAGCAAACCTTCTAAGAGTGAGCTATCCGTCAGATGAGGAAGTTTTTCCCTGATGGCCTGGTTTATGGCCATACTACCTCCTAACAAGAGATCTACGGCCTTTAAAAGCGCGCTTCCTAATCCAGCAGCTTCAATTACGCTGCGGCGCGGCTTACGCCTCCTGCCGATTGGGCTGCTTAATCCCAATTGCTTAATCAGGGAGCTAATCGTGGATTTGGAGACGTTTATTTTGAATTTTTTTAAAATAAGGGCGTTTAATTTTCTGCAGCTTAAGCCGGGATTCTTTTTCTTTTGCGCAATAATAAAAGCCTTTATTTTCGGTAATAATTTGTGAGAAACACCCATGCCTCCTCCAGATTGGACATTTATAAAGCTAATTTAAATATAGCATTAAAGCGGCTCCTTGTCAATGCCTGGTTTTTTTATTAAAATATTCGCCAATTTTACCTTTTATAAGGGACGTCTTTCTACCCAAAGCAGGGACGTCTTTGGTGCTAAAGCTAAGGGTGTCCCCAGATGAAAATTCTTGTTAGAAATATTCACCCCTTACGTCTATTAAGGTAGGGGGTGATAATTATGCCAAGGGCGCCAAGATTGATTATGGACAATGCTTCTTACCATATCATGGCAAGGGGTAACCAAAAACAACATACTTTTCTTGAAGAAGAAGATTTCGTTAAATATCTCGACCTTTTAAGGCACTACAAGAGAAAATACAATTTTAGGTTATATGGCTACTGTCTCATGCCTAACCATATCCACTTAATATTAGAAATCAAGAGTGGATCTGACTTGGGTAAACTGATGCAGGGATTAAACCAGACATACACAATCTGGTTTAATGAAAAATACAAAAAGGTCGGCCATCTTTGGCAAGGAAGGTACAAAAGTATGATTATAGAAAAAGACAGGTACATGTTTACCTGCATAGAATATGTGGAACTAAATCCCCTCAGAGCAAACATCGTGAAATCCCCTTTTGACTATCCGTGGAACAGTTGGCAAGTGCGTTTTGGATATAAAAAAGATAGCTTGCTGGACATACCTGTATTGACATAGAGAACAGGGACACCCTTCCGATTGAGTGCGAAGACGTCCCTCGATTGGGATCAAAGACGTCCCTACTATTCCAGGGAAATTATGTCGCCTTGTTGGGTAGAGGTGGCTGCGATCACGCCGGCAGGCAGTTCAATGGCAAAGGTAGAATTGGGATATATATAGGTAAGACGAAATGGCTTAAGCCGGGGAACGGTCTTTACCACAGAGTTGGCTTTATCCACAAACAAGACATCAATGGTAAAACGCATCAAGAAGGTGTGGATAGAATTGCAGGGTTTTAAAATCAGCGCTTCACCGGGGTTAAGTTCCTTGCGATTTAATAAACCAACTAAGCGCAAGAAAAAGCTTCCAGCAACCAGCGCGTTATCGGCTAAAACTCGCTGCCTGGTGAGATTAATTATCCTCATTAGTGAATCTTGAAGAGTTCTTCGGAAAGAGAGATATTTCTTCTCTTGATATCTTCTAAAAAGGAGGGGATATAACCTGTAGGTTGGAAATCTCCTAAGACGCGTCCTTCGCTGTCCATACCGGTCTGTTTAAAGATAAAGATATCCTTTAAACTGATGTGGATCTCATCTAACATCTCGGCGACTTCTGTAATTTGGGTGATTTTTCTTGAGCCATCGGAAAGCCTCACCGTATGCACAATCAAATTAATCGCTGAGGCAATCATCTCGCGAATCGCCCTTAAGGGAAGCTCGGTCCCAGCCATCAAAATCATGGAATCGAGCCTAGAGAAAACATCGTGCGTGGAATTAGCATGGATGGTAGTCATCGAACCGTCATGGCCGGTGTTCATCGCCTGAAGCATATCTAAACTCTCCACTCCCCGGCACTCTCCGATAATGATGCGGTCCGGGCGCATACGTAAGGTATTGCGGAATAAATCCCGGATGGTAATCGCGCCCTTGCCTTCGATATTCGGCGGCCGGGCCTCTAATCTCGCCCAATGCACCTGACTTAATTTTAATTCTGCGGCGTCTTCAATAGTGATGATGCGTTCCTCTTCCTTAATAAAGGAGGAAAGGACATTTAAGACCGTGGTTTTACCTGAGCCGGTTCCGCCGGAAATGATGATGTTTTTGCGGCCTAAAACACAGGCACGTAAAAATTCTGCCATCCCCGCGGTCAAGGTGTTAAATCTCATCAGGTCATCAATGATAAATCTCTCCCGGCCGAATTTACGGATGGTTAACATCGGCCCGCTTAAAGACAAAGGCGGGATTATCGCATTAACGCGCGAGCCATCGGGAAGCCGGGCGTCAACCATGGGTGTCGACTCATCTATTCTTCTACCCAATGGCGCAATGATTCTTTCGATTACCTGGCGCACCTGTTCGTCAGAAATGAATCTTTTCGCGGTTAATTCTATCTTTCCGTGGCGCTCTACATAGACCTGGTCTTTATTATTCACCATAATATCGCTTACTTCCGGATCTTTGATCAAGTCCTCCAAGGGACCCAATCCCAAAGCTTCATCAGCAATCTCTCTGATTAAACGCCGGCGCACCTCAACCGAAGAAAGCAGGGCATGGGTTTCCTCTGCCAGGTAATTAGAGATGTGTTTCTCTGTCTTCTCGTAAAGTGCCCTGAGTTTATTTACATCCGCCAGGTCTAAATCTAAATGTTTCAAATCCAGTGCCTCAATGAGTTTCTTATGGATACGTTTTTTTAGGTCAATAATCTCGTCTTTCTCCAGGGTGGGTTTTTCTACCGGCGGCTCACCGAGTTTATGCGACTGCCAGAACTCAGTTTCTCTGGATAGTTCCTGGGCTTTTTCCGCAGAAATAACCACTTCCTGATGCGCCAGGAATAAGTCATTTTTGGTTAATAATTCTGTGCTTAATTTTTTGATTGCCTGACTAACCTTGCAGCGCGGGCTATCAATCACTACGGGAATTTTACGGTTAACCGCAAAACCCACGGCCTTGCCTTCCGAAGGAATCTGGATGATGATTTCACAGGGAAGAGTCGCCCTAATTTCTTGCCAGGATATTCCTCCTGCGCTTTCTGCGCGATTAAGGATAATCTTAATCATCTTTAAGGGAAAATGCAGGGATTGTAAAATATCGAGCGTCCATTTGGTCTGATAGACAGAAAGGATATCCGGAGTAACTACCAGCAGGATGAGGTTGGCGTAATTAAGCACGGTAACCAGGCTTTCGGTAAAGGACTTTCCCGCGTCGATAACCGCGTAATCGTAATCTTTGGTTAATAACGCCAGGGCTCTCTTGATTAATTCCGGTTTGATCTGGGATGCTTGCGCAGTTTTTAAAACCGCAGGGAAAAAACTGATTTTTGAGGAATGGCGGGTGATAAAACTATCGAATTTGATTTCTTCGGTAGAAGTCTTTCCTAAAAGTGGAGCCAGGTCAACCATGGATTTGTGCGCTGACAAATCTAAGATCCTGGCCATGTCACCCACAACCTGTAAATCTAAATCCACTAACAATACTTTCTTATTCGATTCTCTCGCCAGGCTTACCGCCAGGTTAGTGGACAAAAGGGTTTTGCCGACACCCCCTTTAGTACTAAAGATTACAATAGTTCTGGCTTGGTTCATCGGGTTATTTATCTCTAAGATTAATTCTTGCTAAAGATAACCGGTACTTCTATGCGCAATTCTTCTAACTTTACCTGCGCAGGAAAGGCAGAATAGGGAGCCTGTTTTTTTACTACCTCTAAGGCGGCATCATCCAAGGCCTTATACCCTGATGATTTTGCTATCCTGGCGTCCTTAAGCTCGCCGTTAGCAGTCAGACGTAATACCAGGGCTACTGTCCCTTCCCATCCCAACTCTTTTGCCTGTTGAGGGTAATAGACCGCATTGATGATTTTTAATTGCACAGTTTTTGTATAATCCTTGAGTTCCTGTGGCAGGGTTGTTTCTGCGGACAAAGGCTTCGTCTCAACAGGCAATCTACTTACGGGTGCCGCTACAGCAGCTGGGGCAGCCTCTTCTTTAACTGAAAGAAGCGTGGGAGTAAGGGTAATAAATAATTCCGTATCGCCGCGGGTGCTGTGTCCGTCGCCTAAGGTAGTAGTTCTTTTTCTAAAGAGAAAACCAAGGACCGGTATATCTGCCAGCCAGGGAACTTTTTGTAACTCCTCTTCACTCTTTTGTTTGACCATGCCGCCTATGGCCATGGTCTGGCCATTATCAAGATAAACTTCAGTAGAGGCAGTGCGTTTCTTTAAGGGATAGGCCTTGGCAGTGGTACTAGTACTATTTCCCAGATATTCCGCGCTGGTTGTTTCTAATTCGCTGACTTCTATGTTTAAGGCCAATTTTATGCGTTTGTCTTCGGTGACCACGGGTTTTACCTTTAATTTTATGCCGTATTCTTTATATTCCACACTTGTGCCTGAGGCACCGGTAGTGGAAGCTACAGAAGTGGTAAAAATGGGTTTTTCTCCGCCCACCAATAATTCTGCTTCCTTGCCGCTCTGACAGGCAATGTGCGGCTGAGAAAGAATACGCCCCTTTCCTTCCTGAATCAGGGCATCCAGCGTCCAGCTAAATTGCCCGCGGTTGAAGGTATTATGCACGGTAAAAATACTGGCAAAGCTAACCGGCGCAGCTGCGGTAGGATAACCTTGCTCTGACATGGTAATGGTGCTGCCGTTTGGCCAGGTAAACCCTAAGGTCTTGGTTGCGCCTTTATCTAATTCCAAAACCTGCACATCGATATCCACTACTGCTGCTTCTTCCTCTACCTTAATCAGATCAACGGTCTTTTCCTTTAAAGGGCCCAAGGCAAGGTTGATGCGGTCTTTGTCTTCGCTGGTTTTCACTGTTCCTAAAAGCAAAACCTTTGACTCGTTCTCGGCAACCTTGGTATTTACTTTCGACAGCTTGAGTTCTTTGAGCAGGCTATCAATGCGCAGCTTGACATCCGTAACATCCTCCTGCAAAACCCTGATACGGTAAGACTGCTCTCCCGAGTTATCGGTAAGCATTAGGGTAGTGACGCCGACTGCTTTCGGCAATAAAGTTAGGCCGTCTTCGGCAACTGCGGTTACATCTAAAACCCGCGGGTCATCAATGACAATCTTCTGCGGCATTGAGGCAAAAATAATTTTCGGCTGCCCCAGATATAACTTGATTTCTTCGGAATCTTCAGTAAGCGCGCCGCTGAACGGATAAAAAACTGAAACCAATAAAATTAATAAAATAATTTTTTTCATTGATTTGACTTCATTAAAGGGACAACTTCCTTTTGCGAGCCGCGGTAGATTTCTACGCTCGGGCCTTTTTCTTGAAGAGTAGGTTCTCCTGGCTGTTGTGCCTGCATCTTTGCTGCGAGTTCGGGATAGAGATATTGTAGAAGTGTATCCCAGTTTGCCAAAAGCGGCGGCTGGGTCTGGGTATCTGTAGGCGAGCGCAAGACCAGCCTTACTTTACCCTGCTCCAGGACAAAGGAAATCAGCGAGGCCTCCTGAGGAGTAAGCGCCAAGGTTACCGTAGCGGCGGTGGCAGCTGATTTGTCGTCGGGCTTATATCTTTTTGCCTCCTCGGTCTGAGGATAAGCGCTGATGGAAGAGCCCACTGCCAAAATCAAAACATTCTGAAACAAAGATACTGTGGCCGGCTGCAGGCCCATTTTTCCATCAGGGCCCTGGCCCGGGACCGGAACCAGCCCGATAACATCAACATAATCACCCGGCCGAATCATCCCGCCAACCGCAGAAATATTATCAATGGGAATGGTGATCGCGCGTTTACCCGGCGGAGTCTTCATTGCCAGATAGGTCTCACGGCTGGGCATTGCCAATTTAGAAAGCAGGATCTGTTCGCCTTGCGCAATATCTGCCGAGACAACTTTATTGAGTACCCTGTCCATAGAGGTAGCTACGCGCGGCTGTAAAAATTGCCGCGGAATCTCTCTTTGCTCAACCATACTCTCTTCAATGGTTGTGCCTGCGGGTATATCCTTTTTTGCCACTAAAACCAGGGATATTTCTTTATTGGCTTCTGCTTTCTTCTGTAGGACAGCCTTCTCTAAGGCAATTTCCTTTTGTCGCAAGTATATATTAATCAGCAGCACCGCAATTATACCGCTGACAATCGCAATAATTAAAGGTATCCGGTTTTTAATGTTCATTACTCTACCTTGCTTTCGTAGGTCTCTGTCTTGGCATTAGCAGAAAGTTTACCGATCAGCTCTTCTATTCTTTGTTGTTGCTTCAGAAAGAGCAGGCCGCGTTTGATGTCTTCCCACATTTCCGTCAGCGACCTTTGTTTGCCCCCGCGCTTCTCTTCCAATTTAAGGATGTAGTAACCTTCCGGGCCCTTAAAGATACTGCTGACGCCGCCTACATCCAGACTCTCAGAAAAAGCGATGTTTTCAAACTGGGCAAACTTCTTGCCTCGGGAGATAAAACCTAAATCACCGCCGTCTTTAGCACTTGCGGATGTAGAACGTTCTTTAGCCAGGGTGGCAAAGTTTGCGCCCTGTAAAAGCTGAATCAGGATGTCTTTGGCCTCCTGTTCGGTGGAAAGCACGATTTCGCGGGTATGTCTTTCTTCGGGTTCCTTTAATTCTCCTTTATAAGTATTATAGTAATCCTCAATCTCTTTGGCGCTGACATCAATCTTGACTGCTTCTTCTTTAATTAATTCTACCACCGAGAGGTCCATCTTGGCTTTTTCCAGCGCCCTTTGCACGTCTTCTTTTTTGTCCAGGCCTCTATCTAAGGCCTCTTGGTAAAGTAATAGCCGGCGCACCATTTCGTTTTTCAGATAATTAATCTTCTGTTCGCGGGTATTAATTTTAAGTTCAGGCCTATCCGCAGGAACCATGGCATTATAATTTGCGACCTCTTCATTAAGGTCTTCTAAGGTAATTGCCAGGTTATTTACCTTGGCAATCAATGTCCCTTTGACTTGTAGGGGGAAAGCCTCTTGTTTTTCTTTGGGCTGGGGTTTCTTCGGGCTTAAGAAAGGCATATTCTCGCAACCCACTAAACCAATAACCAATAAGCAAGAACTAATAACCAAGGCGGGCGTTCTCATTCTCATCTAAGCCTCCTCTAAGCAGATTATTCCTTTTTTATCTCGTTAATGATCTTAACCAAGAGATCGGCAATTTTGGCAATCAGATAAAAGAAAAAGAAAGAAAAGGCATAAAGTGTTAAAACCACCATTCCCATCCAGCGCGGATTACCCGGCACTTTCCCTAACATAATAGAAACGCCGCCGATTAGACCCAAAATTAAAAAAATCCAGGCAGCAATCTTTACCACTGCGCTGGATGTCCGCAGGAACCCTAAATGTTCACGCATCTAGCCTCCTTAATTTTATCAAACCTTCTATTCTTTTTATCACAAACCGTTATAAAAAGCAAACGAAATCTTTCTGGTAGCGCTAGCGGGATTTGAACCCGCGTACCCAGCTTGAGAAGCTGATGTCCTAGACCAGGCTAGACGATAGCGCCAGATTAAATTTAAAATTTGCAACTTGAAACTTAAAATTATTCTACTATATTGGTGTATTTAGTCAATAAATTTATTGACCAGGCAACCAGCATTCCTTATAATGTATAATCGTAACCTAAAGTTACCTCTATTGTTAAATAAAAAGGCGAGCGATGAAAGTAACCATCGGAATAAGTAGGCAGGCCGATACCTTATTGGCTGCGAAAGAAGTTTGGGAACAGGTAAAGGCTAAAACCGGCAAAGAAAAAATTGCCCTTGCCCTGCTATTTAGCTCAATCGACCTGTCCACCACCTCTTTATTGAAGATAATTAAGGGAGAGCTAGACAATACGCCCTTAATCGGCTGTAGCAGTGGGGCAATCATCACCGACGATGGAATATACAAACATGCAGTCATATTAATACTTATTAGCGGCGAAGGCATCGAATTAAGCGTGGCGGCGGTAAGAGACATCAAAACAAAAACTGCGCTTTCTGCCGGCAGAGAATTAGCCGAGAGCCTCCTGCAGGGTTTTAGCGGCAGCCACCGAGAGCTGGGAATATTTTTCTGCGATGGCCTCATCGAAGAAGGCTCAAAATTACTCTTGGGACTGCAAGAAAAATTCGGCAGAAGCTTTCCTCTCGTCGGAGCCTCGGCATCGGATAACCTGCGTTTTTCTAGAACTTATTTATATTACAATCAGGAGCTCTTGAGCGATGCGGCAGTGGGTATTTTATTAGGCGGCAGATTAAGCTTTGGATTGGGAATCAAACACGGCTGGAAACCATTGGGAAAGTTTAGAACCGTAACCGAATCTTACGGTAATTTTATTAAAAAAATAGATGGCCGGCCGGCGGTAAATATCTACCAGGATTACTTTGCCAAAGATATTTCCCAGTTAAAAAAAGAATTAAAATATCTTTCCGTATTCTATCCGATAGGGTTATACCTAGAGGGAGAAGAAGAATATCTTTTACGGAACATCTTATCTATAGAAGAGAGCGGTTCTTTAGTCTGCCAAGGAGATATACCGCCGGGGAGTCAAATCAGGCTAATGATCGGCACCCAGGAATCGTGTCTGGCTGCCAGCCGTCAGGCTGCGCAAGAGGCAAAAGAAAGCCTGGCTATTTCACGCTTAGGGTTACAAAAAAAAGATGCGCTTATAGATATTGTATTTGTATTTGATTCGGCCTCGAGGTATACTTTATTAAAGCGAAAGGCAAGCCAGGAATTGGAAAACATCAGAGAAGTTATGGGAGAAGGCGTGCCGATAGTAGGGTTCTATACTTATGGTGAACAGGCACCGCTTAAGGCAATGAGTTATCAAGGGCAGGCGCATTTCCACAACCAGACAATTTCAATTTTGAGCCTCGGAGGTTAATTTGTACCTACGGAATTTGTTTGATCTCTTAGGACTAGTGAGTCTTTTCGCGGTCATTTCCCTGGCGATAGCATTTGCCTTTAAGATAGAAAAGGTCAAGCAACTGGAATCCTCGAACAATAAATTGAAAAAATCCTTAGAGGAAATGGATGAACAGGCGAAATTGGTTGTGCGCACAGACATAGAATTAAATAAAACTCAGGATGAGTTGGATAAAAAAATACTCGGCCTCTATGCGCTACAAAGATTATCGCGGGGCATCAGTTCCACCTTGGAAGAAACACAAATATTTCTCAACATCCATAGTTCATACCTGGAAGACCTTGGCTTTGAAAAGGCGGTTGCCTTCTTATGGGATAACGCAGAAAAAAAATTCCGGCTTACTCTCAACTTAGGTTACAATGAAAAAGAGGCTAATTCGATTATCTTAAGTCTCGAGTCCAATAAGGAGGCGTACCAGCGCTTAATTAAACAGGCAAAAACGCTCTCCACTGTCTCTATGCACGATAAAACCCAAAAAGAAAACATCAACAAATTATTTAAAGTCAGTAATTTTGTGCTCTCGCCGATATTGCCGAAAGAGGGTAACCATGGTTTTTTATGCGTGGGCACGGAGTCTGCGGACACGCTGATCACCGAGGGAGACGAAGAGCTGGTAACCATCCTGACGAATGAGATCGGACAGGCATTGGAAAATGCAAAGTTGTTCGAGAAGACCTGGACTGCCCAACAACAACTGGAGAAGAAAGTGGAGGAAAGAACAAAAGAAGTCTCCCACGCCCTAGAAGAGATTAAAGCAGCAAGCCAGAGAAAAACTGATTTTATTTCCGCGGTTTCTCATGAATTAAGGACTCCGCTTACCTCAATCAAAGGCTATGCGGCAATCCTGCTTTCGGAAAAATTAGGCAGGCTTCCCGAGTCAGTAAAGGAGCGCCTGGAAAAAATAAATCGGCACAGCGATGAACTGACGCATCTGGTAAATGACCTGTTAGATATTTCACGTATTGAATCCGGGAAAATCACCATGAAGGAGGAGGTGCGTGATTTAAAAGATATCGTAGAGGCAGCCAGCGATCTCTTGGCGGAGCAATTGAAGACAAAAGAAATCAGATTAGAAGTAAATGTACCCAAGGATGCTTTTAAGATAAGGGTAGATCCCAACCAGATTGAACGCGTATTTATTAACCTGATTGGCAACGCCATAAAATTTACTCCGGCGAAGGGTAAAATTACCGTCCGCAGCTCCTCGGGTGACGGATTCATTCAGACCGATATCACGGATACCGGGATAGGGATACCACAGAATGCGCTGGGTGCCATATTCGAAGAGTTCTATCGCGTAGATAACCCGATAAACCAAGAGGTAAAAGGTACCGGCCTAGGGCTATCCCTGGTAAAACATATTGTGGAAGCACATAAAGGCAGAATCTGGGTGAAAAGTAAATTACAGGAAGGCTCAACTTTTAGTTTTACTTTACCTAAAGCAACATAAAAAATTATGGCAGAAATAATCTTAATCGTCGACGATGACCCCGATATCCGGGATGTCTTAAGGCTAACCCTATCCGAAGAAAATTACGAAATTTTAGAAGCTGCTGACGGAGAAGAGGCACTCTCCCTGGTAAAAACGAAAACCCCGGATTTGATTCTTCTTGATTATAAAATACCCAAACTGGACGGCCGCCAAGTCTGTAATCAAATTAAACAAGACCTTCTACTTCAACACTTGCCGATAATTATGCTCACCGGCAAAGGAGATTTGGATGACAAGGTAGACGGTATCAATGCCGGTGCCGATGATTACATTGTCAAGCCCTTCGAACCCAAAGAATTACTGGCGCGTATCCGTATGATTTTAAGAAGGACCCAGCGGGACTTAGAGGCAAACCCCCTAACCCGCCTTCCTGGCAATGTTTCGATATTAAAAGAGCTCTCGCGGCGCCTAGAGAGTAAAGCACTATTTGCAGTTTGTTATCTGGATTTAGATAAATTTAAGGCCTACAATGATAAGTATGGCTTTGAACACGGTGATGAAGTAATCCGCGAAACTGCCCGGATACTCCTGAGGGCTACTCAAGATTCAGGCTCAAACTCTGATTTCATCGGCCATATCGGAGGAGACGATTTTGTGGTAATCACTACTCCGGAAAAAGTAGATAAACTATGCCAGAAGATTATCGCGGATTTTGAAAAAGCCGTTCCTTCTTTTTATAATGCCGCCGACCGGGAAAGAGGATATATTATCGGTAAAGATAGAAAAGGGCAGGAGCAAAAGATCCCCCTGCTTTCGGTATCTATCGGCGTAGTTACCAACACAGAACGCAAGATTACCCACCTTGCCGAAATCAGCGAAATCGGCGCAGAATTAAAAGCTGCAGCAAAAAGTCTAGAGCGAAGTAATTATATCAAAGACAAGCGCAAAGAATAGTTATATAAATATAGGGACGGTACTTAATATCATTGAGTTTCAGTACCGTCCCTAATTATTTTGGTGCGCGGGGAGAGATTTGAACTCTCACAGGATTGCTCCCACTACCCCCTCAAAGTAGCGTGTCTGCCATTCCACCACCCGCGCGTCTTTAACTATACTCGCAAACTGGCTGCGCGCATTGGTATAGGTAATAACTATATCTCTTCGCACAGACAAGGCTATTATATAACAAAAATGCCTAGTATCCAGAAATTATGGCTTATTAGAGATAGATTTTATGTCCGTTTTGTCCGGTCTTTTTTGTCTCTATAAGATCCCGCGGATCACTTCCGAATCGCGGACATTCATTTGACAACCGAAAGTTTGAATATAGAAACTAGAATTTGATTTTTTATTATTTGCCTGGCTCATTTTTTGTATATGGTGCGAGACTTAAAATTATTAGGCAACTCTCTAAACATAACCCTCCAGATCATCGGGAAATCACCCTGACATAACAAACTTAATCCACGTGTTAATTTCGGTAAAAGAAGAATCCAGTCAGTGAGTATATGATATTTTTTAAAGTATTTGTTTTCTTCTAAAAAGCGGATGAACCAACGAGGGCATATAGATATAACCTTGCTAGGGTCGTTTTTACTAAAGTTAACTACGCTTGACAAAAGAAGAAACAATTTATAGAGAAAGGTTAATTCTTTCTTCTCTCCCAGACAATTATATTTTACATGACAGTGTTCAAAACCTTTATATGATACCCCATCGATATCGCTTGGGAAAATCAGCTTCTCGCTCAATAACCATTTTGTCAACTTTGTTTTTGGATAATACTGCAATGAGTACATACTTATTCTATAAGGTCTTGGCAACGATAACATAAAATGAAGCGTTGTTTTAACATCCTCTGGTGTTTCTAACGGGTTATCAAAGATCAAATCATAGGAAGGAAAAATCTTATATTTTTTAAATATTTTTGCCATCTTCTCCAATTCCATATCCGGCGTATTCCTTCCATAAAATTGTGTGCGTGTTCGCTCAGATCCGCTTTGTATGCCAACACTAATAGTTCTCAAGCCCGCATTTCTCAAGAAACAAATAGCCTCTTCGTCAACAAAATTAGGATGGGTACTGCAAAGCAAAGGCAGGCCGATCTCATGTTTATATTGCTTGCTAAATTCTTTAATCCATTCTTTATTCAGGCAAAAAACTTCGTCATTAGTTTCAATGAATCGCATTTTCTTAAATCGCTTTTTTGCTAACACCAGTTCCTTAATCACGTTTCCAACGCTTCTTTGTCTTACAAATGGACCCTTTTTTTTGAATATGTCCTTAAGTATACTATTACTGCAAAAAGAGCAACCAAAAGGACATCCTCTTGCGCTCATAAATAAATAGTGGGTTAGACTGTTATTATAATAAGGATCTTTTTTGTAAAGAGAACTATTTTCGATAGCATAACAATCTTTATTTTCAAAAGATGGTAGAGGAAGATTGTCTAAGTTATCCAAAAGAGGCCGGCAGTCATTTTTTTCTATAAAATCCCCTTTTTTAATCCACAGCCCTTTTATTCCTGCAACCTCTTGGCGGTTCGACATTTTGCCAGCTAGCTCAACCATCGATTCTTCGCCCTCCCCTACACAAATCATATCAGCAAATTCAATAGACTCCTCGGGACAAATCGTCGGATGCGTTCCTCCCCATATTACGGGGACGCCAATGCTTTCCTTTAGCCTTAAAGTAATATCTCTTGCAACCGGGAAAAAAGTTGAGCGCGTACTAATACCTATAAGATCGGGGTTAATATCTTTTATTAAATTAACCAATAGATATTTTTCATGTTCTGTCGGCAATTTCATCTGGTCGAATTTATCTTGTTTAAAAAATATATTATATATCTTATGATTATGAATTTTTAACACATCGCTAATAACCCTGACGCCAAATGAATTATATTGATAGAGGGCTATCAATACTATGCGGATCTCTCTGGGAGAATTGGCCATTAATCCCTCCTCCTGATTTCACTTCGTTAAAAATTAAATTTTGCCACAACTTCTTCACTCCAAAGCATTTATCCTTTTCAGAATCTCCAGTGCCATCCCGAGCCACTGTAACCAACGGCCAGCCGAAATATTTTAGGTATACCTTAAAAACCCTCTGCAAGTATTTTACTCACAGAGGGTTAAAGTTAGTGGCTGCCATTATTGGACGAAATCTGCAATTGGCTGTATTCAGGAGAAACAGAAAAGATTGATAAGGAACCAGTTTTTACTATTTAGCCAACTTGCGGTATCCAATAAATATTAGAACGACAAAAGCAGCTAATAATGATAAAAACCTCATCCAGTCTTGCAATTCTGACCAATAACAGAAATAACCATCCACTAAAGTAAAAATACCGCCAAACATAAGCCCTGTTCCAATTGCTTGGATTGATGCAAATGCACCTACGATAATTGCGGCTATGCCCATAGGAACCGCTACAAGAAAAAGATGCTGTTGAAAGATTTTCTCTTTTTTCCGCCAAGTTTTTTCTTTTTCTTTTCTTTCATTATCTATTTTGGCTTTCTGTTCAGGTGTCGCGTTTCCATATCCTTGAGAAGACGAGTAGTCATAGCGGTCTTGCCATTTTGGAGCAGGACTAAATGTGCTAACCCCGTAATGAACCAACATTGGTAGAATAATCGCTATGCCAAAACCTAATGCAAATTTTTTCGCAAGCATTTTGCCTACCTCCTTTTTTGTTTTATTATAATCCGAACAAGAAACTCT
>Ga0315284_10006305_pt1 | contig 16892 bp, 15 predicted proteins | sample YL17G09_16_MG_FD_203696 | JGI IMG/M metagenome (GOLD analysis project Ga0315284, IMG submission 203696) | Sediment microbial communities from Yellowstone Lake, YNP, Wyoming, USA - YL17G09_16 | ecosystem: Environmental > Aquatic > Freshwater > Lake > Sediment | place: USA: Wyoming | collected...
CAGGTCGGCCCGGAAATGGTCCTCTTTCTGGTCCAGGAGAACCGGGCCATTTACGTGGACGGCGAGGGGGAGGCCTCGATCGAGGAGCGCACCAAATTGCTGGCCGAGCCGGCCTACGGCAACATGGCCGAGCTGGGGTTCGGGGTGTTGGGGGACTTCGGCCTTCAGCCCATCGGCGAAATCCTGCTCGACGAAAAACTGGGGCTGCACGTGGCCTTCGGCCGCAGCGACCATTTCGGCGGGTCGGTCGGACCCCAGCGTTTCACCTCGCCGGCCTCGGTCGTGCATCTCGACCGCATCTACATCCCGGCCGTCCAGCCGCGGGTCAGGCTGGAATCCGTTGAGCTGAGCTACGAGGACGGAACTTCCGAGACCATCATGAAGAAGGGCCGGTATCAGATATTCAATCGAACGGTCCGCTGGCTATGACATTCATCAAAGATGGGTGACCAAGATCCGAATCCCGATGAAGATGAGGACCGCGCCGCCCGCCAGCTCCGCCCTCCGGCCGATGACTCGGCCTAAAGCCGGCCCGACCCGGGAAGCCGTTCCCGTGACCGCAAACGTCACCGCCCCGATGACCGCCGCGGGATAGAGCACAGCGGCCCGCATGGTTCCCAGGCTCAGGCCCACCCCCAGCGAATCCAGGCTGGTGGCCACGGCCAGGAGCAACAGGCTCAGCCCTTTGGTGGGGTCCTTGTCTTTTTGGGCTTCCCTCTCTTTGTCATGGAAAGACTCCCAGATCATCTTGCCCCCGACGAAAAAGAGCAGCCCGGCAGCCACCCAGTGATCAAAACCGCCGATCACCCGGACCAGGTTCTCGCCGGCCAGGCCGCCGGCCGCCGCCATGCCGAACTGAAAAAAACCGAAGGCCGCGGCCAGGCGCAGGGATTGAGCGGTGGTCAAGCCTTTGAGAGCCAGGCTCAGCCCCACGGTCACGGCAAAGGTGTCCATGGACAAAGCCAGGGCCACGATGAAGATCTCGAGAAAGCCCATGGCTTTGGAAGACCTTGGCGATGACTTAGGCGCTCAGCCGATTATTTCAGCCATTTATCCAGCCAGCCGATCACGGTCTCATGCCACAGGATGGAGTTCTGCGGCTTGAGCACCCAGTGGTTCTCGTCGGGGAAATAAAGGAGCTGGGAGGGGATGCCCCGCCGCTGCAGGGCGGTGAAGGAGGACAACCCCTGGGTCTCCACCACCCGGAAATCCTGGGCGGAGTGGACGATCAGCATGGGCGTTTTCCAGTTCTTGACCAGGTTCACCGGGTTGTGCTTTTCGTAGCCTTCCGGGTTTGTCCAGGGCGTGCCCTGGTGGTCCCATTCCGGGAACCACAGCTCCTCAGTATCGTAGTAGGCCGCGCGCTCATCCAGGTTTCCATCGTGGGCGACCAGACAGCGGAAGCGGTCGGGCCAGGCGCCGGCGATCCAGTTGATCATGTAGCCGCCGTAGGAAGCGCCCAGGGCTCCCACCCGCTCCCCGTCCAGCCAGGGATAGCGCTCCAGCGCCGCGGCCAAGCCCTTCTGCAAGTCCTCCAGAGGCTTGCCTCCCCAATCGCCTTGAATCGAATCGGTGAAAGCCTGGCCGTAGCCGGTCGAGCCGTGAAAATCCACCATCACGACGCCATAGCCTGCGCCGGCGTAGGCCTGCGGGTTCCAGCGGTAGTGAAAATTATTCCCGAACGAACCCTGCGGCCCGCCGTGGATGAGGAAGGCCACGGGGTATTTCCTGGCCGGGTCGAAGTCCACGGGCTTGACCACATATCCGTAAACAATCTCTTCGTTCCAGCCTTTGAAGCTGAACGGCTCGAAATCGCCCATCCGCGCCGCGGCCAGCTTGACTGCGTTGATCCGGGTTAGGGGGCGGAGGTCTGTTCCGTCGGCCTTGACCGAATAAATCTCTACCGGCGACTTGAGATTGTTAAGGCCGAAGATGATGCGGCCGGCATACGCCGAGGGGAAGCTTGAATAGCCCTCCCTGACCAGGGTCTTCACCGTTCCGCTAGACACGTCAACGGCAAAAAGGCTGATCTGCCCGATGTTTTCCGCGGTCACATAGATTGTTTTTCCGTCAGGCGACCAGCACAGGGAGGAAGGCGACCGGTCCCAACTTTCCGCCAGAACTCGCTCTGCGCCGTCCAGCCAAGAGCGGAGCACGATCCTGAATCGGTCGGCTTCATAGCCGGGCTTGGTCATGGCCAGGTAGGCCAAGGTCTTCCCGTCCGGCGAGAACAAAGGCTGCGTGTCGGTGGCCCGGTTCTTGTCGGTCAGGCAGCGGGGCGGCTGCGAGCCGTCCAGGGGAACGGTGTAGAGGTTCAGGTCTGTGGACCAGGCCTCCTGGCGGCCGACGTCACGGGCGGTGAACACCAAGCCTCGGCTGCCCGGTGTGAAGGCCATCTCTTCCGTTCCGCCGAAAGGCTTGGAAGGGGCATCCGCATCCATGTCCGGCAGGAGGTCACGCGCCTCACCCCCGGCCGCCGGCATGACGAATATATGCGACCGCCGGCCGTCGGCCCAGGTGTCCCAATGGCGAAAGAAGAGGCGGTCGTAAATCCGGCCGGAGGCCTGGCCGGAGGCGATGTCATCGAGCTTCTTTTTGGTTTCTCCCGGGCAGAGGCCGGGAAAAACCTCAAGGCTGAAGGCTATGGTCCGGCCGTCGGGCGCGACGACAAGGTTGGCCGCATCCAGGGGCAGGCGGGTCACCTGCTCGGCCTCGCCGCCGTCCACCGGGATACGCCAGACTTGAGCGGAGCCGGAGCGCGTCGAGATGAACCAGACTGTTTTCCCGTCCGGCGCCCAGCGGGGATTGAGGTCGGCGGCCGGATGGCTGGTCAGGGGGCGCAGGTCCCTGCCGTCGGCTCCCATGAGCCACAGGTCGGTGCGGCCTCGATTGGCGGCCAAGTCGGTCGTCCTCAGCATAAAAACAACCCGCTTCCCGTCGGGGGATACAACCGGGTCGGAGATCCGGTCCATGGCCAGCATGTCGTGGATGGAAAAGGGATGAGTTTCGGCCGGGAGCAATTGAGCGCCCCAGGTCAACACGAACGCCAAAACCATCAGGCCCAGAACATGTCGCTTCATTCTTTCCTCCAAAAAAGATATCCAGATGATAAGTGATGGCCAGGCCGGAAGTCAATTTGGTATGCATGCCCTGGGAAGCATCTCCGTTTGTGCGATTCACTATCGGTGCCAGAATCGCCCCCGGCCCCCTGGGGAACCAGTCCCGTCGGTTCCCCCCGTCAAAAAAGGCCGACGGGGCCCCCCTCCGCTAGGGGGCCTAAGGGGCAATTCCGGCACCTCTTTGAAATCACATATTTGGAGATTCTATTCATGCCTTGGGATGGATGGCCGGCGCCCGGTCTGATAAACTATCACACTGGCAGCCCCGGGTCCTTGCCGGGCATCATCCAGGCCATCCAAGGAGGAATGCATGAGGAAAGTGTTGTTGGGCTTGGGCCTGTGCCTTCTGGCTTCTTCGGCCGGGCTCGGCCAATGGGGAGGCGTTTCGGAATTCGGTTTTAAGGGGTTCCTGGGCTTCAGCCTGGCCCAGACAAAAGGCGTGAGTCAATACGGCGATGTCTGGGACGGCAAAGTCGCAAGCAACATCGAAGAATACGCTGACATCAACTACAAGGCCCAAAACGGGATCGTCTTCGGCGGCGCCCTGTCCTATATGTTCACTCCAAATTTCGGCCTTGAACTCGGGGGTGCCTTCTTCTCCCAAAAAATTCCCAACGATACGGCCGCCCAATGGGCCTTCAGCTTGGCCGGCACTGACTACGGCGAACAATACGCCTTCAGCGGCGAGGGAAAATTGACCACCCTCCCCATCTTTATCAACCTGGTGGGCAGGTTTTCCAGGGGGCTGATGGACTTCAACATTTCCGGCGGCCCGACCCTTTACCTGAACACGGCCGAAGCGACCGCCACCGGATTGTACGGGGATCACCTGTGGTGGGTGACCGCGTATTGGTGGGGGACGGAAACCACTGAACTCATCGATTTCTTCCCCTTGGCCATGGAGATTCCCTCAACGAGATGGACCGGCTTCGGATTTAATGCCGGCGGAAGCGTGGATTTCAACGTCTCTCCCACTATGGCCCTCTTCCTGGAAGTTCGCTATTTCTTCTGCCCCCCGAAAAACCTCTCCTGGATCTATATTCCCGCCGTCTATGACGGCCTGAGGGGAAAACTGCCGGACTGGGATATTTACCCGTTCCAGGCGGACTACGCCGGGGAAATAACGACCCCCTACAAAGTTAACCCGTCCTTCTTCTTTTTCTCGGGCGGCATCAAGATCCGCTTCGGAGGAGGCGGCAGCCCGCTCTGAAGCCGAGCCGGACAAGGGACCTGACCCGCCCGGGGGAGAGATCGCCTCTCCCCTTTTTTTATTTCCCGTTTCAGGGTAATCTTAAATGCGATGAAACCCAGAAGCGCATTGTGGTCCAGCCTGGCCGCAACACTGCTGGTCCTGACCGGTCTTTTTGCCGCCGTGATTCGCCTCCGGGTCACGGCCGAGGTGGCCAATTTGAGGGAGAAGCCGGATATCGGCAGCGCCGTCGTCCGTCAGGTCCCCCGGGGAACGCTCCTCCAGTATTCGGCTAAAGAGGGCGACTGGTATTTGGCCACTCTGGTTGACGAGGCAGGCCGCCTCGCTAGGGGATATGTGCACGAAAGCCTGGTGGCCGCCGTCGCCCAGGAGGAAGAACAGGAAAAATCGTCCGCCCCGCCGGAGCCTCATCCCAGCCAACCCCCCGCCGGGACGCCGGAAAAAATTCCGATAAAAAGACAAGAGTCTGTTCCTGCCGCCGGCCAGGACAGCTTATTCTCCCTGAGTTTTTCCGGAGGGGCGAACCTGGCCCTGGGCGGGGACCTGAACAGGGGCGCCCAGGGATTGGCCGATTTTTTCCTCGACAGCCTGAATGCCCAGACCCAAGATAGGGTCAACCCCGTCCGTCTTGGATTTGTATTCGGTGGCGAAGTCCTCTTCCCTCTGGCCGATAAGGTCTTCCTGGGACTGGGCCTTGATTATCTCCGCGGCTCCCGACAGAGCCTGGTTCGACTCACCAAAGACTCTTCTTCCTATACCTATACCTACACTGCCAGACCCGCGCTGTGGGCCATCCCAGTCCGGGCCTTCCTGGCCTACGCGCCGGTGCCGTTCTTCAGCCTGAGAATCGGAGTCGAATATCTCTTGGCCCAGGCCGGCTACACCTACCGCTGGCAAGCGGGCATCGACAACTGGCAGGAGTGGACGGGCGAGGCCAATGCCCGCGGGCTGGGCGTATTCGGCGGATTGGGGCTGGAAGGGCGCCTGTCCTCGAACTTCAGCCTGGTATTGGAGCTCGTCGGCCGCTATGCGCCCCTTACCGGGTTCAGCGGGACAGGATCCTACCTTGATTCCCAGGCCGTCGCCACCAAAGAGGAAGGCAAGCTTTATTATTATGAAACCCGCGTGGCGACCGCCGTCTATCCCCTGCTGTTCATCAGCAGCCGTGTTCCTTCGGAAGCAGGAGTCTATAATCCGCGACCGGCCGAAGTGGATTTCACGGGCGCGGCGCTGCGGGCCGGCATCAAATTGACGTTCTGAACAAGCAACACCTGCTCATCCTGCCGGCCGCCTTTCAGGACGAGGCCCTGATCTTCTCCAGCAGGACAAACTGCTGGGCGTGAATCCCCCGAAACAGGGGCACGGTCCGGACCACCCGGAAGCCGGCCCGGTTCATCTCGGAGATGAACTCCTGTGAGGCCAACATCTTAATCCGAGTCCGGCTGCGCTTCAGCGTCCGCCTGAGCTTCCGCTGCAGGCGGTGAAGCGGGTTGAGCCGGTAGTAGGAGATCACCGCCCAGCGGGAAGTGACCCGCGCCAACTCGGCCAGAACGGCCTGCCTCTCCCTCGGCTGGTGGAGATGATGGAAGAAGCGGACGGAAAAGGCCAGGCCGAAATCATCAGCCCGGAAGGGAAGACCCCGCTTGATGTCCGCCACCGCTCCCAGCGCCCGGCCGACGGCCGGCAGCCGGGTCCCGGTCCGCTTGACCATGGCCGGAGACAGGTCGCTGCCGACTACCCCCGCCCCGGTCTGTCGCAGAAGGGCGGAAAAGCGGCCGTAGCCGCAAGGTGCATCAAGCACCCGATTGGGCCGCAGAGGTCCGGACACGACCTGACGCAATAGACTTTTCAGAATGCGTGTTTCCCTGGAATGAACCAAGCGCTGGTCAAGCCCCCGGTAGCGCCGCTGCTCGTAATCGGCCACTTCGGGTTCGGTGAAAGGCAGGCTAGTCGAAGAAGACATAGCGGGGACTCCTGTCCATGAGTATTTCCGAGCCGGAAATCTTGAGCTCCCGGCCGTCGCGGTCCACGACCCGCCGTATCGGCTCCTCGAACCGATGACGGACCGGCCGGCCGGCCGACCAGCAGGCGACAAACACCCGACCTTCCTTGCGGAAGCGGAGAGCATAGGCCCCCCGCTCCAAAACGGGCTCCCGGCCCAGGAAGCGACTATTGTCCACAAAACGAACCAAGCCGGCAAAGGCCGAATAGGAGGGCCGGCGGCGCCAGGAGTTTGTCCGGCTGTCCACCAGACCATATCCCGGAGCGACGAGCTGCCACCAAAATACCCGTTCCACGAACCCGCTGGCCAGACAGAGAAGATAATAACGGACCAGGAAATCGGCCTGTTCTTCCTCGCTGACATTGGGCCGGCCCGAAGCGGGCGAATAGGGGCCCGTGCCCCGGAGCGGCCAATTGACCTCGGTGACCCACAAATCCCGGCCCCCGGTGGCGCAGACATCCACAACCGCCTTGAGCAGGGCGATCTTGTCCGCCGTCGTCCAGCCCGCTTGGCCGTTCTCCGGAGCGCCGACCCGGTCCACGTAGAGTAGCGAGCTGACTTTATCGAACGGCTGGCGGGCCAGCGTGGGCGGATAAAGGTGGAACTCAAAATCGATGACCGCCGGGCCGATGAGTCGGAGGCCATGTCGTCGGGCCAGCTCAAAGGCCGGGGCGGCCAGGTCCAGATACTCTTCAAAGTCCCAGACGCCCCATTTGGTCCGGTTCCAGGCATGTCCGACCTCGAAAAAGGATACGGTCCCGGCCAGACGGCCGAAGACCTCCTCCATAAAGCCTTGCCAGAACACGGGGCGCAGGACATCCTGACGGCGCTGGAGGAGGGCCACCGTAACATCAATACCCTCGGCCTTAAGCCGTTCCAGAAATCCGGCATAGTGCTCCAGTTTATCCCTTTCCCAAGAAGGGAGGCGGACCAGTGTCTGGCGGCAGCCGGTTTCCTTCAATAGTCGGATGACGGCCTCGACAGCTTCCGGCCCTCCGGCCGGGGGTGAAACGGACACGGAACAGGCCCGGCCGATATCCGCGGGCTTCAGGTACCGACTCTTGCGATATTTGTTATAGAGGCTGAGGATGGGAAGACCCTTACGCAGGTCGGACCAAACAAGCTTGAGGTAGCTCGGCGCGCGGCGGAAGTGATGACGGAGCCGTTCCCGACGCGGCGCCACGTTGTGCGGCTGGCCGGCCGGCTCATTCCACTCAAAAGGGAAATCCATGCTACTGCACTCCCAGTCTTCGGGCCAGCTTTCTCAATCCGAGCCGCTTCTTGAGGTCCACCTTCCCTGTATACCATTTTTTTCTAAGACGGTACCAGGATGCAAACAGGCGGGGGACCGGGCGGTCAGGCCAGTAATAGGATAAAAAAGACGCTTGGGCCGGCCGGGGGACGCCCAGCCGAACCAGGTTTCCGGCCGCCCGCAGCAGGCCGATCTTTTTCTTGATCCTGACTCGGTTTGTGTCGAGGAGGTAGAAAATGGTGCCGCCGCGGCGGTCAGCTCCCGCCAGAACATTCCCGTCGGAAAGATCTTGGTGCAGAACGCCCCGGCCGTGGACCTCCTTCAGAAAGGCGGCCAGCGCCCGCAGCAGCCCATCCAGCTCCCGGCCCGCCAGGGAGCGGAAAAGATGCCGCACTTCCTGGACGTCCGAGACCTTCTCGGCCAGATAGTAGCCCTCGGCCGTCAGCCCCCCTTTTTTTCGCTCCAGATAGGCCAGAGGAAGTGGGGTGGGGATGCCCTTGGCGACCAAGGCCCCTGCGCCGCGCCAAGCTTTGAGCGCTTTGGAGGGAAGGATCAGGGTTTTGAGCTTGTCCGCCCCGCGCGGCCTGAATTGCTTGAGCACGGCTTCCCTGGTCCGGCCGCCCAAAGCGGCGGGGGCCACCGCCGCCAAACGGTTCCGGCCGGAATGAAAAACCTGGCCGCTGTCCATGAGGAGAAGGGGTTCGGACAGAGCTTTAAGAAAAGCCTGGTCCTCACACTGCGCGGCAATCGCCCCTCGATACTCCCCCAGGACGATCGGTTTCTCCTGGAAAGGAGCGGCCACGGTCAAGTTCTCCCCGAGGCTTTAAATCGAAAACGCGCGGCCAGGATGTTGAGAAGGGCGCGGCCCAAGGCCGCCGTGGAATATTTTTCCCGGACGAGTTCCAGGCCGTTCGAGGCGATTCTTTTGCGCAGCCGGCTGTCGGACTTCAGCTTAAGGATGGCCTCCGCCAGCGTTTCGGCCAAAGGGGGCTCGCACAAAAAGATGTTCTGGCCATGGGTGAAGAATTCCTGGGCGGCGGGTGTCCGGGCGGTGATCACCGGACGGGCCGAGCCCATGGCCTGAAAGATCTTGTGCGGCACGACGCGGGCTGTCTTTTCCGTCCGGCCGAAAATCCCGAGGCACACATCGGCCCGACTGATCATGAGGGGGAAGTCTGTCAGAGCGGCCCAGCCGTCAAAGGATATGTTGTTCAGGCCCAATTCCGCGGCCAGGCGCAGGGCACGGTCGAAGGTCTGGCCCTGGCCTACCAGCCTGAAGCGCACCGCTCCGTCTCGGCGGGCAACGAGGCCGGCCGCCCGGACAATGGTGTCCACGCCGTGGAGGGGAAGGAAGGAGCCGATGAAGAGTACGGTAAAAGCGTCCGCCTCCGGCGGCCCGGCCGGGACGGTTCGGGGCGAGAACAGCCGGTCGTCATAGCCGACGGGCAGCACCGCTGTCTTAGCGGCAGAAAGCCCGAATTCAGCCTGATAGTAGCCGGCATGGGAGGCTGTATCAGCCAGGATAAGGTCCGGCAACTTGAAGGATAATCGGTCGATTCTCCGGTTCCAGCGGGCCTGCCAGGAAGAGGGCGGTTTCCTCCTCCAGTCCACGATCTTGGTTTCGTATCGCGAGGCCAGCGGGTCGTGGACGAGCCTCAGGCCGTAGAGCCGGGCAGCCAGGGCGGCCAAGGGGACATCCTTCTGGCGGAACTCCGGAACGAACAGGACATCGGCCCGGCGGCAGGCGGACCAAGATCGGGCCAGCAGCCGGGGATAGCGCAGCCAGAACTTGTAGCCCGGCGGAAGCCAACAGGCGCTGACTTCAGCCCCGCATGCCTCCAGGCCGGCTTTTATGATAGAACTGCGCGGATAATCCGGGTCCCAGGCGCCGAAGAAACAGATGTGCACGCTAGACTCTTACCTTTAGGCGCCGGGGAAGTCAAGAAGATGGCATCTCCAATTGTGTGATCTAGCATTCAAGAAGAGGAGGGGTCCTGTCACGGCTCCTCCCCATCCGTGCTCGCCAAGCTGCGCGCGGGTGGGGAGCCCCTCCGCCGTGCCACCCCTCCCCAGTTATCACATGTTTGGAGATGCTATCAGTCAAGAAGGCGCATTTGACGGTTCAAAGACCGATAGGCTATGATATTTCAAAGGAGCGACACCATGGCCATCGACCCTCAACTCCTGGAGATTTTAGCTTGCCCGGTCTGCAAGGTCTCGGTAACCTTGACCCGGGAGGGGAATGGTTTGCGCTGCGGCCAATGCCTCCGCATCTATCCTATCCAGGACGACATCCCCATCATGCTCGTCGAAGAGGCCTTTTACAAGAAGGCCCGGACAAAGGCCGCGCCCAAGGCTAAAGCCAAGCCCAAAGCCAGAGCCAAAAAACGCTGACCTTTTTCCTGCCTTGAAGTTCCTTCTCCTCCGCCTCCGGCGGACAGGCGACATCATCCTGACCATGCCGGCTGTGTCTGCCCTCAAGGCCGCCTTCCCGGCTTCGGAGTTGACTTATGTCGTCGAAAAGCCTTACGCCCGGCTGGTGGAAAGACATCCGGCCCTGGACAAAGTCATCGTCCTCGAACACAAGATGGGCCGCCGGGCATTCTATCGGCTCATTCGGGAGGTCCGGCGCGAAAAATACGACGCTGTCCTTGATTTTCACGGGGGGCCCCGCGCTTCGCTCCTGACGCTTTTCTCAGCGGCCAAGATCAAAATCGGCTACCAGGTCAAATACCGCCGCTTCATCTACAACCGGCGGATCCTCCGCGCCTCTGCCTCAGGCCCTGTCCACAGCGCGGCGAATCACCTCAACCTGGTCAAAGCTTTGGGCGTCGAAATCCAGGAGCCTCCGCCCCTGTCCCTGCCCGAGCCCCTGCCGAACGAGGCGGATCGGGTGAATAAACTGCTGGCCGGCTCCGGCCGGGCCGTGATCCTCCATATCGGCGCCGGCAACCGGTTCCGCGACTGGGGCGCTCAAAACATTGCCGGACTTCTCCGTCTGTTCGACTCCCGGCCCGGACACCGCGTCTTTCTGGCCGGCGGCCAGGACGACCTTCCGGCCGAAGCCGAGATCCGGGCCCTCTACGGCCGGCCGATTCGCTCTCTTGTGGGACAGCTCAACCTGATCGAGCTGCGGGAAGCCATCAGGCGGGCCGCCCTGTTCATCGGCCCGGACAGCGGCCCGATGCACATCGCCGCTTCTACGCCCACGCCCATTGTGGCCTATTTCGGCCCGACCCTGCCCGCCCACTTCGCTCCCTGGAAGGCGAAGGCCACTCTCCTGGAAAAAGCCTTCGACTGCCGGCCTTGCCGTCAACGCCGCTGCCTCTATGAGGACTTCCGCTGCTTGAAAACCATCACTCCCCAGGAAGTCTTCTCCGCCTGCCGGAAGTATCTCGATTAAGCCTTCTCACTTGTAGTAAAATACGCCATTCAAACCAATGAAAAACTTGGCCGGGGACCGGGATTTGACCAAGCCCCTGTTGTGGCTGTCTCTGTGCGGATGCCTGATGTTCTCCCTGATTTCCATCAGCCTGGTCGAGATTTTTCTGGGCCTGGCGCTTCTGGCCTGGATCATCCGGCTCATCCAAAAGAAAGACCGTCTGCTGTTCCCTTCCTTCTTATGGCCGCTGGCGGCCTATGCCGCGCTTTCCCTGCTATCCTCGGCTTTCTCCGTCGACCCGCCGACCAGCTTCAGGGACTGCCGGGGCCTGCTTCTCTTCCTGGCCGTCCCGCTGGCCATAGCGGCCTTCACCACAATCCGCTCTACGACCATGGGCTCCCTCAGTCTTCTTCTCTCAGCCCTCGTCTCGTGCGTTTATTCCCTCTATCAATTCGGCCGGGGCGCCCTGCCCGAGAACCGGATCATGGGATTCATGGGGCACTATATGACTCAGGCCGGATTGTTGATGTTGTTCTGCCTGGCGGCCCTGTCGTTTTTGATTTTCCTCAAAGGAAAAATCCGGTGGCTGTGGCTGGCCGCCCTCGTCCCGGCCCTGGCCTGCCTGGCTTTAACCCTGACCCGAAGCGCCTGGATCGGCCTGGCTGTGGGAGCCTGCCTCCTCCTTGGTCTATATCGGCCTAAGCTTCTTGTCCTGGTCCCCGTGGCTGTCGGGCTTTTTTTTCTGGCGGCGCCCAAGCCCCTCCAGGAAAGGGCGCTGAGCATATTCAGCCTAAAAGCCGAATCCAACCAGGACAGAATCGAATACCTGAGGGCGGGCTGGGAGGTCATCCGGCTGCGGCCTTGGCTGGGCACCGGCCCGGACACAGTGGACGAGGTGTTCAACGACCCATCGCTCCGGCTGTCCGCCCATGCCGCCCGCAACGTTCATCTCCACAACAACCTGCTCCAGATCGCGGCCGAGAGGGGGATACCGGCCGCGGCGTTTTGGCTGGCTTTCCTGGTCCTGGCCTTTCTCTCCGCCCTGAAGATATTCCGGCGCAGCAACCCCTGGCTCAAGGCTTGGGCCGGGGCGTCTTTGGCCGCCCTGGCCGGACTTTTCACGGCCGGCTTTTTCGAATACAACTTCGGCGACTCTGAAATCACTATTCTCTTCCTCCTGCTGTTGGCCATTCCTCACGGCCTGAGGGAAGGGGTTCGGAGCGAAAGCCGAATTCCGAAAGATGGAAGCGGATGACCAACAGTACGCCGCAGCCCAGGCCTCGATCCCGGAAGACCCGAAGGATTGTTTGGCTGACGGTCCTGGCCCTTTTCCTCGGTTACCTCATTTGGCTCGGCGTCCAGGTCCTCACCTTTCGCACTCATCTCACCGGCCGATGGGCGCTCTGGTCCGAGATCGAGGGGGCTTATCATGTTCACAGCCGTTTTTCCGACGGCCGGGCCACAGTCCCGGAGATCGCCGCAGTGGCCTCCCAAGCCAACCTGGACTTCCTGATCCTGACCGACCACGGCTCGCCCAACCTCAAGTCCCTGGCCAGCCAGGGCTGGTCCGACGGCGTGCTCATTCTGGCCGGGTCAGAGATGTCCACCAGCCGCGGACATCTGGTCGGCCTGGGGTTCGAGCCTGAGCAGGATCCCTTCCCCCGGAACGCGGAGGAAGCCGTCCAGGAGATCAACCGGCGGGGCGGCTTGGCCGTCATCGCCCACCCTTTTTACAAAGGAGGCTGGTCATGGGGTCCCCTGGACGGTTATACCGGCCTGGACATCCTCAACGGCAATTCCCTGCTCAAGAAGAACTTTTGGCGTTCCCTGCCCTATCTGCCCATCGTGCCGGCCAAGCCCGTATTGGCCATGATCAGGATGGCGGACGACATGGAAAGAGAGCTGGACTATTGGGACATGCTCAACCGCACCCATCGGCTCTACGGATTCTTCAGCGCCGACGCCCACCTTTTTTACCGGGCCATGCTATCCTTTGTGCATATTCATATCTATCTGGGCCAGCCGTTTTCCAGGGATTTCCAGACGGCCCGTGGCCAAGTGCTGCAGGCCCTCCGCAGCGGAAAATTCTACAATGCCATAGACGGCGCGGCCCAGGCGCGCGGGTTCCGCTTCTGGGGGGAAAAGAAGGGGCGGAGAATCCCCATGGGCCGGGAGACGGTCTTCGAATCGCCCTGTCTTCTTCGGGTCAAGGCGCCTTTTGATTTCGCCGCAGAAGTCCGGATCCTCAGGGACGGCCGGGTTGTCCTCCGTTCACGGAAGACCGAGGTCGTCTATGAGGTCGGCGGACCGGGCGTCTATCGGGCGGAAGTCTACCTCCGAGCCAGGACGCCCCTTCCGGCCCGGATCCCCTGGATCATATCCAATCCCATCTTTTTCAGGGAGGTGCAACCATGATTCCCCTAAACCTTAAAAAAATAAGCAAGACCATCGGCCTGTTCCAGGACCGTCGGGTGCTGGTCCTGGGAGACCTGATGCTGGACCGTTACATCTGGGGGCGGGTGTCGCGTATCTCCCCGGAGGCTCCCGTACCCGTAGTGGAAGTTTCGGGGAGCACCTCCGCTCTGGGCGGGGCGGGCAATGTCGCCCACAATGTGCTGAGCCTGGGAGCCTTCCCCCTCCTGGTGGGGGTCGTGGGCGACGATGAGGAGGGCCGCTGGATCCGCGAGTCCATGGCCGAGAACCAGGGCATCTTGATCGATCGGAAAAGGCCGACCACGGTCAAGACGCGCATCGTGGCCCATCATCAGCAGGTGGTGCGGGTGGACCAGGAAAAGCGGCGGGCCTTCGCCCCCGAGATCGAGGCGGCCATCGTGGACTTCATCAAAAGCGAACGCTTCGAAGGGATCATCATTTCCGATTATCATAAAGGGCTCATCACCCGGCCGCTGATGGAAAAAGTTCTGCCCTTCGCCCAGCGCCGACGGATCCCGGTCTTCGTCGACCCCAAAGTGGAGAACATCCGGTTGTATGCGCCGGTAACCCTCATCGCCCCCAACCATCTGGAGGCGGAACGCATCATCCACCTCCCCTGCCAGACGGACAGCGAAGTGGAGGCCGCCGGCCGGCGCATCCTGGAGCTGCTCGGCTGCCGCTACCTCATCATCAAGCGCGGCGAACAGGGCATGTCCGTCCTGGAGAAAAGCCGGCCGGCCATACATCTGCCGACCATTGCCCGGGAAGTCTTCGACGTCACGGGCGCCGGGGACACGGTGATGGCCGCCGCCGGACTGGCCCTCCTGTCCGGCGCTTCCATTCGGGAGGCGGCCATCCTGGCCAATGTTGCAGCCGGCATCGTGGTGGGCAAGATCGGAACGGCCACCGTCACCCCGGCCGAACTGCGCCAGGCCCTCCAGCGGCACTCCAATCCCAAGCGGGCGAAATAGGAAGAATAGGCCACACGCAGGGAACGGCCCGGTTAGCATCTCCATTTACGTGATCCTAGCCTTAAGAAGAGGAGGGGTCCTGTCACGACTCCTCCCCATCCGTGCTCGCCAGGCTGCGCGCGGGTGGGGAGCCCCTCCGCCGTGCCACCCCTCCCCACTTATCACATGTTTGGAGATGCTACCCCTGCCGAGCCCTTCCCTTATAAGTGAAAAAAGACTATAATAATTTGTGCACTATCCATCCCGGGTAATCACTTCAACCGGCACTTAAGGGCTGATTATGTGCGGCGTCATCGGCAACATCGGCAACACGGATGCTTTCCGCGACCTTTACCAAGGGCTGCTGGCCATCCAGCACCGCGGCCAGGACGCGGCCGGGATCATCACCTACGACGGCCGCTTTCACACCAAGAAGGGCAACGGCCTGGTCCGCGACATTTTCGGCCCGGATAACGCCCTGAGACTGCGGGGGGCAATCGGCATCGGCCACACCCGCTACCCGACCATCGGCGGCGGATCGGGCGAAGACGCCCAGCCTTTCCACACCAACTCGCCCTTCGGCATCATCCTGGCCCACAACGGCAACGTGGTCAACTACCGGGAGCTCCGAACCGAGCTGTTCGACACCTACCATCGCCTGCTCAACTCCGACTGCGACGCGGAGATCATTCTCAACATCTTCGCCCAGGCCCTCGACCAGCGCCGGAAAAAGACGGCCGGCCCCGAGGACGTTTTCGCCGCGGTCAAAAGCGTCTATGCCCAGGTCCGGGGCAGCTACTCGGCGGTGGCCTACATCGCCGGACAGGGGATGGTCGGTTTCCGCGATCCCTACGGCATCAAGCCCCTGGCCTACGGCCAGCGGCCGGACGGCCTCCTGCCGTCTTACGCTTTTGCCTCAGAGACGGTCGCCCTCAACATCATGAATTTCAGCCAGATCAAAACCGTGGAAGCCGGCCAGGCCGTGTTCATCGACCAGAACCGCAAGGTCCATGTGCGCAAGATCGTCCACCGTCCCCACTCGCCCTGCCTGTTCGAATGGGTCTATTTCGCCCGGCCCGACTCTTACATCGACCAGGCCAACGTCTATGAATGCCGCATCAACCTGGGCCGGCGGCTGGCCAAAGAAATCAAAAAGCATCGCCTCCAGATCGACGTGGTGGTGCCCGTCCCCGACTCGGCCCGCGACGCGGCCATCGAGATCGCCCGAACGCTCAACCTCCGCTACCGGGAAGCCCTGGTCAAAAACCGCTACATCGGCCGGACCTTCATCATGCCCGCCGACAGCCAGCGCCAACTCTCTGTCCGGCAGAAACTGAACCCCATCGCCAAAGAGTTCAAAGGCAAAAACGTCCTGCTGGTGGACGACAGCATCGTCCGGGGGCACACCTCGCGGGCCATCGTCAAAATGGTGCGCGACTGCGGCGCCAAAAAGATCACTTTCGCCTCCTACAGCCCGCCCCTCCGCTTTCCCTGCGTGTACGGCATCGACATGCAGACCAAAACCGAGTTCGTGGCCCGCGACCAGAACCTGGAGCAGATCGCCAGGTCCATCGGCGCGGACAAGGTCATCTACCAGAGCTTGGACTCGCTGAAAAAGGCCGTCCAGCAGGAGAACAAAAACCTTAAACAATTCTGCGAGGCCTGCTTCAGCGGCGTTTATCCCACCTGTGACATTTCGCCCGAGCTTCTTCGCTCCATCGAGCAGGACCGCAAACAGGCCCAGGAACGTCAGCTCGAGCTGAACATCTGATTCGTTTTGCTGTCCCCGAGATCAATCAGTCTTTTCTCAATGAGCGGCGAATTGGACCTTCAGGCTTTTGCTGCCTGTTCCTCTCTCCTTTTCTTCTGCCAGGCGATGCGGACCAGAATCATGGTCGCCACGATGAGCAGGGCAAAAAGCGCCCGGGCCCCCCAGCGATAGGGAATACTGGCCGGGTCGATGGGCGCATCGCCCGGCTTGACCTTGAACAAAAATTTTCCGACCGCATCCTGAACGGTCCACAGGATGACCAGACCCAGGAGATAGACGGGAGTAATATATTTCAGGATGAACTTGAACACGCCCGGCACCTTGATGTCCGCCCCCCGATGCATTTCCTCCCAGCCCTTCTTGATGCCGAAGACCCAGGAGAAAAGGATGACCTCCAGCAGGGCGAAGACCACCAGCCCCAGAGTCCCAGCCCAAAAATCAAGCTCGTCCAGGAACCCGAACCGGAAGAAGAAGACGACCATAAGGGCAGTCAGCGCCAGGATGGAAATGACCAGGTTCACCGATTTCTTGCGGCTCCACTTCAATTCATCTTGCAGAAAAGCAATGGCCGGCTGGGTCATGGCCACGGCCGAGGTGATGCCGGCGACGAACAGGAGCAGGAACCACATAGCCCCGAAAATATGGCCCAGGGGCAACTTTTGAAAGATGACCGGCAGGGACTGGAATCCCAGGTCGAAGGTGCCGGTGGGGCTGGTGGCGATCTGTTTCGTCATCTGCACCCCGAAGAAAGCCACGGCCACGGGGATGGCGAT
>Ga0315284_10006306_pt1 | contig 16892 bp, 16 predicted proteins | sample YL17G09_16_MG_FD_203696 | JGI IMG/M metagenome (GOLD analysis project Ga0315284, IMG submission 203696) | Sediment microbial communities from Yellowstone Lake, YNP, Wyoming, USA - YL17G09_16 | ecosystem: Environmental > Aquatic > Freshwater > Lake > Sediment | place: USA: Wyoming | collected...
AGCGAGTGCAGAAAACACAGGGTTATTTTGAATACCCCGCCCCGCCCTTCGCGAAGGGCGGGGCTGCGGCTGGGTATCCTAATCTTATGAGTCCAGAGCTTGCCCTGGCTGGGTAAGAACCCTTTATATTATTCTTCCTCTTCTTCAATGGCGTCTTCATCATCCTCTTTTTCTTTTTCTTCTTTTTGCCCTTCTTCCCCCTCTTCTTCTTCTCCTTCATCTTTCTGATCGCTTTGACCCGGCAAGTCGCCGAATTGGCCATCGTCCGGATATAAAAATGAATCGTTTAGCATTTTTAGATTAGGTTAACTTGTTATTTTCGTTTATCCCCATCCCGCCTTGCCCCGTTTAGCGGGGCTTCGCGGAGCGAGGCCGTGGCTGTTCTCGGTCAGCTCGGGTGAGACCGGGAAACGCCACGGTTGCAAGCCCGTGGTATGGGGTTGTCCGACCTTTAGGAACTAGAAGTCGTTTTATGCCAGGTTATTTTATTTAAAGACAAGGTGGCTGTCAAGTGGTTTAGTTGGGGATAAATTAATGCTTGAAAGAATGGGCGCAACAAATGGCGATAGCCAGGGCGTCAGCTGCGTCATCGGGTTCGGGCGCGTTCTTTAATTTTAAAATTACCTTGACCATTTGTTGAATCTGTTTTTTTTCAGCTCGACCATAGCCAGTGATGGCTTGTTTGACTTGCAGCGGCGTATATTCGCAGACCGGAATTTTTTGTTTGGCGGCCGCCAGCAAAATAACGCCTCTGGCCTGGCTGACGTCGATGGCTGTTTTGGCGTTTTTGAAAAAAAAGATATCTTCCACCGCCACTATATCCGGTTGACATTTCTTAATAAATTTCGTCAGTTGGTTAAATAAATTTTCCAGGCGCTGGCTGGTTGTTTCTTTTTGGTCGGTGCGTAGGCAATCGTATCCAAGCAAGGAGGCCTTTTTATTTTTGTATTCAATCAGACCCACGCCGATGATGGTAGTTCCGGGGTCAATGCCTAAAATTTTCATAAATTCCAAATTCCAAATCACAAATTCCAAACAAATTCTCCCCCTACGGGGGATCTCCCGAAAGGAGACAATATCCAATTTCCAAAATTCTCACCCTACGGGTGATCGCCCGAAGGGCGAAAAACCCGTTTTGGTCATTGGAATTTTGGTCATTGAGTATTATTTGGAATTTGGTGTTTGGTATTTGAGATTTTAATCTTTGAGATTACTATATATTTCGTTGACATCATCATTTTCGTCCAACGCCTCCAGGAGTTCTTCAAGTTGCTGCTTAGTCTTTGGGTCGTCAATCGTTATTTCGTTTTTTGGCTTCCAATCAAGCGAGCTGGCCGTCGGCGTTATCTTTTTTTCTTCCAGGTTTCTTTTGATTTTATCTAATTGTTCCGGTTTGGTGTATATTTCTAAATTGGCTTCATCCAGCCAGCCAAAATCATCAGCGTCAGCATCAATGGCTGCTAGTTCTAAGTTTTCTTTCGGCTGGGCCGGTTCTTTTTTGATGTTGATGGTGCCGCAGCGCTCAAACAGCCAGAGCACTGAGCCGATGTTTGCCAGTTTGCCGCCATGCTGCCCCAATAAAAATTTGATTTCCGACACCGTTCGATTTTTGTTGTCGGTCGTGCCTTCAATAATCAGCGCGACGTTGCCCGGTCCAAAGGCCTCCAGCGTAAACTCTTCAAATTTTTGACCCTCCAGTTCCCCGGCGCCTTTTTTGACGGCCCGTTCAATATTTTCTTGGGGCATATTGAACGAGCGCGCTTTTTCAATCATCATCCGAAGCGCAGGATTGGTTGACGGGTCGCCGCCTTTTTCCCGGGCAGCAACCGTAATCAGACGCGCAAATTTCGAAAAAATCTGACCTCGTTTCTTATCGGTAAGTTCTTTCTGGCGTTTCACGGTTTTAAAATGTGAATGCCCTGACATAATTGATGTCCTCCTTTAAATATAATTTATCCCACTTACTTCTTTGGTGTCTATTATATTTTTTATCTCGCTCTAAGATATTGTTCATTAGGATTTTCATCCGTCTTCGTTTATCGGCATGCTTTAAATAAGGGTTAATTAGATTAATTAATTTAAGAATAGCATTTTTACGATGGATCCAAACCCCCCAGACATCCTCGTTGCTTATTGTACCTCTTATATCTCTTGTTCCTTTTTTGCGTTTAATTTGAGGAGGTCTGCACAAAATCCCCAATTCGATTAGTTTTTTCTGAATTTGATGGATAATATTTTTGTCTTGCGAACCAACATAAGCGACTCCATCTCCGCCACAAATGCAAAAACTTCCTTCGGCGTCAATGTATCCAGCCAAAAAAGCAGCGAAATATTTTTTGCTTTTTAAGATCCATGGCACGATTTCATCTTTTTTGTCTTTTAAAAAATCGAAGGACCGGTTAACAAAGCATCTAATATGGACTGCTTTTTGTATTCGAGTAGTGGTTTTACTTTTCAGAAAATATGGGCGGCTTTTCCAAATATGGCCATAAGGTTTAAAAAGTTTTTCTACGAGTTCAATTTGAGCCGTCTTGGTTGAATTTGTTCCTATCCTAAGCGTCGGGCTGTTTTTATGTGTTTGGTTTATGTATAAATCGCCAATCCTAAATCCTATCAAATATGCTTTTTGGCCCAAACTACCATTAAAGTTTTTGCGTTTGTAACGGGGTTTAGTTAATGCTTTTGCATCTTGGATACTTCTGGTGGGGACCTTATATTCCTTTAGCTTCTTCATAATAAAGCTTTGGCTACAATTAAGTTTCTGGGCAATTTGATAAGAGCTTAGTTTCTCCTCTAAATACAATCTTCTCAAAAAGTTTTTGGGGACAGGAGTTAATTTTTTAGGCATATTTTTAAAATATTATGACGGATATTTTTTCTTACAGTTCAAAAATAACACTTTTTATTTAGTTGTCAATTACCTTTATTTTTTGTTTTCCGGCGCAAACCGATTATGGCCAACGAAGCCAGAATAGCGACGATGACCACACCCAGAAGTTCAAGTGCGGTTTTTATTTTTGAGTTGGGCGCTGGTTGAGAAGTGGCGGCTAGCGGCGGCTCGTTTTGGGAATTGGCAGTGGTAATTTCTTTTGCGGCGGCGCCTAAAATATTTGGTGGAGACGGAGTCAACTCTGTTGCTTGACTTGTTTTTGGGGCGACAAAGTTGGTCACGATTTCCGCTTTGGCCTGAATCGGCGCGGCGTTTGGCGTGGCCTCTGCCAAAAGAGGGGTCGGGGCCGCGAAATAGGAATTTTTATTCTCTTCTCCGGGCGTTGGCTGATTGGTCCAAAGCCACTGTCCATTTAGTTTGGCGCAGGAAAAATTTTGCTTGGCTTTTTGGTAGGAGACGGAATGAACGACTTGACCGTCGGGCCAGAGTAGCTTTACCTGGTCGCCATCGTTGTTAAGAAAAGATTTTGACAATGAGACAACCAGGTATGCTCCGGGTTCTATTTTGGTGTCGTTGGCAATTTGGAACGGCTGGTGCGACGTGGCTGAATCGCTAAGACCCCAGCCGGTTAAATTAATAGTTTGGGAACCCTCGTTGAAAAGCTCAACCCATTCCAGCTCGTCTTTTGTCGGATAGGGCAAAAATTCATTGATAAAAATATTTTGGGAATATTGGTAAGCATTTGATTCGGATGCGGGCGATGGCGAGGCGGACGGCGACGGGGAAATGCTTGGTGTTCCGGTGGGCGCGGGAGAAACCGACTGGCTTGGCGAAGGCGATGGCAAGGGCGAAGGAGTTGAACCTGGACTGTTAGTTGTCCGCGGCGTGCCGCCGGCAAGCGAACTATTCTGCCAGTTAGCGGATAAATTGCCGTCGGAAAACGGATTCTTTCTTTCCATTGTTTGTTTGGTGTTATTATCGCCGGCAAACCATTTTCCAGAAGAGAAACAATCGACTTCGTCAATAATATTATTTAAATGATCCTTGAGAAAAATTTTCTGGCCATTATTGTTTAACTTTCCGCCAAGATTGGAATAATTTAAATCGTAATTTGGAAATATTTTATCTGAGGCAACTATTAAAAAATAACTTTGAGCCGGAATACTCCCTTTTAATTCTAAACCCCAATCAAGAGTGGTTCGATAAAGTTCAATTTTCCATCCTTCTAAAGAAATAGGCTGATCGGTATTATTATAAAGTTCCAACCATTCATACCGCCACCAATCTTTAGAATCTATTCCGTCAACCGTTGCCCCCATCCAAGCGATTTCGTTAATGGCTACGGTTGGCGTGTCGGCCAAAGATATTTTCGGCCAAATAAAAAAAGCCGGCAGCCATAAACAAATGAGTAGGGCGACTTTTAAAATAATGAGATGCCTAAGTTTCATTTTTTCCGCCAACATTGTCTAAATATTCTTGATGAGCTTGTAAAATAGCATTCTGAATTTGATTGGGGGAGGGAATTTGTTCAAAGACCAATAAGGTCGCCTGGTCGGCGGTTTTGATTTCCACATTACCGTATTTGAAGAAAGTGGCCAGCGGCCCGTTTATTTTGCAGGTGACATTTTGTACTTTATCTAAGCTGCATTCTAAGACCTGCCGGTGGAAAAATTTTTCCTGTTCAATGTCAATCAGCCGCCGGTTAGTCAGCACCCAAAGATCCAGATACCAATCAAGCCAAACCAGAATTCCCCAGCACCAGACAATTAACCAAAAAAGACTGACCAGATACCAGAAGATGGCGGCGCCGGGTTGAGGGGTGAAGAGAGTCGGTTGCCAAAAGGCCAGAATCAGGGCCACCGCTAAAGGAATGAGGGCCGTGAGTCCAACCTTAATTAGATCCATGGCCAGGATAAGGCGATGGCGTCGCAAGATCACTATGATTTTTTCGTCGGGCGCCAGGGTAAAAGCAGTTGTCATTTTTAATTACTCCCAAGAGATGGTTAAGAAAAGACCAATACTAAAAAGCGCGATGACCAGAGAGGCGGCGATCAGAATTATGATTGGTCTTTTTAGCGATTGATTGGGTAAGCGATATTGAAAAAGATGGTACAGGGCAATTGCTAAAAAAACTAAAGTAGCCAGAAAAACAATTAAACCAATCGTCAGATAAAAAAAGAAAAACATAAAAAAGAAGGAGGATTAGAGAAATTTATTTTGGGTGTTGTCCAGATATTTCAATCCCAGGTGTTCATAAGCCGGCCGCGTGGCTACCCGGCCGCGAGGCGTGCGGCTGATGAGACCAACCTGCATAAGATAGGGCTCATAGACATCTTGAATGGTATCCAGTTCCTCGGAGGTAGCGGCCGCCAGGGCTTGCAGGCCGACCGGGCCGCCGTCAAATTTTTCAACGATGATTTTTAAAATTTGGCGGTCAATCGGCTCCAGACCCAAGGCGTCAACCTCCAGCATCTCAAGGGCTTCTTGCGCCAGCTGGGGCGTAATTTGGCCCTCGCCTCTCACCTGGGAAAAATCGCGCACCCTTTTCAGCAGACGATTGGCGACGCGGGGGGTGAAACGGGCCGATTGAGCAATAATTTTGACGGCCGGCGCGTTAACTGAAACGTTCAGAATTTTAGCCGAGCGCCAGATTATTTTTTCTATCTCTTCGGGGTTGTAAAAATTTAAACGAAAAATAACGCCGAAGCGCGAGCGCAGCGGCGACGATAGTAGCCCCGGTCTGGTGGTGGCAGAAATCAAAGTGAAACGGGGCAGGTCCAGCTGCAGAGTTCTGGCCGACGGGCCCTTGCCGATGACGATGTCTAATTTAAAATCTTCCATGGCCGGATAAAGCACTTCTTCAATTATTTTGTTGAGGCGGTGCGCCTCGTCAATGAATAAGACATCTCCGTCGGATAAATTGGTTAAAATTGAACCCAGGTCACCGACCCGTTCAATGGCCGGGCCGGAGGTCACCTTTAGACCGGCGCCCATTTCCTGAGCAATAATGTGGGCCAGCGTGGTTTTGCCCAAGCCGGCTGGTCCGCAAAGCAAGACGTGCTCTATCGGTTCGTTTCGCTTTTTGGCGGCCGCGATTAAAATTTTGAGATTTTCTTTGATTTTTTCTTGGCCCAAAAAATCGTTGAAACTTTGAGGTCGCAAGGTTGAATCAAGGCCGATATCTTCTTCGTTTTGTTTGGGGTTGGTGAGCATAAAAGAGTGGGTTTTGACCCCTCACTTGGGCGACTTTAAAAAACGCAGAAAATCTCTTTTTTATTAAGTAGGTTAATTGACCAAGTGAGGGGGTTGACAGGCGATAAACTATATGATACAATCATTTATTCCCGTTTAATTTCGGGTAGATTTATAAGCTCTCTTCAATCTGTAGGCAATAAGGGCCTTTTAATTATATTTAGGGTCTTGGCGGGATTTTGTTTAATTTCTCAGGACGACCCGGCTCCGGCTAGGTCGCTCCTTGACAAGATCTTTACTCTCCGTCTTTGGCGGAGAAGATTGCCTACAGTTTGAAGAGAGCTTTTGATTTCTTTACAGATTACAGATTTTTTACAGATATACAGATACCAAAATCTGTATATCTGTACTTATCTGTATTCTGTAGCGCTTTTTCGTATTTTTTAGTAGGGTGCTCCGACTACATCCTCCAATTCTTCTAGAGTCGTCATTCCTTGTAAAACTTTCAATATCCCGTCCTGATACATTGAAACGAAATTGTTTTTTCTGGCCGCCTCCAGCACTTCTGCGTGGGACGGGGATTTGGTGATGAGCTTTTCTATTTCGGCGTTGACCGCGATATTTTCATAGACGCCCACGCGGCCCTTGTAGCCGGTGCCGTTGCATTTGGTGCAGCCCTTGCCCCTGGAAAGCTTAAAGTCCTTGGTGATGTCAGGTATTTTTATTTCTTTCGGCAGAACTTCCAGGGCTTTTTTAATTTTAGCTTTTTCTTCGGCCGAGGGAGAATACGATTCTTTGCATTCGCCGCAGACGCGCCGCAACAGGCGTTGGGCCATAATATCAATCAAGGCCGCCGATAAAATCGTCGGGTTGGTGCCCATGTCTATAAAGCGCGGTACTGCCCCGGCCGCGTCGTTGGTGTGCAGGGTGGAAAAAACAATGTGGCCGGTCAGGGCGGCGTGGACCGCGATTTCAGCTGTTTCTTTGTCGCGGATTTCGCCGACCAAAACAATATCCGGGTCTTGGCGCAAAATGGCGCGCAGGCCGGCGGCAAAGGTATAGCCGCGCTCGGCTTCCACCTGCGTCTGGGTAACGCCGACCAAATGATATTCAATCGGGTCCTCCAGTGTAATGATTTTGACGTCGGGCGAGGTTACCTCTTTCAAAAAAGCGTAAAGTGTCGTCGTTTTGCCCGAACCGGTCGGCCCGGTCGTGATAATCATGCCGTTGGGCCGCTCAATTTCTTTTTCTAAAAATTCATAGAGGTCTTCGCGGAAGCCTAAATCTTTCAAGCTTAAATTGATATTTTTGGGATTTAAAACCCGCATGACAATATTTTCGCCATTAGGCCCGGGGATGATGGAAACGCGCACTTCCACATCAACATTTTCCAGTCGGATGGTGAAGCGGCCGTCTTGTGCCCGGTCGCGGATATTCAAAATCATGCCGGCCAACAATTTTATCCGCGATAAGACCAAGTTATAAGTTTTTGAAGACAAAAAAACCACATCATGCAAGACGCCGTCGATGCGGTAGCGTAACAGTGAATTTTTTTCTCTGGCCTCAAGGTGCAGGTCGGAAGAATCGTTCTGAAGCGCGCCGGCGATGATTGCTTCCAAAACGTGCGTCGCTTCATCTGGCGGCACCTCTCCAATTATTTTTTTCAGGTCGTCAAGACTTTTGGCTTTTCGTTTGAATTCATCAATGAGTTCTTGAGTTATTTCTACTTTACCGGTAATTTCCGTTTTTTTCTTGGCCAAATCCTGATAGCGCTCAAAAGCTTTTTCCAAACCGTGGTCAGAAGCAACAAAAACTTGGACGGTAAATCCCTGTTTTTCCAAATCAGCCAGAATTTTTTTGGCATCGGCGTCGGCCGGATTTTTGGCCGCCACCTTGAGTTCGTTTTCCGTTTTATGGATGACGGCAATTTCTCCCCGGCGAGCCGTTTCTTCGGAAATTAATATCAGCGCCTCGGTTTCAATCGGCAGGCCGGTCAAATTAATGTAGGGCAGGTTAAGTTTGGCGGCCAATTCCCTGGTTCGCGCTTCTGCCTCTTTCAAATGAAGTTCAGATAATTTTCTCTCTAGCTTTTCTTCTTTGTCTTCCGGCGACGGTTTTTTGGGGTCTTGCATAATGATAGCTTCAGGCAGTCAGAGAAATTTGTCTTGACCGCCCGACTATTTAAAAGAATGAGACAATCTTTCTTTTAAGTTTAAGCTATTCAAATGAATTTAGCAACCCCCACACCTAGTCAGGAATGTCTTCGGCGAATAAGGCCCTATCCGTTTTAATATTTTTCTTATCTTTTGAAATTTTTAAATAAATCCCCACACCTTATGCTCGCCCTTACACCAAATTTGGTGTAAGGGCGAGCTGCGGGGTCTTAAAAAGGTGTGGGGATAAACTGATTCATGAATTTGCTAAAGCGAATTCATTTTCCTGATTAGGTGTGGGGACAAGGCGCGCAGATTCAGTTTTTAACTTTAAAAATTAGGCAAAAGAATTTAGTAAATTAGAGAGGCGATTTTTGATTGATTCTGGCGTAGTCGATTCGGTTTTTAATAAAAGCTTGCCGTTTTTAATGGTACCGGGCATCTCCAGATTTATTTTTTGTAGCGTTTCAGGTTGTTTGGCCTGCGCCAGCAGCCAGAGGCAGCCGGTTTCGTCGGGCCACAAGACCAAACTTAGATTTAATTGGGGGAAAAGGTCATTAATTTCTTCCAAAATTAAAGGCAGGTCTTTGGCTGAAGTTTGGCTGGTTTTGAAATCTTCGGCCTCAGCCAGAAACCAGATAATTTTTCGCTCCTGGTCGTATTCAAAGCGGCTCAACAGCCGGCCCCAGAGCCGCAGCAAATTGAGCGGTTTGGTTTTGTAAAGAGACCGAATTATTTTTTCTTGCTCCGCGCCTTTAAGCATGAGCGAGGAAGCCAGATTTAATGCCTGAGGCGTTGTTTTAACGTTTTGAAAAGAACGAGTTTTTTCTATCAGACCAGTTAAAAGAGCGGTGGCCGCTGACTCATCAATTGAATTTGGCGCCAACGCCTCAATCAAACCGGCCACGATTTCGGCGCAGGCGGCGGCGGTCGGCTCCACCAAGTTGACTTCGCCGAAATATTCATTGGCCGCCTGGCAGTCAATGTTTAAAATGGGGCGGCTGAAGAAAAGCTCGGGATTGTCTTCAAAGATTCGTCCCAGCGATTCCAAGTCCGGCGCGTCAAGCACGATAATTAAATCGTAATAAAAAGCGCCTGGCTCCAATTTAATCTGTTTTTCTTCAATTTTATCCGGCGTGGTCAGAAAGATTTTTAGGAGATTGTTTTCTTTTTCGTAACGGAGCCGCGAAATTTTATTTTGGCTGGTGTCAATGGAAATAATGAAATCGCGCCAGGCCGTCAGCTTGTCTTTCAAAATTTCCAAATTGGACAGGAACTTTAGTTTTTCGGGTATTGGCTCCTGGGTTGCCACCTCAACTTTTTTATTCAATTTTTGCAGCGCTTTTTCCAGCGCCAAAGCGCAACCCAAAGAATCGCCATTCAGGTTTTCCGGCAGGACGATTAAAATATTTTTACTTTTTTGGATGAGGTCTATTGATTGCTGAAGAGGAGAGAGCATAGTAAAAAATTTCTAATTTTTAATGACTAATTTCTAATCCAGTCCCGCGGAGCGGGACATTTTAGACATTAGGCATTTGGTCATTGGACATTGATTAGGTTAATTATCATCCCTACGGGAGATCTCCCGTAGGGAGAGAAATTAGAATAATTAGAAATTTCGTTAAGACATTATGTTAATCTAACGCAATAAAAAAATGCGGTCAAGGGCTTTTAACCCTTCGCCTGTGGAGAATTAATTTTTTCCTGATAAAATAAGAATTTGACAGGGATTTCGCATTTTTGGGCGCTCTTTTGAAAAAACAGGTGATGGGCTTGACAAATGATACAGATTTGGTATAATATGGATGTAATAAGAAATAGCTTGAATAAAGGCAAAAGGGCGGGTTATTTAAAAAATGAAAAAGCCGTCATTCCCGTGCAAGCGGGAATCCAGTGTTCTGGGTTCTTGCTTTTACGGGAATGACAAAAATAAACATTGAGCCCTTAGGGGTTCAAAAGGAGGACTGCGATGAAAAAACTGATTGGGGTTTTGATGGTGTTGGCGGCGGTGGCCATCGCGGTCACCATGACAGGTTGCGGATTTGTGGCTCCGTCGGTTAGACCGGCGGAGATGAATCAGCGGGAATACGTTGCCGGCGGTTACCGGGCCGGGGCGGAGATTGTGGTGGCCAACCAATTTCAGGCGACCAACGTTGACGTGTATCTCTACGAGGGCGCTTACCGCCCGAAAGAAGAGGTACTATTAAATGTCAACGGAAAAAATGTGGTCCTCAAAGAGTACGTGGACCACTTCTGGGTGATGAATGCCCCCAGTTCTCAGCATCCGGCAGTTGAAAAACGGTTGCTGGACGTGAATAAGTGCTATACCGCTTTGCGGATAGTACACGGGGGGGTAGCCGGGGATTATATGGTGGATACCTTTTCGTTTTGCACGACCACGGATGCCACCCGGCAAAGCTGGCGGGATGGGTTCGGTCGGCCGTACTACGCGAATGTTGTGATGCTGCTGCCGGGGACGGATACGCCGGCACTGCAGACATTCAATCCGATTGTCAACATTTACCCCAACAACGCAGTGCGGCAATTCCTGCAGTGGTTGGGGAGCGCGCCCTCGGGGAGGTGAGCCATGAAGAAAGTTTTTTTGGTCATATTCCTCTCAGTGCTGGCGATGTTGCTCGCGGCTGGCTGGGCAGAGGCGCAGTCGCAACCAAAGTATGACCTGCGCCAGTATCCCAGCGCCGGCCGCGGGGTCGTCGTTATGGGTTCGGATTTGCCTCCATCTTGGTTTTTGGATGTTTGGATTAACCCAGTGATGGTGGAGGGCCGGCCTCAAGGCAAGCGGTCCTTCGTTCTTATTCCCCACCCCTCGTATTTGCAGAGAAGTAAAGAAGTTGAGGTGGGGAACGGCGTAGGCGCGGTCACGGCCTACGTTGAGGCCTGGGAATGGGACCGGGCGGGCAATCGCGTGGTCCGAAAAATAAAGTATCCTGTAGTTCGGTACATCAGAGAGGTGCCGGACTATCAAGGATATTATTGGGATATGTGTCTTGGGCTCTGGGAGCTTGGTGTACATTACTGGTGGGGCTTCGGCGGCGGGTATTATGGTCTTCCGCCATTGTCTCCCCGCTGATAGCTGATAATAGAGAGGAGAAAGTTCTTCAGAAATTTGTGAGCCGAGTGCGGACTGCAAAAAAACAGTCCCCTCGGCTCTTTTTGTTATTTTGTCCAAAGATTTGGAGTCCCGCCGTGCGGGACGAACAAATTTTGGCAACAAAATAACAACCCTGCGCCAATTTTGCCAAGATTTGCAGATAATTTATCTGACATTAAAAATAAGAAAAAGTTTTGCGAAGCGCGCGCAGCGAATAGCTGCCTCCTTTTGCGGGCGAAGCGCTTCGCCGCGGCAGACGCGCAAAATTGGCGCAGGGTTTACGGGGTCGGCGTTTATTTTGAATTATCCTCTTTCAAAGTTATAATAGAATTATGGAATTTATTACTTATACCGCCCAAGAGACGCAAAAATTGGCGGCGAAATTGATCGGAGATTTAACCCGAAGAAAAACCAAGGGCGCGGCGGTTTTGGCCTTGCAGGGTGAGCTGGGAGCGGGTAAAACAACTTTTGTCCAGGGATTGGCCAAAGCGCTCAAAATTAAGGAGCGGGTTTTGAGTCCGACGTTTGTGATAATGAAAAGATTTAAGATTTATGATTTAAGATTTATGAATCTGCACCACATTGACTGTTATCGTATCAAAAATTCAAAAGAACTGATGCAGTTGGGTTTTAAGGAAATAATTAAAGAACCAAAAAATTTAGTCGTGATTGAGTGGGCCGAAAAAGTAAAAAAGATTTTGCCCAAAGAGGCAGTTTGGATTAAATTTGAGCAGGCGGGAGAAGACGAGAGGAAAATACAAATTATCAATTATCAATGATCAATTTTCAATCAATATTCAATTTTATAATTTTCAATTGATAATTTGATTATTGATAATTCATTGATAATTGGTTATTGAAAATTGAAAATTAAAATGATGGGGAAACAACTATGGTTAATAAAAAAGAGAAAACACTTGTATTGATTGATAGTCATGCTCTCATCCACCGCGCCTACCACGCCCTGCCGCCGCTCAATACCGGCAAAGGAGAGCTGGTCAACGCGGTTTACGGGTTCTGTTTGATTTTACTGAAAGTGATAAAGGAGCTGCAGCCAGATTATGTCGCGGCCGCTTTTGATTTAGCCAAACCGACTTTTCGCCATCGGGAATTCGAGGCCTACAAAGCCACGCGCGCGAAAGCCCCCGATGAGCTCTACGCGCAGGTCGGCCGTGTGAAGGAGGTTCTCGCGGCTTTCAATATCCCGGTTTTTGAAAAAGAGGGCTACGAGGCCGACGACATCATCGGTACCATTGCTAAAACAGTTAACAGCCAACAGCCAACAGTTAACAGTATAATCGTGACGGGCGACTTAGACACTTTACAGTTAGTTAATAAAAAAACCAGTGTTTTCACTTTAAAGAAAGGCGTCAAAGACACGATGATATATGATAATGAAGCGGTGGTTGGGCGGTACGGGTTGAAGCCCGAACAGATGAACGATTTTAAAGGACTGAAAGGCGACCCGTCCGACAATATTCCCGGCGTGCCGGGGGTGGGCGAAAAGACGGCGATTGAGTTGTTGAAACAGTACGGTAGTATTGAAAATTTATATAAAGAAGCAGAAAAATTCAAAACTCAAAGCGCAAAACTTAAAACCAAAACTAAAAACTCAAAACTTTTTGAAAAATTATTAGAAAACAAAGAGCAAGCGTTTTTTAGCAAGTATTTGGCGACGATTAAAACCGACGTGCCCCTAAAATTCAAACTGGCTGAGGCCTTGGCGCACGATTATGATAAAGAAAAAGTCGTTAAGCTTTTTAAGGAGCTGGGTTTTTACAGCTTAATAGACCGTCTGGCGCCAGCGGATAGTTCGGCGGCAGGAAAATCGGAGGAAGCTGAAAAAACAGCAGGAGCGGATGATGTTTACCCCGCACCATTTCCGTCTTTGTCCTCGGTTATTACAGCGAAGAAAGGCGAAGCCGCTTCGCTCTCCTCTGTTGAAACAGCTGAGACTTGTCTTAAGAAATGGTGCGGGGTCTACGAAAAAATAGAAGAAGCTTACCGGCAGGGCGTTCTATCGCCAAAAATTTATGAGCTGGAAAAAGCGCTGGTGCCGGTGATTAAATCAATGGAGCAAAACGGCATCAAAATTGATTTGTTTTATTTAAAAAAGTTGGGCGAGAAATTTGGTGAGCAATTAACCGGTTTGGAAGAAAAAATTTACAAAGCCGCCGGGGTTAAATTCAACATCAATTCGCCCCAGCAACTGGCGGAAATTTTATTTGAGCGGCTGGGTTTAACCACCAAAGGTCTGAAAAAGACACCCGGCAAAGTAATCTCCACCGCCGCTTCGGAACTGGAAAAAATGCGCGGCCAGCATCAGATTGTTGATTTAATAATGGAATATCGGGAACTGGCTAAATTGAAAAATACCTATATTGATACTTTGCCCAAATTGGCGGCTTCTGACGGTCGGCTGCATACCAGTTTTGACCAGCTGGGCACCACCACCGGCCGGCTGTCTTCCAAAAATCCGAACTTGCAAAATATCCCTATCAAAACCGAAATCGGCCGAGAAATTCGCCGGGCGTTCGTGGCGGAAAAGGGCTCTAAATTGCTGGCGGCGGATTATTCTCAAATTGAGCTGCGGGTGGTCGCCACCATTGCCCAGGATAAAAATATGATTCGCGCTTTCCAGGAAGGTAAAGATATTCATACTTTGACCGCCGCCGAAGTTTTTGGCGTGGCGTCAGCCAATGTGACAAAAGAAATGCGTCAAGCGGCCAAAGTTTTAAATTTCGGGGTGATTTATGGTATGAGTATGCATGGTTTTGCCCGGGCGGCCAAGGTGGAATTGTCACAGGCCAAAGATTTCATTGAAAAATATTTTCAGGAATTTTCCGGCGTGGCGCGCTATGTGGAAAAGACCAAAAAGGAGGCGGCTCAAAACGGCTGCGTGGAAACGCTTTTTGGCCGCAAGCGCTTTATTCCGGAAATTAACTCTTCGGCCTGGAATTTGCGAGCCGCCGCTGAGCGCATGGCTATTAACATGCCCATTCAGGGCACGGCGGCTGATTTAATGAAAATGGCGATGGTGGAGATAAACTTAAAACTTAAAACTTGTAACTTAAAACTTTTGCTGCAAGTGCACGACGAGCTGATTTTTGAAATGCCGGCGGGTGAGGTCAGGGAAGCGGCCAGGGAAATTAAAGGGATAATGGAAAGCGTTTATCAATTGGCCGTGCCGCTGAAAGTGGAGATTGAGGCGGGAGATAATTGGGGTGCTTTAGAGAGATTAGATGTTTAAATAATGTTTTGTCTCCTACCAATTACGAATTTTACACTAATTACGAATACATGTTTGTCATTAGTAGGAAAAATAAGAAATTAGGTAATATGAAAAAAAGAAATTTCGTTCCATTAGTTTTTTTGGTCGTAGCGTTAGCTATCGGCTCCTATTTGCTTTGGCACATTCAGGGCAAAAAAATTGAAATCAGCGGCGGTAGCGGATTTCTGCCGTCCAGTTCCGAATTAGCCATTCCCAGTCCGACGTCTGCTTGGGATAAAAGCCCGATTAGCGGCTTGGCTTGCCCTGACGCCAAACGCCGGCCGCTGGCGGTGATGTTGAGCAGCGACGCGGCGGCGCGGCCCTTGTCGGGTTTGAGCGAGGCGGATTTAGTTTTTGAAATGCCGGTTATCACCGACAGCATCACTCGTTTAATGGCTGTTTTTGTTTGCGGTAATCCCCCGGAGATCGGCTCGGTTCGCTCGGCCCGCCATGATTATATTCCTTTGGCGCGGGGACTGGACGCAATTTATAGCCACTGGGGCGGCTCGCATTTTGCCTTGGATAAATTGGACGCGGGTATTATGAATAATATTGACGCCTTGAAAAATCCGTTTAACGCGTTTTGGCGCAAGTCAGGCGTCGCCTCGCCGCACAACGGTTTCACTTCGCTGCGTCGGCTCCTGGAGGCAACGCAAAAATTGGGCTATCATCTTGAAGGGAAATTTAGCGGCTACCCGCATTTGTCAGACGAGGAAATTTCCGCCAGCGGGAAAACGGCCAAGAGCTTAAATATTGGTTTTGGTGGCGCTTTCCAAGTGCGTTATGATTATGACCCGGCAGCCGATTCTTATTTAAGATATCGGGGCGGCAGCAAAGAAATTGATAAAAATAATAGTCAGCCGATAGTTGCTAAAAATGTGGTGATTATGCGGGCGCCTTCGCGCCAGATTGAGGGGCAATATAATGATGTGGCTGTTGAGGGGGAGGGGAAGGCGATGGTTTACCGCGATGGCGAGGAAATTGCCGCCACTTGGAAGAAAAATGCCAAAGACCAAACCAGTAAGCTTTATTTTTACGATAATTCCGGTCAGGAAATTAAATTTTCGCCCGGGCAGATTTGGATTGAGGTGGTGGAGCCCAGCCAAAGCGTGACGTGGAAATAATTTTTGTCATGTTTCCCATTTTGAAAAAAAGGATTTAAATTTATTTAAAATAATTTTTATATAACGGATAGCCATGGATATACAAAAAGCCATTCGGCAGTTATGCAAAATTACATCTGAATTAAAGAGCAGTCATAAATCTAAAAAGTTTACACTTGACGGCCGTCTTGTTGGGGATCTAGGAGAAGTTCTTGCCGAGAAAGATTATGAAATAAGGCTCTTTGATACCATAAAACATTTATATGATGCAACAACTTTTGATGACAAAAAGATACAAATAAAGGCAACATTTAAAGATAGTCTTACATTCCCGAGCAATCACATTCCAGAACTTTATCTAGGTTTAAAAATTAATTCAGATGGATCTTTCGAAGAAATTTATAATGGGCCTGGGAAATATATAAAAGAGTTAATCGGTAATCGTCAGCCACCGTATAATCGTTTGTACCTTTTTCCAATAAAAAAATTAAGTGAAATTTCCCGAAAAGTATTAGAACAAGAAAAAATTAAAAAAAGGAAATAAAAATGTCCCAATAATATAATGAGTAATAGATAATAAAAATTATGCAAAATACAATGATTCCGTCCGGTCCAAGCAAGGGGTTTGAAGATATAAAAAAAATTAATGAGAATGGCGTTGAATATTGGGAAGCGCGTGAATTGATGCCGCTTTTGGGATATGAGAAATGGGAAAAGGCGGAGGAGGTTATCGGTCGGGCCGCTCGCGCTTGTTTAAATAGCGGCCAAGCTGTGGATAACCATTTTCACCGAACGGGGAAAATGGTCAAAATTGGCTCTAATTCAGTTAGAGAAGTAAGGGACTATAAATTAGATCGGTATGCTTGTTATCTTATAGCTCAAAATGGGGACCCCAATAAAAATGAGATAGCTTTGGCCCAGACCTATTTTGCCATTCAGACAAGAAAGCAAGAAATTTTTGAACAGTTGCCGGATGCCGAAAAAAGGTTATTTATTCGTAACGAAGTATCGGGCTATAACAAAAGGCTGTTTAAAACCGCCAAGCAGGCTGGCGTAACGAAGTTCGGATTATTTAATGACGCCGGATATAAAGGTCTTTATGGCGCGCCCTTAACAGATATTGAGCAAAGGAAAGGAATAAAAAAGGGCGAGTTATTAGACAGGGCGGGCT
>Ga0315284_10006307_pt1 | contig 16892 bp, 34 predicted proteins | sample YL17G09_16_MG_FD_203696 | JGI IMG/M metagenome (GOLD analysis project Ga0315284, IMG submission 203696) | Sediment microbial communities from Yellowstone Lake, YNP, Wyoming, USA - YL17G09_16 | ecosystem: Environmental > Aquatic > Freshwater > Lake > Sediment | place: USA: Wyoming | collected...
TTCTGATTGCTATGATCGTAGTTTTTGATTTTTGTTTTTTCATTTGCATACAAATAACACGTTTATATTTATTATACAACAAGATTCTCAAAATTCCTTCTTTTTAAGAAAGAATTTTTACAATTTAACTTCTCGTGCTAACCACGGGGGCTAAAGCCCCATGGCTTGCGCACTCGTTAGGTCATAATGAAGACTTTGCGTTCCGTCTCCACAGTAAATTCCATATCCAAACCATCCCATACCAAACCTCCTTATCAAACTTTATCGTATGACTTTTTTATTTCAGCAACTAACCTATCATATTCTTCACTGGTTATTTCTGTAACATCTTGCGGCCTCTTGTAACGGTCTTTTAAATCCTCATCAACAACGAAAACGGCAATTTCATCGTTGTTATAATTCCCGGTAGGTCCTTCATATAACCTATTCCCGACAATGCAACTATTCATACCAACGACTTTACCAAGATCATAAAATTTAACAGTTGGAAGCTTTTCAATCTCTTCCAGAATTTGTTTTGTGCTGTTTCTATTGCGTCTTGGGTAATACATTCCTTTTCTATGTTTGCTCTCAATCCAATCTTTAGGAACTTTGTCTTTTTCGAATTCAACCAGAGTTACGCCACCCCATCCACCTACACTTGGAAGATATCTTTTTGATCCTAAAGTTTCGACAAACTCATGCGCTTTTTTAATATACGACAGAGCCAGTTCCATTAAAGCAATGAAACTTTTCTCTGTGTCGCCACAATGATTTGCTCTGTAAAACATTTTTAATCCTTATTTATAGTTTGTAAAGAAAGAAGGCGGTTTTTGACAATTATTGTAAAATTCATACTGTTTCCAGATTACTAGGTTGCCTTTTACAGATTACAATATTACTGTTTGCATTCAAAATATTATAAGTCCGTTTTAAGGGGCTTCCGTTTTTTGTAATTGCTTAATTTATCGTCCCAAGCACTACTGGAAGGACTATCCCCAATTCGGTGAAGCACCTACACTGCGTATTCGGAGCAGTCCCTAGTCTACTTGCCGCCTCCTTTCAAATCTTTATAAGTTAACATTGTTCTGAAAGAGCGTCATCAACCAAATCTTTATCGGTTCCGCCAGCCAAAACTCCCTTTACAAACATTTCTTCAAGAGCGTTGATCACGTCTTCCGCAACTGCTTTATCAGTTATAGTGTTGTCCAAATCCCATTCCTTGAACTTTTCCTCTGCTTCATCGTTTTTTCTTTTTATGATACTCATAAATCTCTCCTTTCAAATTATTTACCTGATACGGGAATTCCAGCTTCTTTCAAAAGCTTCTTTGCTTTCTCAATAGCCCTGTTTTTCTTTTTCTCTTCTCTTTGAGATTCAAGCTTAGCCCTGGAAGCTTCTCTCTTCAATCTTTTTTCTTCCTGATCTATCTTATCGAGCTTCCACTTTTCAAAATCGGAGTAAAAAGAACCAGTATCCTTCTCGATGACAACATATGCCGGATGATCATAATTGTTCTTTTTAGTCTGTCTGATAAATTCGAAGATTTCTTCACGCTCTTTGTCAGAGACTTCTCGCCAATCACCTTCCTCCAAAACAGGCTTCGATCCCAAAAGATAACCTTCGTTATCGTTTTGATCGAACCAGAAAACTCTTACAATTGCTATCTTTCTCATGTTAACATCCTTTATTACTCATCTTTGTACGTTTTTTCTTTTCCACAAAACTCACAACGTGAGCTTGCTGAGTCTTTTTGGAATGTGAACCTATGACGTGTCTCTCCACAAAGAGATTGAAGTTTTCCTATCTCAGACTTTATCTGACCTTCTTGTACGATAAGTTCAATTCTAATTTCAGCTATATCGAGAAGAGATTGAACTTCTGAAATCATCGCTTTTCTTCCCGCTTCGTTAAGCATGTGTTAATCCTCTCATTTCGATCAGATTGAATCAACCTTCCGTCTCGTTCATCATTTCAATGTCGTCAAACTCGAACGGAAGATCAATAACCTGAGCATTTGCAACGTCAATCTCAGCTTGAATACGTCTGATCTCAGCCTTGATCTTCTTCACAATAGTCTTAAGCTCAGCCTTTGAAACAAAAGGAGTAAAGGTTCTTGTCACCTTCGTTTTCATTTGCCCTACCACTTCAAATCTTGTGGTAGAAGCAGGAGGAAGTGATTGAATTGCACTCTCATGAATTCTCTGAAGGACTTTCAAATTCTCACGTTCACGAACCTTGTCTGAAATCCCGTTCTTAAGCGAAAAATCAGCAAGAATTGAGTTGATCTGTTGGCTGATGGTAAAGAGTTTACGCAGGTTAGCGACAAACTCAGGGAAGGTCTTGGCGTTGCCGTTGTCAAGGGTTACACCCTCTTCGACGGTCGTACCATATCTGCAACCACGTTCCATGCCCATGGCAATTTGAACAGCCGTGGCGATTTCTTTCTGGACTCTCAGGGCTTCTACAACACTTACTTTCATGGCGCTTCTCCTTTTTCTTGTTACAACCTATACTATATAGTAGGTTCTAGCATATGCAAGCTTCCACTCAACTTTTTCTCGCCCTCACGTTTTCCTCAATTTTCTTAACTCTTTTCTACATTCAGTCACCAGAACATTGAACAGAAGACTTTTGACAAAAGGGTCATCTTCAAGAGATGTTCCTTCCACGCTGTATCGCTTGTACCTTTCCTGAAGCATTTTCAGGGCGATTGGTTTCATTCTTGCGGAAAGATTAGATTCGGCTATTTCCTTTCTATCAAGATTGTATTGCTGGAGCATGGCATGAGCCCTTTGGCAGAGTCGTTGGTTTCCCAACTCCGTAAGATACTCTGCCAAAATTTCGTGGCATCTGTCTGCTCCGAAATGATGTTTATCCATCAGTTATACCATCCTGGTGTTTCTAATTTCTTCCTTGCCTTTGGCAAACAATCTTGACAAGCTCTATCTGCAAACCCAACTCTGAACGTTTCCTTGTCCCCTCCATGACAGAAAGAAAACTTGCGAAGACCTTTTTCAATCAAGTCCCAACTATACTTCTGCGGCGGATCAATTGCAAGCCCATCCGGTCCCCAAATGTTTACGGTTCCCTGAATTACCCGTTGATTTCTGATAAAAGGAGCAGGATGATCTCTGGTAATTACAGTCATCTTGAAACCGTTCTTGGTCAAATGACTTGCAGACGACACGTCTTCGTTCGTATAAGCAGGCTCTATCTTCCATCCATCCGCAACCGCTGCATCACGAAATTCTCTCGCCCATTTGAGAAGTTCAAGTTTCTTGTCCTGATCCATCATTTGGAGTTTCTCCTTTGGGTTTATCCTCTTCAGAACAGCACTTACAAAGTTTATCTACTAAAAAGTCGCAGTCATCACACAGAGCTTTACCGTCCAGAATCTGACAATCTTCTTTCTACTTCCAACCTTGCGATAGCATCAGTCTCGTCCTTATCATAAACGTTTTCTTCACTAACCTGACAAATTGAAATTATTCCTCTATCCTTGAACTTTTCCGGTTGAATATTTCCATCTTGTACTTCTCCATCCGCAAGAAAGTGAGTGGCGAAACTCTTTGCCTCTTCAACGGTGTAGAAATCGTAAAACCCCATATCTTTCCTGCGATGGCATTTACAGAACTTGTTGTTTCCTATCCAGAAAGTAACCCTGCAAGGCATATCTTCCTGAAGCTTTTTCCAACACTCGCTATCAGCAGAAATGTTGTTAGTTAAGTTTGCGATTTCCTCCTTAGTATCTGCATCATAAAATAAATCGCAGTTTGGACAATAAAAAACCTTCCTCGTCTCTGAATCCTTAATCAAATTCATTAAGTTATTACACTGTTTACATAGCATACTTTATACTCCATATTTATCTTCTGGTCTTGAAGAAAAGACTCCGTATGGCCAGTCTCCGTCAAGATAGCCTTTATCGTCATACTGATACGTCTTGCCATCATAAACAACGTCAACTTCAGACTGTTTGAGTTTACCTTCTCCAATCATTTCGCCAACAATATTTATCGGAACATCGCTACAAGTCCAAATAACAGGATTGGGGTTTTCCGGAAACATAGAATGCAGAATATGATACCTGACTAGTTTAGCACAATCTCTCGGCATCCTCCTGTATTCAGGATATTTTAGAGTGGCTTTTTGTTTGCAGTTGAACTTACAGTTGATGAGAATTGTCAATTTGAAAGGAGCGCTCATGATTTTTCCTCTTCTTCCAATTCTTGGAATGTACTCGTGATTAATGACTAGTTTAGACATTTTTATCATCCTCATTTTTCAAACTATCTTTCAATATATTCTTGAACAAATGTGCTGTTTTCTTGCCGATAGCGGACCTTAGATCCTTGCTGTCAACAATTTCACCGGCAGCTTCACGAAGAATGTCCTCGATCATTGCCTTGACAACAAGACCTGTTTTCGTTATGTCTTTTTCCGCACCACCAGGAAAAACTTTATCGAGGATATGATCCATCCTGACTGCCGTTACAAACTCATCGGTTGCAGCTTCAGCCTCTTCGTAGACTTTCAACTTTTCAGGATCAACGATTTTCTGAGCGGTTTTACGTTCCTCGAAATCGTCTCTCTTGTGCTTGACAATGAGTCTTGAACCGTTATTGAGCGTTACTTCGATTGGAGGTCTGATGACAATACCCTCTCTCTTATGACCAGGACCGCAACCGTTCCTTATTGCCTGAGCAGATTCCATATCTCTCTCTATATCAAATGCCTCAACGGTTGCTTCTACAAGAGCATAGCTAACGAATTCAAGCCCGAATTTCTGGGCAACGTTATCCGCCTTTGGAACAGAAAGCCAGTGCTCTTCAACTTCAACGTCGAATACGATAAATTTCAGTTTATTGCCGTATGTATGACTCATCGCCTGCATTGAACCACCATATACTTCTCCATAAATACAAACTTTCATTTCTGGACCAAATTCAGCAATAAACTGCTGTTTAATTGTTTCCAGCGTTGGAGCATTTACTCCGTCAAAGATAGCAAGGAAGGCTTCGTGTTTTGCACCTCCGGAAAACGGAGTCATAACTCCTTTATTCCAAAGAAGATGCGAGGAACTTCCATGAATTTTTTCACAAGCGTATGCTTGTTTAAAATAAAGGATGTCCTGTTCTTTATATAATTGGCTTATATGTAGATAACCCATATGTAATTCTCCCAGTTATGTTTACAACTATTTTCTGAACCACCAAATTGACGGTGAAAGAACGTCATCTCTTATTGTCTCTTGACCTTGCCAATCACTTACTTCGTCTTTTTCATCATACACGTGTTTCATATCAAAACCACCATCTCCATCATGTTTGATATAAATATCTCCGGAATCCAAACTGAGACCAGAAACAATTCCAGGCTGATTATGATACCAAATCTTTCTTCCAATTTCAGACTCTGGATTCACGAAACTGAACGGATGTTCGTTCATTACATGAATGAGATATTGCGCTCTTGCAAAAGCATATTCTATGTTTGATGCACCAAACCAATAGACAGGTTTTGTGTTACATTTGATTAGAACCGAACCGCTACAACGGATATCATAATCGTTTTTGTAAACCAATCTGTTTCCTATAGAAATCGTAATTTCCCAAGAAAGTCTGTTTGTGCAACAATCAACCCATGGAATCCAATCTATTTCTTCCGTTCCGTTATCGTCAAAGTGGTTTATCCACTTTACCCACCAATTGTTGGGCTTTCCATTCCATTCTCCAAATTTATGAGTTTCTTCCCTTTCATAAACTTCACATAAACGTTTATCTATTACAACGTGAAACAAAAACTTTTCCATCGATTTCTCCTTACAATTTTACTTCTGGCCATTCCATTTGTGTATGACCACACTTCTCACATATTACTTCTTGTTTGTATATGAAAGTATGATTAAACGTATCTTTGCTGTCTGCCGATGGCCAAAGTTCAGAAGCCACTCGACAAGGGTATTTTTCCGGTTTCCCGATATGACGGTATTCATATCTGTTCAAAACGTCCAACTCTTTTTTGTGCCAGAAAAAATCGTTTTCGTTATTCAGTTCTTTAATTGGTTCCATACACGATCTCCTAAAACTGTACATAACTTAGCTTGACAAGCTGGTTATGCAAGCGGCAACGAGGAATATTTTGAAGAGGACTATTCTCTTTTGTAAACAACTTTCGTTGGCACAAACGAACTAAAACTTATAGTCCCAAGTGGGGCCTTATAAACGTTGTGAAGTTTCTTTTTCATTTTCTTAGTTTTCCAAAAATCAAGTACATCTTTTACTTCAGCCAAAAACTTGACTCTTCCAACATTTTCAGCCTCCCCTTCAAGAACAGCAGATCCGTATTGGAAATATTTGATAAAATGTATTGCATTTTCAACGGTATCAAAACCAAACAATCTTCCAATTACAGGGACTGTATTTTCCCCAATATGGTATTTCAGCGACATTTCACCGCCAATAACCGACGTAAAATAGCTATTTGGAGATACCTCTTTAATGTAATTGCCATTTCCTGCACGAATACAAACCACTTTGTAAACTGTCATTTTAGTTCTCCTGTTAGAAGTATCTTCCGAATAATCGTATCATGAAAGTCCCTCTTATTCTCTCACCGATTTTAGTATCAATCAGACACGATCTCCATCCAGTTATGAAGATAATCTGATCGCCTTCTTCAAACCATTTTCTCCAGAACAGCCTAAAAACACGTTTCAGAGTTTCGGATTTGCATTGTATTTTCAATGGAGTCACGACATCCTTGCAGCTTTTGCGCATTCCTTGGCTGGTTCATTATCAACTTTTGGAAGGCAATCAACTGAAAGTGTCAACTTTATTAAATGATAAGTTCCTACAAAACGCCACTTCTCTTTTTGAGCTTCTTTTTTAGTTTCGTAACGAAAGCCAGTCAAATTTGGAAGAAATCCTGCCTCCATAGCCTTCACATCGAAATAATCCAGATATTTCCAAAACTTCACCTTTGTCATTTCATTCATCCCTTTTCATTTTTGCCACGGAGCTTCCTTCAAAGCTTCTAGGCGATTGGCAATACATTGAGCTTTGTCTGCACAGTAAACCATATCTGTCGTACCAACGTTTTCTTTCATGATTAATACGAAAGTTAATGCCGACACAAACAGTTTTCTGTTTTCCAATATTTCTGCGGTAAATGTTTGTTTCATATCATTTCTCCTCAAGATATTCTTTGTTGAAATAAAGTCTAGCGACTACAACCAGGAGACATTTTGTATTTTCTCATGTAAGTACCAATCTTGGTTTGGTTCCTTTTTCCCACACCGCTTCCGCATTTGCGTTACATTCAATTCCTGACATAAATCCAGCAATCGAATTAAGGCTCATGATGTGAGCAGGAAGATCAACCAGCTTGGACATATCCTTCATACTTTTCAAAGCGATGACAGAAGGATGGTACTGCATGAAATGAATCGCAGCAGAAGCTGACTTTTCAAAGCCGCCGAAACTGGTCCCCTTAACGTATGAATCTTCAAAGTATCTTACTCCTTCCACAACGTTTGGAAAACCAGTTACCTTGCCTTCATCCACCATAAGGTAATACTTGTGAGTATCTCCTTACGCAGCAATCTTCAAGATAACAAAAGCCTTTGGAGTCGGTTTGTTCTTTGTCATTTCAGTTTTCCTTTCACTGGTAAGGATGTATATCTCTAATCAACAGAAAAGCTTTCATAATAACAATTTGGTTCTTGAGAAGTCTTTTTTGCATTGTTGAGATTGTCATTTCTCGTTTTCCACAAAGAAGATTCGTCAAGACTATTCCATCACGGAGTTCATCAAAAACTGTTTTGTGTGCCATAGCTATTGTCCCTTAATTTCTTGATTTCTTCCATAATTCTAATCTGATTCTCAAAGAGTCTCATGATGATCGGGTCTACCACAGTACGGTCCCAATATTCGTCTTTGATCTTTTTTGTGTCATCAATCATCCGTTCCAACGAATCGTATTCAGGTTTTACCTCTTTTAACGGTTTTGAAACCCCTTCGTGCCAATTTAAAACACTTATAACATTTTCGACTGTACTTTTATATGCCCGACTCATGAACTCATTTTCTGTCAATGGAGAATTCCAACTTTTCTTGTCCTCACGCCAACCATCAGGATCAATGATCCTGATTTCTTTGATATTACACCATGTTCGAGGAAGATGACGGTCCTCTTTCTTAGGAAATTCATCAACCATTAAAAGCTTCTTTCCAATTTCCGCATATGACGGCCTCATTTTAACTCTCCTTTCAACATCCTCAGCATCAACTTTGCCTTTTCATATTTACGTTTTGTCTTATCAATCTCTTCCTTCGGTTCGTTCTCAAGAAAATGTTTACTTGCAAGACGCTTTTTTAGGAAAGATACGTAGTCTTCCTCTTGCTTGACAGGATCACGTTTTGAAGCTTTCTTAGTCATGGTTGTAGTATAGCGCTGAAGATGGAAAAAGCAAGCGATACCGAGAAATTTTTCTATCCAGAGGATCTCCTTATTCTTTAACAATAGAATAGGTTTCTCCCCAATTGACGCCCTTAAGAACGTCATAAACCTCTTCGTCAATATACTCATGCCAGCCTGGCGTAACACTCTTCATACAAGTTATTGCTTCATCGAAACTACCCCTCTCGAACAAGTCAAACACCTTCAGCAGGAAGGCTTTCTCTTCGTCGTTATAGAGATCTTTCTGACCAACCCTTTTCCTGCACTTTTCCAAATCAACTGTAATCGTTTTATTCAGCTTCATTTCTTTTCTCCTTCAGGTTTTTAAGTTCGGGAACGTTAATATTTCCCCATTCTTCTTTTGTGAATACATAAATAGAACTGGTTTTTTGTATAACAATACCATATGAGTTAAGTTCTTTTACAAGTCCTATTTTAACCTCCTAAAGAAATCCCCCACCTAAAGGAGGGGGATTTCTTTAGGAGGTTAAAGGTTACGAGATTGTAATCATTACCACCAAACATCACTTTACCAGTTTCCACTTTATCTGGACATGATTGATCGCATCCGAAAGACACTAACGTAAACAAAATTGCCAAGATAGTTTTGTTAATCATTTTTTCCACTCCTTTGGTATGTCTCCACTGTTTATTGGAATTTTTTTACAACACGAAACACATTTACAATAGTAACTTTTATCTTCAGGATTATTTTTTATATCTTCAGAATAAACCGCAAGATATGCTTTGCAGTCAGGACAAGTGATCGCCAGAAAAGTTTTACCTTTTGACAAAATCTGCATCGTTATGCCTTTCCGTGTATATGAAGTTCTATGTATTTCTTTACCATTCCAGGCGTTACAATCACCATACAACGATCCCCAACGTAGTCAAAAGACCAAACGCTATCATTTTTCAGGATCTCTTCGTCTGTTGAGTCAAGAAGCTCATTTATAGTTGGAAAAAACTTATTCCCATCGGGAGCTTGTATGGCAGTATACTTTTTTGCAACATAGAATGTTTTACCAAGCCGCCTTGAGTGTCTTGATGGAACCCAATAATAAATCTGACCATCAACATGAACTTTCCTGGCGTTCTTAAACATAAACGTCATTCCTCTCTACAAAGGTTCAAGGCTTGCCTGAAACCAATCGCCCATTGATATCTTTCGTTGGCAGTGTGAAAACAATACAGATTTGCATCAATCGAAAAACTCATTTGTTCAGGTAAATCTTTCCTCGTGAGAAAATCAAGAACAGCTTTTACTTCATCCGGTTCTATCATGCCATAAAACTCAAATTTAGCAACAGGATGAAGTGGCAGTTCCTGTACCCAAACTATTGGATGTTCAAGCATTATTCACCTTTATCGTGGTTAGGACATGAAGGTCTGTGAATGGTAATTGGAACCCGACAGCCGTAGGAAGTTCTTACGTCCCTTTGCAGGAACTGACAACCTTCTATTTTGATTACAAACCATTCGTTCCCTCCGCCATCTATTACAGAGTCTCCATTGGCAACTCGCTCTTTCATGGGTTCGATTGCAATAACCGCTTTCTGGTCTAGATCTCGCCTCTCTTTCCTGAGACCAAGTAACATGGAGTAAATCAGTCCAGTTAGGATAAGGACGATAGCGCCATAACCTATTACAGGAGTGTGTTGTTGCATTCCCTGAGACATTTTTCACTCCTCAATGATAATTGCTCCAGCAGCCTCCATTTCCTTTATAGCTGCTTCTGTAGTTTCAGGACTGACACCTCGACAACCAGGAAGATAAACATAAACTTCGTAACCTAACGAAATTGCGTCAAGAACGGTGAACTTCACACAATAGTCAGTTGCGATTCCCATAACCAACAGCTTTTTGACTCCTATTCCCTGCAAAAGACCGTGGAGAGCGGTCTGCTTTTTCTTGTCGTTGTCAAAGAAAGCGCTGTAGGAATCTACATTTTGGTCTTCGCCTTTTTTAATGTATACATCACCAAAAAGCGCAAAAATACCATCAAGAATTTGACTTCCCCATTTGTACTGGACACAATGAACCGGCCAAATTCCACCATTAGTCTTGAAACTGCAATGATTTGCCGGATGCCAATCTTGAGTCCAGAAAACGTTAGCGTCAAAACGATCTGGAACTTCGTTACCAACCTCGTCCAGTTCTTCTCCGCCTTTAACGTAGAGAGTTCCATCTTTATGGCCGAAATCATTTTGCAGATCAACACCAATGAAGGCATATTCAAGACCAAAGACGTTGTTTTTGGTATGCTTATCGAAATAATCCTTGGAAGTCATTCGCATTTTAGTTCTCCTTGTTGTTTAACGCCAAATACATCAAAGGCATAAGCTTTCAATGCTGCATTTTCACACATCGTTTTACCTGGATCATCACTGATCTTAAGGAGATCAACTCCATTGCACTTAGTCATTTTTACTACAATAGAAAGAGGCTTCCATAAATCAGTACACGAATTAATCAAGTCAGTACCGATTCCGAAACTGATTTTCGCTTGTCCATTCAAAGCTTTGTAAATCTCAATCATCTTTGGAAAAGTAAGAGTGTCGCTGAATACAAGAGATTTAGTCATTGGATCAATTCCCAGTTTCTTGTAATGAGCGATAAGGTCTCTTGCCCAAATATCCCAAGGTCCAGAATCATGACGAACACCAGTATAAGCATTTGCCAACATCTTATTAAAGATAGTCAGGAAATGCTTGGTTGTGAATGTGTCAGTCAAAGCAATCCCACAATCTCCGTCAAAAGCTTCCATCCAACGGATCATGGCAAGATACTTTGCTTTAGCCATTGGAGCGAACGCCAAATGAGCCAAGTCAAACTCATGTCCGCACGATCCGAACAGTTTGAGTTTCAACCCGTTGGCAAGATAGATATTGCTTGTTCCAAGAAGACACTCAGGATAGTACTCCATGATGAATTCAAGAGCAATTCTGTGCCACCAAGCGAATGCACGGCGTCTCGTTCCCATGTCAATGAACCTAAGACCTGGAGCTTCTTTTTTCAGAAGATCAAGCTTTACCTTTAGACGCTTTTTACCTTCTTCTATAAGCTGACCCTCACTTACCCCGTGTTTCTTCATCTGATAGCGAGTCCAGAGTTCGCTAACGATTTCCAACTGAAAGATTTCCCAATCCATACCATAAATCAGAGGCGCTCTGGTTCTCATATCCAACCCACCATTGGGAAGATAGTTGATATGAACATCATTTGGATTCCAAGTTTCCGTCTCAAGAAATCTGATATATCCAGGCTTGAAATACGGAACCTGAGAAAATTGCCTGATCTCATAAGGATTGTATTTGAAATCCCCAATCTCTTTAATCTCCTGTTCCAGGCGATCTTTCAAGAAAGAATGATCAATTCCAGGAGTGCGGCACGTATATGCAAACTCAGCTTCAACATCAGGATACCAATGAAAGTAAGCGGCCTTCATAGATAGTTTATAAAAATCTGTGTCAGAAGGTCTTGTGACTATTTCACTCATTGTAAATGTCTCCGGCTACTGACTGAGACGATTCGTTACACAAGTATAAGGTAGCACACAGGGTCAGGATTGCAAGCGCTAAGGAGAGATTTTTACCGAAGATGTCCGTCTGGCTAGAAGGCACATCTTTCCTCCTAACTCAAACTCCCTACATTGAGTTGGTCTATTCTTATAAATAAAACATTTGAGAGTTTTAAGATCGAGAGCAATACAAGTATCTGTTTCAGGATTACGTTTCATCATCCACATATCGCCAGAACCGTCTTCAAAGACTCCTGGCAAAAAGGTTTTCATTTCTTCCGGAATTTCGTCCTCTGAATAGATTTCCGCTTCCCACGTACAACATTTAGCACAATTATCGCAATTTTTTGGTTTATTTATCATGTTTCTTCAGTTCTTCAGCCAACTCCTCGAAGTTGAAAAATATGTCTGTTGCAAACTGATACATAATGTCAACTCGTTTAGGAACCTGATTGAACAGGACGTATCCACGTTTCTTTTTTCCCAAACCCCACCCCATCTCTAAATGTCCAGACTTCCCGCAAGGCATGATGAGTACAACATCTGTCGCTCTGTTCAAATGATATTCGTCAAATTCGAAGATGTGTGTTGCGGCGTAATCATGAAGTGTTTCTTTGTAAGTCATCCCTTTTCCGCTACAATAGTTTCTCAGATAATCATCCGCTTTTGGACCAGGGGCATACCAACTGTCAAAGATTTCCCACTCTTTGTTGACAGCCCTTAACTGATTTGATATGATTGGAACGTTTTTGTTTCTGAGACTTCCGATGATGTAGATCATTCTTTTATTTTTAACTTTTTGCACTTTCATATATTCCTTTCAAAGTTATTTCTTCAACTGATCATCTCTCCATTTTTCATATTCCAACTTATAAAGATACCATATATCATTTGAATCAAGAAAGATGTTTTTCCCATCAGAAGTCCTACAAAATCTATTTATCATAGAGATAAAAGTTCCGCATCCGTAGAAACACCCTCTTGCATCATTGAGAACTCCAAACTCAGATTTTCTTTGATAATTTTGAATATCTTCTTTATTAGGTTCTTTCAACCAAGGGAAAAATCTTTTCCAAAACTTATAACTCTTGAACGCACACTCAATTTTTTGATCCAAATACTTCTGAAACAAAGTCTCAATCTTTTCATCAAGAACTTTAGGGGCGACCTCACACCATTTTGACAGAAGATTTTTGTTATATGCTGCATAAGACATGTTATTTAGTCCTTCTCATTATTCTTCGCTTTTGCCAGCTTCACCTACTCTTTGTTTAAGGGCTTCACGATTGTTTCTCTCAACAAGGTATCTGACAATTGCATCAGATATAGCTCCATTGATTTCCGAATGTGCTCCACTCACTATATTCGATTCATCATCTGAAATGGAAACAAAATAGAAAGTTTCCGAATGTTTCACAATATGACTGAAACTGTAAACTTCTTCCAAATCATACAAAAGAGCAATCGCCTGAGCCTTTTCTTCACTCCAACGAGGAAATTGAACCAGCTTCGACTCGATTGATTTCTCATCTTCGCCATCCTTGATTTCGACAGAAGGTGGAATTGCGAAGAGTTTACCTTCTTTGTTTTCTTTCAAATGAGTCCAGCCAAGAAGTTTTGCTATTGTTGCATCAGTAGACTTGGAAGGAAGAATAGAGGTTTCCTCCGCTGTCCACACCCATGCAGCGATCTTTTTATCAAACTTAAATCCTGAAGATGGTAAAGCCAATTGCTTCGACACAATTGATTCTTTTGTCGCTCCGAACGGGAAGACAATCAACGAAGATCTTTCTTGAAGCCACTTCAAAGTTTGCCTTTCGTGTTCTTGACTTTGAGATTGTTTACCAACGATTGTGATCCTCGTGGAGATTTCGTTTTCACCAACACAAACTCCTTCCTGTTTAAAGAAGATTGCTGCTGATGGGACGGTGAATTCGTCATCCCAACAATAAACGGCTTCCAACCCCCTTCCTATCTCCGCACTTACAAATGTTACGTTTTTCATGTAATTAACCTCCAGATCTTCTTTTATTCCATTTCCTTACAGCGGCTTTAAGAGTTCTTCCTATAGACCATACAACAACTCCAGTCACGGGACAACGCCCTTTGTCGTGACAACAACTGACATAATAACGCCTCATACTATGAATTTTAGTTTTTGGATTGTAATCATGATAAGGTCTATCAATAACTGGTAGAAATCCACAAAAAGGACAACTTTCTATAACCACAAAATTTTTCTTGCATTTACAACTTGGAGAATCGTTATTATATTTACTTCCACACTCACTGCAATATTTACCGTGTTTTGGCTTGAACAACATTTAACCTACCTCACCTTTCAGGGCGTTCCTTACCACCTTTTTAGTTTCTTCCCTTGTCTCAGTTTTAGATTTCTTTGACGGAAGAATTCTCTCAGCAGGAGAAAATTTCCAAGTCTTGCGTACCTTGATCCCAGAAAGATCAACGGTAAACTTATTTGGATTCCTTGCAAAGGACTCCTGATCTATCTTGATTGTACGTTTTTTGCTCATGTCTTATTGTACCATATTACAGGAAAAACAACCTCTCAAAGCCTACTCTTGTGAAAAATTGTGGCATTGTCAAACCCTCCTAGCCTTTACCTTTGCATAAAATTTTCTTTGACGACTGTCATCGACTTTCATCCAAAAAGACCTATCTCTTTTTAGAAGTTCCATACTTTTATGGTACATCTCTGAAGCAATTCCACGTCTTCTGTATTCTTTCCTTACAAAAACCATGAAATGGTTTCCAATTACTAAAGAACAGGAAATCGGTTTACCGTTTTCTTCTGCTATAAAAATCAAAGAAGGCATTTTCCTTGGAAAAAGTCTCACTCTACTGTTCGTAAATACTCTTTTCAAACAAGTTCTGAGATGCCAACCATTGACAAACAATCTGTTTGTCAGGGCGATCTGAGCGCCTTCTTTGAGGTTATCTACACTTCCGATGAAAGTATTGATTTCCATATCGATTCCAAAGTTATTGTTCCGCTGGAGCCTCAAATTCCTGATCTGGATTAACGTCATTAAGTCCAATCAAGTTTATGAGGAACTTGGACGTATTCTTTTCACCTTTTTCCTTAAGACTGTCTTCCAAAAATTGCTTGAAAGATTCTACTTTCTTATCATAGACTAAAAACATGATAGAAGGGCAACAAGTACACAATGCCCACATAGCAAACTCTTTACGAGAACCATTTGACCTAAAATTCTTTGCGTCTTCTATATCTGCATTTATCTTTGGAAGGAAGTTGTCATAAGCTTCTTTGAGACGAAAAATTATTGGAACGAATTGTGGAAAGTAAGATATAAACTCCCCTTCTTCTCCGGTCCATACGAGTCGCATCAAAGCCCGTATACTTTTCCCACCAGATTCCTTCATGTGAGAAATGGCAACATAGGCAGGACTTTTTACCTTAATTCTTTGGAAACTTCCATTAACTGGTCCAGAATAATCGACACACACAAATCCCTCATCAAGATTTTTCAAACCGTTTGCAAGAGAAAGAAGTCCGTTGATATCATCGAACGGATAACGTTTTGGAAGCCTGACTCCAAGAAGCTTTGCTTCATTCGAAAGAAATGTGTAATCAAGCTCGCAGAAATCAGCAGTATCTCTTGCTCCAGTCAGATAAAGCGCTCTTTCAGTGTATGGTTTAACCACCTGACTTTCTGGAGAAACAAGTTCAAAGATATAGTTTATATCTTTGTGAAGATTTTCATAGAAGTTCGGATACTGCTTGATCGTCAAATCAAAAAGCTGACGGAAAGTCATTCCCAACATGTTTATATTTCCGGTTCCTTCGATAGTTCCTCTGGTAGTCATATACCAACGGTTCTTGTACCAGAAAACAGTAATCATCGAACCATCGATTTTCTCCAAAGCGTCAGCTTTATAGAAATCGAAAGTTTCAGTGATCTCTTTTACTTCGAGATAGTTAAAGAATCTTACAAACGGAAAGCTTATAACATTCCAAGTATCTTTTTCCAGAACCAAACCTCTGCACTCCATCACAATTGGATGTGCTTTTGGAGAATCTGTTTGGGAATAATTCAAAAGAACAAGATTGTCAAGAACATTAGTCTTGATTTCAAGTTCTTTGCGCAAGTCTTCCAACGTTTTCCCTGAACGGAGATATTTTTGTATTTCAAGGGCATTACTACTTCCTTTATTGATAGTTTTCATCCTGAATGATTCCATATTTGTGAAAGTCAAGGCTCGTGAGCGCTCTCCCGTTGAGCTAGCCGCTGATACACTTGTAACACTTACAATCTACCACACGAACGGCAGAAATCAAACTGACCGGTCACTTTTTTCTTGCCATGCAAACCCCAAAGGAGTTGGATTTCTTGGAAATCCACGCTATCCAGTTTTTCATTTTTGGTGAAGCTCTAATAAGTTCTATCGTATTCAACTTGTTCTTCAAATCTTTATTCTCAAAAAACTGATGCAATATCCGACCACAATCTTGACACAACAACACTGTTTCTTTCCCCTTTTTAGCCTTGGGAACCAAATGATGTTTCTCCTGAAACTTTTCAGGAGTTTCACGATTGCAAATTGGACAATTCATCCAAAAATCCGCAAGGAAACCTCCACCTTTAGGTGGGGGAGGAATTGCGGCCTTTCTTTTTGTTTTTCTTGATTTCCTGAAGGAAAATCAAGAAACTTTGTTGTATAATATCATTATGAAAGACATCCGATCAATCAAACTTAAACTCGATGGAGATGTTTCGAAATTCGAAACATTCTCGCAGCCTTTCCTCGATGCTTGCAACTGGTTTTCCGAAATTCTATACAATCAGAACTTTTTCTCCGAAAAACAGGTTATCGAAAGCCCGAATTCTTACGCTAAAGAATACTATAGCACACTCCGTGAAAAGTTCAAGTTGCCTTCGCAACTTTC
>Ga0315284_10006308_pt1 | contig 16891 bp, 26 predicted proteins | sample YL17G09_16_MG_FD_203696 | JGI IMG/M metagenome (GOLD analysis project Ga0315284, IMG submission 203696) | Sediment microbial communities from Yellowstone Lake, YNP, Wyoming, USA - YL17G09_16 | ecosystem: Environmental > Aquatic > Freshwater > Lake > Sediment | place: USA: Wyoming | collected...
TTAGGTCCGCGACCATCCCGGGCCGGAAAGCGTCTAGTACTCGGTCGAATGCCTCGGGTTGGGATTTCTTCCACCACTCGGCAACACCGATAGGGTCGTTGGCGAGTCCGTTCCGCAGGGTGTCAAAATGCCCGACCACTTCCTGCAACTCCTGGACGGACTCCACCAGATGTTGTGCATCCTCCGGCGTGGCGACTTTTTCGAGAATCGCCCGAATCGACTCTTTCTGCTTGATGAGGTCCAGGTCATCCTTGAAGCGCGGATCGGTGTGCCAGGGCGGAGCCTTCTCCTCCTCCGGCTTGCCGGGGGCCGCTTCCGGCTGCACTTCGGCCTTCGCTACTTCAGGTGGCCTTTCTGGGCCTACTCCGGGGACACTTTCGGCTCCCGCCGGCCGCCCGTCCGCCGGCTGTACTGCGGGCTGCGATGGTCTGCCCATCGTTTCGTAGGAGAAAGGGGCTGGCTGCGCGGGTGACGACACCGCGGGCACAACGATTGATGTCTCAGCGCCCGTACTCGGCGCCGCTGTTGCGATTGAGCTTCCCACGTTACTCCATGGGCAGCTCCCACTGCGGTTTTCCCAATAATTACATGGTCGGCAGTGCCGCCTGGGAGAGCGGCATCTTCAGGACGTCTCCCTATCCGACCAAGTTTGCGGGGGCTGGAGTCGAACCAGCGACGGGCAGGTTATGAATCTGCTGCTCTACCACTGAGCTACCCCGCGTCAAAGTCATACCGCCCCCTGCATCGGCATACTTGGCTGATCTCCACCCGGCGGAGGCAGCGGCGGTTTCTCCGGCGGTGGCCCGCCTTTCGGCTTCTCCTTACCAGGAGGCATTGGAGGCATGGCCGCTGCTGCCGCCATCTGCTGCTGCACAATGATTCCTTGCGCCGCGCGTCCGTAGGCGATCACGTTGGCGAAGCCTTGTTCGTTCTCCCGTTCCGCCTTCACCCCGTCGGCGCTCACGCACCAATCGCGCACCGTCTGAACCACCTGCCGCGGATCGTCCAAAAAATCGTCCAGCGGAATCGACGGCTGCGGCGCCGGTGGAGGGCCAGGCAAGACCGGGCCCGGCCCCGGCATAACTGGTGCCCCCGCTGGCCCGGTTTCTATCGGTAACGCCGGTCCTGCACCCGGCGGACCCGGCCGAGGCATCGTGGGCGGCGGGGGCATAATTGGGTCCTGTTCAAGCAACTGCGAAATGATCCGCAACGTCCGTTTCTGGTACTCTTCACCCGGTATCACCAGTTCGGGAATCGCGTAGGCTTGTTTCAGCACCGTCAAGTTCTGTGGCGCCGTCAGCCAGCTCAGAATCGCCGGATTCCCGCTCTGCATCATCCCGGTAATCGCCACTGCCTTCTGGTTCCAGGTCGAATTGAAGGCGCCTTCCGCCTCGACGTAGGTGAACGCGCCCTTCGCCCGGCCAGGCTGGATGTCCCGCGCCTCAACCTGCAATCCCTTGTCCGAAGGCATCGAGTAGGACACTGGCTCATCCGTCCGGTTGGCGAGAAATTCCCGCACCAGCAGGGTATCCATCTGCGCCCAAAAACCCTTGGCGGCGTCGATCGGTGTCCCGATTCTCTGCTGGGCGCTCGACTGCGCCTGCCCGTACCCGCGGGCCGTCCGAAGATTTTCTTCCGACCCGCCGGCCAAGACCGGCATGGCACCCGTCAGCACCTCACCCATTTGCTGGCCCAGTTGCAGGGTGTCACGGACGGTCGAACCGGGTTCCTGCCACTTTGGTTGCCAGACGCACTCCGTAAGGCGCTTGTTCGGCGCCACCGCAACAGGGATGTCCGCGCCCGCCGATGGCCGCCTGATCACCGCATCGTCGCCGAGCATCCCCGAATCACGGTAGACCGGCGGCAGCGACGATTTCTCCATCGCTTCGGCCTGAATATTAACCGCATCGTTCACCATGATTGCCACGTCCAGGAAAGACGTCCCAATCCCGTTGCGGTACATCCCGTCACCCGGCAGCGCGTGCGCGACCCACAGATGGTCGTCCATGGTTTCAGCCACCGCCGTGAGGAACTGTGGCCCTGCCCACTCCGCCCGGCACCCGTTTGGGAATAACTTTAGGAGCTGGTCGCGCAGGCCGCCGACTTCCGGGTCAAGTGCGTAAAATGCCTCCGGTCGGAACCACCAGAGGGACCATGTGATCATCTCCGCGTTCTTGCCGCGACCGGCCCAAGTCTGCGTACCCGCCGGCGTGTTCAATTGCGCGCGGGCTTGCGCCGCCGCTTCTCCGACCGCGTCGTTCACGTAACCTGGCTGGATCTTGTCGGCCAGCAGCGGATGTTTCGCCCGCATGGTGACGACGTGGCGCTCCGTCTCGATCCCAGCATAGGGGAACTGCGCCACTTCCTCACACCACGGTGGCAACCGCGTTTCCAGAACTCCGTAGAGGTCCGCCAACTCGCGCCCGTTCGGTACTTCGCGTGTCCCAGTGACTTGCGGCACCGGAATCGAGATTGCCTCTTTCAAGTCCGTGGGCATGAAGACCGCGCCGCACGTCGGGCATACCGGCATCTCCGGTTTCACCTGCTCCGCCGACGTGAACTGCTGGCATTCATCATTCGGGCAGTCGTACCCCGCCGGGCGCCCCTTGTCCACCGTGCCGATCTCGTCTTTCGGGGTCGTCCCAAACTTCTCGTCGCGCACATGGCGCGCGTAGCCAAGGATCAGGCCGTCCGTGTAGAACAATTGCTCCGTCTGCTGCCATTTCCGCTTGTTGTTGAACCACGGCTGGCGGTGGATATAGTCGCGGATACTCTCGGCTTCCTGCGCCGTAGAAGCATCCTTGGAGTCCCGCGGATTGGCCGGCAGGAACCGCGTCTTCGGCATTCCGAGCGCGGTCCACTGGCCCAGGATGATCTCTTCGTTCGCTGCGTACAGGTTCAGGACAAAATCGAAAATCTCTTCATCCGATGCCGCGTCCGTCGGGATGCGCGTGCGTGCCGCATCCATGTAGCGCCCGAAGGTCTTCGAGTAGAAGCCGTACTGGATGCCCTTGCGGAAGGCGCGCGCTTGGGCGACAGTCTCGACGGCCAGGAGGTACTCCGGGTTCGCTTCGGTGTTGAAGCGGTCCCGCAGCGTCCGCAACGCCCCTTGCTGGTCTTCCGTCAGTTGTACCGGCTTCTCAGGCATCTCTCTTCACGGTTTCTCGCGCCATTTCCGCCAAGACTGCCCCGAAAAACATCAAGAACGGTTCCGTCCTGTTCACGTCAACGTCCACGTTCACGATATGGACCTCTCCGTGTTCCCGAAGGCGACTCAAGGCGATTTCAAGCAGAGACAGGCACATCTTCTGCCCGCCCACATCTACAACCGACCCGTCTTTCGGAACCTTCGCGGCCACATAGCCGTCGATGATCGGCATCAGCAGGTTCTCGACAAATTCCGGCGCCGTCGTCAGGTATTCGCTGGCCGTCTGCAAATCGTGAATCAGTTTGTCTCTCGTCACAGGCATCTACTTCTTGGCCCTTTTCTTCCGCCCGAAGAATGACCCGGCCACGGTGCCCTTGCGCTTCGGCGACCCAGCCACGTAATGCGGCAGGCCTTCTTCCCGGGTCGCCGCAAAATCATGGAGTTGCTGTTTTGTCATCCCAAGCATCCCGCGATTCCGCCCGAACAACTCGCTCGGGTGATGTTCCGCGATGGCAGCCGCCCGCCTCATTGCCGTTGATGGTGCTGGCATAGAAGACCTCTTCGATTTAGTTCCCGCATTTGCCGAAGTAAAAGCCCATTGAACGCATAGTCCTTCTCCGTCATGGTCGGTTTCCCTGGGCTGGCATTCTTGAATCGTGGGAGTGCTATCGTTAGTTCGGCCTGCGGGCGCTTTAGGACCAAATACGGTAGAACTTGTCTTATGATGTCAGTGGCCCTTTTGCCAGCCACGCTCCACAGATAACAGGGCCGCCGATTGCCAACACGCGGGGCATATCCATACCAATTCCCGGCACCAAGATGACCGATGAGCCATTTGATTAGTTCGAAATTCGTATTGGTGACTTGAAGTGTCACAGTCAGATATTTGCCGGCCCTACTCCCGAAACTGATACATCCCTCCCCATCAAGTATGCCTGCGAGATACGCCTTATCTGTTTCGGACAGTGGCATCTACGCCTCCAGTTTCCCCTGCCGGTCCAGAAGTTTCAGCGCCGCGATCCGGCCCCACCGAGTCCTCCCAACCGCATCTCGACCGCCCAATTCCTTGGCCTCTTCCCGCCGCTTCTCCTGTTCGGCCGGCTCAATCGGCATCATCAGGTACCGCTCGAACAGCGCCCGCCGCTCCAGCCGAAGTTGCCGGTTCTCCAGCGCCAGAACTGCCAGGGCCGCCAACGCGATAATCACCACCGCCGCTATCGCCATTTCCTCACCAACCCTTTAGGTGCAACCACCATCGTGCAGCGTCCGAATGTCTCTGGATTAGCCGACGAGCGCAGATGAAGAACACGATGCCTGTTGCGAAACCCGCCAAGAACGACCAATTCATCGCCATTTCAGTCCTTCTGCGGAAGGCCGCATATGTCGCGCAGATCTGCGCTTCCATCGTCAACCACGGCAGAACCTTGCTCCCGCACGATGTCGAACCGCGATGGTATCGGCTCGACGATGATGAAATCGAACACCGCTCTGACTTTGCAAACCGGGCACATAAGAAAAGCCGGCGTCTTCATCACCAAGACCTTGCACTTCGTGCAGTAAAAGAACGTCAACGCCACTGAATCCCTCCCGCCTGTTCGCGCTGCGCCTGTTCCCGCTTCCACAGCATCGCCAGCGTGTTTATGTCCATCGGCTTCCCGGCATCCCGCCGCGCCTTCAACGCCTTCGCCCACTGAACGTCCTTGGTCGGCTTGGATACCGTCGGCTCACTGTTCAGGGCATAGGTCAGATCATCGAGCGCATGGTTGTTTTTCTGCGCGATGCCCTCCGGCGCGTTCTTGTTGAGCAACTGGGCCGCAGTGGCTTCCTCGAACCGTGCGTTGTACAGTTCCCAAAGTAGATTCGGACACCCGAAGTTGAACGTCCCCTCCTGCTTTTTCTCCCAGGAAATTCCGCGGGGGCAGCAAATCTTCAGCCGCGGCGGACTCTCTTTCCACATCTCCTGGACCTTGCCGATCATCAAACTCTCGCCGCGCGTCCCTGGTCGCATGATCTTTATGCCGAACAGTTGCGCCGTCGATTCGTATCCGCCCGTCCTCTGCGCCTGAACCAAATCGAAGATTCGCGGGTCGCACCAGATCACCGATACCCGCCTGAAATAGAACATCTCGCGCATCATGGCGGCGTGAGAAGAAGGTTCCAGGTTCCCCCCCTGGTAATGTTCCCCCAACGCCACAATGTCTCCGTCGTCGTCGATGCAGTAGATGTGGAACGAAGTCGGATTCGTCTTGCCGTAGTCGAATCCGCCAAAGTAATTCCAGTACGGCGACGGCTGATAATTCGGGTCGTCAATCACGATGAGCCCGCGCTTCGCGTCCATCACTTCGGCGAACACCCTCTCGCCCCCGCCGGCCGATGCCTTTATTTCTTGCTCCTGGTCCCATCGTGCCTGACTCGAATACCGCTTCCGTTCGCGCTTCGCCCACTTCGGATTGAGAAGCGGGTCGCGCTCCGGGATCGCCGAGTAGTGCAGCCAGATCACCAGCAGCCCGTTCTTGGTCCGCCAAGTCTTGACGCCGCGCATCACGTCAACCGTCGCCGGATCGTTCGCCAGGTCGCCTTCCGTGAAGTCCTCAAACCACCCCGGGCCCGCCGAACTCACCTGAATCACCTTCTGCGCGCACGCCTGCACCGTGTCGTAACTCTCGCCGGCCTCCGGCTGGAACGAAACCTCGTCACCCATGAACTCCGTCGGGTGGAAACTCCGCACCTTGTTCCCGCCCTGCGGGATTGACCGCAGCGCCGACCCGTTGGCGAACTCCAGCGTGTCTTTTCGCTGCTTGTCCAGCGACTTCACCAGCGGGAAACGCTCCTTCAGCCATTCATCCTGCTGGTCCCACAGGCAAGCGGCGTAATCAATCAGCTCTTCAGCCTTCGGGTCGGTTTCCGACTGGAACAACACCTCCTGCTCCTGTCCGGTCATCGCCATGTGCGTGTAGAAGCCCACCACGTCCCAGGAGAGCATCATGTCCCGGCTCTTCTTGACCAAAATCACCGGTTCATCCTGGTTTCGGAACTGTTCAAAGAGGAATGGCAGGAACGGATACCGGGAAGTCGACGGAAACGCCTGATAGGGACCGCCGAATTTCTCCCGTTTCCAGTGGGGATTCTTCGTTTTTGTGAAGTTCTGCAGCCAGAACAGCGCATCCGCCTCGATCCGTTCGATGGCGTGCGCCCGAAGCGCCGGCAAGTCCATCTCGGCGCCCCCCGGGCCCAAATCCAACACCCGCCGCAGGCGCCCACGCTCATCCTCGACCGTATCCCGTCCCGCAACCACCAGTTCCGGCGTCTCTGTCGCCGCTTTCAGGTACACGCGGCCCTGTCTCTGCGCCTTCTGCTGTTCCCGCGCCTCCGCCACCCGCACCCGGTCTTGCTTTCGCTGCTCCTTGGCCTGCCGAAACGCCTTCTCATGGTCTACATAGGTCGTGACCATCCGCTTCGACACGCCCAACTTCTGCGCCACGAACTCCTTGCTCTTCCCCCGCTCTTCGATATGCGTGTAGGCGTAGGCTTGAGCCGCCAGCTTCCGCTCATGCCTCGGTAGCGCCTTCAGCGATTCCAGCGTCCCCAAGTTGTACACGCGGTTGTCCTTCCACCGCGGCCGGCCAGATTTTTTTTCGGGATTTTTTTCGGCGATAGAACCAGCAGGGGTAGTGACCGCAGGCCCGACTGCGCCCGCTACCCCCAGTGGCCCGCCGTAAGGAGTACGGTCGTCATCCATCGGTCTGATGCACCGATTTCACCCTCTATCGACATTTTGTCCCTGTCCCCTACCCCTTGTCAAGCCCTTTTTTGTTCCACGTGGAACATCTCCTCCCCCATCCTCCCGCAGCCCCGCCTCCCAACCACTTCCCCGCCAGATGCCCGTGGAGTACACTTTAAGCGACCGGCCCCACCCCCACCCCGCCGTCCCTCTACCCGGTGTCCGCCCACGTCCAGGCGCCGCGCGCCGGCCGCCCGCTTGACTGCCAGCTTGGTGAGCTGGCATTCACTCATGCTATGTTATTGATTACATTGCAGATAGGACGTGGTTCATTGTCCAGCATTGTCCTGATGGCTCGTAAGTCGTTGATTCTATGTCGAAGACCGACCCGACGCCCCTGCCAGTTCCAGCCGGTCTGCAGCCCGTTTTGTTACCTTTTGTTACATCAGCGACAATTTGTCGATGTGTTGCATTCTTCGACAATTCAAGTGAAACCTATCCTGTTTGGCCTTTTTTGCTTTTCAAAGCGCAGTCCCTCTCCTATGGGACTCTTCTGCTGCGGGAGTTCCAGCCCGGTTCACGGGGTTGCGCGCGTGCGCTCAAAGGGCCCTGGCTGGCTCAGGCTCTTACCGCTCGCCGTCCCAGTTTTGGCGAGTGGTGAAAGCTCACGTCCGGGTCATGCTTGCCGGATAGCGACTCCCTGCCGTGGACCCCGGCAGGATTGCGTGAGGGCGCAGGACCGAATGTTGCCCAGCATGGTTATCCCCTTGGGGAACGGGTTTATCCTCTTGCTTGGGTCGGAGTGGGCAGCTCTGAGAGGATCGCCGTGCAGAGCCTCCGCATTGAGAATCCTGAGTTCGGTACGCGATAATTCTTCGAATGTAGCGTTTTGTTCCGTAACGTGGAAGGAATTCAAAATTGGGACGTTGAGCAATTTCCTTGAGGACTTCATTGACAACAATCTGGGGCGAGTGCAACACTTGCTGATGAGTAAACCGGAGGGTTTTGATTCGGTGTTTGAGGAGGTGGGCATCCCTGGAGGCGTCATATCCCTGGGACTGCGCATGGGATCCGCCGTCAATTTCAATGACCAGCCGCTTGCGCCAGCAGTAATAATCGGCGATGTACCCGAAGAGGACAACTGATCGCTTCAGGTTATTCCTGCCATCATGCCTGTTGATCTGGTGCAAGCAGAAGAGGTTGAAATCCTGTTCTGATTGAGGGGGGTGCTTGCGAAGGTTTTCAGCGAACCGGCGCTTTGAGCGGAATGTGCGCCTCAGTTCCTGCCATGTATCCTGTCGTTTTTTTTCTGTGCGCATCGGCACTGCATTTCCCACCTGGGGGTCGGCCGGCGCAGTGCCAGTGAGCCCAGCCGACCACCAGGCGGCTGCTCTGGTTAGCCGCTTCCATCAATATCAGGCTCGTTTGGCGCTTGTCAAGAAAAAAATGAAGGCGGTCGTCAAAAAAAGCGTCAAAGGGCGCAGGGAGTGTCAAAAGACGATGGTGTTAGCGGCTGTCAGGCATTAGAATCAAGCATTTGCACGATGGCTACCGGATTGCTCAGTAAAGGGCATGACAAGCGCCTTCATCCCACAGGCCGGTCGCCCCGACCGCGGGCGGGAGGCACTGAGCCACCCAAGCCGGCGCAACCCGCCGGCAGGAGGATAGGAAAATGACGCAGAATGTGACCCTGATGAAATCGAAACAGCCGGCGATACTGAGCGATGAGCATGCTGCATCATCGTACGGCCAGCCAGTGCTGCTCTGGCATGGCGGCGCCTACGGCCCGGGCGATCTGATCCCGAGCAGCTATATCACGGCATCCGATATCGGGCTGCTGCACGAGCAGGGTGAGAGCGGATTTTGTTACGCCCTCCCGCTCGCCACACCGGCCGACCAGGCCCGGGTCGGCAAATGGAATGGCCAGGTCCGCGCCGCAGATGAGGCCATCGCGCTGTGGTAGCTGCGGGGCGAGGCCGGATGGCGAAACGATCCGGCCCGGCCCTGGCCCCGACTCGGAGTCGGGACGAGGGCCGGCAACTACCGGCAGGAGGATGAGAAAATGACGAAATCCGAGGCGACTGCATGGGTCCATGACCATGAGGACGACAGTGAGATCGACCACGATGATCTGGAGCAGACATTTGCCGCGATTTACGGCCGGGCGCCCGATGCTCAGGACCGCGAGGACGGGCTGTGGTCCCTGTGCTGTGTTTGTGGCTGCCTAGCGCTCCGCCCACCACGCACCACGCACCACGGCCAGGGCTGGAGGTACTGAGCCGCCCACAGCCGGCGCAACCCGCCGGCAGGAGGATGAGAGATGGGTACACGATATATCAGGCCACAGGGCGAGGTAGTCTACGGCATCCGGCGGACGGGTAATCGCTGGATGGTGACCACCGATATCTGGCACGGCGAGACGAGCCATGAGGGGCAGCAAGATTGTTGCGGCCCATTCAGTTCGCGGCATGCTGCACAGGATGAGGCCGACCGCCATGCCCATCGACGTGTCGCCGCGCGCGACAGCCACGAGGATAGTGCCGAGTCGTAATCTCCGCTCGTGCCACTCCGCGCGGGCGGAGCGCTCCCGGCTTGGTCGGTCGGGCAGGGGCGAACGCGATAGGGTCGCCCCCGCGCCAGCCCGGCAGGCTGGCAGGCCAGTAGCGCCCCTCGACATGGGGCGAATGAGGAGACTCGATATGTCCACTCAGACTCAAGATTCCGCGGCGCTCGTGGCCGCTCTCAGCGCTGCTGTGGCAGCGCGTAAAGATTCGCTCGTGGCTCTCCGCGAGCGCATCACAAGCTTGCTGGATGCCATCCCCATCGGTGTGACGCTCAGCGAGGATGATGTGCAGCTCCAGGTCGCGCGCATCTGCACCGGCGCATCCCAGTGGAGCAATCGCACCTGGGATGTGACCATCAGGGGGATCGGTTATCTGTGCGGGGGGAAACTGTTGGCCGCCGCGTGCGAGCAATCGTACTGGGACGGCCACAATCGGCATCACCGCTCGACCGAACCCTACCTGCTCGGCGGAGGCTACGAGGATGGCCGGGACACCCCGCTCCGCTGGCTGTCGGGCAAAGAGACCCGCCGAGTCGCTGGCTACCTGCCCGTACTCATCGCCCGGTACGTGGCCGAGTGCGAGGCCGAGCGCGAGGCCAACACCGAGACGCTGACGGCGTAATCGCAGCCGTTGCCCCTGGCCCACTGTCGCAGCAGCGGGCCAGTGGGGAGCGGGCGCCCGCTGAAAGGATGAAGAGATGAGCAAAAGCGATGTTCTTGTGGCCTGCAAAGACGAGGGTGGGAGCGGATTGTACCGTATCCGAGTGCGTGATACCGGCTATCCGGTAGCTAGTGAACTGACGAGTGAATACGCCATTCTATTCGCCGCCGCGCCGGAACTGCTGGCCCGGCTGAACCTGGCGGTTCGTTACCTGGCACACCCGGACGTGCAGGCTATTCCATTCGCGGCACCTGCTGGTGGGTGTGCGAAATTATGCCGCGCCGCCATCGCCAAGGCCACGGGCCACGCATAACCCCAGGACGCGCCGGCGGTAGGCCGCCCAGCCAGCGGCCGTAATACGTGGATCGCTCCGCCGGCGCCCCCCAAGGGCCGGGTGCAAAAGGAACCGTCGCTATGATTTTCCAGGGTACTAGCACTCCGGTACTACGGAAAAATCGGTACTTGACTTCGCCGAAATCCAATCGTAGGCTTACAGATGCACTCGGTTCCCTAACATGCGACAACGCGCGAAACACCCACGGAACATTGCCCTCGATCAAGTCCTTCCCCGCACCGCCCGCGAACGCAAAAAGCTCGCCAAGCGCTTCCGCGGGCTGTTCACGCGGGCCGCCGTCGCTGATTTGTACGCTGACGGCCGCGCACGGTCGCGCGTCTCAGTGCGGGCCATCTTCTACGATTACCCCCGCAAGCGTTCATCGGCGATCGAAGCCGCCCTACTGGCCGAGTTGCTGGCCAGATGCTTAGCCGAAGAACGGGCCAATGTGCCGGAACCCGTCGGCGCCGCTGGCCTGTACGCCGACGGTCGCGCGCGCTCGCGCGTCTTCGTGCGCACGATCTATCCCCAAGTACCAGAACCCGTCTATGAAACGATCCTGGGCGATTCTGAGGCCACGGCGACCCAAACCATAGAGTTTGCCAACGGCTCCGCCATAATATCGGTTCCCAGGACGAAGGACCAATTACGGGCATACGGCCCGGGCCCGGAGGTCATCGCATGAACCCAAGCCGCCCGCGCCTACATCAACCAGAAGTATACGGTATACGGGAAAACAAAGATGAATCGATCAATCACGCCACTACCCCCCCAAGGCGCTCGAAAAAAGAAGGCGGTTCCTGGGCCACCGCCCAAAGTTTTGAGACTTGGCAAAACCTGGCAGGCTGCAATCAGGCAAATCCAACGAAAGAGATCATTGGCGAAGAAGAAGCCCGCAAGGCGACAACCAAGCATGGATTTCAACGACTTCAGGGGCTGGCCGAAATTCAGGGGCTGGTAAGGAGCAACATGAACACCCGTTTCCCGACTCCTCTTTTGATCGCCGTGGTCTTACTGATTTGCGCCGCCGCCGTGGCCTGCTGGCCGGGCGACCAGGAGCCCGAACCGCTGGCCGCCATCGAGAAACTGACCAACGAGGTCCTGGTCCTGAAGATCGCCAACGGGGAGAAGGATCTCGTATTGCTCCAGCAGCAATATCAGGCCGTTACTCAACAAATCGGCGCCCTGCGCCAGGAGCAAGCCGCGCACGGATCCCGCGTCCTGGAAGCGCACAAGGCGGCCAAGGGCAGCACGGTCGATTGGCAGGCCGGCATCATCCAGCCACCGGCCCCCAAACCACCGGCCCCGCCAAAGCCAGCGAAGAAAGACGGACCACCGGCCCCAGTTACTCCGGCCCCCTGATCTGCTTTCGGAGGTATGCCCGATGCCTCGATACCGGCCCAGCAAATACAGTGGCTGTTTACTGGCTTTCCCGCGCCGTCCCTGTGCCTTGTGGCGGCCGGCTGAAATCGGTCGGCGGACCATTGAGGTAGGTGGTCGATTCCTCACCGTTCTGATCTACGAATCCCACTATGACCACCAGCGACCGAGTGAGCCAGAGCCGCGCTGGGGATTCCCGCACACCGTCCACGCCCGGGGGTGCCCATGAAGAAACTCCGGCGCATCGAGATCCCGGAGGCTCTGCGAAAACTGCTGCCCGCCGAGTGGCGGGCGAAACGGAGAAAACAACGATGAAGAATTCCCAAGTGGCCGCCAGCTTGCGGCAGGCCGCCGACATCCTCGACCTGAATCCTGACGGGCAAACCGTCAAAGGAGACTCTTTCCACATTGCGCTGATCTGGTGCTATTCAAAGGAGGACCTCGAAGATGGACTGTCGCGTTTGGCTCAAATCGGCCCCTACACGCGCACTATCAATGGTGACTACGTGGATTACGCGGTCCAGGTAGGTTGTCTGCGGTTCGCCGTCACCGCACCACTCCGCAATGTGGCCGAACCGTCCCAACCGCGATACGACCTGTCCACCCTTCCGCCGGCGCTGGCCGAGCAGGTTCCCGCATGAACCGCCTCTGGCGCATCCTCACCGGCCGGGTCGTCTGCTGCGACTGCCGACACCTCGACCGGTGCGCGGACGGCACGATACCCGAATTGCCACTTTGCCGTGTGCGCGTCCAGGTCGACTGCATCACGGGCAAACGAACGCCGGACTATGCCAGTTGCGGCAATTTCTACGGCACCTGCTGGAAGTTCCGGCCGAAAGGAAGACATGACGACCATCAATGAACCCGGCGTGTTCGAAATCCCGGCCGCCGCCTACCACGCCGACCCCTGCCCCGAGCCATCTCTCTCCGCCTCGATCGCCAAGATCATCTGCCAGCAGACGCCGCTCCACGCCTGGTTCGCTCATCCCCGCCTGAACCCGAATTTCCAGCGCGAGGAAGAGGAGAAGTTTGATTTGGGGACCGCAGCGCACGCCCTGTTACTCGAAGGCCAAGCTGGCGTTGAGGTGATCGACGCCCCCGACTGGCGCACCAAGGCAGCCAGGGAAGCGCGCGATGCCGCCCGCGCCGCTGGCAAACTGCCGCTACTCGCCGCCCGCTGGGCCGACGTTCTGGCGATGGTCAAGAGCGCCCGCGAACAGCTCGACGCGCACACGGAAGCTGACGATATGTTCACCGAGGGCAAGGCCGAGCAAACCCTGATCTGGCAGGAGGACACCAGGGATGGGGCAATCTACTGCCGGGCGCGGCCCGATTTCCTGCATGACGACCACCTGCTGATTGACGACTACAAGACTACAGGGGCTAGCGCAAACCCCGAAGCATGGACGCGCGGCCTGTTCAACTCCGGGTTCGACATCCAGGCGGCCTTCTATCTGCGGGGCGTGAGGGCGATCTTCGGCACCCCGGTGATCGGCACTCGGTCGTTCTTCGGATTTGCAGTCCAGGAGAACTACCCGCCTTACGCCCTGTCGGTGATCTCCCTGGCACCCGACGCCCTGGTTATCGCAGAAAAAAAGGTCCTGTACGCAATCGACCAGTGGGCGAAGTGCCTACGGGCGAACCACTGGCCGGGGTACCCCAACCGCATCTGCTACGCCGGCCTGCCGCCATGGGAAGAGGCGGCTTGGCTGGAGAAAGAAACGATGGACGGTCACACGATATGAGCAACTTCACCTTCCGCCCAGCGACTCGCGAGAACGTCGGCCTCATTGTCGGTCTCTCAGGCTCCAGCGGCTCAGGCAAAACTTTCTCCGCTATGCGTCTGGCCGCCGGCATCGCTGGCGACAAGCCTTTCGCCGTGATCGACACCGAGGCCGGCCGCGCCAAGCACTACGCCGACCGCTTCCGCTTCGACCACGGCGACCTGAAGCCGCCTTTCCGCCCGGCGACCTATAACGAGGCCATCCGCGCCGCTGATGAAGCGGGGTATCCGGCGATTGTGGTGGACAGTATGAGCCACGTTTGGGCCGGAGAGGGCGGCATCCTCGACTGGCACGAAGAGGAATTGACCCGCATGGCCGAGGATGACTGGAAGAAGCGCGAAGCCTGCAAGATGGCCGCTTGGGTGCAACCCAAGATGATGCACCGGGCCATGGTCGGGCGACTTCTGCAAATCCGCGCCCACCTGATCCTCTGTTTCCGCGCGGAGCCCAAGATCGAAATGGTTCGCGGCAAAGACGGGAAGATGGAGGTCCGCGCCAAGCAAACCTTGACCAGCCTCGACGGCTGGATACCCATTTGCGAGAAGAACCTGCCCTACGAGTTGACGGCCAGTTTCCTGCTGATGGCGGAGAAGCCGGGCATGCCCCTGCCGATCAAACTACAGGAGCAGCACAAGGCACTCTTCCCACTGGATCAGGTGATTGACGAGAAGTCGGGCGCCGCGCTCGCGGCCTGGGCGGCTGGGGCGACGGCGGCGCAGCCGCAAGCCGCCCCGCAGGACAACTTCAAAACTATGCTGGCCGAGTTCGCTAAGCTGAAGGCCATCCTCCCGGCCAAGGTCTACTACGACGTGCTGGGCAACTATGGCGTCGAGCACTCGAATGAATTCCGGGACATGAAGGCGGCCCGCGGATGTTTCGCGGAACTCAAGCTGCGACTCAGGGACGCAGGAAAGGAGGGTTTCACGATGACTCCCGGCTAACACCGGAGCGCAGCGGTACAACCAGGCCGCTGCGCCATATAGCTGGCTAACCGGCTGTATGGCGGACCGGCTGAGGCCGACCCAGAAGGGAGACATTATGCATCGGTACGGAGAGACACAGGGCATTGAGGCGGTAAAGAAACCGGGTTCACTCGGCCCGTGTCGATTGACACTTCGCCAGCAACTACTGGAGAGGCAGACAACCCTCCAGGGCGCACTGAATGATGTCAACGGGGCACTGACGATGCTTGAGGCGCACCCGGACCTCGAGCAGTTCCAGGAGGCCATCGCTAAGGTCGGTTGTCTGTAACCGACCGCGGAGCAGGCCGCTGCGCTCGTGGCCGGCTCTGGGCGTGTTCCTCCCCGCTGTTCCAGGCAGCAACGGCACGCCTAGCGCGGAGACAGCCGGCCACGAGCGGAGGGGCCTACATGAAACTACCCAAAGAGAAAATCGAACGCGTCACTAGCAGTAAGGAGAGCCGATACGTCCTCACCTCGGTCATGCTCGACGTGGAGAAGAAGCGGCTCCTGGCGACCGACGGCTACATTGCCGTCGTTATCCCATGTGAGCCGGATGAGGGTGATGTGTCCGGCCTGATACCGGCCACCGCGTTCAAATTGGCGAGGAGGTTCGGCATCGACTGCATCAATGCGACCGGCGAGACAATCCTGCTATCGAAAGTCCATGCGGAGGGCTACTGCATCACCATCGAAATCAAACGACCGCCCGGTGCCTTTCCGAATATCGACGTCACAATCCCGCAAGCGTCAGGCCCGCCGACCTTTGCGATCAGCCTGGATCTGCTTTCTGACGTGATTTCGGCCATCGCGGTCGGTCCTGGCGCCGTGGTGGGGATCTGGCCGGGCAAGGATTTGACAACCGGCGCCTATGTCGAATACCGGCAGGGACACGGCGTCATCATGCCGGTGGGCTTGACCACGAGCGACCTGCCGACGATGGCGAAGGTGGCCGCCAACCGTGCTTGACCTGGGCCGAGGAGCGCTGGCCGGAGAGAGCGGAAGGCAGTAGGCAGAAAGCAGAAGGCAGTAGGCAGTAGGCACAACGCGGAAGGCGGTGAGAAATGAAGATCGAACTTGATTGGGCGAGCTGGTATGGCCGGATTTATTTGCGCATCCAGCCAGAGAACAGCACTGAACGCGCCCTGCTGATTGCGTTGGATTCGATGCGTTTTGAGCGGACGCCGGCCCGGGCTGGCGAAATGGGTATCGAGATCGTGGCATACCCCACACGCCGGGTCCGCCAAAAAGGCCGGAGGCGCAACCGTGCTTGACGCCCTACTCAACTTCGCCTGCGCTTGCCTGGGGGCCTGTTCGCACACCGCCAGGAGATCGCGCGTCTTCACCATCAACGACGAAACCTATTTCGTCTGCTGGGAATGCTGCCAGAGGGTCCCCTACGACTGGGCCAACATGCGAATCTTGAAGAAGCCCGCCGATGAACGAATCGGAGAAGGTATTTTACAGAGTGCTGATTGAGCGAACCATCGTCGAACGAGCTGTCCGCGCTGTACGCTGCCGAGGGAAGCAACTCGCCGACCTCGTGCGCGACTTCATCCGTGACCAAGGGAGTGCCGTCCTGGAACAGCCCACCCTGGTGCCCGATCCCAACCTGGAGGCCTTCGCCAGCGAAGTCCATGGGTACTACTGCCGGGTGATGAGCAAGGACCGGCGACTCTATCAGCTCACTGCAGCGCGCCGAAAGAAGTTGAAGGTCCGGTACATGGAACTTCGCAGCATCTTCCACCATCACGACCGAGCAGTCCAGGCGGCCAAGGTCTGTATTGACCAGTGCTTCAAGTCCGATTGGCACATGGGCCGCACAGCGGCGACCGGCGGCCGGAAGGTCAACGACCTGATCATCGACATCTTCGGCACCTACGAGCGGATGGAACGGTGGCTCCAATGAACGACGACTACTGCGACAAGTGCCGGGAGACGGGCGGCTGGATCGAAGTGGCGTACACCGACCCCTGGGGCCAACCGGCAAGAGGGATGAAGCGTTGCCCATGTCGCAAACCATTCGCCGAGGCGCAGGCGCGGCGCATGGCCCGGCAGCTGAAGGTCCGAAACGAACAAGCCGGGGCAGCATTGCTCCCCGGCATGGAAGGAAAAACGAGGTGACGAAATGAGAATTTGGAAGTTCATCAAGTGGATTACCCAGAGCAAGGCCGACCGCCTGTCGCGCACCTGTCCAACCTGCGGCAAACTCTGGCCGTCGCGCCGGGCTCTCGGGGCGCACAAAAAGGCGCATCGGGTGAAGCCGCCAGTGCCCCCACCCGTCTTCTGCAAGGAGTGCGGATTCCGTGACCCGATACACGGCCGCGCGTGCACCAAAGGA
>Ga0315284_10006309_pt1 | contig 16888 bp, 7 predicted proteins | sample YL17G09_16_MG_FD_203696 | JGI IMG/M metagenome (GOLD analysis project Ga0315284, IMG submission 203696) | Sediment microbial communities from Yellowstone Lake, YNP, Wyoming, USA - YL17G09_16 | ecosystem: Environmental > Aquatic > Freshwater > Lake > Sediment | place: USA: Wyoming | collected...
TTTCCTTTACCATTATCACGAAACAAATCAGGAAAGGCGAATCTGCGGGCGTTATACGTGCTAATAAATGAGGGAACAATACCAAAGATATCCCAACATTCTTTAAGAATCATTGAATTATATCTTATAAGTGTTCCAACAGTATATATGTTATTGGATTGCAAAATTGGTTCTTCAATTATAATTCTCACAATACCATAATCCTTATATTTTTCAAGATGATGTTTAAACGCTTCGGCTTTCCGAACGAGAATCTCAATTTTATCTTCGGGCTCAGGCTTAATCTTGGGACTAAAATGACTTGCTTCTAGCAATGTAGAAGTATTCATATCAAATATCGCCCAACCGATTACTTTTGTTGAAATATCTAATCCGAGAATCTTCGGTTTATTTCTCAACTTTAATTCATTTTCCATTTAATTCGGTATATAAATCAATAGATAATGAATATTTTTCGTTTTGTAAAGAGTTAGACATCAATTTTAACTGCCACTACTTGTGTGCCCACTCTAACCACAGGGCTAGATGTCTTTGCCATAACCAACACATATTTATTCTCATCTAACAAAGCGACTTCAGTAAATCTTTTAGGAACGCCTGAAACATATGATGGATTTTGGGTTGTCATAAAATCGGTTGAAGGTAAATTAACTAAAAATCTTAATACTTCAATATCCGACGCCCTCACTAATTTAATACTACCTGTAAATGGTTGTTCATCGCCAAATTCAGGTAGACTAGACGGCTCATCAGGTAATTGTCCAATATAGTCTTCTAAGTCATATGAACCACCATTTTCATAATCCATATTAGTTATAATAAATCTTGCATTTCTTAAATCATCAGGATCAATAATACCTCCACCATAATTAGGTATTTGACTTGTAAAATCAATATGTTTCCATAATGTAGGATCTGGTTGTTCACCTGTGGCAACTTTTTGTACTAAAATTTCAAATGTGTCTGCAATATACCCATTTGTACTATCAGCAAGTGATGTCTTCATAAATGTAAAACAATTATCTCCAAATTTAATTGAAACATCTCCAGTTTGTTCTGTTCCCACAATTTTAGAATAATGATTGCAATGTAAACCACCATATGGTAAATCACCACTATATTGAAGAAGATAAGTAACAAAAACAGTATCACCTGTTCCAGCTATTAATGGATTTAATGCATCACCATTTTCGTCACATTTTGAATCTGTTGGAATTAATGAAATTCTTGGAATTGGTAATGTGTATCTTCTATTTGATTTATAATCTAATATTGCAACTATTTCTTGGTCATCAAAAACAATAACTTGATGGTTTATAAAAATTTTACCGACTCTATTATTATTTTCATCTATCAAATATCTATATTTCATTTGATTATTTCGGGTATCCATTGCCGATGAATTAATATAATAATCTACTGAATCCATTAAAAATAGACCACCGATAGTTGTTCCAGTATTTCTATCATAATGCATAAAAGGAATATAAACTTGAAAATATTCAATATTATCAGCTGTTGAATGAGCGATATAATCCTCATATTTAAATGCTAGGTCTGGATCAATTAAAATATTTCCAGGCTTGGAGAAATGTAAAATGCTCAAAGAATGTTGTTCTTCTGGCAATACTAAAATAGCGTCTCCAAAGGAATTTGTAATAGTTGTTCCTGTATTGTTCGTTTGTCCTGATGATGTATTATACCCGAAGAATTCTTTTGTTGATACAAAAACATTACCTGTATATCCTGATAAATTCTCGTCTTCTGTTGGAACATCTAACCCTGCTGGCTTTTGACTCCAAACAGTTTCTAAAGTCCATGAACCTTGTTGTTCTTCATTCACCACAGCTTCCCCACATACTGATGTATTTCCAGAATATTCATTAGATATAATTGTAACATTTTTAGAACCTAAAGATGATAAATTTGGCATATCTCTATCTAATGATAATGTGTTACCTGCAATTCCTGTTATTTTATAAACTAAAGATGTTGTATTTGCCCTTATTACTCCATTCGCCCCCAAATAATCCATTATGATCGTAATATACTGTGTATCATTAAATACTGTTCCATCTGAAACAGATATATGATTTGATCCATTTATTTGTGATATGTCAACTACTTGGTATGGGGTTACAACTTTTGTTCCAGCTCCTGTACCACTATCAAACGCGACATATTCGGAAACATATCCTGCTGGACCCATATTATTTGTAACTATTTTTGTTTCTGAAAATTGTTGCGGAATTCCATATGTTGTTCCTGTTAATATAGATTCTGAAACTTTATATGGATATTTTACTTGAGAATCTTTATCAAAAGGCATAAGCACTTTTTGCGGTGGATTATTTATTCCGTCAAATTCGGAAAATGTGTAATCAAATTCAGAATCACCGATTTGAAAATACGCTATATTAAAATTACCTTGCGCAATTTTTTTCCTACCATAATTGGTAATCCTTGCTGGTAAAATTCCTGAACTATTTGGTTGTAAAAAACTCATCTCTTATAAATATATGTATAATTATTAACACAATTAAGAATTTATTCTAATAATAATTTCCGTTGGCGCGCTTGTTGCTGTTAGATGAAGCGATTTAGTCACGCTAGTTGTTTCATTTGTTTCTCCATTAGTGATCGTTTTACTATCAATTTGAGAACCATTAACCCTAAGCACTAAATATTTATCACCACTCGGAGTTGGTTCGCCATATACCTCTACCGATAAATCTTGTTCAGATATTGTTCCAGTGTATGTTAATGTTGTGTTTCCACCTGTCACTGGATAACTAAATGATGGTATTCCTGTTCCTGTTACTCCAGAAAATTTGATCCCATATACTGAATCTAAGATAAAATTTCCGTTAGGTATTGATGATGTTGGCGTTAATGACGGGGTTAAACTTGGCGTTGGCGTTAATGATGGCGTTTCACTTGGCGTTAATGTTGGCGTCGGCGTTTCACTTGGCGTTAATGTTGGCGTTGGTGTTAAACTTGGCGTTAATGTTGGCGTTGGAGTTTCGCTTGGCGTTAATGATGGTGTTTTACTTGGCGTTAATGTTGGCGTTAATGACGGCAGCATATCTCTATCTAACGATATTATATACTGTCTGGCGGGTGATAAAAATGTATTATTGATATTAATAGTTACGCCACTAGATGGGGGAATTATCCTCGAATAAATAAAAGATGATGGTGATTCACTATCTCTAATTATCAATACATATGATAATGTGTTAATAGATTCATTGTCAATGTTCACGCTTGCTGTACCTTCTACTGTAGTTCCTGTGTCTATACGATAATAATATGGGGAGGCATTTTGAAGCGGCAGAGGAGTAAATGAATGATCCCTAAATGACGCTCCAGTTATATTAATACTTCCATATGATAAAGGAAAATTATTGACAATTTTTACATTTGAAAAGAATTCTTCTATGGATGTTATTTCACAATCAAAACCACGATCATTATTACTTACTAATCTAATTCCATATGCGTTTTCATCTACTATAACAACATATCCAGGATCAATTAAACTTGATAGTGGTACATTAGATTCTACTAAAAAGGGATCGGTTTGTGGATCGCCATTACTATCATACACAAACTGATAAATATCAAAACTGCCTGCCTCTGTGTTTGATGGATTTACTATTATGGTTACTTGAAGTGGCATTATCTTTTTAGTTATTATATAATTATTATCCTATATCGTTTTTTAATAACATATCATAGTATCAGAATCATCAGCCACGGCATTTCTAAATGTAACTTCTCCTATATCGTTCATATTCCATGTTGATCCTCCTGCTAGCGTTCCAGTAAAACTTTGACCCGTTTTATCTAATGGCACTCCTGTTTGTAATATTGTTTCTATAGAATCTACTGTTAATATAATATCTGCTGTTGAAAGCCTAATTAATCTATTACCTCCACTATGTACTGCGTATGCAACAACATTGAACGAATAATCAGTTCCTAAATTCATTTGTACTTGTGGGCTTAGATCACATTCATATGATACAACATTATCATATACATTTGGAAATATTACAGTATACCCAGCGGGCGGTGATGGATTATTTGTATTTTTACCGTGTGCATATGGCGTTACAAATACTGGACTTGGCGTTACGCTTGGTGTTAACGATGGTGTTAACGATGGCGTTAGTGTTAAACTTGGTGTTACACTTGGTGTTTTACTTGGCGTTTTACTTGGCGTTAGTGATCTTAATGGCGTTCTTGTTGGCGTTATTGATGGAGTTGGCGTTTTTGATGTTGTTATTGTTGGTGTTGGTGTTGGCGTTATTTGTAAAAATGATTGATAAAGAATTGCCGCATTTATTAATATATTTTTAACCATCCATCGTTCTGGGTATAACACTTCTTTTCCCATAATCCAATATTCTTCACCATAATTAAAATCTCCAATTAAATCTATTGTTTCTGTTCCTCCACTAAATATAACGCCATAATCTGTATATCCAATATCAAAAGGATATGGAGAAATGCCTGCTTTATATAAAATTCTAAAGTCATTCGGTATTGTAATTTCGGTTATTTTTATTTTTATATCTCCCATTATATTATTTATATTTTATACAATTTGGCGTTTTACTTGGTGTACTAGTTGGGGTCAAAATTCGAATGCCCCTAAAGATGGAGGATTATCATATGGATTTCCGTCTCCATCTATAGTTAAAGCTGTTACATTGCTAAATGCCGTTATCTGGTATCCTTTATTAATCAAATCAGAACCGGCAACAAGATGGAATGCTGTTACAGTTGGGAGACTACCATCGGGCTTTCTTGCTCCTTTAAGTAAAGAGATAATAACATTAACAAAATCGGCGCTCGTTGCTATTAAACCATTCTGCCAACTATTGTTACTCATTGTAGTTCCCCCTCCAAATTCATCGGCAGAAGTATTACCAAATGAAATACAGTTGCGGATCAACGCTAAATTATCCCCCCAATATTCAAATCCTCTATCTGTGTTTAGAGCAGTAACACAATTAAGTATTGTATGACGCACATTTGTATAGTTACCCATATTAATATCTATTCCTATTCCAAAGTTTCCTATTGCTAAACAATTCTTTAGTATTCTCTGATATCCAACTTCGAGTGTCGTACTTGGGCCAAGTTTAAATCCGCTACCGTCCCCCGATGTTTCAGAAATAGGTCCACCTGCAGGGCAATAACCATTATTTATTGCCCAACAATTAGTTAAATGAATATATCCACTACCACCATAAAAATCCCATCCGTCATCAGAACAATTCCATGTTCTACATCCATCATAATAGATATGTGTGCCTGGTGATGGCGCACAATAAAATCCGTTCGATAAACTTCCTGGCAACGCTCCTGAAGGATCATCATAAGTATCCGCATTCTCATAAGCATCACAGTTAATATAATGAATATCATCAAAACCATCCTTTAGTGCAAATGAATCACCATTATGATGGGAAGTACACAATGTAATATTAAGGTGATATACGCTACTAAAATAATACGCTTGAGCATTATAAGCATTAACCGCATGTTGAGTACAATTAATAATATTTAATCCCTTAATATCCCAATAACTAACATTATAAAGTCCAAATCCAATATTTTGTCCTGTTGTTGAAGTCAAATTTGAACAATCCAGTATCGGAATTTCTCCAGGATAGGCCGATACCGTTATATGATTCGCCGCGGTGCCAGTTCTTCCATCAACTTTTACTGCAAACACATCTCCGCCGCTAGCTGCTGGCGCCATATATGTACCACCTCTAATATAAAGGGTATTTCCCGCCACAAGTCGATTCATTCCATAATTCCATGTTAACCATGGTAAGGAAAAGGATCCCGGATTATTGTTAGATCCATTTGTTGCAACATAAAAAGCAGATGCTATAATGGATATTGTTTTACTTGGTGTTAAACTTGGAGTTTTGCTTGGTGTTCTACTTGGCGTCTTGCTTGGAGTGTTAGTTGGTGTCAAACTTTGACTTACTGCTGGTACTACTATTGGCGTCTTGCTTGGAGTGTTAGTCGGTGTCAAACTTTGGCTTGCTACCGGCACCACTATTGGCGTCTTGCTTGGTGTTAAACTTGGAGTTTTGCTTGGTGTTCTACTTGGAGTGTTAGTCGGTGTCAAACTTTGGCTTGCTACCGGCACCACTATTGGCGTCTTGCTTGGTGTTAAACTTGGAGTTTTGCTTGGTGTTCTACTTGGAGTGTTAGTCGGTGTCAAACTTTGGCTTGCTACCGGCACCACTATTGGCGTCTTGCTTGGTGTTAAACTTGGAGTTTTGCTTGGTGTTCTACCTGGAGTTTTACTTGGAGTTTTAGTTGGCGTTAATGATTGAGTTACCATCGATGTTGAACTTGGAGTATTACTTAGGGTTAAACTTGGGGTATTACTTGGAGTTTTACTTGGTATTATACCTGATGTTAAACTTGGGGTTATACTTGGGGTTATACTTGGGGTTATACTTGGTATTGAACCTGATGTTAAACTTGGAGTTATACTTAGAGTCTTAGTTGGACTCAATGTCGGAGTTATACTTGGTGTTACACCTGGTATCATAGTCAGTGTAGGTGTTGATGTTTTCGTTGGCGTAGGTGTGCGTGTTGTTGTTTTTGTTGGCGTTGGCGTAGGTATAGGCATGCGTGTTGTTGTTGTTGTTGGTGTAGGCGTGTAAAATCGTGACATCGTTGGTGTTTGAGTTACATCTGGTAAATAAACATTATTCCAATTATTATTATATGCGCTTAATGCACCTGATGTTATTTGAGTCCATATTATATTATCTGTTATTTCAGGTATTTCACTTGGAATATTCGCATCATTGTTATAATAACACATACCTTCTGTGGTAAGAGCAGCCCATGCAGCATCACCCGTCACTATCGGGATAGGAGTACCCTCATTATAGTGTTCCACCTTTAGATTTGATGCCATCCAAACTTGAGTGCCTATCTTAACTGTTGGATATACATTACCATCTATGTCCGTTACTGTACCGGGATTAGCAGGATCAATACCATCTAAAAGACAACGTATTGCAAATGCCCAATTTGGAATAAGTTCACCACCTATATTTACAGAATTAATATCTGGATTAAATTCTACAAGACAATTAAGTATTGAATTAATCCAGTATATTCCTGAATAATTAATACCTACAAATTGACCAGAATCTATTCTATATCCACCTCCAATGGCTGCAAACCCATAATCATCAGTTCCAGTATTACTAGGACCCCAATGTTCTGTACCAACTTCTTTTAACTTTTTCCCCGCCATAAGCAGTGCTCCGCCAGCAGAAGTAAAAAGAGTATCAAATTCCGCCTTACTTGGTAGGTGCCATCCTGTAGGTGCTAGTGCTGGTAGTACGGTATAACTGTTTGAAACTGTGTTAGCATAATCACACATTGCTGGTGTAGTTGCTGTATCCCATACACTAGCAGAAGTAACGTTTGATATAGAAGTGCCATCATTAAAATGAGTGACTATTAATCCGCTAGCCATCCACACTTGGTTTCCTATCTTAACTGTATCATAAACATTCCCATCATAATCTATTACAGATCCTGTATTGACAGAATCGTTTTTAACCAATCTTATTCCATATCCAGTAAATTTTTGACTGCTTCCTATTTCTAATATAGGAGTTCCTAAATAATAATCAGCAAATGTTTTTCCATGCCAACCTTTAGTAGATGAGTATTCGTCAGATGCCCATATAAGACCCCATGCTTTTATAGCAAAATAACCCAATGATCCTTCATATCTATCACCACGATATCCTCCACCCCTCCATGCAAAACCAGTAGTATTAGTCGCATATGTATTAGGAGAAGTCCAGTATGTAGTGCCTGTGTCCTTTAAAGATGTAGTATCATTACCAATAGTAGTCTGTAATGTTTCAATCTCAGTTTTAGTAGGAACATGCCAACCCGAAGGGGCTATCCTGGCATCATTAGCAGCATACCAGTTATATAATGCACCATATATAGATACTCTTTTGGTTTTTGTTGCAGCATACCAGTTATACAATGCTCCATTTATTTGATCATATCTATATAAGGTTTCGGCAAGATTTGCCGCCATCCAAACTTGATTACCAACTTTTACAGTTGGATAAACTTTTCCATCGTTTCCTGTGTAAATTCCAGTATTACTACTGTTATCTTTTATTAAACGAATTGAAAATCCGTTCTTTTTATCACTAGATGAAAATTCGTCAAAATTAAAATTAGATCCATTATTCGTTAGCATTCCACTACTCGCCATAGTATCAGAAATTTCTGTTGACGACCATATTTCTGATGCGTAATTTAATCCAAGAAAAATTCCATCATGATAATAACGATAACCTGCTCCGCTAAAACTTAAATTACTTGAATTTGTTGCAATATTTGGAGAAACCCAAGTTGTAATACCAATCTCCTTCATTGCCTCTCCAGCCAAATTAGTATTTTTATCGTTATTAACTGGATCAAGATAATTTCTTAATGTTAATAGTTCTTCATCACTTGGAACGTGCCATCCTTCAGATGCTATTTCTCTACTATCATTAACGGTATACCAGTTATAAAGTAGTCCATATTGAATGCGAGCAAGCGTCGCTGGCGAAGTACTTGGCGATGGCGATGGCGACGGAATTGGAGGCATTACTTCTACTGGCAAATTTACCGTACAACCTCCACTATCTGTAAAGATTAAAATATAGCTTCCATATGGAACATTTGTAAAACTATATGTACCTGGGACTGTTTGCAATTGAGATGGAGCAACTTCTGGCGAAATTGAAACCGTTATCGGATATACTCCATAACTTAATGTATAATTTATTGTTGCTGACATTTGCGATCTCTATTATATATAATTATCTATAAAAAAATTTTCTAAAATTTTATTATGGACATGCAAGTCCGTTTCCATCATTATATAATATTTGGACTTCATATGGTGTTAAAACTCTATTCCATATAGCTAATGCGTCAACCGATCCTTTAAGAGGATAAGTAAAAATATCTGGTCCAAAATGATGTGACGCACTACCAACTGTTGCGGGAACATATATGCTTCCATATGGTATAGGAGACGTTTCAGCCATTATTTCATTTACTTCTAAGACCGTATTATGATATATTTTTATACGCCCGCCTACATATGTAGCAACAATATGGTGCCAATTTCCATCATTAACTGCTGTTGTATTACCAGTTGTATTATCTGCACTTCCATACCAATTCCACCTATGAAAAAATACACCACCATATGCTGGATTAACTGCAATATCATACCCCCCAGACTCTGGATATCCTGGGTTTACGACTTCACCACTAACTTTAGAAAATATTATTCTAGATCTAGGCGGATCCATTGTAGTACCAACACAATTAACCCATACAGATATTGAGAATGTTTGTAACGCTAATGTATCACTTGTCTCTGTGCTTGCAAGTGAAGTTGCTAATGGTAAATTAATACAATATGAACCAACCATACCTGGTTGTTGGAAATCAACATCTGTTGTCTGAACCAAATCATTATGATTAGCAGTACTATCAAGAAGAGGAGCAGATGCTTCTTCAAAATTCCAACAAGCCTCTAAACCAGTTGTAAGTGGATTAGGTGGTTGTGTACAACTAACAAATGTTCCAATAAGATATGTTATATGTCCAACTATAGATATAGGACTGGATCCATTAATTGACGTGATAACAATTAATGATACGCCCTCAGTATCTAAAACATATCCATCATATGAAACATATGTCTTACCAGATTCATTTGTTGTTACTGTGTATGTGTGCCTAAATACTCCTCCCACATATACATCAACCGTTAAATTAACTTCATTAAATAACGGAGTTATATTACCGCTTGATGATCCGATTACATAAAATCCATATAATGCATTTACATATTCTGTTTGTGGTAAACAAATTTCTTCAATATCGATTGAAATGGAAAGAATTGGCGAATATTCAAATATATCTTCATCTATCCATTCTATAAGAGGTAAATAATAATCTGCTGGCGCTTCGGATAATGTGTAATTGGCATAATTATCAGCATATAAATAAAAATGATTATTTGCTGAATCATAATATCCTCTAACAATATCCGCATCGCCATACAATCCATTTGGATCAAAACATCTATTAGATAATATTTGATTTACTCTATTTGATAATGCAATTTGACTAAGCGATTGTATATACCAATTACTTGAATAAGATAAATTATTTGTCATAACAGAAAGTGTATCTTCTACACCTCCCATTCCTTGTACAGTGGTGCTATTCGATGCTATCATAATGTACCTATTAGTGATAAAACTATTTATCACTTTATAAAATATACGAAAATATATGTTATCATCAGTTGAGTAATATCCATTCAACACTTCATATCTACCCTCCATATCAAAAAATACTTTTCTACCCACTATTGGACCCAATTGATCTGTATTATTATAGAAAATAGTACATGTGGTTGGGGTTGTTTCTACTCTTATTTCGTGAGTAAAATAACTATCAAGTACGCCTAAATTGGCTTCGGATAATAGTGCGCCATAGTTATATGCTCCAGTAACCAAATGACTTACATCATCATCAGCTACCGCATTTGCTTGAGTGTCGGCATCTATTTGACTAATAAAACTTATTACATATCCAGCTGGTAAAATATATTCCTGCGTTGGCGGCGTTATTAATAATTCAGCACAGTCCGTTAATGGCACAATACAAGTAATTTCTTCGCTATAATATACAGTTCCATCATATCCATATGGTATTCCCGATACATATGGTAAAAATAATAATTTATGAAATAATGTTACTAATGTTGGATCATCACATGGTACTGATTCCAGAAATTGTTGTTGTATTGGATCTTCAAGAACTAATGCATTTGTTGATGATAATTCTTTTACAGTTACTCCAGATGTTGTTGGTTGCGTATAAAAATATGCTCCGTCACAAAAATATCCCGTCTCAATTTGCCCCATATTTTCAATTCTACTCAATACACTTCCTAATTCAATATATGGCGTCGATGTATATTCTCCCAAAAATATTTTACAACGTTCTATAAGTGTTTTTCTTTTCTGTGAAAAAATAGAATAAAGGAGTCCTATAGTTAATAACCCTAATCCAATAAGCCAGAATACTGGTATTGTCGATCCAGCTATATAGGCATTATATGCAAACCATCCATGATGTATTCCTTCAAATAAATTTGGCATAAAAGAAAGATGAAAAAATGAGTGTGTTACAGTATAAACAATAGAATATGCAATTGGAACACCAGTCGCTGCTAACACCGCCCATTTGTCGCCAAATTGTCCTACTAAATCTCCCCAATTTACATTTGCGTCTGCTCCAACCATCCAATCTGTTGATTTTAATACTCCTGCAGCTAGCCTGATCACCATATGCTGAAATCCCGTTATTGGATAAAATTTATCCTGATTAAATACCCATTTAGCGAAGAAATCATCATTTGATAGTTGTTTAGTTGTCGAATCATAACCCATCCAGTATTTGTATTCAGTAGGAGGAGGTATTGATGCTTTATTTATAACTTCAGTTATCATTGACGCTCTTGTGAGAATTACATCAACGCACGCATCAATAGTATCGTCATCTGAATGATAATAACTTTGAGGTCCCTCAATCTCAACTTTTACTTTTGCGCCTCTATTCCACCATTTTCTCCATAAGGACATAGATATATGATATATTTTTTTAGTACCAAATGACCTATCTATTGGGCCTCCAACTTTATATACTTTATCGTTAATAACATATCCGTAATAATATTGAAGAGCGGGCTTATCAAACCAAGGCGAACACCATACTATTGTTCCTATATCCCATAAATTGGGGTTGATTTTTGAATATAACCATGTGTGCAGTTTAGGCGTATTTATTGAATCGTATGGTGAGTATACGTGTAGTCCTGTATAACCCGAATATAATGGTTTCGTGAGGCAATCATAACTTATTGTTATTGAATTAGCGTCATCTGGATCTACATTATATTTTACTCCAACGCTTAATAGAATTTGTAATTTATCTGTTAAATTATTTGGATCTCCATTTACAATGATTAATGGACTTACAGGAACGCCATTTGTTAATTTAATATCATATCCTGGGAGAGGAGTACCATAAGAAAATGGCATAAAAAATCCATCAATAGTGTTCATACCAACAGCAAATGGCGATGTGTTTGGCGGTGGTGATTGAAAACTGACGCCAGCATAAGGAGCCGTTCCATTAAAGGTTATTGTGAGTCCATCAATATATCCGTAATCAGTACTAAATGAACCTATTGTCACGCCAGTATTTGAAAATTTTACACCTTTATAATATTCAGAGATTTCTTCAAAAAAACTTGGCTTACTATCTGTAAATCCGTCACTACTAAAAGTTATTGTTTTTGTTACTATTGCCATTATTTTATATTATTAAATAACACATAATTCTTCTGTGCCGCCACATATTCCATGATTTATTGGTACGCCAGTTGTTACTCCATATATGGTTGAAAATGCTTGCGATCCGTCAATATAATATCCGTTAGCTACTGGCGTGGTTAGCTCCACATCACTATACCAAATAACGCCTTCTATTCCAAGTGTCAAATATAGTTCCTTATCAAAATATACTGTTACGGTTGCTCCACCATTTACAGTACAATTACAAGCAAATAATTTATCATCATAAGTTATTGTACTAGGCATCTCAACAGGTGTAAAACAAAAATCCAATGACATTGGACCGTCATCTATAAAATATCCATATATTATTATTTCTGTTGGATCATTATTACCTTGGAATGTATATGTAAATTCTGCATTAGTCGTTATCATACTAATGTTATCGATTGTAAATCGATCTGCATACTCATATGACCATCCAAGAAATACTGTTGGATCCGTTGGCATTCCAATAACATCCTGTGTTGCCAATGGTTGGCCATCTACAGTAAATGATGCTGTATGATGTACAGTGCGCGGAGGATCGACTATATATCCACTAGAATAACTTGTTAAATATACTGGAATAAATGTGACATGCAAATCACCACAATTAATTTCTGGGTGTAAATATACTTGGCCAGCACTATCTATTACATATACATCATATACTCCTCCAGGTACTCCATTAAACCTCTGCGTGGTTCTATCTGTTGGAGCGGTTAATGTAACACCATTATCAATACTATATTGATACGGTGGAGTTCCTCCATTGATAGTGATTGTAATTCTATTTAGGTCACAGTCAGCATCTACATTTACGATTACTAACGGACATGGCCCACATTCAGGAAAGCTTATAACAATACCATCAACGATATATACGACCATCGGCGTCCACCAGTCTACTCCCAGTTCTCCTATTGTAATATAGTATCCTGTTGGAATTAATTCACAAGAAGTTGATCCAGCTGGTCCGGCATATACTTCTTGTCCAATTGTTAAACTTGCCGCAAATCCTCCAATGGCAGATCCTTCACCAACACATAATGCGGCACATGCCTCGACTTGTGAACCAATAAAATTATAACCAAGAGAATCAGTATAGAAAAGAACATATTCCTTCAATCCTTCTGGCCTTGCACAACTTACCGACGGCGTTATTGATGGCGTTAATGAAGGCGTTAATGAAGGCGTTTCGCTTGGTGTTAATGTTGGCGTTTCGCTTGGTGTTAATGTTGGCGTTTCACTTGGTGTTAATGTTGGCGTTTCACTTGGTGTTAATGAAGGTGTTTCACTTGGCGTTAATGAAGGTGTTTCACTTGGCGTTGGACTTGGTGATTCGATTGGTGTTACTGTTGGTGTTACTGTTGGTGTTACTGTTGGTGTTACTGTTGGTGTTACTGTTGGTGTTACTGTTGGAGTTAAACTTGGCGTTGGCGTTATTGTTAACGATGGCGTTATTGTTGGCGTTATCGATGGTGATGGAACTATGTCAACTAAAGTAAATGTAAAATCAAATTCACAATTATAAACTATGGTGCCAATAGTAGGTGTTAAATTACATACTTCTAAAGTAATTATACAATATCTAGCATCAGTAATTGTTAATATATAATCTCCAGCTGGAATACCTATAAAACTATATTCCCCATATGTGTTATGTACATTTGTTGCAATTATAGTAGTGGGAGCAAGCGTTGTAGCAAGAGTAACTGTTATTGGAAGATATCCATTAGTTATTGCATATGTTATTATTTCTGCCATTATCTATTTTTTCTATATAATTATCCCGAATTAACTATTTCCCAATTTGCCTCAACATTGGCGTAATCTGTTAAATTGAAGTAATCACTTTGATTATCTGTTCTCAAGAATTTCTGTCTTTCAAGCGTCCAGCTTGTGTCTGGCGGCGTTGTACCACTTAATGTAAGTCTATCCCATTGAGTGTATAATTCCCATTGTTTATAATATGAATTATACATAAATCCCATTGATGCTGGGTCAAATAATCCATTTATCATACCATTTGAACCACTGGCATCCGCTTTAATGTATATGTACCATTGAAGAGTTCTTTGTGTTTCGTGAGTAGTTGCTATGGTTGGCTTCAATGCTGCAACTGGATCAACATCTCTAACATGTGTTGTTCTATATGTATAGTATATTGTATTACCTGTTGTATATCTCATATTACTAATATAATTCTGAGCTCCTTGATATGCCTCATTACATGTAACACCCGTTGGCATTCCGTTACTTGGTATTGGTAATGTAAAGGTGATAGTTTTAGCACCTGCATTAGGTGTCACCGTTGATCCGAGAGATATATAAAGATAACTTCTCGCTACTGAGTCACCACAATTAGTAGGTGCATATACCCAACTTACGAAGTAATATCCGTAATAAACTAAATCTGTTGGACCCGATACAAGATATGATGCGTATCCTGAAGATCCAGTAATAGACGCGATATTAGATGCAAATTTATTATAATCCACACTACTTGTGAACGACAATGTTACACCTGTTGCTGCTCCTGTCGACCCAGTTAACGGTATTACGGTTGCGGTATCCGACGGAGTCTCTAAATTATCACATTGATAAATAGCTCCGTTCCATATCCACGGATTACCACCTAATGTGTCTTTCCATTGATTAGTTATATGTATTGGAGTTGGGCCGTAATTATAAACCTTATTATAGTAAGCGACTTTAAACATATCCGTATATTTCCATAAGAAGTATTCAGAACTTGGCTTATATCCTGTGGCTGTTGATGTGAGTCCAGAAACGGTATTATAGTACACATCAAAATAACAATCCGGATCACCAGAGTAAGCCATAACAGTCGTACCAGTTAATATTTTACTTATACTGGTGTTTGGGAATGTCGATCCAGTAAGAACATCTGTGATTGTAAAGCACTTCAATCTCATATCCCAGTTAGTGTCGTTATTTGTTAGTTCATACACCGAGCCAATCACATCTAATTTCAAATAATCACCTGAAGCGTATGTGAACCCAGTTAAGACAGATATGTATTTAACACCGTAGGACCCATTCATATAAGATGAATAGTAATATACTTTTGGATAGGTTGGGTAACTTACGGGATATAGATCTGTTACTAAACTACCTGGAAGTCCGCTAGCCGCTCTTGTACCAACAACGAAATTATCAACTATTGTACCTACTGGATCTGATACTGTACAATATCTAATTATAAACTGATCGGCCACATCATATGCGGCAAATTCCCATGCAAAATATTTAGTTGTACTTAATAATTGGAATGAAAGAGTTCTTGATTTATCTTCACTAATATTAAGAGTATTTCTATATATTAAAACAAATGGATATACGCCATCACTATTATATACTGACGAACAGGTAATTGGACTGATAGTTATTGGTGTTCCATTAACACATGTAAATAAATCAGGACTCCAACGAGTACTTCCAGTTACAGATGCAAAGTATGGGGTATATGTCAAACCATCTACTACAACATATCTAATAACAGGATAATACGTTCCCTGTGGAACGATTTCATTTGTAAATGGATGTTGCTGTTGTATGGCCAGATCACTTCCGACTCCTGTAATAAGTTCTGTTGTTCCAGTAATACTATCCATTCTCCATTCAATTACGAAATCACCAATAGTACATCCATTGCTGGAAATTATTTTATTAGACGATAAGAATACTCCTCCAGTCACGCCTGAAAGTGATAAATTACATGTTGAACATATAGTATATATCACTAATGGCGACGGCGATGGCGACGGCGATGGCGACACTGAAGCCTGCGGTGTAATACTTGGCGTCGACGACGGTGTTGAATCGGGTACATTGGTGACATCAATAATTTCACCCTCCACAATACATGACGGCGTTGGTGGCATCGTTGGCGTCTTACTTGGCGTTGCGGTCACCGTTGGTGATGATGTAACAGTTGGTGATATCGAAATACTTGGCGTTATACTTGGCGTTATACTTGGCGTTACGCTTGGCGTTTTTGACATCGTTGGTGACGATGTAATAGTTGGCGTTATTGAATTACTTGTTGTTATGCTTGGTGTTAGACTTGGCGTTTTACTTGGCGTTTTACTTGGCGTTAGACTTGGCGTTAGACTTGGCGTTAGACTTGGCGTTATTGATGGCGTTTTACTTGGTGTTTTCGATACCGTTATACTTGGCGTTATAGATGGTGTTGATGTTATTGTTGGCGTTGGCGATGGCGTTGCTGACGGCGTTGGCGTTAGACTTGGCGTTATTGATGGCGTTTTACTTGGTGTTTTCGATACCGTTATACTTGGCGTTATAGATGGTGTTGATGTTATTGTTGGCGTTGGCGATGGCGTTGCTGACGGCGTTGGCGT
>Ga0315284_10006310_pt1 | contig 16887 bp, 9 predicted proteins | sample YL17G09_16_MG_FD_203696 | JGI IMG/M metagenome (GOLD analysis project Ga0315284, IMG submission 203696) | Sediment microbial communities from Yellowstone Lake, YNP, Wyoming, USA - YL17G09_16 | ecosystem: Environmental > Aquatic > Freshwater > Lake > Sediment | place: USA: Wyoming | collected...
CGTCCAGCGTGCTGATGGCGCAGATGAAGGGGAATTTGTCCACCTCACTTTTGTCGAAACCGTCAGAACGAATCCACAGCGGAAATGACATGTTGCTTTGGCCGCCGCAGAGCCAGACTTCGCCCACCAGAACATCCTTGATCGTCAACGAGCGGCTGCGGCCTGCGACCGTCAGGTCGCGCCCTTCGAAGCTGGCCGCGAGTGGGTCAAGCTGCACCTGCCACGAGCGGTCGTCACCGGCGGTGGCCGCCTTCGTCTGGCCGGCAAAGCTGACGATGACTTTCTCGCCCTGCTCGGCCCAGCCCCGGATTCTCACGGGCTTCTCGCGCTGCAACACCATGTGGTCGGCGAAAATCCTCGCAACGCTCAGCCCGGCGGGGATCTTGGCAGGCTCTGGATCCTGAGCGGATACGGGACAACACGCGATGAACAAGAACGCGAAGGCGATGATGAAGCGCAATGAGTTGAGTGATCTCATGGTCATGAGTCGATTCTTTTCCCAGCCATGCTGGTTTGGCTGGAAGCTTGATGCTGCGTTCATCGGGGCCTGTTGGAATCGGTCGGGGCACTGATGAAGTCCTTCATGCTCCGCAGGGGCTTGGGAGACTTGTCTGCCTGGATGTCGGCGATCAGCTTCTCGAGCATCTCAAGCTGCTTCTTGCCTTCTTTGGTTGCGATGGGGCGGGTTTCCTGCTGGAGACGCGGAACCATGTCCCGCGCGGCGCCGCCGTAACTGGCCAGGGCTTGGGCAGGGCGGGAGAACTCACGGCCCCATCGCCACTCGTTCATCAGGTCCACGCACAACGGCATGCCCTCGCTGATGCGCAGGCGGGCGAGCAGGTCGAGGCCGGCCATGCGGATGTCGTAGGCGAACATCTCGCCACTGGGCGCAGGATTGCGGATGGCCTCCACGATGTCCGGGAGCAGCGCCGCCGTATCCCGCGGGGACAGCAGCCTGTAGGCCGGAGCGACCAAGCTGCGGATGCGGCCATCCTCGTTCTTCAGTAGCGTGCGGATCGCAGCATAGAGCAGGGCGCGGTCGACGCCTTCGAGGGAGGTCGACAGGATGGCCACGGGTTCGCGCTTGCCTGGCGAGGGGATGAACAGCGTCTCGGCGACATAGCCCTGGACGCGGCCGCGCGGGTCGCCGGGGTTCGGAGATGTTGTCGCGCCAAGCAAGTCAGAGACGGACGCAGTGCGCGTATCCCGGCCCATCCGGACCAGGGCCTCGGCGGCCAAAGCCCTGAGCCACGGGTCTGCGTCAGTCAGCAGCGAGCGCATCTGCCTGGCCGCCGCGTCCGCCTTGGGGCCAAGGAAGGCGATCGCCTCGCATGCCCCGTAGCGCGTGTTCCGGTCTGTGTCGCCAAGCATCTGGAGCAGCCGGGGGACGAAATCCCCTTCGCGCTGGCTCAGCGCCTGGGCCGACCGCTTCCGCACAGCGGGAGACCAACTGCTCAGGCCGGACAGCAGCGCCTCGGTGCTCCGTCCGTCGTAACAGGTCTTCTGCGTCCAGAAGGTGAAGTCGCGTCCCGCGGCAATGGTCTGGGCCACGAGTTCGGGGGAGAGCGCGGGCACCGACGCCGGCTTGCGGCCGGTGACAATGGTGCGTTTGAGCGGAAGGGCATAGGCAAGCAGGTACGCGCCGGTGCAATCCCAGCCGCCATAACTGTGGCCACCCCAATCGCCGGGCACGCCCTGGTAGAGCAACCGCCCATCCCAGCCGCGAGCCAGGTCATAGTACCAGTCGGTTTCCTTGAAATAGGCGCCTGTCGCCAGGGCGCCGCAGCGGGATACGCCTGGAAGGGCCCAGAGCACGTTGAAGAAATTGCCGGTGTGGCCACACTCGCGCTCGCCATAGGCCGCGGTCCCCATGCGCGAATAGAAGCCGGCGGCCTCGCGGTCCCCCACCAGGTCAAAGAGCACGGCCGCGCTGGAGCACTTGCCGTTGTCGTCGTGATCGGGCCATGGATCGTGATCGCCGTACGGAATCGCTCCCTTGTTCACGTACCAGCGAACGAATCGGGCGCCCATCTGAATGGCGCGGTCGAGCTCGGGTGATTTGACGCCCGCCTCGCGCACCACAGCCATGGCCAGCGTCAGGACGATGCCGGGCTGATTCATGCAGCCGTAGCCGTCGAGGATGCGGTCGGTGGGCCGGGCAAAGCTGTGCCCCCAGGTGCCGACGCCGCTCTGCCCGCGAGCGATGTCCATTGCCAGGCGCTGCAGCCCCGGCATGACCGCCGCGTCCTGGGTGGCCAGCGCGTATTCCGCCAGGAAGAGCGTCTCGTAGGCATAGCCCCAGGAGATGTGCCCGTCGGGCTGGTAGCCGGCGACTTTCCGGGCGTATTCGGCCACGAGCGCGCGGTATTCCTCCCGGCCGGAGGCCAGCAATGCCAGCGCGTTCAGATCGTGCTCAATGGAGACGATGATGTTGCCGCGATTGTCCTTCCAGCCCTGCCTGGCGATCGCTTGGCAGCCCAGTTCAAGGATTCGCTGCGATTTCGGGCAGTCGTAGGGCGCCGTAGGACTGTAGGCGCCCAGTACGGCAACTTTCATTTGGACATTCTCCGAGCGACCCTGTCGCCAGCGGATCAGCCGAAGTACCCCGCTGGCCTTTTCGGCCTCGGTCACCGCCCGTGCAAAACGGATGCGGGCATCATCGTCGAACGGCTTTCCGTCAACCCCGAGGATGACGTCGCCTTTTTCGAGGATGCCGGCGGCTGGCGAACCCTTGGCGACATCGGTAATCAGAATCTGGCGGGCGTCGCTTGTGTGCCCTTGCCAGCCCCAGATCCAGCCGCGCGCGCCGGTGGGACCCAGCGTCCAGTCGTGAGTCCCGTCCGGCTTTCCACCCTGCGTGAAATCCGGCACTTTTGGCCGACCGGCCGACGCGGCATGTGCGGCAGAAGAACCCGCGACGAGCGCGAAGAGAACAACAGTCCAGAGAGCTCTTCGACCAGGTGTTCGCATGCCTATTCTCCTTGCAGATCTGGATTCAGACGCCGAGTCTTGCCCGGTTGGAGCGTGAGCTCAACAACCTTCTCCCCGTAGCGGACCTTGCCGGAGGTTCCAGAGATGCTCCGCACGGTTGCGGAAATGAGCTTGCCGTCCTGCCACGCGATGTCCACCTCGAATCCGCCGCGGGCGCGCAGGCCTTTGACGGATCCGGCTGACCACGCTTTCGGCAGCGCAGGCAGGAGAACGATTTCGCCGGCGTGCGATTGCAGGAGCATTTCGGCGATGGCGGCGGTGGCACCGAATGAGCCTTCCACCTGCGGTGCCGAGAAGCACATCGAGAAGAGATTGGGGCAGGTTTGATGGGCGACCAGGTTGGCCAGGCAAAGGTTGGCGTGTTCCCCGTCCAGCAGGCGCGCCCAGCAGGCGGCGTTCCAGGCCATGCCGAACCCGGTGCCGGTATCGCCACGCAGGGTTAGCGACACCTTGGCGGCCTCGGCCAGGTTGGGTGTGGCGGCCGGTGTGATTTGTGCGCTGGGATACAGGCCGTAGAGGTGCGAAATATGTCGATGCTTCGGCTCCAGGTCGCCCCAATCTTCGAGCCACTCCTGAAGGTTGCCCTGCTTGCCCACCTGCATCGGGGCCAGGCGCTCGCGGGCGCGGGCGACCTGCTGGCAGAAGGCGTCATCCATCTTCAGCACTTTCCCGGCCTCGACGCAGGCGATGAACAGATCGCGGAGAATCTGCATGTCGATCGTGGAACCGGCGCAGATCGTGGTTCCGGGCAGATTGATGCCGGTGTAGGTATCGTGATAAGTGTGGTTGCCGAACCACGCCGGAAAGTTCTCCGGCGAGGTCGAGGGGCAGGTCACCAGCCATTTCTTCTCCGGATGTTCCACCAGCGTGTCGAGGAAGAACTCGGCCGAGCCTTTGAGCAGGGGATAGACGTCGCGCAAGTATTTTTCGTCGCGTGTGAACAGATAATGCTCCCACAGGTGCGTGCAAAGCCAGGCGCCGCCGGTGGCAAATGTGCCCCAGGTCGGGCCATCCATCGGCGCAGCGGCGCGCCATTGGTCGGTGTTCTGGTGAAAGACCCAGCCCCGCGCGCCATAGTGGATCTTGGCGACGCGGCTGCCGGTTTCGGACAGTTCCTTCACCATCTGTACCAGCGGCTCGACGCACTCGCTCAGATTCGCCACTTCCGCCGGCCAATAGTTCATCTCCAGGTTGATGTTGGCGGTGAACTTGCTCTCCCAGGCGGGATTCATGTCCTCGTTCCAGATGCCCTGGAGATTGGCAGGCTGGCAACCGGGGCGGCTGCTGCCCAGCAGCAGGTAGCGCCCGTATTGAAACATGAGCGCCATGAGCTGCGGATCGGTCGCGGGATCGTAGGTACGCAGTCGCTCATCGGTGGGCCGAATCGAGGCCTCCGTGGAAGGCAGGCTTAAGCTGACACGCCGGAACAGCCGCTGATGCGCTTCCACGTGCCAGGTCAGCAGCCGGTCATAGGTTCGGTTGTCGACCCAATCCATGTATTCCTTGGCCAGCTTTTCGGGATCGCCGCTGATGTCGTCGTATCGCTTGAAGTTGGTGGCAGCCACAAAGAGCAACATGGCCGAATTGGCGCCTTCGACCGACACGGTATCGTTGGTGGTCGCCAGCTTCCCACCTTCATTGATGACGCGAATCCGCCCCACATAGCGGACACGGCCTTGAATCCCGCAGGAGGAAGCACTCTGGCCGCGCAGCACCAGTTGACCCTCCTTGAGCACCTCGGTGGAGAACTTTTCATCGCCGGGCGGCTTGGTGTTGGCAATGCCGGCGAGTCTGGCGCTGAAGGTAATCGCGCCCGGCTTGTCGGCCGTAAGGCGAATCACGATAACCTGGTCCTCCGGGCTGGCAAACACATCGCGCTGAAAGGCGACATCGCCTACGCGATACGAGACCCCGGCGATGGCGGTGTCGAGGTCCAGCCGCCGGCGGTAGTCGCTGGCCTTGGCATGGCCGGGGAATTCGAGAAAGAGGTTGCCCAACGGCTGGTATTTCATCTGGTCAGGCTTGCCCATCACCGCCTTGGCGAACAGGGCCTCGGCCTCGAAGAACTTTCCCGCAAAGACGAGGCGGCGAATCTCCGGCAACTCTTTGGGCCCGCCGGGCAGCGTCGGATCGTAGGGTCCCCCGGTCCAGAGGGTCTGCTCGTTCAGTTGAATGCGCTCCGTGTCAGTGGAACCGAACACCATTGCGCCCAGCCGCCCGTTGCCCACCGGCAGGGCCTCGGCCCATTTGGCCGCCGGCTTGGCGTACCACAGCACCGTTGCGGCTTCCTTCTGGCTGATAGGTTTGAGCATTGTTTTGCCAGCCTCCTTGGCAGACTTGACCGCCGCGCCGGCCACCGGCCCCCAGATCGCCTGCATCAACTCGTCGATCTCCGGTTCCGCCGTCATCAGCTCCGCGCGGTTGAAGGGGAAGAAGTCATCCATCCCGAAATAGGATTCCGTCATCTCGGCGAAGAACTCCTTCTGATCGGTCAGCCCGTAATGCCGCACGCGCGTGCCGTTGTAGAGCAGCGCCTTATCGCCGTGGCCGCTTCGCTTGAAATCCTCGTAAGCCTTGAGAATCCGGGGTTCCTCGAAGCCCAGCACCTGGTCGTGATAGGCATGGGCCAGCTCGTGCAACACCACCCAGGGCTGCTCGACGATGTTGCGCGGCGTGGGCAGGTCGGCGGCCACGGGAATGTGAACGCATTTTACCAGATCAGTCGAGTAGCCGTTGTCCCGCAGCCAACCGGCGCCGGGGTGGTACTGCATGGGTCGCAACTTGCCGTGGCTCAGGTCGAGCATGATGGTCACGGCCTGCAACTTCTCCAGAGGCCCAGCGGCCACCACCGCCTTGATGTCGGAAAGTTTGTACTCCAGAAAGCGAAGCGCGCGTGTGCCCAGCACATCGTTGGGCGTCGCGAGCAGCCGATCATCCACCCGCACTTTCCAGCCCTCAATGTTGCGAGTGGTGTGAGAGGTGGGCTTCGGCGGCTCAGGCTTCGCTTGAGCCCGGCCGTCCTGGAGCAACTTCTTCATCCCTTCGCCCAGGGCATTGCCGACCAGGAAATAGGTCTCGGCGTTGGCGAACTCGTGGTGTCCGTGTCCGGGACAAGGGGAATCTTCGGGCTTGCGCACAAAGTCATGGGTTTCGACAAAAAGCACATTGCCCTTGAACTCCGGGCGCGCCGCAGCAGCGGCCTGCGCTTTGCGCAGCGTCGCCCATTCGCCTGGAGCCTGCACCCAGGGGCCAGTGATTTCTCCAATGACAACCGGCAGTTTTGGAGCGTTCAGTTCTTTGCGCACGTCGTGGATGAGATTCACGAGGTTCGTCTCGTATTCCGGCACGGCGGTCTTCGGCTCGCAGCCGTCGTTCCAGCCGTGGTACCAGACGAACCCGGCCAACTCGTACCCGCCGCCACCGTAGCTGGGGAAATCGTTCTTGAGGTTCGTCAGGGCCTCGCGGATTTGCGCGATCATCTTCGTGTAGTACGGGCCCACCTGGCCGCCGGATGTGGGCGGCCGGAAATCCCTGTAAAGGCTCTTGGCGCCCCAGGCGGTCTTGATGAGCAAGACTTGATTGTCGTAGTAATCACCCATTACCCAGCCAAACTGCAACTCGGGGCCGAAGTGGTGTCGGCCACCGTAGGGCGTAAAGCCGAGAGTGAGCGGGCCGGCTTTGACCGGACCGTCCTCCAGCTTGTAGCGAACCCACACATCATCCCGAACCGCCCATTGGCCCTTGTCATCCTTGAGGTGCTTGACGAGAGGCCCTTTGACGGGATCCTTCATGAGGAAGGTGAGCGTGCCTTTGCCCTGGTTGTAGTCCTTGCCTTCCAGGTCGGCCACACCCTGGCCCTCCATGTTCGACTGCCCGGCCAGGATGAAGACCTTGACCGGGCCCTTGGTCTCAGCGGCGTGCAGTGCGACCAGTGGAGCCAGCAGCAGAGAAACCAGAGCGAAGGGGATGGTTGTAGGTCTCATTGTGTTTGTCTCCTGCGGGTGCCCGATGCCGACCAGTTCCGGGCCGGTCTGTCATGCCTCAACGTCAAGTCCTGCGGCGAAACAGTGCTCGCGAAAAGAACCAGCATGCACAAAAGCCTGTTCATGTTCTCACTCGATCCAAATGTCGACGCTCAACGCCCATCATCTCGAACCAGCTCGATCCTCGCAGGCCCACCGGTCATCTGCAGCTCGGCTCGCAACGGGTAATCCGCGTTGCCGGTCGGGTTGAGAGTGAGCTTCCTGCCGTCCTGGAATAGAGCGTAGCTGGACGCTTCGGAAAGCGAAAGACCGAGTCGGGTCACATGTCTGTCGCCAGTGCGGTTCTCCAGAGTGAGCGTGAGCTTCTTCAGCGACTTGTCCACAACGATGCTCTGGCCGGCCGCGAAGCCATCGCGGTCCAACTCGATCTTGAGCCTCCGGATGGTGGCTGTCGACGCCTCGTTTTCGCTCAGCACGACGTGGAATCGCTTTCGCAAGCCGTCGCGCGGGACGACCGAAAGGCGGTCTTTATCCACGTCCAGCGCCGCTCCATAGGCAAACCAGTCGAACAGCGGGTCGCGCGTCAGGATGGTTGCGGCGGAGCGCAGGCCGGCGCTGAAGCCCAGGTCGATCTCGCCGTCGTAGTGCCACGGCCCACGAGGCGCGTCTTTGCGAATCCAGGCGGCGCCGAACTTCGCGGGCATGAACTGCCAGCCTGCGGCGCCATCGTTTTCCTGGCCGGGGAACCAGTAGCCGTAGCCGGTCTCCGCCTGGCCGGTGTTCATCAAAGCCCATGAGCTCAGATAGGAAGCATAGCCGAGTTGGAGCCAGTCGTCGGGCTTGGGCGCAAAGTTGACGCCGTAATCGAGGATGGCCCACCCGCCCATATTCGCCATGTAGCTCAAGGCGCCTCGATCCGAAGATGCGGTGAAATCCGCGCCCATCAGGTAGTAGGCGGTTTCGATCCAGCCGCGGACGGCGACGTTGGCGGCCAACTGGCGTTCCATGAACGCCCGCGCATCTTCCCGCCGCACAACCGGGTGTGAATACCACTTTTTCAGATTGCCGTCGTACCAGAGGTTGGTGTCCGGCTTCATGTCGTGGGTGGCGCCGTACTTGGCCAGCGCGTAGCTCGACTCAAATGCCGTGCGGTCGAACGCATACTCCGAGCGGAACGGGTACGGGTCGTCGTAGATGAAGTACTTTGCCTTCTTCTCCCACTCACCGCGCAGCCAGGCGGCTTTGTCGCCAAGCCCCTGCTCCTCGAGCGCCGCGACGATCGACAGGATGACAAGCTCGTTGTAGCAGCCCCATTTGTAGGTTTCGTAGTACGGAAGGATCTCGTTGGGATAAAGGAAGTATGCCCTCGCTGTCTGATACGCACGTTCGAGATACCCGGCCGAGTCAAGGTATGTCGTCATCCCGGGATACTTCTTGGCTATCTCATGGAGGTGGAAGTAGAGCATCGCCAGGTGGGGATAATCGAACGACCTCCACACGTGCATTTTGTCGAGGTTGATCTTGCTGATCTTGGCGCGCTCGGCGGGATCGCGATTGACCTTCCAGTTGGGCGCGCCGTAGATACCGTAGGGATATGGCGTTTCCTTGTCCGTCCGCTGAAGCTTTCCCCAGACGAAATGCTCGACGTAATACTCGACAGCCGCGATCTCCTGGCGGACGGGAAAATGGACGTTCTTGGCGGCCACGAACGGCGCCTTGCAGAGTGCCGGGTCGTCGGCGGCAATGACATACCCCCACCAGCCGTCGAAGCCATCCGTGTTCTCAGGGCTGCGGAGGACCTTACTTCGCATGTCATAGACCGAGAACAGGCCGTCATACCACTTGGACGGATCGCGGTGCTGTTGCCTCCGGACAATGAAGTCGCTGCGCTTTCGGATCAGCGTCTCGATCGGCTCGGTCGCGAAAAACTCAAGGTGCGTCTGCCGGTCGCCGTCGTGGTGGATGGTCAGGCGGTTCTCGCCCAGTCGCCGGAACTGGACCTCGTACAGGCGGTAACCGGGCTGCGGCTGGCGCAGTTCCACGAGCCTCGTCTGCGTCGGGAACTCCGGCTGGATCGCTTCGATACGAGCCTGCGTGCGAATCGCGAAACGCGCGCTCAAGTCCTCCGGGACTGTCATGCCGGGCACGACGCGAATGTCAAAGAGCCCCTCCTGGAAAAGGATCGATCGCATTTCATCGTAGGACTTAGCCCACCGAAAGCGAAAACCATAACGAGCCTTGCTGTCCTTCGCACCCGCAGGGCCGAGTTTGAGGAAGGTTTGCTCCTGCCGCCAGGTGCCTCGCTTCTCGTCGCCGCCCGAGAGGCCCGAATGGATGAAGGCCTGGTACCGCCCCCCGGCGGTCGAGTAGTACTCGAGCTTGGTTCCGGGATGGACAGTGGCAATGAGGTACGGCCTAGCACCGGACGGTCGCACAAAGTACAGAAACGATCCATGGCCGGAGATGAAATGGTGTTTCACGAAGCTGCGCTCGAAGATCGCCTCGGGATCCTCGCCGCCCGGACGCTGCCATGGCACTGAAATCGCCAGATCGCCGATCCGGACAGGCGAATCTGTCGTGGTCTGCAGGTCAATCGTCCAATCGAGCGCCGCACCATCCGTCTTGAAGGTCTGTACAAGCTTCAGCGGGTTGCCCGGCCGCGAACGCAGACAGGACACGCTGCCGGTTTCGGGGGAGGCCGTGACCTGCATTTCGTTCGCGTCTAACTCCTGCCATTTCCCATCGCCGATCTGCCACCGGATCGTCACGCCCAAACGCTGTCCGGCCGCGAGGATTTGCGCACCAACCGGATCCTGCGGATGCGCCAGGCCCGTGACGCCGCGATCATCGTAGCTGATGCGGAAGCTGCCTTTGTCGATCCGGTGCCCCGCGAGCTCTCCCGCGTGCAATCGCACTGGGATGTTCAGAATCGCTCCGGCAAGGAAAGCGACAAATAGACAACGGCTTTGTCCTACAGAGGGGAAACCGGGCATGTGTCTCATTCCTTGATCTCCAGTTCTTCGCACGATCCATTCGCCCGAGCAAGAACGCTCAAGCGGATGGCGGCCTCGGCGGTGCGATCTCACTTGTTCGGGGCCGCTGCAGGAGTCGGTCTGGCCAACGGCCTGCGGAGGCGGATGCCCCATCCCTGCGGCGTGCGGTGGGCCGCCGTCAGTTCGTCCGAGGTCAGACGGACAACGAAGAAATCGCCCGGCGGGCGCTCCGGCCGGGCCGTGGAGCCGTCGGCGATCACCTCCAGGCCCATCCACTGGTAAATCGTCGCCGCATGCGAATGGCCGTGGACCAGCAGAACCACGTTGTAGTCTTTCACGACCTGGAAGAACCGTTCCTTGGCCTGATCGCTCCACCAGTGGGACATGCCGTCCGGTGGCCAGCCGATGTGCTGGAAGATGATAACCGGCCGGTTGCTCCTGCCGACGTTCTTCTCCAGAGTCGCCTTGAGAAAGCCCATCGCATCCGCCGGGTCGTGCCCGCGCGGGCTGACGGAGGCCACGTCGCTCTCATCGGCGCCGGCGAAAAGGTTCAGTTGGACCAGATGCACCTGGTGCCAGTCCCAGGAGTAATGAAAGCCATTCTCCGAGACCATGGTCAGGTCCGCCCGGCGGCGATTACGCTCGCGGATGCCTGTACGGACGACGCTGTTGTCCGGCCCGCCATCGTGGTTGCCAAAGCCCTCGTAAAGAGGAAATGCCAGCCGGCCCTCGCCGCTCAGGCCATAGTCGCGGAGGAACTGAGGCCAGACCTGCGGAGCGGTCTTGGGGTCCGAGCCATTGTCCAGCAGGTCGCCGTTGAGGATCACGCCGCGGGGGGTGCGGACGATCCCGCCGCCGATCTCTTCGGGAAGCGGCGTGCCCGGCAGGCAGTTGATCATGTCGATGACCTGGCGGTTCAGCGCGTCGTTCTCGCCTTGGCCGTAGTGACAATCCGATCCTACGAAGAAGGTCAGATCGTTGGGGACGGTCTCGTCCTCGACACGGAAGCTCCAGGTAGTGCCCGGTGAGGAGGGGAGCTGGCCATTGTTCTGCTCGACGCGCCAGAAGCAGGTCCTGCCGTACTCAAGGGCCGGAACCGGAATCGCAGAGGACCTGGCGGTTTCCGGCAGCGCCTTGATGGCGGGCGCCGTGCCCGCGGCCACCGCCTGGCGATCTGTGCCGAAGTAGACGTTCTGGGAGACGGCGTATTTTCCCGGCGTCCAGGTCAGTTGGCGGACGGCTCGCTTCACTCCCGCCACTCGGTCGCGGGGCTGAGGCTCCGTGGCTGGGCCGGCGCTGACCGTGAACTGCCAGACGGGGCCTCTCGACTTGACTTGTCCGGAAGCGTCGCTCTGATCGACGCGCCAGTAGCAGGTTTGGCCGAGGACCACCGGCAGTGGCCCGAGTGTGGTCTTGTCGGCCGATTGACTACCGAGATGAAGCTGGCTGGATCGGTCGGCGGCGCCTACCGCGGCGCGCTCCTTGCCCAGGAATATATCGAAGGACGCAATCTCTGGAGCACCTGCTTGCCAGGCGAGCTGGAGTCGCGTCTCGTCGAGGGTGCTGGCATCGGGTGGGCTGGGCTGGAACGCTTCGAAGCGGCCCGACAGGTTGCGGACTTCGCGAGGCGCCAGCGCCCGGTCGTAGATGAGCACGCGCGACAGGGCGCCGTGGTATGGGAAGCAGGCTTCGTTTTTCTTGAAATCCCAGGCTGTACCCAGGTAGACCGACTCATTGGCCTTGGTCTTCAGCGTCATTGCCCGTTCGAGGCTCATTTCGCCGTCGACCCAGATCTGAAATGTGCCAGGCTGGTAGACGAACGCGATGTGGTGCCAGGCATCCACCGGGGGCGGCTTGGGGCGGAAGCCGATGTTGCCTGAGCCGTAACTGCAAAAGGCCCCTTCGGCGCCGCCGCCGTAACCGAATTCCGCGGAGTCCCATGGACGGGAGGCCCAGGAGACCATGACTTCCTTGCCGGCGAGCCTGGATGTGCAGGCCCAGACCGCCAGCGTGAAGGTCCGGTCGCCGGTGATGGTCTGCGGGGCATTGAAGGTGGACTTCAGCCGCCTGTGTTCGCCGAAGCTCACGGCCTTGCGCCCGGCGAACGTTGCGACCATCGGGCGGGTGCTCGGCCCGGCAGTGAAACTGCCGCCGAGCGTTCCCCGGTTTTGCCAATTGGCCAACTCGCCAGCGGGCAGGTCGGCGGCATCGAGATCCACAATCGGTCCGGTGGCGGCCATCGCCTGGCCCATCCGTCCCAGCCACAGGAGAAGGAGCAGGATTTCAAAGCCTTGTCGCCCGCGTCTCCGCCATACGTTCTTTCCGACCATGTCTCCATTCCTCTCATTTCCGCAGGGGTTTCCGAACGCTGTTGCCCCAGGTGTTGTCGATGTCCGGCTGGACGACCACGATTTCCTTGTCCGTGATGTGAACAACGAAGAAGCCGTGTGTCAAAGGCCGGTCCGGCGGGGCATCCGCCGGGGACAGGTGCGGGGTATCGTATACGTCAATGTCCTTCCACTGGTAGATCCGCCTCTGGTGATCGTGGCCGTGGAAGATCGAGGCCACAGTGGGTAGCGGCGCGGGAGCCGTGCAAATCAGCGTGCCTCTGAGAACACAACGCGCGCATCGTTGGCCGGCAGCGTTCCCTCCCTGGCCACTTTGATCACGGGCTTGGCGTCCTTCGGCTGGCGGATGACGGCCCTGGCCAGGTTTCCGCCGCGCCATTCGATGTCCACGGTATAGCCGCCTCGCGCCCGCAACGCGGTCACCTTGCCGTCCGGCCACGCCTTCGGCAACGCGGGCAGCAGATGAATGATGTTCTGCTCATGGCTTTGGAAAAGCATCTCGGCCAGGCCTGCGGTGTAGCCGAAATTGCCGTCGATCTGGAACACGCCCCAGACGCGGTTGAGCAGGTTCTCGTAGGCCCCGTCGTTGCCCAGGGAGAACTTCCGCCGAAGGATGGAGTAAGCGCGCTCGGCGTCGCCAAGGCGTGCCCAGATCGCAATCTTCCAGGCGATGGCCCAGCCGGCGCCCTCATCGCCGCGCGTTCAGCGAAACCTTCGCGGCATGGGGGTACCGGGGCTGGGTCACGAAGAACTGCCGGCCAGGATAGAGGCCGATCAAATGCGACAGATGCCGGTGGTCGTTCTTCGGATCGTCCCGGTCCACCAGCAGCCATTCCTGCAATTGCCCCCATTTGCCGACTTTCGGCACCAGGAGCTTGTTTCGCAGGTCCGCGACCTTGTCGCGATGCTCCTTCTCAACGCCCAGCATGTCGCAGGCGGTGATGAAGTGGGTGAACAGTTCCCAGATGAGCTGGTGATCGTAGGCCACTGCGTCCTCGAAAGGCCCTTGCTCCATTGAGAATCCCTGCGGCGCCACGAAGCTGCCGTCGGGCATGAACTTGAGATAGCCCTCCCAGAACTGGCACATCTCGGACATGATGGGCAGCGCGACGGCTTTCAGGTAGGTTGGGTCAGGGTTGAAGGCGTAATGATCCCACAGATGCAGCGAGTACCACGCGGCGCCGGGATTGTTCCAGTACCACGAACCGCCGCCGAAGACGCCATTTTCGGTGTGGATGGTCCAGCCGCGTGTCCGGTATTTCTCGCCGGTCAGTCGCTTGCGGACGTCGCGCAGGCTGTTGATGTAGTCAATGAACGGCTCGTGGCACTCGGCGAGGTTGGTGACCTCCGCCGGCCAGTAGTTCATCTCGACATTGATGTCCGAGTGGTAATCGCAGCGCCAGGGCGGGTTGTTGCTGTTGTTCCAGATCCCCTGAAGGTTTGCGGGCAGCGATCCGGGCCGCGACGAGGAGATTAGCAGATAGCGGCCGAACTGGAACATGATCGCCTCGAGTTCAGGGTCCTTCGCCCCCTGGTTGTAGGCAGCGAGGCGTTTGCCAGTCGGCAGCGAGCGTGCGGCCTCGGGCGAGAGGGTGCGTGACACTTTCGGCGGGCGGGAAGAGCGGGGGCGGGGTACCATAGCTTGGGGTGGCTCCCTTTGAACTCATGGAGGAGTCCATGTCCGCACGGACGGATCGGGAAAAGGCCCGTGAACGGCTCAATCAGGTCTTTCAATCCATCCTCGACAAAATGGTCCCCGCGGATGAATCGGTGCCGCTGCCGGGGAAGAAGTTCGTCGAGTGGGAGGACCTGGCCGACGAGGTCGATCGCACTCTGGTTCCCACTTTCTTGGAAGAACGGGCGGCCCTGGAGGCCTCGGCCCAGGCCGACTGCGATGGAGCCTGCCCGCACGGCGCTTCGGATCGAGTGTATCGGATCAAAGAGGCCGGCAAGGTGGAGGTGATCACGCCGCACGGGCCTGTCGTGCTGCACAAGCAGCGGTGCCGCTGCCGGCCATATGGCCGGTCTTTTTCCCCCTCAGGAGCGGGACGGGGGCCTGCCGGTCGAGGCGGAGCTGTCGCCCAAGGCGGCGTCCCGGATCACCCGTGAAGCGGCGACGCAATCGTTCGACAACGCCGCCCGGGCGTTGAACCTCGACTGGGGGACGAGCTTTGATGGCAAGCCGATTCAGCGGTGGGGCGAGGCGTTGGGCCGGACGCTGGTGGAGCGTCGCCAGAAAGAACTCGAAGCTTTCGAGAAGGGCCATCGGCCGGCCTGCAAGGAGAACGAGCACGAGCTGCTGGTGATCGGCGGGGACGGCGGACGCGTGCAAACCCGTGAAAAAGACGAGAAAACCGGCAGCCGGTGGAAAGAGGACAAAGTGCTGACGATCACCAGTTGCCTGAAAGGGGATGGCAAGGACAAGCCGCCCAAGAAGCTGCTTACAACTTGTATGGCGACGGTGCAAAATGCGAGCAAGTTCGGGCGGCTGGCGCGGCTGGAGGCCGAGAAGCGGGGCATCCGCCAGGCCGTGGAGGTGATCGGCATCCACGACGGGGGCAATTGGATCGACCCGTTGTGGGAAGAGCACTTTGGCTGCCATCAGCGGATTCCGGACTATTACCACGCGGCCGAGCATCTTCATGAGGTGGCCCGGGCGGCGCCTCCCTCGGACGAGACGGCCGCGGGGAGACTGGCCGACGATCTGGTGACGCTGCTGTGGGACGGCAAGATCGAGCGGATGTTGGCAAGATTGCGTGACTTCGCGGCCCATGTGGGCGAGCCGTTGGAGCATGATCCGCCGAGTCATCCGCGCAAGGTGCTGTCGAGCAACGTCGGCTACTTCGAGAAACACAAGGGCCACACGGATTATCCGGCCTACCGGGCCCGCGGCTGGCCGATCGGCTCGGGGATCACCGAATCGGGCGTGAAGCTGTTTGGCAAGCGGGTGAAGGGCACGGAGCAGTTCTGGAACGTGACAGGGGCGGAAACGATCTTGGCGTTGCGGAGCAAATGGCTCAGTGAGGACGAGGCGTCCCGACACTACTGGTTGGGGTGGCCCCCGACTCCCGTCGCCGCATAAACTGTCACGCACCCAGCTGGTGCCACCTGGTTGGACAAGACTTGCCGCCATGCCGCATTTTCTTACGATGAACTCCTTGTGGTTCGTCATTTGTGCCTTCAGGAAGTGTCATTCGCTGCTGACCCTTTTTCCAGGTCCTTCACCAAGTGGACAAGGACCCGGATCCAGCAGTGTGCGGCGACATCGCAACGTCCGCTTTTCGGCGATCAGGATGTCAGCCGGGCCGATGGGGCTTCTGGAAGTAGACCCGCTGCATGTCCCGCACGTTCAGATGGACCCAGAGCTTCCGGAACTGCAGCTTGGCGGCAACGGATCCGATGAGCCTTTGGATGAAGGCGGACTTGCTGATAACCCCAACGTTCCAGGCCAAGCGGTCGAGAGACAGCGAGCGGCCGACGCACATGGCCCGTTGAACCTGAAAGCCCGCCTTTTGGCCGAGCTGCTGAAGCGATTTGTTCGTGTAGAAGTAGATGTGTCCGTTGCAGGTGATGCTGCGCTCTCGGCAGCCGAGCAATTTGAACATCAACGAATCGTATCGCGGGGTTTCAACGACCAGGACACCGCCTGGTCGGAGAACGCGGTAGGCCTCCGTGATCGTTGCGGCGGGGTCCGGCAGGTGTTCGATGACGTGGATCATGAGAATCACGTCAACCGATGCGTCAGCCAGACCAACCTCATCGAGCGTCATCGCATGGGCTTTGATCCCATAGTGCGATTCCGCGTACCGGCAGCCTTCGACCCAGGGTTCAACGGCTTCGACCTGCCAGCCGTCCTCTTTGAACGAATTGAGCAACGCTCCGATACCACTTCCGACCTCGATCAGCCGCCCGCGTTGCGGGAACAGCGAACCGAGGTGTCTGCGTGTGTTGCGAAAATCACGGATTTGCAGTTGCTGCTTCGACAGGCGAAACCTGTCCTTCTTCACAATGTTCCAAGCCGGATCCCATGTTCGAATGGAATCAACATCAGGCCTTTGGCGCCTGGGATTGGCGTACATCAGGCCGCAGTGATTGCACATCACGATCCGGCTGACCTGGGCCTCGTCGGCTTTGAAGACGACGCTGTAGTCATCGTTGCCGCACAGGTTACAGCAGACGTGTTGCTCATAGCTTGCGGAGTCCGCTGAAGCGGCGGCCGCGTGCGGAAGTTGCGGGTCCACGGTCATACAGAACCTCCTGGCAGACGGACTTGGTTCGTCACAAGGTCAACCCACCGCACCAATTGGTCACGCAAGCCCAGCCCCACCTCATAACACGGAACGGCGCCCCGTGCAAATGACAGCGCCGGATCGATAACAGGTGATCGGTCACGCTCGGAGGTGCAATCGAGCATGGAGTAAGAGAGGACAAGAAAAAGGGTCAGAATCGAATGCCATTTCCTTAACCCATAAGTGGCTGATTTTAATTCATTTGTGATATTTGCGCAAGATGTGACCTCCTGTCATAATGGTGTTTGCTATAGACACCAACCAACAGGAGGCCACGGATGGC
>Ga0315284_10006311_pt1 | contig 16885 bp, 33 predicted proteins | sample YL17G09_16_MG_FD_203696 | JGI IMG/M metagenome (GOLD analysis project Ga0315284, IMG submission 203696) | Sediment microbial communities from Yellowstone Lake, YNP, Wyoming, USA - YL17G09_16 | ecosystem: Environmental > Aquatic > Freshwater > Lake > Sediment | place: USA: Wyoming | collected...
CTCCGCAGTTGGAGCAATAGACGTACTGCTTGCGAATCGAGCTTCCCTGGACGATTAGGTATTCCATTATAGCCCTCCGTGTATTTGGATTGTAGTGACGATGAATACGATTATGACGATTCCGATGGCTGCTGATAATCCCACTACATTCGATAATGGATACTCGTCGATATCCATATCAATCCAACTCATGTTGCCACCTCTGCTGCTGCTTTATCTAGCTCGATAAATAGCTCGGCAAATTTCTTAGAAAATATAATCATGATTGGAAGAAGAGCGAATCCGAGACCTAGCAACGCGAGGGGGAGTTTATCATCTTCTGGAACATATCTTATTGCGTTGAGGCATACGAATACAAAATAGACACAAATTTCTATGATGAGAATTAACAATGCCAATATGATTGACCTTAGTTTCAAATTCACGTTGTCACCTCAGCCTTAACCTTCTCTATCTCCGCAAACCTCTTCTTGAGCCGGACTTCGGATTCACGCTTCACATAGCGGGCCATACGGGTCGGAACCTTATAGAAAAATTCAATTCTCTCAGCGTCCAGGATTGGGTCTGTCTTGGTGTAGCGTTTTGAGGAAAATAGGTCCGGGCTCTCACAGATTTTCGTTATGATGGCGTCCATGTCCGGGGCTTCCTTGACTGCCTTGATTTCGCCCTTCCTGATGTCGTCTGCGAAGGACTGGAGCATGGCGGGCTTTATGCTCATCTCGTAGTCCTGGTAGCGCTTCATTATGAACTCGGGGGGTTTTCCCATGATGAGGCGGTCCAATTTCACCTTCGTCCCGGCGAACCTCACTACGGGCTTCTTGTAGTAGTATTTCTGGCGGACCGTATTGTAATGGGCATCGTAAGGGACAACCACGGAATACTCGTTGCTGTACCGCGATACCGAGTAGTAGGCGTGGAACATCTTCCTGAGACGGGCATCCACGAAGTCTTTGATGGGGGCGACGAACAATACGATGGGGTGGAGATATCCGAAGACCTGCATTGTCTTGGTGAGCGCTTTCATCCATCTTTCAAACCAATCCGTGGAAGCCATCGAAACTCCAGCTTCATCCACCTGTATCACGGCGCCCTGGATTCCGTCCTCCCTGATGCGCTCCAGAATCTCAATAAAATCGCGGGGCTCCTGGACCAGCCTGTTTTCGTAGTAGTCCGCAAATGTCTTGTCAAAGAGCCACCCGAAGATGGAAGCCGCCACGGACTTCCCTGCCCGATGCCGCCCATCAAAGGATGCCAGGTAGGTGAGGCCCACGTGCTTGATTTTGTAGCGAAGGGCCGCCAGGTAAGCCATACCTATCATTTCCTTCCGATTGTATCCTCCCATCTCCTGGAAGGTCTTGGCAGTCTGGTCAGCTATGAAGTAGGTATTGTTGAACATCTCATCAAGAGGTATTGGCTTAGAGGCAACATCTATCTGAGTAGTGATTGGACCTTGTTCCCAGGGGCGCCGCTCCACTGGTGAATCTGGTTGGATAGATACTTCTCCATTTAAGTAGCTCAAGCTAATGGTCCTCCTGTCTTTTCAATCTGTTCTGATAAACGAACTTTGGAGGCGGTCTTACCAGTCGCATCCTTGACCGCTTTCTCCATACCCTTGGCGCCCCGGCTCCTGATGATTTCAGAGACCTCATCGAAGTCGTGCTGCTCAAAATCCAGGACCCCTTCCTCCTGGATACGGAACAGGTTGGAGTTCGCAAACGCACTTAGAACCATACCTGAATGCTTGTCTGCAAAGAGGTTCTTCAGGTCTATAATGCGCTGTGACCTTGAAGCCTCGTTTATGTCTTCCTTCTTGATTCTGGCGATTGCTTCCTCTAATGCTTTGTAGTTCAGTTCTAGAATCAGTTGGTCCTCATTCCTCATCCAGTGCTTCACCAGGCGGGCGAGCAGTCTGAAGTAAATGAAGTAGGAGTCCTTGTCGCCCCGGGCCTCCGCATCATTCATCTTTAGAACTCTGTTGAGGATAACCCAGTTGTAGGTGACATTCACCTGAGAGTCTTCACCCGGCATCTTTTGAGATTGTCTCCTAACCTGTTTATATATCTTTCTCTCACACATACGTTTATCCTTCTTCTTATATAAGAAGCATAAGACCTAATCCGATTACTCTTCCTAATAAGTCCCCGTTAGTTCGGAAACCCACCCTCTTCCGAACAGTCTGGGAAACGGCTCACGGCACCTTTTCGGGGGGGCATCACCCGGGCATCCCAGGGGGTATTACCAGGAGGGTGGTACGGTCCGGGCCGCCCTAGGCCGGAAATAGGGGGGACGTCCCCCACCCTGTCCAGCCCTGTCTGGCTGGGTTTGGCGCAGATTGGCGGAAATCGGCGGAGGGTGGCGGGTGGGCGTTTGGCGGTAGTTCGGGCTGGCTGGGTTCGGCTGGGGCTGGCGGTCCGAGCTTGGCGGAGGATTGCGGGCGCTGGCTGCGGGGCGCTGGGGCGGGAGGGGCGGAAGTAGTGGTTCGACATTTAACGAACTTCGGCAGTAGTCGTTTATCTCCTACGAGCGCCCAGGGTGGGCAGGGTGGGCGGGTTTGGCTGGGACGGGTTCGGCTGGGAGGGTGGGCGTTTGGTGGGCTGGTGGCAAGCTGGCGGGCTAGGCGGTGCATTTTAGGGGGGGGGACGCTGGGCAGGGAGTCCGGCCAGATTTGGCGCGGATTGGCGGAAAGTGGCGCAGGGTGGCGCGGGCTGGTAGCGGTTCGGGAGTTCGGGTTTAACTGGAAAGCACCCGTCCAAAGGTATATATGCCCCACGCCGAAAACATACCCTAGGAGCGCGGGGCGCTCCGGGTGAAAAAGATGACGAAGGCAAACGAGGCGGAGAAGGCGCAGACGCTCGGCGAGCTTAAAGCGCTCCTGGCGAAGGCAAGCACAGCGGACGGATACGACCACAACACCCACAAGCACGTTAAGCTCCCTGTCATCTATACGGCACTGTGGAGCGTTTCGGCTTCTGGCATGAGCCGCCGCATATCGGCGTTTGTCGTAGTTGATGGCGACATAACAAAGCTCGACTGGTATGTGTTGAAGGCGGACATTACCGGGACCAGGCCACGCGGGGATAATGACGGCGTAGTCCTGGGTGGTTGCGGTATGGATATGGGCTACCATCTAGCGTATAGCATCGGGCAAGCTATCTATGGCGATGGCTACAAGGTGGCGCACAGGTGGCTTTAATGACCTGCCCAGACTGCCGCACACTACTAACCGGAAGATGCCCGAACTGCGGACGGGTGAAGCTCGGAGATGGAACGGAGTTTAACGAGAACGACACGGAGGAGAAGCAGAGGAGGGACGGCTACAAGTCCCGCACAGGGCACGACTACGAGGACGAGGAAGATTAAGCCCGCAAGGGCGAGGGTGAGAAAATGGGATTTAGATACGATAAGGAGATAGAGGCGGAGCTAGCCACGATAAACGCCAAGCTGGGCGAGGTTGGGCTGGGCTGGGAGCTAGGCCACCGCTACGGATATACCGCTATTGACGAACACAGGACAGGCGAACACTACAAGAAAACGGGAGCGCTCACCCGCACGATACAGACGGGAATGACGGGACAGGAGGCGCTGGATTTCGTACAGGCGTTTAGGTGGGGGCTTTTCTTTGTTGCTGATGAGAGCGCCAAGATAGAAGGGCGGAAGGCGTGGGACAGGCAGAGGGAAGCGGAGCAGGGCGAGGAGCAGGGCGCTCCCGCCAAGCCCGCTAGATAGAAGGGTGAGAAAATGAACGCGGAGATACAGAGCGCCATTACTGGCGCAGAGAAGAAGGGCGACGCAGGGACGGCGGAAGCCGTCGAAATTAGCGGGCTGAATATCGCCCAGGTTCGGCTTCATACGGTAGCCCGCGAGCGCCCCAGCAAGAACCACCAAGCCCACAAGCACGAGCGGGACGACCTGATTAAGCGGGAGGTGGAGAGCTGGAAGCGGTCCGAGTTGGAAAGCTGGAAGGCGGGACTAGGAAAGGAAGCCACCACTGCGGAGGCGGAAGCGTGGAAGGCGGAGCTAGACAAGCAGGAGCCAAGGGTAAGGGAGGAGATAACCGCAAAATGCACCGCCCCCTCATACTACGCCAAGCTAACCCAGCTTTACAAGTGCGCCCTGTGCGGGGAGGAAGTCCCGTTTAAGATGAGGGCGAAGATAACCCAGACCGGGAAGGAGGAGAAGGAGGCGAAGCTATACCTAACCGCCATACCGAAGGCAAGCGACGAGGACAAGCCGACGGGCATTAAGATAACGGGGCGCTTCTATGAAGTGCTGGACTACGCCGACGTTAAGCAGGTTTTCAGGATAGAACCCGAACACTATACCGCCAAGAAGGACGCAAGCAGGGAGAAGGCGAACTTTAACGCGGTTGCTGGCCTATGCTGGGCTTCGGAGGAACAAACCCGCCTAACCGCGCCGTTGCTGTGCGAATACAAGGGACGCCCCGCCGTTTGGAAGGGAGCTAGCCTTTTCGTGCTTTGGTATTCGGACGAGCAGGTAAGCGGCTTGGAGTGGGCGGACTACAAGAAGCTAACGGTGATGCCCCCCGCGATTGAGGGAGCGCTGGCGCTCCTGAAATCCCAGAAGCCCGACGAGTTAGAGGTTAAGCTGGACGCAGACCAGGCGCAGGCGCTAGCGCTGGCGACGAGGTGAAGAAGATGATACCGAGAAACGAAGGTGAAGCGGAACATAACGCCGAGGTAAGGAAGGAAGCCCTGGAAGAGGTGGCGGGCAAGATACGCGAGGCGATAGTTAGGATTGATAAGCTGAAAGAGTTAGGGCTGAAAGGACGCGGAAGGGCGGAGCTTATCGAACTGCTAGACGTTGTGGAGGCGATGAAATGATTTTCCACGTTAAGCGCCCTCCGGAAGCTGTGGCTAAATGGTATGCCCGCCGCTACCCAGAAGCTAGCGGGTTTAGCCACGACTACTATTATTATTGGTCGTCCGATAAGGCGCACAAGATTTGGGCCTGCTACGTGAGCAAGGACGGGAAGCTATTCGACTACTCGACGCAAGCCGAAGAGTCCTGGTATGCTGGTTATTGTGATACAGTTGCCCCCAGCATGTATAAGCTGAACGTCATGCCTGCTAAATCGGACGCGGAAACGCAAGCCGAGCGGATACGCTGGCGACTCGCACTATTACACCGAGCGCTGGACGAGGTTGAGCGCCACGTTAAGGCGCTCGATGCCGAGGTGAGCAAATGATAACGCTATCCTTATGCGACTCGGCAGGCCTGGAAGAGCTGGACAGTTGCCCCCAGCGTTATGCCTTCGAGCCTAAATATGATGGGGAGCGCGGGCTACTCATCAAGCAGGGCGGGAAGGTGGTAATCCTTAACCGCAGGGGCAAGGACATAACGGCGCAGTTCCCAGAGGTGGCGCTGGCAGGTCAGGCGCTTCTGGACGGCACGGTATTGGACGGGGAGCTAACCGTTCCCCATCTGGACGGTGGAGAAGGGAATTGCCCCTCAACCGCGTGGCGGGCTACTGTGAAGGGGGAGGATAGGATTGCGGCGCTGGCTAAATCGGACCCCGCGCTCTTCGCTGGGTTTGACTGCCTCTTCTATGCCGGGGAAGATGTCCGGGCGTTGCCCCTCCGCATCAGGCGGGAGAAGCTGGAAGAGCTTTGGCTATGTTGCCCCAGCGCCTTCTTCTTTGTCCCGTCTATGATGAGCGGGGCGGAGGCATGGAAGGTCTGGGTATTACACGAGGGAAGCGAGGGCGTGATTAAGAAGGATTTGGACGCGCCCTATGCTGGCGCACGTTCCCCCGCCTGGACGAAGATAAAGGCATGGGAGGAGGGCGATTTCGAGGTGATAGGATACACCAGCCAGAAGCGGGCAGTTTCCACCTTGAAGCTGGCTAACGGGTTTGAGGTGAATTGCCCCAGGGCGGACGAGGGAAGGGTGGCGAAGGAAGGGCTGGAACAAGGAAGGCAGGTCTGGGCAGTGGTGAAATATCTCCCGCCATACCGCTTTCCAATACTCCGCGAGGTTCGGGTGAGGTGAGAAAATGGACGACGACGCAGAGATAGAGGGCGAGATTGAGCGGGAACTCGGAATAGAAGAGCGTGAGGCCGAGGTGGAATATGAGGACTACCGCGAGGCTTATCAGAAATGCTTCGGGCATTACCCCGAAGATGAGGACGAGTAAGATGGTAAGCTGGCGACCACATAAGGAGGACGGCTTCTGTGATGCCGCCCGCTGCCGTAAGCCAACCGAGCAGACGCATAGGAGTAGCAAGAGAGAATATTCCCTTTGCGCAGACCACGCCGAAGCGGGGATAAACTGCGCGATTGAGGACAACCGAGAGGTGAGAAAATGAAAATGGAAAAGGACGACCTGGACGCATATGCGGCCAAAGAAGCAAACAAGATGATGGACGGCGTGAGCAAGGCGCTGAAAATCAAATGGGAGTTTTGAGGTGAGAACATGAAGGGAAAAATGAGAGGCGATATTGAGATAGTGGCAGAGATACGCAAGCTGGATTATGGGCTGGACAAGCCCGACCAATACGGCATGGACGCCAGCCAGATAAGCCAGCTAGCTTATTACCGGGGACTGCCAGGGGCGAATAAGCCCGAGTCAGTAGGGGCGGGTAAGCTCATTCAGCTAGAAACAGGAGCAAATGCCGCCATGTATCCGTTGGAGTATGTGCTGGATTTCCTAAAGCTGGCATCCAAGTCCGGGGCTTCGCATATCATTCTGGCAACCGGGAAGAACAAGCCGCTATGGGCCTGTGCTGTCGTTTCGGTTGAGGACGCGCTGGGAGATGGGACCAGGACGCTGGAATACGCACTAGCGCCCCGCATAGAGGGCGACGCCATAGGTCAGGAGCCGAAGGGCGTGATGCTGAAGCCAGCCGCGCCAGCGAATTTCAGAGTAGCCGCCGATGCGGACTTCAAGGATACGCCGAAAATCGGCGAGGAGGTAGCCGCCCAGCCTGAAACTGCCCCGAAGATTGAAACTGTCCCCGACGTGAAGGAAGCCGCAGCCGAAGATATAGAGAACTGCTGGAAATGCGGTGGAACTCTGGAACCTTATCATGGGGCGCTCTATTGCGCAAACCCAGCCTGCGATTGTTCGCATATCCGGGACGAGGAAAGCAAGCCGGACGCAAGCGACATAGAAGGAGATGCGCAAGCCCAGGCGATAGTGGAGAAGATGAAAGCCCCGATGATAATCATAAATGGGGAGAAGAGAGTGCTGGAAGCCCCGAAGCCGCCACAGGACGACACGGGTAGTTTGAAGATGGGGTGAGAAGATGGTAAAGAAAAGGAAGGCGAAAGTTGGAACTGTCCCTGTCTATCTGCGGGATTTGAGCGACTCCCTTCAACGGGAGTTCCTGGGCCGGAATTGGGATAACAAGAGGTTCCACAAGGCAAACGCAAAGGGGAAGGATATAGTCGTTGGCTATTACCTTCGGGACAAGGATTGGGAGGTGAGGGAATGAAGATGACCTTGAAGTTTGAGGACGAGGACTACCAGAAGCCTATTAGGAAGCACAAGGACAAGGACGGGAATACATACTGGAACACGAGCATCAGCATGGACGTTGCCGGTGTGATGCGCCTGACCGAAGACCTGATACGCTCCGGGAATTACCGCAAGCCGGACGGCACGGACAACCTGGAATTCTTTCTGACCGAGTATGCGAAGCTCTGGGTATTGCGCGGGGCCGGGATTAAGACTTATCCGATGGCTACCCTCCAGATGACTACGCGGCACGAAGAGATGGTGGATTACATCAACCACATCGCGGTAGTGGACATCATCAACGGAGCGAGGATAAAGGAGAAGGGCGAGAGGTGATTGAATGGGTTGGTGGAGATTGACGGCGTGGAAACAAGATACCCAAGGGAAGGACATGGATTTGACAGATACGGATAGGAAGCACATCGCCGATTGTGTGGAAGAGGGTTACACTTCTGGCGAGGTTGTGGATGGTGATTGAATGCCGAAATGCCCACATTGTAAGAAAGACATAGAGACCTTGGACCTGGGAGATTAACGGCTATGAAATAGAGGACGAAGAGGATAGCGACTTCTTCTGTCCGAACTGTAAGGAGCGCCTTGATAGCGAGACATACAGCAAGTTTATGGGAGAGAAGGGTGATTGAAATGATAGACAAGAAACGGATTAAGTCCTGGCTGAAGGACTATGATGACCACGAGGAACATGACCTAGACCTGACGATTTCCTTGAAAGATGAGGCCGAGCGCATTTTTAGGGAAATCGTGCCTGTCGTGCCGATGGATAGGCCGTTCCGCATCACGTCCGTATGCCGTGATGATGTGATACAAGCGCTGGCGCTTGGTATGCGCAAGGCGAAGGCGGAGAAGATTGCCCGGTCCTTGACCGATGAGGAGATGGATTGGATTGCCCGCAAACTGGCTGATGACTACTGCAACCAGCTATTCTGGGATAGCCTGCGCATAATGGCTGAAACCGTAGTGTCGAGGCGGGACCATGAATGAATGCGAAGTTGAGTTTATGGGCCGCTGGCGTAAGGTGAAGAGAGATGAGAAAGGGGACTACGTGAATTACAACAGGCAGAAGGTAAGGTTGAGGTGAGAAGATGGGAAAATGTCCGGAGTGTGGAAAGGCGAAGGCGAGGTGAGAAAATGGACGCAAAAGGAAAAGTGAATTGGCTATTTAGAAACCTGCGAAAGCGTCGCCTGATGGCGGAGCAGAATTTTGCCTGCTGTATGTCCTGCGCGGTTTCCGAACTAAGCGAGATGCTAGATGAGGACAAGAAGCGCAGTTGCCCTAAATGCCAGAAGATAGGCGCCGTATTCTATCATCGCCAGGACGCCCAGGGCTTCGCCAGGACGGGACATCTCTATCTCGGATATATCGCAACCGAGGACGGCAAGGAGAAGCAGATTGGCGAGATAATAGTTGAGGAGGCCAAGCGGCTGGGGATACCTATTGCATGGAACGGAGATGCCAGCGACAGGGTCCTGCTGAAGTTTGAGGGTGATTGAGATGGGGAAATGCCCAGAGTGCGGAAAGGCGATAGACACCTTGACTAACCACCAGGAAGTCGTGAAGACGTGGGAGTTCAAGTTGCTGGACGGCGAGCCGGATTATACAGAGGGGGATTGCGAGGCAAACGACACGGGAGATTTTTACTGCCCTGAGTGCCATGTGTTGCTCTGTTCATCGGAGGACGAGGCGACAAAGATATTGGAGGCGGACTAGATGGCGCTCTATTGCGGGACGGAGTGGTGTGCCAGCTGTAAGCAGATGACGGACTATTATGATGAAGGCGAGGGAGTTCCCGAGTGCGGGTTTGTGGTAGGAGGGTGAGCAAATGAACGAAAAGATAAAGGTGGAAATCAGGCAGCCCCGTATGAAGAGCCGCCTGGATAGCTTCTGGTACGAGGGAGAGATTGCCTACATGAGCTACAAAGATAGGGAAGTCCTGATAATAGCGACAGGCGACATCAGGATACATAACAAGAAGGGCGAATTAGTCTATGATAACGGCGGGGAGCGTGGGCCTGGGTTCAAAGGCTTCAAGCTCAAGACGGACAAAGACCTGAAGCGGATAGGTGGTTGCTATGATGATGCCTACCGCTGGGAGAACAACAATTGGTTTGAGCCGCTGTATAAGCTGAAAGGCGATGATGATTGGGACTGCCTTATCGGTGATGTATCCGACAACTACGATGCCGCGATTGAGCAGGGGAAGGCGATGCTCAAAGACGACTATTATTGGGAAGAGGCGAAGGTGTGATGGGAACATACTCCGCAGCAGCTAGGCGCAGGGAGCGCCTGCGCACGGACGCTGAATACGCAGCCAAGCTGAAGGCGATGCGCCCCACGCGAGAGATGATGAATAGGGCGAGTAGGCGGGCTCGCTTCAATCGGAATATGCGCAGAGGCCTCCACTGCCTCTTCTGCGATGTCCCGATAGACCGCTGGAGTAAGTCTGGGTTGTGCCGCCCCTGCCTTCTGGCGTTTGGTATGAAGAACTGGAAGTCCCGCCTGAATAGGATAAAGCAGGAACTAGCAGCGATTTATTCCTAGCACAGCCCTTTTTCTTTTTGACAAATCGTCCCTACGCAATCGCAGGATGCCTGGGCCCAGGCTCCGGTCTGATGACAGCCCACGAAAGGCGAGAAGTCCAGCGCCCCTGGGAAGTATTGTTCCCGGAGTGAGCAAGTGCAGGGATAGCGATACGCGACAATCCATCTCTGGTCCAGGAGCCGGTCCGGGACTTCGCAGAGCAAGCCTGCCTTAATCCAGCCCAGGACCGGGGTTGGCGTTGGAGTAGGCACGGGCGTAGGAGTTGGAGTTGGAATTGGCGTGGGCGCTACCCCCTCATGGCAGACCGTATGGTTGTCTATGGTTTCACACCAGCGGGGAGCAGGAGTCGGTTGGGGGCGCGGGGTTGATTGGGGACGCGGGGTTGGAATTACCCTTGGTGGCGTGGGCGTAGGTTCGACGCATAACCCGTTAATCTTAATCTGGCCGCTTAGACAACCCGTTCCACCTGGATTCAGGATTATGACGTACCTAGGAGTTGGGGCTGGCGTTGCCGTATGATTGGCGGGAGGGGCGGGAGTGGCTATTAACGCAGTGCTTAGGGCGCAAAGGAGCAGCACTGCGGCAGCGATGACATACCAGGTATCCGGGCGCTCGAAGTCAAGCAGTGGTTTCTTAGGGTTTGGGCTTATTTGGACCTGAGGTTGTGGGCGGAGCGCTTGTGCTGGGATTGGTTGTGGGCTGGTTCCAGGAGCCGGGGTTGGCTGGTTGTATTGGATTGGGGTTCCCGGTTGCTTGCGCTTGGGTAGCTTGGACAGGAACTGCGGGAAGTATTGGTTCCACAACTTCGGCAGGTCTATTATTGGTTTCAGAGATATCACCTTTCATTACTTCGGAGATGGTATTAAGTCCGCTCGGGGCCACAGTGGTCTTGCTCTTCCTCATGTTCTCCATCTGGACCACGAATGGGACGGCATGGATATATGGTTCGACACTCTTCAATGATTTTGCCCCCTTGAAGTGCATCAGGGTTGGAGCTGTCCAGCCGTTCCTGGCTCCGTGGGTGAAGCAGGAGTGCCTCAGATGGTAGGGCGCGATGGGCTTCCCGATGGCCTCCATGCCCCTCGCAGGTATGAACTTCTCGGACCAGCGGGTAGTATAGGGGAATAGCTGCGCCCCGGCAGGCAGCCCCTGGACGTAGGCTACAACGGTTTCAATCCAGATGTTGGCGGATAAGCCCGGCGGCCTGGTGAATGTCAGGATACGGTCTTCGACTGTGAAGCTCTTAGTCCTTCCGAGCTTGAGAGTATGAACCCGGACGGAGATTTGCTTCTCATCAATTGAAAAGTCCTCCTTGACTATCCGCTTGCAGAGTTCGGCTGGACGAGCCCCGGATATCCAGGTGAAGGCAATGAAGGCCCGCTCATGCGGGCTCCTGCATTTCTCAAAGACTTTCTTGGCGTCCTCTTCCCATAGGATATCGTTAATGCTCCAATTGTACTTCGGCAATCGCTCACCTCAATATGTTGGATATCGTTCCGTTATCGTATGTTTGCATCGTGGGCAGGTCCATCTGACGGCGGCGCCAACTCCATATCATAAAGGTCCCCGCATTTCTCACAACGTCGTCCGTCTTTCGTCATTAATTCACCGTTATCTCGTCTTCGAGTAGGTTGTGCATGGCTAGCCAGGTGTTGAACTCCTTATCCTCTGCATCCGCCAGCCGGTCCAGCTCATCAGCGAACTGCCGGAAGAGCTTTGCCTTCTGGCGGAGATTATTGAAGACCATTTCCCTTGCCCCAATATCTCGCTGGATTGTAGTGATTTGGTTTGCCACACGGATACTTGTAGTTCGCTTCTTTTTAAACATTCGTATTCCGAACACTAAAATCACCCTATCCGCACCATTTCTAGTTCGTATCTGCCATTCTTTTGCTGCCTAAAAATCCATAGTTCGCAAGGGATTCCCCATCTCTCCAGGAAATCCTTCGTCTCTTGGATATGTCTTCCAGAGTCGTTCTCCTGGTGGCCGAAAGTCTTGACCTGGATTTTCCTGGTGAGGTCTCCCTTGACTGCGATAATGTCTAGCTTGCCGAAGAAGTCGTGATGAATGGCTATCGGTCTTCCGTTTATCCACTTGACCAGCGGGTGCGCCATCTCGACCTCGAAGCCGTCGTCTATCAGCATCTCCCGGGCCTTGTTTTGCCCGTATCTTCCCTTGTTTGATGCTCGGCTCATTATAACCATCTCGTCTTTCCACAGTTCGGGCAGACATACTTGCAGCCCTCGCCCTCGTCGGCATAGACGCATTCCATAGTTGAACCGCAGTTCAGACAATTTATCATATACCCATCATCCTGTCATCGTTATTATCCCCAGCAGTAAAGGCACATCTGTCCCGAGCAGGTCTCTGGCCTCTTGCGGTCCAGGAGCTCGGGTAGTGTGTATTTGTCATCATACCAGCCCTTCACCTTGCACTTGGTCAGGTGCTTCAGGCATCTCTTCTCTAGCTTGACTAGGAATTCCCACTGGTCTGGATGATTTGCCTTGAGCTCAGCGAACTCATCTAGCTTGGCGAATGGGCAGAAGAAGCACCCGGACTTGGCAGGGACACACCAGCCCACTTTCTTTATGGCTTTGATGCAGTCTGCCCGGGACCAGCCTAGCTCCAGGAGAGGGAATCGCACGTCAGTATCATTTCTCCAGCGATGTGCCCTGCCTTCCTCGTCCTTGGCTATGCCTATCCAAATCTTATCTCCGTCCTTGAAGCCATGAGCCTTACGGAACCTGTCTAAAGGCCTTCTCTTCCATCTGTCCGTGCACCAACGCATGAATCGCTGGGGTAGGATATTGTTCTTGTCGCAATAGTCCAGGAGGCGCCCTTCCTTCGATTGAATTGTGATGATGGGCAACGGGGAAACGTCCTTGAAATATATCATATAGTTATAGGTCTCTGCCTTCTCGCCACCCGTATCCGCGAATACCACATAATCCGGTCTGGGCAATAGCTTCATCTCGACGGCTGCCATGATAGCCACTGAATTGACTCCGCCTCCGAAGTTAAGCCAATCCATCTTCCTTCCTCCATCTCGTCTCTAGCTTGGTCAGGTTCGTCCAATCCTTGAACCCGTGCGGGCTGTCCTTCTCGTACTGCTTCAGCCTAGCCCAGAGCTCCGGGTATAGTTTCCAGAGGAGCCTTAATGAGCCCACTGGTTGCTTGGGACATACCCAGCAGCCGTTCCGCTTGAAGCCCTGGGCATAATAGAAGGGCACTAGGTCCAGCTCCTTTAATCGGGCCATAGCCTGCTCTTCCGTGATGCCCCACTCCACCATCGGATAGCGTTTATTATCTGCGGGGACGGCCCGCTGCGCCTCATTAGCACAGATTCCGAGATAGATTATCTCGTTCTTGCCGTTCGGCTTCTGCTTCATCTTCAAATAGGTTGATACCCAGCAGCCACAGTTCATAGGTGGGAATCCCTTTATCCTCTGTCCCGCGTATTTCCCTTTGGTCTTCTTGCGATAGAATATCTCATCGAAGGTATGGAGTGGTGGATATCTGGTAATCTTTATCCCCAGACGCTTCTCGATATGGTCTAGCCATTCATAGGTCGAGGGGAACTCTAAGCCCGTATCCAAGAAGCGGATTTCGTCCAGAGGCCACTTGCGCTGGATGAGTTCGTAAAGTAGGTAGGTGCTGTCCTTCCCTGCGCTATATGAACAGACGTAATGCTTGCCCGGGATGCGCTCTTCCATAATTACCTCGGCAGGAGTTCCATGTAGTCTATCGCAGTCCAGGGGATAAAGCGCCTGGTTGGACTGCTGAAGCTATTGGTGTCTATGATGATGCCCAGCTTGCCCACTCCCTTCAGCTTGCCGTCAATAGATGTCCGCTCACTGCTGAAGACAATGGCTACTGCGGACCCTATCCATGAGGGGGTTGGATTATTCTCGGTTGGAATCATCTCATCACCGTATAGACGCTAGCTCTTCCATTACCTTCCTAGCTATCTTTGCTGAGTCCATGGTAACTACTTCCAAGTTCTCCATGAACTTCTTGTACGCGAGTGGGCTCTTTATCCTTAGCTCCACAAGATACTTCTGCCCTTCCCATCCGCTTTCCGTCCATGTCACATTTGGCATCGTCTCACCCTGTCCTCTTCGCCAATATCGCCAGCAGCTGCGCACTCAGGTTTGCGTATAGGTCCCAGGAATCCACCGCGTTCTGGAGTTCCTTGTTCCTGGACTCTAGGTGCTTGTATCCCTCTTTCAGAGTCATGTATTCGTCCATCATGTGCTTGAGCTGCTCGCAGGTATCACGGCAGTCCTTCTCTTCAGTTGGCTTAGGCGGCTTAATCATCGCCACATATCCGTGCTTGGGTTCATAGATGTCCGAGGTCTTCCGGAGTAGGTCGTCTATCGCCCTGCGGCAGTCCATCTCCTTTATCCCATATCTGTTGTTGGCGATATGGATTATGTCCGCGATTGGAACCTGTCCTGCGCACGGACCCTCCCTTCGCCTTACGATGTCTAGCACGACCTTCATCCTATCGGTTGTTTCCTTTATTTCCTTCATGCTCTCACCTCTTCAAACTCTTTATGCACGAGTGGCTTCCAGATTAGCCTGTCCTTGATTATTTGTATGCTCGTCCCTAGGTCCTGGATTTGGAGTATTTTTGCCGCATAGAATACGAGCCAGTCCCAGGTCAGGAGGGCTTTCTCCTCTCCTAGATAAAGGAACTGTGCCCATTCCGTTACGGTGATTTCTCCCTTGTCCTTGCTGCTGAAGACGAATGATTCTATCTCCTTGAATGCGTTCTCCTGCCCATTGAACCTCTCCTCCAATACGCTTGGCATCCTGGCCTCGCTCACATTCTTCCTCTGCCTAAAATAGAAGTCTGACGTGAGCTGAGCCACCTTGTACTGCACCGCCTTCTTTGCGATTGAGAATCCGAGGGCGGAATCCGCGAGCGTGTCAATCATTGTGTTGGAGGCCCATACGTTTCCGTTAGACAGAATCCGTTTTATCTGGTTCTTGCGCCAGGTCTTTCCGTCCTCTCCTTGAGCCGGAGGCTGGACCTTGTTTTGCTCCGTGTGCTTCTTCCATTGCTCGTTCCGTTCATCCATCACATCGGCACGGACGTATTTCGTTTTGTGGAAGTCCCCCGGTATCGCCTTTAGCCTTCCGTCTTTGATTAGGTCGCTTATCCTGCCTCTCAAGCTATCCGAGGATAGTTCAGAGACAAGGGGATAGAGTTCATATGCAGCCATTGGCTTATCCAGGAGACTCAGTATCTTGTTGTCTGTCGCGGCTTTCCGGGTATGAATCGCTTCCATATTGAGTCCCTTGCCGCTTCCGTATTTGCAAAGATGGTAGGTTCCGTCCTTGTTCTTTCTGACTCTCTTCTTCATCGCGCCGTTGTTTAGCATCCACCAGAGATGATGGTATGTCCCGTGCTTCCCTTCTGCGGCTAGCTCGTTGATTGATTTGTCCCGTTCCCTCATGCTCTCCGATAGCACATGGAGTTCTGTTAGAGCTGGAGGTATTCTGGGTGTTCCTTTCCTTGGTTTCTTCACTGGTGCTTTGGGCCTGTATGGTATGAATATTTTCTCTGTCTTTGTCGGTTCAAACGAGAGCGTGGACAGAATTCCGCTGGGCACTTCCATCGGCTTCAGGCTTCCGATGGTGATAATGTCGTTGTCCGTGACGCCCAATTGCCTTAGCTTACTGATGACTCCGACTAGCTCATCAATTGCCTTTCCCCGTCCGCTTTCAATCTCCGTCTTCTGCTTTTGCAGTTCTGCTATCTGCCGGTTTATTTCATATAGACTTTTCATGGCAATCCTCCTCCATTTTTTCATCTGGTCCGTCCTTCTTAAAGTGCTGTATTACAAACGGTTTATAGTGGGGAGGTTCATCGCAGCCAGCTTGCCTCTCGATAGCCTCCAACACCTTCCTCGCTAATTTTATCATCTTGTCGTAGTTCTCGTCGTATTTATTGTAGTCCTCGTTTTCGCCTTCACGATACGCCGCGCAGTCCTCACACCATACGAGCAACCGCACAATTTCTTTCAACTCGTCGCGCTCTTTCTTGAGGGCTGCCACCAAATCACAGTTCCCTATCTTCTCAAACTTACACTCCGTAATCCTGCCTTCTCGTAGCCAACCATCGCGTTCTTTTAGTTTCGCGGTGAGGGCTACGTTCTCCTTCTTCAACTTCTTACTTTCTGCGCCGTATGCTTCTCCCGCATTACACTTGTTCTTGAAATACATACGGCAACCCGTAGTGGCTTCAAGTTCCTTTATGCGCTTCTCCTGCTTTTCAACGTAGGCAACAATCTGATTTACACAATACAGAGGGTTTCCGTTTCCATCGTCATAAGGACGCAATCTCTCAAGAACCCCATTTACTACTTCCGAGATGCGCTTACTACTAATTTGACATTCATTAGTTTTCATTAGTAGTTCCTTCTCCTTTGAGGCGAGTTGCGCCTTCAAGTCCTTTATCGCTTTATCAAACTCATCACGTTCTTCCTTTGTCCTCCAATAATCGTCCTTACTAGAGGATATGTCATCTTTCGGTTTTCCAGCCATTTTCAAATCACCCTTTCCACTCCGTCCCTGCGACGTTCTCATACTGCGCCTTCAACTTCTCGTATTTCGCGGTGAGGGCTGCGTTCCTTTTAACCAACGAACATTTGTTCTCAATCTCCATAGGACATAGCAGCGTTTCGCCTTCCTTCTCACGTTTGAGTTCGACTTTGAGGGCTGCGTTCTCCTTCTCCAACTCTGCTATTTTTCCTTCGTGGCAGCATTTGAACTTGACCTCTATCCCCTCAGCAGTAAGCCGCGCCATCGCTTCCTTGGCTGCCTTCTCACCTGTGGCAAT
>Ga0315284_10006312_pt1 | contig 16880 bp, 7 predicted proteins | sample YL17G09_16_MG_FD_203696 | JGI IMG/M metagenome (GOLD analysis project Ga0315284, IMG submission 203696) | Sediment microbial communities from Yellowstone Lake, YNP, Wyoming, USA - YL17G09_16 | ecosystem: Environmental > Aquatic > Freshwater > Lake > Sediment | place: USA: Wyoming | collected...
ACCAGCCCCATATGGTCGATGTGTTGTAGCACAGCATTTTGATCTTGAGATCCGTACACATGTAAGAACCGATCTTCTGCGCGTCCGTCGTAATGGCGTGCCTAATGTAGCAGCTGTTCGTATGCAGATCCTGTACAGACAGCAGATCGTACGATATGAGTTTTTTGAACCCGTCGATGTCGTCGGATTCAATTGTCCGCCCGACCAGAGTATCTGTGCTGTGCCTGTATCTCATTTTGATCTCGTGACGTAGCTTATTGCACATCTTACGCGAAACCGTAATACTGTTCTTGTAGTAGTCCAGCAGATCGCATATTATTGAGACAGATGAACATTTTGCCAAGTACTTGATCAAGAACGTCGAATACGGTATATCTATCTGCGCCTCTATCATGCTGTGCAAAACACGATCTACTGCATCCGGTTGCGCTTTTATTTTTATCAGATCCTTGTTGAACGCCACGGTACGCCGCCTGTACCGCCGCCGTACTACACCTACTTTGGTTTTCGGTTTGTGCGGTTTGAATAGAGCCGTGATGTCAGATGCAGATGGTTTGATTGTAGATCCGTACTTTTTGATCAGACCGGTCAGAAGATTCAGATGCAGCTTCGATACGCAGACTTTGTACGCGGCCTTGACTTCCTTTTTGATAGATGATCCTGTTTGATCTGCGAAGAATCGGTTTATCAGCAAACTAATCACGCTGTCGTGCTTCACGTGTTCGATGTGCTTCATCAAGATCGATCTGTCGAACAGGCTAATCTTTTCCAGGATCTCGGTCTCCGTCCCGTAGTTCAGTAGTACGCTGATATTTGAATACAACTCTACACCGTTCTGCCTCAAGTAGCTTACACTCGTAGAGTCCAGCAGCTTGTAATCTATAAATTTATTCACAAACTCGTCATGCGCTACATCCTCGTCGGGCGCGGTTCTGCACATCTTCTTATAAAACAGCTCGACGTATTCTATCGTATTAGTCTTCAATAGAGCCGTAATAAGCTGCTTCGTACAACCGAACAGAGCGTAGTAGCTCCATACGAACTTCGTGTAGTAGTAGACATTCGAACCGTACTTCTCGCGCAAAACGGCTATTTTTGCCGCCCGATTCTTCGTATCTTTTTTTTCGTTTTGTAACAGCCATACTCTAGTCGTGTACTTCGATTGATTAGAGACGAAGCGGGCCAGAATGCTATTTACGTACACCAAGCCGGGTCTCTTTTGAGCATCTAGAGCTCTGACATGCCGCGATTTACTTTTCCGCTTTTTCTTAGTTGCCTTATTTTTCTTGTTCTGTGCAGCCAGCCATTTCTCATCGATCCACTTGATGTGCTGTTCTAGCATGCTGTACGTCAAGACATTCGTATACGTCTCGTCCGTAATACTGTCGATGCATCTCAGTATTGTTTTGCGGATGTTCCGCGCCCTCAATCGACCCCGATACCCGCTGACCCAGACAAAATCTTCTCTCGTCAATTGCGTACCTATGCTAGTGATCTTTGGCTCCTTGCGCCTCATATTTCTATAACGCCAGCCGTACATTATAATTGTACAGCTCAAACAAAAACGGCCGATTTGAACGCTTAATTTTTTGCAAACCATAAATAAATGGATGCCAAATCAGACACCACAACTACGATCGTACAGAGAAATCTACGTACGTACGTTCTGCTGTTATTTGTCATTGTGTTGTTTGTTAGTCTTTGCGTAGCGATGTATATATTCGGATATAACAGTACGCCGATAAATACAGCCGCTACACAAGAGCCGTACAAAAACACGAAACCCATACTCAAGAAAGGCTGTCAGAAAAAGCGAACAGATAAAAAAGTAAAATGGAAAGAGCCGCTAGAACTACGATCTAGATCCGGTTCGTACAGGTTGAGTGTGATGTGAGGATGTGAAGAATATCAACACATCAAAAAAACAAAATAATCAAAATCAAGTCTATCGAGTCTATCGCCGCATGACTTTCCGCGCGATCTGAGAGCACCACATCACGTTCAGAGCGTAGACTGCTAGGTACGCGACAGTGATGATTCCGAACCTGAAACCGGATTCGATGCAGTAGTTCAGCATTAAGATGAGAGGGATGAACAGGATCCGACAAACGAAGAAGACTAGAGCGAACTCGCCAAGCATTATCTTCTTGATCGAACTGTCCGATTGAGCCAGGCCAGACATGCTGAGAAAGACGGTCGACACCTCTGTAAAGATCCCGCAGCAGATGTAGAATACGTACGAATGCGTGAACCAGTAGACTGCGATACAGGCCATCGATATAAGATGGTGAACCATGTACTCCTTGCGCGGCCTGTTCATAATTATGTCGTACGCAAAGTATGCGCTGATCAAGAGGCAAATGTGCATCACCTTCGAAGAGTACTGTTCAAAGTCCATGCTCTCGATCATGTACCGGGTTTTGGGGAAAGCATTACACTCTGCGATGGTATCTAGCTTCGGCGTATCGCTAAGCTCGGAATAGAACACGGCGAACACGTTCTTGATCATGTAGTAGCAGAACATCGTGACGTAAGAGAGAACTAACATAGACACCGTGTTCCATGCCGCAGTCTGATGATATGTGATGCCCGTAATCATGTACAGCTTGTTGAACAGAACATGCGGCACCCACACATAAAACAGCGCGATTAGCCAGAAAGACAGAACGAACTCAACCAGAGTATAGCCGTGTGTCTTGTACGATAGGTCCGTCGGAATAGAGCCGTCGGCCATACAGATATTGTTATCGCAGTCTTGGGTCGTATTTATGTATAACGGCGGTACGATGCAGCCTTTGATCGTTTCCGTGTCGTACGATGTGTAGTATCCGATTACGTCAGCTCCGATTACGTCGAATCCGATCATACCGTACTCGACGATAATGGGGTTGCAGTACGTCGAATTTGTATTCGGATCCGTATTGTTTGTCCAGCCCACCGAATCATTTGGCACAAATGTATCCGTATCCAGATTATGGGTCGTCATAAAGTTCTGCCCGTACTCCGTAAATCCAAACAGGCCGATCACGATGGCCGACACGATGAAAGCTTTGGCGCTTGTAAAAGTCATCCCGCTTATTTGTCTATGTATAGCTTACGGTTCTTAGACTCTATTCCAAAATATTTTCATCTTTTTCGCCTTTTGATGCGCTATCAAAAAGTCAAAGCATAATCAAAATAATCAAACGGCCTTACTCGGCTTGTCCGGTCTCCCGGATGATCTTGCGCTCTGTCTTCTTCACCTTGATCCTAGCCAAGATATTCATAGCCATCAGCTCCTGTATCATCAGCTTGAAGGCGTACGGGATCATGATTTTATGTACGTCGTGATAGTTCTTACACATCGGGCACTTGTATATATCACCGGGCATCGGTTTGTTTTCAGAGTTCCGTGTCACTTCTCGTACCGCAAATAGGCCGCAAGAACCGCAGACGTACGTAGAATACACGTCCGCTGTGTACATCATCTTCTCGTTCAGAAACTTCGCCATACCGTGTGCGATCAACGCGTCTCGTTCCATCTCACCCAGCCTCAGACCTCCCTCTCGTGATCGGCCTTCTGCCGCCTGCCTGACCAAAATAGTCGTCGAACCTCTCGCTCTAGAGTTACCGGTCCACACGGCTTTGCCCTGCCGCCTAACGTAGAACACGCCAGACGGAACGGTTAAACAGAATACGGGGCACGGTTGTACGGGGATCAGCTTGTCCTCTTTGCCATTCGACGGGTGATTGATTACGGCATCCGTCTCGTACTCGATCGACACTTCCCACCACATGCATTGTGAGTGTTCTCTGACGGTAGAAGCGTTCCCGGCGTGCAGAGCCAGCTGCTGCACAGTGTCCCGTATGCTAATCGATGGCGTGTAGTAGTAGTACCCGATCGTTTGACCTTCTCTCATCATAGGTGATCCGTTGCCCTCTATCATAGAATGTAGAAGGATGCGGCATTGATCGCGGCTCAGCATAGTTACCCAGCTCGGCATAATACGCTCCGGCGGCTGTAGATCGAACTCTGTAAGATATGCGTACAGCTGATCGTCTGTCACGTACTCGACGATCTTGCTTTCAGCATTGAGCCATGTGCTGTATGAAAAGCCACAACCCTTGAGTACGTGCTCTAGCTCGGCCCGCCCGATATTCTCGTTCGTAGAGATAATTATTCTACCATCGCCCAGCTTGCCGATCGTGATCCAGATGCCGAAGAACTTGAGCCAGTACTCCATTAGGATCGGTCTAGCGCAGTAGTGCTTCGCATCTTGTCTGTCCGTCTGAATCGTACAGAACTCCGGCAAGATAAACTGATACGGCTGAGCGTCCCATCGGGCTCCACGCTTGTACGTCCTGACCTGACTCACGATGTCCTCGGCCAATTCGAACCCGTACTCGCCTTTGTCGGAATCTGTATTTTTAGCCACCCACATCCGATGGTTGCCCGTAACGGCTAGATTTACGTCATTCGACTCTACGTAGTACATGGGGCCCACGTAATCGGGGTATTGTACCAGGTCTGTCGGATGAGTGTATACGACGGCACCTGTTTGTACGTCCAGCGTCGCTACATCGTCTTCTAACGTGATGTCCTTGATGTTGCGCCATCCTCGTAGGGTCAGTACATCTGTCTCCCCGTCAATACAGTGCATCTTATCGTACACCATGTGCTTGAGGCGCTGATAGTATGCGGGTGCTATGAAGATTGACGACTTCATCCGCAGACCCGTCATGCCGTTGTATAAGTATTCCTCACCCGTGTCGTCATACCCTAACGATTTGAGCATCTCACGTACTTCGTCCAGATCGTAGTCCTCGAATGCTGTGCCATCCATGTTGATGCCCTTCAGAGCGCCTACTTTGCCCATTAGCTGATCCCAAAACTGAGCGATAGTCATACGGGATGGAAGGGCGTTCGGGTTCATAATGATGTCCGGTCGGATGCCGTTTTTGGTGTGCAGCATGTCTGATGCGCGCAGTCCGATGCCCATCGTGCCCTTTTGCCCGTCTAAATTACAGTTGCCAACCCACACTCCATACCCACCCCTTCGAACATAGATGATTCCATCGTCCGGTACGGTGCAGCAGTATACTTTGCCTTTGAAGTGCTCAGTTCGATCATTACCGCCAGTGCCGTCAGCCTTAATGTTCTTGTTAACGATCGGCATAGTCTGTGTTTCAACAACAGATAGTCTGTATGCGTCAACCGTACTTGTGATTGTCTCTTTTTTGTTGAGAACCTTGCCGTTTCTTGTTTTGACAATCGTCTGATGTCCGGCCTCGTATTTCAGAACATAGTTTGCCGCGAAGCCCGCATGCAAACACAGCCGTTGAAAGTCATCACGTAACTTGACAGACGATGTGTCGTACCTCCGTGTAGTCGTACCTTTCATATGATGGCCGTCCCCAAGGATCATGCCGTTTATAAGTATCCTCGCCTGTTCCTTATTCAAGAACCATACCCAGTTTGGCATATGTTTATTTAGCGCGCCACTTAATGGCAACAGAGCCCTCGCGACAAATGCTTTGTTTACATGATACACATCGTTCTGCGCTGCTTCAGGTCTATCTTTGCGGGTTATAAGGGGGATGCAAAGTGTCTTGCACAGCGGCACTAATCGATCTTTGACTCTCTGTTTATGAGCTGCAAAAGAGACGCATCTATAACTACTAATCCATCCCTCGGCCAACCAGATACCCAGGAACTCAAGCCATGCATTGATATCGAACCCGCGCAAGATGACCTGCTCTTCTTCAGCTTCCCCGTCAAGGTCCTCAACCTCAACTGTCTCAACAGCTTTAGCCACGGTCCCAGTCTTAACCGACTTCGTTGACTTCACGATCTTGCCGTTTTCCATTCTAATCGGTTCGACGGTCTTGACAGCTTTGACAGACTTCACAGACTTCACGATCTTACCGTCATCCGTTCGAACAACCCCAGTAGATTGTATAACCCTACCCGTATTCGTCACACTGACCTTCGTAGATGTCACAGGCATCGCGGGCTGAACAGCCTTGACAACCTTGACGGATTTTACAACCTTCACAGCCTTCACGGTCTTCACAGCCTTCACGGTCTTCGCAGCTTCCTCAGCCTCACACTTCTCCCCGATCTTGATCCACTCAAGCTGTATGTCCAGTATCTCTTTCCTGCGCTTGACACTCAACTCAAACGCATTATCGGCATTTCCGTTTTTCCGGCGCTGTTCGATCTCAGCATTCAGAGCAGCGTACTTGGCTTCGATATCTTTGCGCGTATCCTTCGTCATAGCGGCATACTCATCCTTGATCGATTCGATCTCAGCCGTAGCCAGCCGGTTTGTCCTATTCCGATCCCGCACAACCTCCTTCTTGCTCCCGTAGATCAGGAACTTCGTGACATTGCCGTTCGCATCGAATTTCAGTTCACGTGGTCTCTCAAGGTTAGACACATCGACATTCTCGACATTCTTGAGGTACTTCCGCCTCTTGCCCTTGATGTCCTGAGCCAGCTCTATCTTGAACTTCTTGCCGCTACGATCAGCTACGTACATCCGATGGTTTGGTGTGACTTTCAGACTAATCTGATTACTGTCCACAACGTACATATCGCCATCGTGATCCAAAACCTGTAGATCTGTCGGCTTTTGGTATTTCAGTGTAGTACCGCCGACAAGAGTCGCGACGTGATGGGATTTCGTAACGTTCTTTATGCCAACCCAACCTACCGTAGTTAGTACTTCGTGATCATCGGTCATGCAGAATTTGTCTCCAACAACCGGCATCCGCTCCATCCGTACCAGAGCCCGTCGAACCTCATTGCCCTCCTGATTATTGATGCCGATGTACATCCGATCCACCACACCGTCAGACTTCTCTTTGAACTCAACAGACTCATCTTTGTATATCTTATCTGTATCCGGCATGTCTGTAATCGGCGTCACTTTGCCGAAGATGATATCGTTGTTAGTCAGCCGAATCTCTTCCGGTACATACCCTTCAAGATTCAGCTTCTCGTAGTTCCCGTTCTTCATGCTGAGCGTCTTATCGGGTGTCGGCTTCATGAACTTATCGTTCGCCGATGTCTCTTGGTTCTTTGTGATCTGAGACACGTATTTCTTGAGACTCATGGATCGGAACAGCCCTCTCTGTAACGATGTCAGGTTCAGTGTTAGAGAGTCCTCTTGATTATGCCCGCCGTACGTAGCGATCGCGACGATAGCGTTAGATCCTCGGCCCAGCACATCGGCGTACGTGTACTTGGCTGTACGTGAGTTGACGATCGCCACTTCAGGATGGTACAGTACGTACGATATGTCCAGCCGCGATCTGTACGTTGTGTTGTAGATTCCCATGCCTTGCCGACCCTGAGCGTACTGAAAGATGTTACGTGTCCCCATATTCCGATTCGCGAAAGGGATGTTCGATACGACTTCACCTAACAGTACAGACGGATGGATCTCGCAGTAGTCGTACCGGATGAAGAACTTATCTGAGTACCGGTTAATCACTCTGTCTTCCCGATCATTAAACTTGAATCCTTTGGAATCGATAATCTTTTGCCGTTCACGATTGAGATCCTTGATCATCGGCGCCACCATAGCATACGGCTGTTCTTCGGAATCCAGAAACTCGATCGGCACATCGTCCATCGCGTAGAAGTCGTCCCACGTTGTAATCTTAGAAGCTGCGTCGGATTTCAGGCTAATCTTGTCTATCATCTTCTTCGTCAGCACTAGCTCGTTGTCTCCTACTACTCGTAGAACAGGCCGATACAGTCGACCAGAATCCGTATTGAACCGGATCTCACCTTTCGCCGAATCGAATACGACAGATGTCATCTGCGGATCGAACTCGCCTTTCAGCTTCTTGCTCTTGGCCAAAGCGTAGAGCCGTAGAGCCGGGTTATTCATAAAGTCGTCGCCAACAGAGTACGAATTTTTTACCATCCCGACCCACTCTCCGTTCAGAAAGATCTTGAACATGGTCTTCAGCTCGTATATTGCGACGTCTGTCGTCTTTCGTACGGCAGGATGTGTTTTAATGAATTCGCGCACAACTTGCGTATTATCCTTGTCGCCGATCGTCAGGGATCCGATTAACGTGAGATGTTTGATCAGACCGATCTTGGCGTGTTCGGGTGTAGAGGCCGGGCACAGATTCGGGATAGAGCTAGGGTCTGTTTGACGCGGCTTTGTTAGCTTCGACGACGATTTAGACGTAGACTGAGAATCTACACGCGACAGAAAAGACAGAAGCTGCAAATAACTGATTCTTGACAGCATCTGCGACACACCTTTGGATCGGCCCCAGTTGCCCGTCATAAGAGCTGTCTTGAATCCCGATTCGAACGTACTAGCCTTGAAGTGATGGATTATGTTATGCGGCTCTTCCGTCGCCACCTTGTCTTTCATCCAGTCCATGAACTTCTTATTGCACTCAGACATGTTAGACTTGTAATGCTGCACCATGATCTCAGACAGCAGCTCGTCGATATTCGCGACCCTCTTGTTGCAGTACGAATCTCGGTTGTCTACGTTTGTACGACCCAGCTCGACTTGCAGCAGCTTGTTAATCATGTACCCCATGTACAGAGCCTTTTCTTTGTACGGCGCTTCTGTCGTCCCTCTGATATGCGGCAGTAGAGACGTCTTGAGCAGCTGCAAAAGATGCAAGCGCTTTTGCTCGTGTTTGACGGCCTGATTCGTCTCGGCGTACCGTCTGACTACTTTCATCTTCGTGACGAGGTAGTCTATCGCCTCTTCCTTTGTACGGATCTTGATCCTCGACCCTTCTCTATTATCGTTGAAACAGTTGTCCAAAGATACGCGTACCAGATCCAGCATATGGTAGTCTGTCTTGTCGTACACACAGATCTCTGCGATATCCGCATCTGTCTCTATGCCCAGAGCTTTGAACACTATCATCGGGTTGATCTCGTACAGGATCGGGAACTTCATAACCATCACGCCGTCTTTCTTGATCCGGATAGATACTGTTTGCATCATATTAGACAGATCGTCAGACGTAGAGTTGACCTGCACGACGTGAAAAGACGCATTCGACCCCTTCTTCGTAAAAACCAGCGGATTGTTCGGTATCATGCGGTCTTGCGATATGATTACTTTCTCCGATCCGTTAATTATGAAGTACGCACCCGGATCGTAACGGCACTCATCTATCGCCCCCTCCGAATGCACCGTCAGATTACAGTACTTCGATCGCAGCATAGTCGGTACGGTCATCACAACCATCCCTTCTTCCGTATGGCCGATCTTCTCTTTCTTGATCTTCGGCTTTCCCGTCGCGTTGATGTCTATGATCTCTCGGTACTGCGTAACATCGGCGTATATCGGCATCTGATAACTCAGCATTAGCTTCCGCGCGTCTGATGGGAATAGAGGATCGACGTCGTTTGACATCTTCGGCGTATCGGCTCTAATGTTAGAAAACTCCAGCTTGTGTCGTATAACCCTGTGCTCCGTCACGGCTTCCGTAAAAACATGCTCTGAGTTTTTTAAAAAGTCCGGGATCGTCTCGTCCACAAACTTGTTGTACGAATCGTACAGATGGCGGTACGCGTAGAAATCTTTGTAGAAATACAGATCTAACAACCTGAACAGATCATTCACGTCCAAATTATTCGAATCACCAGCTCCACCCCGATCGTTTCGATTCATTAACGCCAGCTCGAAATTAGACGCAGTATCATCTTTGACTACTTTGGTTGTTTTGACTTCATTAATTGTATCGGTTGTCTTGGCTGACTTGGCTGACTTGACTGACTTGTCATCCTTGTTTTCTTTGGCTGACTTGGCTGATTTCACACCCTTCGTAGACTTGACGTCTTTCGAACCAGAACTCTTAGCCCCGCCTTTTTGGGGGGTGACAGTACTGTTGTGTTTCATTGTTATATTAAGATCAGCACCCGTAGCCATAGAGGTCTATGTATATATATTTCAATTTTTTTGTTATATATTTATTTAAGTGATTGCGGGCATACGCACAATCGCTTGTCGTTTAAAAAAATAATACGCTACGGCTTAGCCCAGCTCGCTACGCCTTGAACGGGTCGAAACTGTAGCTCGATGAATCGTCATCTGAGTCCGAAGATGTTGAAGCGGAATGGATTTGAACAGCTTTATTCTGCGGAACAGCAAGCTTAGCGGGCTTGACGGATTTGACAGGATTTGCGGGCTTGACGGATTTGACAGATTTGACAACCTTGACATGGTTAGACAGATTCAGCGGTTGTTCTGTTTCGGCGGGTTTAACAGACTCCGATGGTTTGACAGGCTTGACGATTTTGACAGACTTCACTTTAGCGGGCTTCTTTTTGGTTGCCGCATATGTAGATGCCGTATCAGAGTTATTCGTCTTTGGATCGATTATCTTTACAGACTTCACAGACTTAACGGTCTTTGTATCTTTCGGTTCAACAGATTCCGATTTGATTATGGGCTTGCCGGCCGATTTGATAGACGGTGTAGCCATCGGTTTCAGTTTATTTTTGAGTGCGGGATTGATGTCCGATTTAACTATATTTGTTTTGGCGTTTTTGGCTGAGCTATTCAAATGTTGAGGCATTAGAATACTCCCGTCCGTATCGGATTCAGACACAGTTCGGATAAAATCGGCATCGTTGTTCATGTCTTGCATGTTATGTGTGTCTCTTGTCTTGATTACGAACGGATCATCGTTGTCATTATTATCGTCGAACTTGTTGTCTTGGTCCGAATAGCTGTCTGTTCTAATATCTACAGTACTCTTGATCTTGGGCGTTACGTGCATATTGTTCGACTTGTTTGTTTTGACTGTTTTGTCCGACACATTGCTAGTTTTGCCGCTCTTGTCCATGTTTTCCCACATCTGCAGCCTGTTTTTGAAGCTTGGGATTTTTTGTATAACGGATTCGTTTGTATTTTCGCCGTCTATTACGATCAGATGATCGGCATTTATTTTTGACAGCCTAGACTTCCTCTCCGTATCGTCTATATCCGTATTCTCAAATATGCCGATGATCGATTTGAATTTTGAGTTCGTTCCTGTCTTTGCAGTACGGCTCACGACCTTCACCAGATCGTTATGATTTTGAGGCTTCGGCCCGTTGGGTCCGTTCTTAGACCCGCTCATAGAATAATAGTGTGACGCATAAAAAATTTATGTATCAGTACGCAAATATGAAAAAATATAATAAATGCTTATCGCTTGTTAAATCCGCCGAACATCTTAGACAGATCACCATTCGCATCCATGTTACCAAACATCTGCATGAGTTTCAACATATCCTCATCGGCCTTCTTCCTCTGTTCCGGCGTCATATTACGCTCTAATTCTGCGAGCTGAGCCATGTCGAATTTTAGCATGTCGGGGTTCATAGCCCAGTTGTTTATGCTTTTTGTTGTTGGTTCGGCCGGTTCATCCAGATCATCTATATCATCTACATCAGCTCCATGATTGGCATGATTGGCATGATTTGCATCTTTCGCATCTAGTTCTGCTTCGAGAGCGTTAGACACATACAGATCCAGCATCTTCGAACGGTAGTCAGCAGACGTGACGCTAGATACTTGCAGAATCGTATTATCGTACTTCGCATAGAGTTGAGACAGATACGGCATGTCCGATGTCAGACTTCTAAAATGGCACAGGAAGCCGTATACTGTGTCTGATACCCAGCACACTAGCTTATTGAAGCCATTTGCACAGATCACGTACTTAATATAGAACTTATCGTACGCCGGTTTGAGATGCGGATACATCGTGTCGTACGCTCGATCGATGTGCGGATTATTAATATACCTGACTACAGACGTAATACGATCGGTCTGATTAGTCTGTTCTGTCTGATTCGTATCATGCGGATTAGACTGATCGAACTTCAGCATGTACATAAAGCACGCCGCGAACAGAGCGATAAAACACCCGAGCATGCTGAACAGGCCGAATACGCCGTATACTGTGTAAGTATATAACAGCGGGAATACCGTTAAATTTCGCCACGTGACGCCGATAAAACCGGTCGCCAGCCATACCGCGTATACGATTGTCGCCGTATAATGATACCCACATAGGATCAGGGTGCATAAGAAAAATATCAGAATCTTGTCCATCTATTCGAAGATATAGACGTCTATTTTTATGTGACTTTCCACATGATCGGCGTCTTGTTATGCTCTTTGAGAATCCGATTTATTTCGCCAAAGTGATCGAAATCTCTGAACGCGGGGTGTTTGCCCATCGGTTTACTGAAAGACAGGCCGGATGGGTGAGACGACATTATGATATGATGAGAGTCTTGGTTTATCAGGTCTATTTTTTTGCTAGCGTCGGCGCCCCACAGAACGAATACGATGTTCTGAAAGTACGTACTGATGTATTTTATAATTTCGTCTGTCATCCATTTCCACATCTGAGCATGCGAGTTCTTAATGCCGTTCTTGACTGTCAGCGCAGCATTCAGCATCAGACAGCCTTGGATAGCCCAGAACCACAGATTGCCGGATTTTGGCATCTTATCGATGTGTTTGAACTCTAGCATATTGGCGTAGATATTTTGCAAAGATGACGGGATGCTAAAGTTATTCGGAACAGAGAAAGACAGACCATACGCTTGCGGAACATCTACATTCGCCGAATCTTTTTCCGTATTGAAATATGGATCTTGTCCGATGATTACGACTTTGAGCGCGGTTGCCGGGCACAGTACGAACGCGCTGAAAAGGAATTCGGGCTTCGGGTATATCCGATCATGCGATTTGACTTCTTCACTCAGAGTCCGGTAGATCTGATTGTACCCGTTCCTCTTCCGGAGCAGAGCAAATAAAACAGTCCACGACGGATCGTACGGTACATGGTCCAGCGTTCTACCGGAATCCATGAACTCTTTCCACCCCATCATCTGTGCATACGTATCTTTGTCCAGCTTCGCGATATTCGGCATATTCGGCATGATTTGCACGATCTGATCATGCCGTTGTGTAGTATCGTTACGGTTTTCCATCGTGTTTGATATATTGATGTTGAATGAGCATATTATGCCGCCACACATTAAGATGTACGGTGTTCAATTTTTTGGTATGCATTAGAACTGTTCGAGCTGCGAAAAGTTGAAAATTAGATCGTTACGCCGTAGTGTTCAAAAGTTTTGTCAAAATAGAGTTATGGGTAAGACGGATTCCGAGGATAAGGTGAATGAGGGTATGTATACGCATGTACATACACATAGAACAGACGATATTATGGAGTACATGTCTCACTTCAATATGGATCTAGATCCTTCGATGGTCGATACGTTGGTAGAGTTTAATTCGATGGCGTTCGATGACATGCTAGACGAGATAGGTGTGACAATTGAGCGAGTAGATCCGAATAGCTGTTTCAACTGCGGATCTACCAAATTTGTCGAAGATTTTACGCGCGGCATCGTCGTATGCGGATGCGGTCAGGTCGTAGACAGCTTGATTAATTACGAAAACGAGAAGACGTTCTTTGAGGATGATGAGGGGAAAGCGCGATGTTCGATCATGCATAACAAACTACTACCACAGTCTTCGATGGGTACGGCGCTGAACATTAAGGGCAAGCTGCGTAAGCTTCAGATATGGTGTTCGATGCCGTACAAGGAGCGTAGTAACAACATACTGTACAAGAAGATCGATGCCGTATGCTCTACATACAAAATCCCTCAGACCGTCAAGTACGATGCGCAAGTCATATGTCAGAAAGTCAGTAATCGGCTGCATACGAAAGGTTTTAACAAAGGGAAGCCCATCATTACGCGAGGGCGGAATCGAGAAGGCATTGTCGGAGGCAGCCTGTACATATCTTGTCGAAAGAACGGATGCGCCAGATCTGCACGCGAGATATCGGAGTATTTCGGCATCGAAGAAGCGGATATCAATAAAGGCGTGTCTGCTATCGTATGCATTTTGAAAGGAGACCCGATAGTCCGAGACATCGGAACGAGCAAGGTCACCGACTTCATTAAACGGAAGTGTGACGAGCTGAGGATCAAAAATATCGACGCCGTAACAGCTATAACGATCGGGCGGAACTTAGATCGGCTAGGTCTAGCGTCTAACCACACTACGTACGCTTTGGCAGCCGGCGCCATACTTTTGATGGCGGATATAAATAAGATCGAACATATAGATAAGAACGTCCTGTCCGAACATTTTTCACAGCTCACTAGCGTCACGATTGGCAAAACGTACAACCAGATTCAGAATAAGCGAGACATACTAGTCGATGATGTAATAACAACGGATATCGTACGCCGCATCAAAGAGAAGCGCAAGATACGAACCATATCGAAAGAAGTGTATACTAAGATGGTCGAGTTCAACGTCGATACGTCAAAGTACGTTGTTGAAGGGGAGCAGATTAAGCAGAAGCCGCAAATTATGTCGAAAGTCAAATCTACAGTCGATGATGATGATGATAATGCCGATTTAACAGATACCGATTCAGATCGTACAGATCATACAGATCACACAGATCATACGATCCATATTGTAGCGGATCAGCTTGGGCCGGAAGACATACGAGACATCATAACCATAATCAAGGAGCAGACATCGAGATTAGAATTAAGCAGATCGACGATGGATGGAACCGAGTACGCTGAATACGCTAATTCGATCAGCATGTACAAAGCGATGATAATCGAGTACATCGAAGAGTATCCAGAGACGCTGAAATTAGAAGGAATCGATCGGGGTTACTTCCTAAAAAAAATATGCACGGTCAGCCAAAAAAAGTACATCCTCAGCTTGTGAGCCGATTAGTTTAATTATCGTCTGATTCTGTTTCTGATTCTGTTTCTGTATCTGTATCAGACTCATCTGTATCTAGTTCATCATCTAACTCTACGTCCGTACCGGATTCAACGTCATCAGAAGCATCATCTGTTACTACGACATCCAGATCTTCTACATTTTCTACATTTTCTACATTTTGTTCTAGTTGCACACGAGCATGTTCGTTATTCATGAATTTCGATATATCGCACGTCACGCTGTACAGATCATATGCCTCATTGTTATTGTAATGAGTCTGTACGTAATCGGGATCTATTAACGCGTACGGTATGATATCGAATATCGTCTCAACGACCATGACTTTGAAATCGCCCGTGTTCGAGTTTTTCTTTTTGCACAGAAGCGTTAGAACTTTATCTACATCGGCATCTGTGTTCGGGTTGATCAGGTTGAACAGGGCGGGGTTGCTCTTTTTGATATGCTTCACATCGTCTAGATTTTTCTTACAGACGAAGACTAGTTTCACACCGGCTTCTTTCGCGCCGTTCAGCTTATGCTCTAGCCCGCCGATCGCGCTAATTGCGCCGGCGATATTTATCTCACCGGTCATCGCGACGTGTCTTTTAATCTTGAACCCTGTGACCCGCGATATGAAGGCCGTTGTGAATGCAGAACCGGCAGATGGGCCGTCTTTTGGTGTCGCGCCGTCCGGTGTATGTATATGCAGACCACCGTGTCTATCTTTGTAGAACTCTGACAGTACGTTAGACGCCATACAGTTCTTGGCGACTGTCCATGCGAATAGTACGGATTCTTTCATCACCTTGCCCTGCTTGCCCGTTAGCTCTAACGTAAATCTATTTGTATCCTTCAGAGCTTTATAAATTAGGATCGGCAAAACACCGCCGTATCCTCTGTCTGTCGCGTACAGCCCGTTGATCACGCCGACCATATCCGCTTCGTGTATCTTTTCAACATCAAGCTTCGACTTACCGAGATACTTTAATATATGCGTTTTGGTGAGGCGGATAGGGTTTTCGGCCGTAAAGTTAGTACGGTTCTTGAATATTCCGCGCCCGTATATCAGATCTATATTCATCTTGAGAAAGCACTTCTCTAGAGTATTCCGTAGCCCTCTGACACCGGCTTCACGCGTGTATTTGTTTATAATATGCTCTATGGTCTTGGCCGTCAAAATAATGGAACCGGGTTCTATGGATACGCCTTTCAGCAGCTCCGGTATCAGATAGTTCTGCGCGATCTCTAGCTTGTCGTGTGTAGAGTACGCGGATACGTTAATGATCTCCATCCGATCGACGAGAATCCGGTCTATCTTGCTGATATCGTTGAAGCTGAAGATGAATATACACTTCTGAAGGTGGAACGTCGTATCTGAGAAAAATTTGTCCGCGAACTTTGAATTCGTATTCGAGTCTGTAGCGTGTATCAGAACGTTGTAAATTTCGTTGATGCCGTGTTTCGCGGAAGCCTTGTCTAGCTCATCGAAAAACATAATGCATCGCGGCTCACCAGCGCTCACCATCTTCGTCACGATTAGTCCGGGCTGAGCTCCAGAGTACGTGAAAGAATGCCCGTTCAGTACAGACCCGTCTTCTAAACCGCCAAGATGTATCTCTTCGTATGGTATGCCCATAATATCACCGAGAGCAGATGCGATTAAAGTTTTACCGACACCGGGCGGGCCGCACAAACCTATCGCCTTGCCGATAGAGTTCGGGTTTCTAGCCCATTTACCGACTAGATCTATGATCGCTGTTTTGAACTCATCTTGACCGTAGACTTTTGTTTTGAAGTCCTCTTTCATCTTGTCGATCGTGGTTTTTATTTTTGTATTATTACCGCTCATCCGAGTAAAAATGTCCGAGTAGTTCTCTGTGACCCACGGGTAGTTGATGAGCGTATTGACGTACGTGTAGTTCTTCTGATACTCTGAGCCGTTTGACTTCATCTCCTCTAGTCTGACTAGAGCCGATCTCTTGACCTGCTCCGTCATATTAGAATTCATCAGGCACTGCTGCTTGAGATCCATGTCGTCTGCCGTCAGCTTCTTGATCCGATCCATCTCCTGCTTGACGTAGTGTCCAGAGTTCCGTAGCCTAGACTGCTGAGAGTGGTTGAGGTTTCTAAACA
>Ga0315284_10006313_pt1 | contig 16879 bp, 16 predicted proteins | sample YL17G09_16_MG_FD_203696 | JGI IMG/M metagenome (GOLD analysis project Ga0315284, IMG submission 203696) | Sediment microbial communities from Yellowstone Lake, YNP, Wyoming, USA - YL17G09_16 | ecosystem: Environmental > Aquatic > Freshwater > Lake > Sediment | place: USA: Wyoming | collected...
GCTTTTTTTTGCTACGAGGTGTAATTGAAAGCCTACCCATACATAACAAGACTCTATCGGACATTCTTAAAGAAATATATGAGGGTTTATCTTATCCGATAAAGCTTTGTTATGTATAGCAAAAAAAGCATTATATTTTTAACCAGTTAAAAGCTTTTTTAGCCTGGTTAAAAATATAAAGGCGGGCTAAATTAGATATTTTTTATCGTAGAGCTAAAACTCTATTCCTGATCATCGCATGGCTACTTTCTATTCCTGATCATTGTTCTTCTGCGTTTTTAATATTATTTAGCAGTATAAACAATACTAAAAACTATCCTAAGAGCTTATATACGCGACACCGAGGGCGTTTATAGAAGACTTTACACCACAAAAAATCACTGCAAAGATATTAAGTGTAGGGGTTTTTTGTGGTGCCGGCTTCTACAAACGCCGGGAGAAAAATTGCAAAGAGAAGAAAAAAGATGATCATCCCCTTGCGATAGGCAAAAACATATATAAATAAAATGTTTCTTTTCTCTTAACTTTTTATTTATAGGTGTTTTTACTTATCGCTAACCGTAAGGAATCCGAAAAAAATTGTCACCGAAAAAGAAGATAAAAAGCTCCCGCATATTTACCCTCTTTTACTTTTTATCTTTTTTTTACGGGAGAAAGACTAACCCATTGTTTTCAACCGCTGCATATTCTATATCAGAATAAAAATATATAAGAGGGGGTGATTTTCCCTTCTTATATATTTTTTAAGCGTTCGTCTTCTCTTTAGCATTACACGATAAAAATAATTTAAAATTTTATTTCCTAAAATTAAATTATTTTTTGAGTGTTATGCTTCTTTTTTCGCTTTTCTATTTCTGGTATTGCTTTTCGTAAAAGAGGGGTGATTTTCCCCTGTTTATAAAAAGCAATACTCTTTCTTTCTCCCTGGCAATACTCTCACCAGGTAAATTACTATTTACCCGGTGGGTGTATTGCTCTTTCTTTTTTTTTACTATCCTGGTTTTTCTCCCTTCCCCTTCTCTTTCCCCCGCGATAGGTAAAAAAACTCAGATCAGAAAAAGGTATTTTCTTTTTTTGTTCTGAGTTTTTTTCCTTATCGCGCAAACATAAAGAATCAAAAAGATATAGCCACCGAAAAAGAAGATAAGCACAAACCAGGCAAGTTACCTCTTCCTTACTTGCCAGGTGTTTGTGATTATCTTCTTTTTACGGGAAGAAGACTAAACCACGAGGGATGGCAGATGCACGAAAAGGTTCGCAAATAGGGGCGGGGCAAGGGAGAGAGGAAAGAGCGATAGGCTTACATTTATGCTGGTAGAGTGAAGGTGAATCGACCGCAGTTTTTCCTTCCCCCTTATGCTTCCCCCCTAATGAATCATAGCCTAACCTTGTTTTTTTTGCGGTGGCGAATAAAGCGAAGCAACAGCGGGGCATAAGAGCGTTGCCTTCTCTTGCATTTATGCTTAGAAGCGTCCCCGCGAGCGTAGCTTTTGAGCTAAGGAGCAAAAATAAAAAGAAGGGGGATAAGAGGGAGGTTTTAGGGGGGATTTAAGGGGGAAGGAAAGTTACCCGCCCCGTACGTGGTTGGAGTTGTAAATTAGAATAGCCAGAGCAGATTAAATTAGCGGGATGAATTAGATTAGCCAGAGTGGCCAGGATTGATTAAATCGAGAATGATTGAATTAGAGTAAATAAAATGTGAAATATTATAGAAAAGTCATCCTGGCATGGCAATAGTTAATGAGAGAGAGAGTGTGTGTGTGAGTCCTCAATTTGCTGGGTAAGAGATGTTGAAAAAACATTTAAATCTAATAAAATAAAAAAACCGAAAGGAAAACTTATGTTAAATCTTTCGGTATAGTCATATTAAAAGGGAGTGTAATTTTGGAGATTACACTCCCTTTTGTATTTATAATTATAACATTAAAAAAAGATAAATTGGGATAAAATATCAATGATTTTTATCCTATTTCTTAAAATATTTAAATATTTTTTTTAGCATTAAAAAAGGATTTGTTCCTATTAATAATGAACAATCATCTATTTGATTATTCCGCTAGTCCTCCAATATCATGTCTTCCTTTGGAACTCTTCCATAATAGTATGAAATCTTATCCCGCAATTCAGCTCTTGCTTGAAGAGATAACTGCAAACATTTTGACTCTAATGATGCTTTTGATTTTATCTTATCACAATACAACTTATACGTATTTCTAAAATCTATCATGTAATAATTTGTCTGGACGTTTTCCCCTTGCTTCATATTCACCGGATATTTTAGGAATAAATCACATCCTTCATAGATAAAAATATGTAAAAAAGTATGGGTTTTCCCATCTTCCCCCGCGTCCTGAAAATGTTTCTGTTTTTCTTCTGGAGGCAGACTGTTCCATGTAGTAGGAGGAAATGCTAGTTGTGGTTCCATTTTACGATTTATTCTTGTTAGATCTTCTTTAAAATATGGATTATTAAAAAAGGTATTATGCACTTTGATTAACGGAGTTAAAGAAATTATGTTGTCTTTACCAATTGAACAACAAGGAGAAATAATCACGGAAAATATTGGCAAATTAATATCAATATTATAACCTTCGTTTAGATCTGATGGCCTCGAGATTGGGCTTTTAATATTTGGTGTGACTGCAATATATCCCCTTAAAACATCTCCAAACCTTAATGCGTTATTATCTATATCTTTCTCATAAAACATATTCACAGCCCTTATTCCTGATAATATTCTTCAACATCAAGAAAGCCCTGAGATGTAATTTTTTGTTTATGTGATAAAAATTCCTTATTGATTTTAACTTCTACTATTCCAATAAATTCGTTGGAAGGGGAAAGTTTTATTTTGATTTGATATTTATCAAACGGGTAAAGAATTATTTTATAATCGTCAAGCTTCTCGTGACTTCCTGTGCCTTGATTTTTTATATTATTGTAGTCATAATCCTTGTCTTTAAAATCCATCTTCAGCTCTCCTATTTTTGTTCCATATATTGATAAACTGGTTTTTTAATTGTTTTTTCAAACTCTTCTATTATCATTTCGTGTAAATTATCTGTAGTTGCTAGATAATCTTGGGAATTGATATTTTTCGCAAATCCGTCAAAATCAAGAATTAATTTATATTCGTCCATTACTTTTTGTAATGACTCGACATAGCGCAAATAGTATTCGCCTTTTTTAATTACAGTTTTAAAATCCATCTCATCTACTTCAGCTAGATTAAATCTTTTAATGGGAAAAACTGATTTATAATATGAAGCAAATGTGGCGTTATCTTTAGATGGAATTGGACATTCATCGATATATCTAAAACCAATACGGTTAATAATTGGTATAGACACGATTTCAAGAAATTGATCTAATACAAACTTTATAATGTCTCTAAATTTATCTCCACCTTCTAAATTATAAGTTTTGTGATACTGCGAAGATATATCCAGTGAATCACTTAATACGTCCAGCTGATAATTCTTACTAGATTTGAATTGCCATATTTTTTTCCCTTTTTCCTCTCCCAAATCACTTGAAATGTTCTCTAGTTTTACTCCTGGTCCTATATCTGCAAATACAATCTGCTTCCGGAATAGAAGAGATGATTGCGGGAATTTTTCCATTATTTTCAATTGCAAGTCACCTATCTTATTTTCTATATAAAATAGATTTGGAAACTTAATCTGGAATATCACATTTTTTACAGTTGGGTTAGGATATATTTTATCAATACTCATGACTTATTAAACCTCCTGCTTTCTTATTCTTTTTCTTGTTATTCTTCATATATTTTATACTTTTATTTTATTATTGTAAACGATTTACTTATATAATCTTTCTTTCCAAAAATATAGTAGTCTGTTTTCTACTTCTATCCTTATCTTTTCTATTATCGAGCTATGGCTCTATAACCACAATAATTCCAGGGGTGAACTTCATAGCTTGCCAAGGCGTAGGAGTCTCCCAAGAAACCTATATAAGAATTTACACAGGCTTCAATGCTGTCTAGAGCCGGAGAAACTGAGCTAAACAAAGACGATACATCAATAACACCATATTTATCCAATGTAGAACCCCAATACCAATCAGCATCCGTATCTTTATATTCAAAAATAGTTAAGAGATGTCATGCAGATTCATTAAGGAAAAATATAGGCACAGAATATACATTGTAATCATGATAGTGCAGAACATAACAACTAAAAATACTAAAATCGACACAATCTCCTTCTTTTACAATATAAAATTCATAGGGAGTGTACGCGCCATCATGTTCTTTATAATGGCAAGTACTTAAATAATTAAGTAATTCTAAAGTAGTATTTAATTCATTCAATAAAGATATGAATTGAGAATCATATTCATCCATCCCGCCATTATCCGGAGTAACTGGTGGTGCTGTTACCCAGCTGCAACCTGCAAAAAATAAACAAAAAAATAGTGCAATTCCTAAAATAAATAATTTCTTCATAAATACCTTTTGTGTATTAAATTTAGTATGGGGTGTGTGTTTATTTATTCCTCTAATATTATTTAATATTCATTCCATATTATCACTGGGCTATAATTTTTTATTTTGGAAAAATACTTTAATTTTCTTTATCTAAACTAATTTTTCGTGATTCCTTTAAAATGCTTTGATCTACTAAAGCTTGATGGACTTTTTTCCCATATTTATTCGACAATTTAAAGGCATCTCTTTGTATCCTATCAGGAGCTGCTTCTTTGCTCAAGGAAAAACCTACACGTGAGAAGACTCCTTTTTTTGCTATCTCATAGAAACACCTTTCTGCAACAATATCGGCAATAAAAACTTGAGCCGATATTTCTTTTCTGAATTGACAATTAGAGCCTAAATAATGCTTAACTGAAGGGAAATTTATATAAATAATTACTTTGCCTGTCTCATTGCTATATGAGATTCTTTGTAATGGTTCAGGATCATAATTAAATTCGGGCTCATTAAACATTCCCTTTTTCCCTTTTTTGCTTTCTTCTTTTGCTCTTATTTTAATTTGCAACAAAGCTAAATAATTTTCATAAGTAGCTTCTATTAAAGCATCTTGTCCTTCTCCTTCACCCCATACCTCTAGTTGGTATGTTGCAATATGTCTATTAGCATCAAGTTCGTTTACGATAATATGACTCTTTGAAATATGTACTGCTTCATTATCACAAGAAAGCAGGATTTGACTGCCACTTTCGATCATCTTTACATATACTAATAAATTTACTTTCCTAACCTGGTTAGGGTGTAATGTTACGCTTTCAGGCTGAAAAGACATTCCTTCGCTCAATAATAATTCTTTTTCTGGTAATATATACACCCTCGCTTTTGATATTTTGCTATCTGCTGTCGCTTGAATAATAGCCTCAATATTCGGCTCTGTTCCTTCTATACTAATAAACTTTCGGATTATTTCATCACCATTTTCTTGAGATAATTCTAATTCTATTTGGGGAGTTAATATGTTAATCTTGGAACTATTAGAAGAAATTTTTACAATAGTATTATGTGGTATTACCTTTGGATTGACTCGTAGTTCAAGTGCATAGCGTTTTCCTATGGTTATTTGGGCTGAAGATGGATAAATACAAAATCCACCAGGCGGATCTTCAATTTGATCATCTTTCTTTTCTCCCAAATAGGTAATTGGTTTAGCCTCAATCTCAGCAATTTCATTTAAGATTGAAAATGCTTTCCTATATCGTAGTATTTCCTCTGGATCTACCTTGCTTCGCTCTTCGTTTTGTTTTCTTGTTCTTTCTTTTTCTACCATATCACTCAAATGTTTTTCAATTTCCGGTATTAATAATTGACAAAATGGATGACGCCTTAAGAGTCCATCCCTTTCTTCACTTAGAACAGCTTCTTCATCCAAAAGCAGTTCTCTAAAACGGCCAATTTTAACTTCTCCAAAGAAATTTGCTGCTAATGGTTCATTTTCATATTTAAAAAGAGAAATGCCTAGTATTATTCCTTCTTCGTCAACTATTAAAAGCCCACCATTTCTATCATCACCGGACTGATTAAGCTCTCTTTCGGCTCGGGATATAAAAATCTGAATTGGGAATCTACCATACTTTTCATAGTCAATATTAAATTCTTCTGAAAGAATTTCTTGCCCCTTTGGATTTACATATCCAAGTTTTCTATATTCTTTGTTATCTAAATTTTTTAGTGTAACTTTTCTTTTTGGATCACTCATAATTTTACGTAACAGATAATGATTTGCTAATTCTTGGTGAATAGTATCAAACCTGGGTACTTTACCAGTTATTTTTGGGTGGGCCAAAAAACTTGCAATAGTTCCATTTCCATATATTTTATGTTTATCCCTTAATTCTTTTGTTGTAAATACTGCATCACTAATATCATACATTGGTTTGTCTTCTTCAATATATAATTTACATTGAGTGAATTTATCATCTTTAAAGGTATATAAAATTCCATTAGACATAGATACCAAAGCATCCTTAGCGCCCTGCCCAAAATATCCCCGGACTTTTTTACCAACCTTCAGTCCGCTTGTTAGAGCTCCATATCTCTTAAAATTATTACATACATCTTCTGTTGCCATACCTTCTGCGTGATCTCTAACTGCAAAATAGCCAAGAGTTGCAATCTTTCCATATTCAATTTCTATTTTGCCTTCTTCAATTTCTCCGTTTTCTTCCATTCTTATATAACTATCATCTGAATTTGTTATAAGTTCAACAAGAGCACGAATAACATCTCCTTGCATTCCTGTTTTCATTCTTCGTATAGTATGCCTTGGGTCAACCTCAATTATTCCTTTCATATTAATTGCCCCCTATAATCATCTTTTCCTTAAAAAACCTTTGAAGTGGCTCTCTATCCACTCTAGAAAAGTAGTTATTTCTTTTCTTTCAAGTTCATCTGCAAACATTTTAAGTAAATCTAAGTTTTTCTTTAGAGTATCCTTTTCAGAATCCAATGTCCCCTGCAGTAAAAAACATAATTCTCCCTCTGTTATTAAATTACCATTTTCTTCTAAAAACTTTTTATATGCTGAAGAATCAAGCATTTCGGCTAATATTGTTTCCTTTCTCCTTGTTTGAGAAATTGCTCTTGTTTTTGTAGATTTTCTACCTTCTAAAAGATCTGCTGATTCCTCAAAAATCACTCTGCTTCTTGGGGTTATGTTAAATCCTTGCCTGGCTTTGCCACCTAACCATTGCCTTGTTTTTCCAGAGCAACGCCATAAACACTGATCAACTCTGTTAGAATCAGGATATTCTGGGAAACCAGGTAGAGAAAACTTTTTTGGAAATATTCTAAAAGCTGCAACAGCAGCATTTTCATAAGATAAATTCACTTTTATTCTCTCTAGTTCTTTTATGACATACATCATCAAATGATCTAAATCAATATTCTTGTATTTACTTTCAATGAATGGTTTTAATTCTTCTAATTTTTCTTTGTCTTTCATCTAAATCTCCTGGGGTTCTTTTTTGTTATTTTAGGTGTTTATTTTTTAAAAATATAGAAGCACTAAGAGTGATACTCTTTACTTCGAAATGGAATAGATTTAATTAACATTTATAAGTTTTACATTTATTAGATCGTAACTATTGTGTGAGTAAAATAATACGAAATGCTATTTTATTAATTTGAAATATTTTATAGTTACCGAGATTAAATCTTTATTCTTGACAAATATTTTGATTAACTATTAAGAAAAAACTCGAACCCCTGTATTTCCTCTAAGGCCATTTCTTTTGATGATCGTTTCTTTTAAACTTACGCTTCCCTTTAAAAGTTCATAAACAGTATTTTTAAGCTCGTGGGCAGGGATGTCCAAGCTGTAGGTTAAAATTGTGCTTACGGATCTAAATCTATTAATAAGACGTGCTTTTTAAGCTTATTTAAGCCCGCTCCTATATTAATGGCGCAAGTAGTTTTTCCCACTCCTCCGCCTTTTTGATTGATTAATGCGATTATTTGCATGAATTTATCCTTTTATTCTTTCCGCTAATATTTCTACTGAATAAGTGGGCAGCTATAAATTATATAAAAAAATTGTTATTGATTATAATTCTGAATTTATTTATTTCTGCTTCTTTTTTCAATAAATTCAACGTTTCCTTATTGGGGCCACTTATATTCTTGATATCGAAACCCACTCCTGTCGTTAATTTTAATATTGGAATAGGAGTATAGTTTTTATTATCAATTTTAACATTTTCTAAATTTGTAAAAAGTATCATCTTTAGCAATCCATCTTTAATATCCCCAATTGATGGAAGTTTATTCTCTTTACTATGCTTGGCTTCTATTAACGAAACATTTCCTTTGTTTATTTCTACTTCATCAGAAGTAAAATAATAGTTTCCACCAAGATAGTTTTTGATAGTTAGGACTGCTTTAATGCCTGCCAATTTTTCCTTTGGTTGAACAGTAATGCTTTCTCTTCGCTGGGCTTTTTTTGCCAAATCTCTTGATAGATTCATAAAAGCCTCTTTTCCTTTTAAAAGTTCTTTTATTCTCTTTTCAGCAGATTCTTTTGAGTGCATTTCAATAGCAAGGGAGCTTGAAATATTTTCGTATGAAGCAAGAGCATTTTCCCCCATTTCTGCAACTTTATTTATTTGTTCTATATTCCAGTGTAAAGCATCTGATTGATATGAGAGTAATTCATTCATTTCAAATTTAATCTGTTTCACATCAAACCTTTGATTTGTTATTTTGTTTTTATATCTTGAACTTTTCTCTGCATATTTATAATAAGAGATGATTACATAAACACTTAATAGACTCATTAAAGAAACCGTATCCCATTGCAAAAAATCTCTATCGCCCTCTTTCCCTTCGTCTTTTACTATGGGAATAACGGTTATTTTCTTACCTGAAAAGCTAAGAGAATCATAAACACGAGTGTATGGGTAAGACCTTGTCCTTTTTGCAGAAACCCACCAACTCATAGCGATTTGATTTTTGTCGTCTACTCTTAAAATAAATGTTGCTTCTTTTGAAAGTGCTTCATATAATTCTGATATATTGAAAGTATGTAATTTCCTACACAAGAAAGGAGTATATTTTATCCCGTTAATATTTGCAGATATGTTTATCATTTTATCCACCCTTTTGCTCTTTCTATTATTTTAAATGTATCGTCATTCTTAAATAATGTCTCTTGCCCGCTAAATCCAAGTTTTTCTTTTATAATAGGAATTAATGATTTTTTAATTTCTATTCCTATACTATTCCTTCCAAGTTGTCTTGCAATTTTCATAGTTGTGCCTGAACCAGCAAAAGGATCAAGGACTGTTTCATCAACGTAAGAGAATAATTTTATTGCCCGATAAGGTAATTCTTCTGGAAATGCTGCTATATTTTTCTCTAATGGTGAGCCAGGCATTACATTATTCATTTCCCAAAGAGTTATAAACCATTTTTTTTGTTGAAATTCTTTAATATCTACTTGTGATTCTTCTCTGATTTCTTTGTTAATTGATTTATAATCAAATTTTCCTTTTTGAAATATGATTATACTTTCAAGAAGGTTATCAGGATAAAAATACATAGGATAAGGATTCTGTAATATAACTCCACTTCTTCTACTAATCCTTATATAACCTTCTGGTTTTTTCCAAATTATTCTATCTCTATATCTAAAACCAGCTTTTTGAAAAGTCTTTATTGCATCTGCCACAATCGGAAATTTCTCACCGTCAATTAGCATATCATCAATATTCAAAACAAATATGCGTCCTTCCGCAAGAACCCTAAATGCTTCTTTTGTAAATTTACGAATAACGCTTAAATATTGCTGATAATCTTTAAACAACCCCTTGTAATCAAAAGGCGCATTAAAGTAAGGTGGGGATGTTACGGCAAGATGAACACTTCCGTCTGGAATTTCAGACATATCCATACAATTTCCAATTATTAGTTTATGATGTGTAACCTTTTTATTAAGAACATGCTTTTGTTGGTTTATTAATTTTGTTTTTTCCATACTTTAGTATCCCTCCGTAAAAATAAGAAAATATTTTGTTTAACTTTTATTAAGTAAAATCTTGGTTTGTCGGGATTTCGTTCTTACAGTTATTTATTTAAACTCTTTAAAATTAAGACCCATTAAGATACCCTGCTTTAACCAAAGCATTAATAACAACACGTGCAGCTACAGCAAGGGAAAGATAAGAAATTACATAAAATACGTATTTAAAGAGTTTCCCTATAAAGGAAACTTCTATCCTGTTCTGATTAAAGCCCGCTCTGCCGAGAGCTTCAAAAGGTAAGCCAACAAGACAGTCTATTAGTAAGGCTATCCAAAAAAGAGGGCAATAAGTTCTCTGCTTAGCTCTTACATTATCCTTTTTGTATATGGCTATTGCCCTTTCCGTCATATTTACTAATGATTCATAAAAATATTTCCTATCTATTATGTTTTGATTGTAAATTAAGTTTTTTGTCAAATAATTATTTTCATCTACGACACCTACAATAGAAGGAATAGCCTCTATATAAGGACATGCTTCATCTATAAGTTTATTTATCTCTTTATGTTCTTCCCCCGCTTTTACATTTTCGTATAGACCCCACTCAAAGGCACTCGTTAGATTACTTAAATAGGCCTTCAAATGAAGCTTAAAGTTTTCTAAAAGAGCTAACCTCTTTTTATTTTCAGAAAATGTAATTTGCTTGTAAGTTCTTATCATAATGTTAAACAAGCCTTCTATTTATTAAAATAAAGACAAATCTTTATTTTTTACATTATTTTCCTTATAATGGGCCGTCCCCTTGTAAATAGGATTTTCCAATATATATTTAATCGTCCCAGCGTACCACTTACCGCCCCTTGTAGTAGGTATGCCTTTTTCATTTAGTTCCCTGGCTATTTCTCCTAATCCCATTCTCTTACATATCAGGGGATGGTTCTTTGTTATACCTCAGACATCTATATTTATTTTATTATATCACCAGTAGGAAGTAAAAAAATAATCTTTTTTAATTTTTCTATATCCTTTTTATAATACGACAAAATTATTATAAAATCCTTCTTTTTTTAAAATATATTTCAAACTTTCCAGTATGTAGTTTTTGGTATTTACCGATAAATCGGTAAATACGGTTGCAGGTTGCTAGAAATAACAGAAAATAGCAAAAAGTAAAGTGCGATAATCGCGGAATATCGCGAAAAATGTCCTGGTAAATTAGGGAATATAAGGGATTAGATTTGAGATAAATCTCAAAACACCTCAAAGAGACCACCCCGGATATTAAAAAATCTAACCGATTTTAGAAAAAACAATATTGTCCTATTAAATATAATTTTTGAATATATTTGTACTATGTTGTAAAATATTACCAATGAATAATCAAAATATTTACAAATACGATATTTCATTTAAGGATAATAATCATCCTATTGAAATCTTTTGTAAAGAAAAATATCAGAATTATTATATTAGAGGACAAATAATCGAGTTATCGGCTGAAAATTACCCTATTTTAGTAAGAGATGCGGACGTAACTTATCATATTGTTGTATTCGTTTTAGCAAATAACAAACACTTCAGCAAATTTATACCTTCTGACATGGTCCTGAATTCTGAATTGGGCCTATTTTTTGCCAGTAATCCACAAGATTTTTCAGAAATACAAAAAATTCAAGACTCAATGTTTCACCCTCTCGCAAGACAAGCATTAGGATACAAAGGAATTAATAGCAATCCTATTATATTAGCCAACCAAAATGATGTACCTATTCCAGACAACCAATATTTAAGAGATTCAATCGAATCCAAAAAAGATATAATTTTATTAGATCTGCATGCCTATGTAAAGAATTTTGAATTAGATTTACCTTACGATGCCCCTTGGCCAGAAATGCAAGTTAATTTTATGTCAAACTATTTTAATAGAATTCATGCTTTATGCGGATATCAATTTTCAAATGAAAGTGAATATGTAAATAATAAGTTTATTGCTTGGCTTGACCATTTATATGAAATAATTTATTGGAACTTTAACTATCAATATTTAGAAAAACAAAAATTCTTTGATATCCTATTCAATATAGGGGGATTAAGTTATCAATGGATTGAATATAGAAGAATTACTGGTGAATATCTTAAACTTCTTAACACTTTTAAAAATAAAATTGATATTGATGGTGATCTTTTTCCCCTAAAAAAATTTTGTTACAGCTTTTTTAATGATCTACTTCAAAACTTAGAAACCACCGAAATAATAACAAAATGTGAATATTGCCATGATTACTTCCCTTATAAAAAAAATAAAAAATATTGTTCATTAAAATCTGAAGGAAAAGACTGTGGGGAAAAAGCAAGAAATAAACGGTTTTATAAAGCTCATAAAGACACTATTTTGCCAAACGCTCGAAAGACAACAAGAGAGCTAAGAAACTGGTATAAAGAAAAAGGTATTAAAAACTAACTATACCCTACTGAAACCTTCTTAATTTATCTTCCTTTCAGTATACTTAAAACCCCTTATAAATCAACTGTTTTAGGAACTTTTTTTCCTATAATAAATAAGATATGCTTACCTCGGTAATAAAATAACTGCTGAGGTTTTTTATTTTTATGAATAAATATTCCAATGAATTTTTAAATGAAACTATTAAAGTATGGCAGCCCCATAACCCTGCCCCTCTATCTTTAAATGATGCGAGGGAAATAACTGATAACATAACTGCTTTATTTAATTTCTTAATTAATAACGATAAAAAATTAAAAGGAAAAATATGATTTTATTTAAAATTAAATGGGTTTCTGTGATAAAACTAAAAATGGGGAGGGTAAGTAGAATATATTATGAATAAGCTTTTTAACTTATGGGATAATCAAGAGAAAAGAAAAGTATCTGTTAAAACCACTAAAAAAGAAGGTAAAAATTGGATAGCCTTATGCCCTTTTCATCCTGATCAAAATCGGCCTAATTTATATATCGACGAAGAAAAAGGAACTTATCACTGTTTTGCCTGTAATAAAAAGGGCTTTCTCTATAACCCAAATTACCGGAAATCAGGAGATAGATACAATAAAAGGATTGTCGCCACTTATGATTACAAAGATGAGCAAGGGAATTTACTATACCAGGTAGTCCGCTTCTATCCCAAGAGCTTCAGCCAAAGGAGGCCTGATGGGAATAACGGTTGGATCTGGAATTTAAAGGGCATCAGTCCGCTATTGTATCGCTTACCCGAATTAATCCAATCAACTAATCCGGTCTTGATTGTTGAAGGAGAAAAAGATGTCGATAATTTAATGAAATGGGGATTGACTGCTACAACTAGTCCTATGGGGACAGGGAAATGGAAAGCATCTTATAATAAATATCTAAAAGATAAAGAAGTTATCCTCATGCCTGATCATGACCAACCAGGATATCAACACTGCCAGCAAATTGGACAGTCTCTCCAGGGAATCGCCGGGAAAATCAAATGGTTAGAACTGCCGGATTTAGAAGAAAAAGAAGATATTAGCGATTGGATCGAAAAAGGCGACACTGAAGAAAAGCTTTTACAACTGATAAAACAGGCTCCTGATTTTACCCTTAAAAAATATGACAAAGGAACTGGAAAACCAATAAATCCAAAACTGAAAGATAGGATAAAAACTATCATTCCTAACCTTATTCATTTAGTTAGAGATCAAGGAAGAACCAAATATCTACTCTGTAAAAACAATCAATTTGTAATAGAAGATTATTTTATTGAAGAAGATAAAAGATATTCTCCTAAACAGAATCTTCCCATCAAAATGCTAAATCCAAGCATTCTAAAAAGATCTTTTAATTTAGATACCGCACAACTTGTTACTGAAATCGACGATTTTATTAAAAGTTATCTGGAAATGCCACTTGATTCAGATTACTTGGTTCTTGCCCTGTGGGTTTTCCATACTTATTTAATCGAAAAATTCAACACAACCCCTATTCTCTATTTTTATGGAGTGAAAGAAACAGGGAAATCAAGAGCCGGCGAAGTCTTAAGCGAACTGGCTTTTCGAACTCAAAGATTAACTTCCCTAACCGAGGCAACTTTATTTCGCTCGGTTGAATTGTTTAAACCCACCCTCATCATCGATGAAATCAGACTCTGGGGACGAGGAGGAAATCAAGGACTGGCTGATCTGATGAAGACTACCTATAAGCGAGGATTAAAGGTATCGAGAGTCAATATGAATAAAAACGGGGAAGATCAGATCGAACACTTTGACACTTTCACCCCTCTGGTAATTTGTACCACTGAAAGCATTCCCGATATTATCGAAAGCCGGTGTATTCTCTTTACCATGCAAAAAAATAGAAATCCTCAAATAGAAAAAATGATTGACAAAAAATGGGCCAATGACCTAAGGGAAAGACTAACCATTTTTCGGGCAAGCTATATCACCAAAGAACTGCCTGAAGCCCAATCCATTGCCCGAGGAAGACTTAACGAAATCATGTTTCCCCTATATCAAGCCCTATTAATGGTTGAGCCGGAAAGAAAAAATGAGTTTATTGATATAGTAAAACGAATACAAAAAAATAAAGAGAATGAAGAAGGAATGAGCCTGGAAGCTGAGATTATCAAAGCCATTGATGATGAATACCAGCAGAACCAAAATAAGCGATTCTTAACCAAGTCCATTTCTGAACGCTTAAATGAGAGCCGGTCTGAAAATGAGAAGATATCTGATCGTGCAGTTAGTAGCCGAATTAAAAGATTGGGATTTGACAAAATAAGGTTCAAGAATGGAAGAATGGGCTTTCGAATCAATGAAGAAAGACTGGAGTCCTTGAAAACCAATTATAAAATTACCCATGACCCTGAAGGTTCTGAAGGTTTTGAAGGATGATAGAAAAGGTGTATATCTCTTCTGAAGAATCTGAGGGATGTATATATACCCAATTTTGGTATCTATATAAGGGTTTTAAAGGTTTAATACTTTTGTATACCCTGCCTTTATCTTTCTCTATCCTTCAGAAACTTCAGAAGCTTCATTAGCTTTAAAAAAAGAAGATGACCTTTTTAAATAAATAAAATAATAAATATTGATAATAACTATACAATGCTATATAATGCAAATATGGATGATTTAATAAAGAAATTAGAAATTTATCGTTTAGAAAATCGAATTAGCCAAAAACAAATAGCCGACAGACTAAATATTACTTTCTCAACTGTGAACCGTTGGTTTAACGGCAAGACTACGCCAAACAAGATTCAGCAATATCATATTAAAAAATTATTAGATAATTTGGATAACACTTCATAAATAAATATTTTTTTGTTAGGGGGATTATAATGAAAGCCATTATTTTGGCTCGAGTTTCAACTAAAGAGCAACAAGAAGAAGGTTACTCTATTCCATCTCAAGTAAGGCGACTGACTGAATATGCTCAGAAGAAACAATTAACAGTATATAAAACTTTTCAAATTACTGAATCCTCCTGTTTAGATACCCGGAAAGAATTCGAAAAAGTTATTGCTCTTATAAGATACTCAAAAGAATCAATCGCACTAATCACTGACACGGTGGACCGCTTACAGAGAAGCTTCCGTGAATCAGTTATCTTGGAAGAATTTCGCAAATCCGGAAAATTAGAACTACACTTTTTCCGGGAAAATTTAATCCTAGACCAAAACTCAAACAGCAATAATTTAATTCGTTGGGATATGGGCGTTATGTTTGCAAGAAGTTATGTCCTTCAGTTAAGCGATAATGTTAAACGTAGCATTGAACAAAAATTAAGAAATGGAGAATGGATCGGTAAAGCTCCTATCGGATACATCAATACCGCGGATGAAGGAGGTAAAAAATCGATTATTCCTGATCCCGAAAGAGCCCGCTATATTACCAAAATATTTGAAATGTATGCCACCGGAAATTATTCCATGAGCATCATTGGACAAGAAATGAAAAAGCTAGGCTTAACTAATAACAGTAAGTCACATAAACCTGTTTCCACAAGTCAGATTGATTGGATCTTAAAAAACCCCTTCTATTATGGACAAATGAGAGTAAAGGGAAATTTTTATCAACATCACTATGCACCCCTAATATCTCTATATCTTTTTAATAAAGCACGGGAAGTAAAGAAAAATTGGCATAAAAAACCTTTTCAATATGCTGCCAAACCTGCCATTTTTCGTAGCATTATAAAATGTGCTGAGTGCGGTTGTATGATTACTCCTGAAATCAAAAAGGGCAAATATGCTTATTATAGCTGTTCAAACTATCATAAAGTTCATAAAAAAAGAATTTACGTTAAAGAGGAAGAATTATTAAAACCCATTTATGAAGTTCTTAAGAGCATTCAGATACCTAATAACATTTTAGAATGGCTTACCAAAGAGTTAAAAAGAATCCACGAAAATAAAAGCATATTCCATCAGGAAAATTTGAAAAAATTACAAAAAGATTATGATATTTTAGAAGATCGGATCAGCAAAATGTATGATGATAAACTTGATGGATTGATATCAGAGGAACTCTATCAAAAAAAGTTAAAAGAATACAAAGAAAAACAAAGGGATATTTTAATTCAAATAGAAGATCATACCAAAGCAGATGAAAATTTTTATTTAACCGCTCCCAAAATTCTTAATTTAGCTAATCGAGCTCTGGAAATATTTGAAAGTTCTGAAGTGAAAGAAAAAAGGGCTCTGGTAAATTTATTACTTCAGAACCCTTTACTCTCTGGGCGAAAGCTTTTATTTTCCTTGCGTTCACCCTTCTATATGATAGCCAAATGTGGCCAAAATAAAAACTGGCTCCTCGGGTAGGATTCGAACCTACAACCCTCCGGTTAACAGCCGGATGCTCCACCGTTGAGCTACCGAGGAAAGTCACAAGTAATTATACTCAAAAACCATATTCGAGTCAATAATTT
>Ga0315284_10006314_pt1 | contig 16877 bp, 11 predicted proteins | sample YL17G09_16_MG_FD_203696 | JGI IMG/M metagenome (GOLD analysis project Ga0315284, IMG submission 203696) | Sediment microbial communities from Yellowstone Lake, YNP, Wyoming, USA - YL17G09_16 | ecosystem: Environmental > Aquatic > Freshwater > Lake > Sediment | place: USA: Wyoming | collected...
ACGCGCTGTGCGTTTGGGAAACTCCGTCGTGGACGATGGCGCGGCTGCTTGCTCACAGTGCTCCTCCTGTTACTTGGGTTGCCGCTATTGTACTCTGTGTTGCTGTGATAGCAAGTCATTCAGGGGTGTAGACCGGGTCAAGCAGTATCCCTTCTGCTCGTGCCAGCGTGTAGATCGCCGCCCGCTCCAGGTCTCCCACCACGCCGTACCCGCCGCCCAGGTACCCATCGTCCACCCCGAACTCTTGCGGCTCGAAGGTGAGTTCCAGCCCCAGGTGGTCCGCGGTGGCGTCCGCCAGGCCGGAGAGTTTCGTTTGGAGCACATCGGCCTTCTCATCCACGCTGATGCCCAGGACGCGCCCTGCGTACCCCAACGCTCGCGCTCCCACGACCAGCCCTGCCTGTGTACCTCCGCTGGACGAAGCGAGCACGATGCAATCAAAGTGCAGGTCACGCTCGGCGCACTGGGCCAGCAATTCCTCCATTGCCGCCACGTACCCGCTGGCCCCGATCGGATTGCTGCCTCCGTAGGGGACCACGTAGGGACGCTGGCCCGCCTCCTGCAACTCCTCCGCCACCTGGGCCATCACCTCGGCCAGTGGCCTGTTTCCTGCCCACACGACCCGGGCTCCCAGCAGCCGGTCCAGCAGCAGGTTGCCCTGTACCTGCGGCGGCTCTGCCCCTCGCAGTACCAGCGTGCAGGCCAGTCCGAACCTGGCTGCTGCTGCCGCCGTCTGGCGAGCGTGGTTGGACTGTCCCGCGCCGCCGGTGATGAGCGTGTCGGCCCCTCCTGCCAGTGCGTCGGCCACCAGGAATTCCAGTTTGCGGGCCTTGTTACCCCCCGTGGCCAATCCGGTCTGATCATCTCGCTTGATCCACAATGCCGGGCCGCCCAGTTGTGCCGTGAGGCGAGGGAGCGGTTCCAATGGGGTCGGCAGGTGGGCAATGGACACTCGTGGTTGGTTGTCTGTCAACATGGTCAAACCTCCGGAATTGCCTTTGTCACCTCAGGAGCGTGGCTACTCACCCTCCCGCAGGTTTGAAGGCGATGTTACGTCAAATGTGTGTTCCAACGCTCGGCAAACGGGTTAGCCGGGCCAATTTCAGCCTGTGGGAGGGTGGACTCTAATCAATGTCTAATATTCCTGTGACGCTGTGTGAACAGATGTATGGTATAATGCTCATGATGAGCACAAGCACTCTCTACCGCATTGTCGGTATGATACTCGTATTCTTCCTGCTGGCAAGTGCGGGGTTGCCCGTCTATGCCTCGCTCCAGCCAGGCAGAGCCGAAGTGAGCGGCGCTCAACAGGAAGACGAGCCGGGTGTCTCGCTCTACCAGGAGAGGATGGAGCAGGGGACCCCACCCCCTGTTTCCTCACGCGCACGGCGATGGGCTATCCCATCGCCGCCGGTGGGCGGGGATGGGGCGGAGAGTACACCGGGCGAGGGACCTGCGATTGCGCCGGACTTGTTACGGGCGCTGCTCGAGGCAGGGGCCGACGACCATCTTCGCGTCATCGTCGTCGTGCGCGAGCAAGCCGATCTCCAGGCAGCGGCCGGCGGAGCAGCGAGTGCCACCGAGGTCCACTCTCGCATCGTCTCGGCGCTGCAAGCCAACGCTGCTCGCGCTCAGGCCGCGCTGCGGGCCTCCCTGGAGGGAGCGCGGGCCGCCGGGTTGGTAGAATCCTACACCCCCTTCTGGATCTTTAACGGCATTGCAGTTCAGGCCCGCCCGTCTGTCATCCGCGCGCTCGCCGTACATCCCTCCGTCGCCGCCGTCTACCTGGACCACTGGCGCCAATGGATTACCACCGAACTCCCAACTCCCAACCTCCAACTTCCAAGTTCCCATGTCCAATCCACAATCCACAATCCACAATCCGCAATCCACAGTCCGCAATCCGCAATCGAATGGGGCGTCGCCCGCATCCGCGCGGACCAGGTCTGGGCCTCCCTTCACATCTCCGGCACCGGCGCCGTCGTGGCCGGCATGGACACCGGAGTGGATTGGCTTCACCCGGCATTGCAGGCCAACTACCGGGGCTATCATCCTCACGGCCCGGCGAACCATACGTTTAGTTGGTACGACGCCACCGGCGGCGGTGCATTGTACCCGGTGGATGGCCATGGTCACGGTACCCATACACTCGGCACCGCCGTTGGGCAGGGGGGCATCGGCGTTGCGCCAGGAGCCCAGTGGATCGCGGTCAAGGTGCTAGACAACGAAGGGTACGGGTATGACTCGTGGATCCACCAGGGCTTCCAGTGGCTGCTGGCTCCTGGCGGCGATCCAGCCAGTGCACCTGATGGTGTCAACTGCTCCTGGGGCAACGGCAATGGTTTCCTGACCACCTTCCAGGCCGACCTGCAGGCGCTGCGGGCTGCTGGTACGCTGGCGGTCTTCTCCGCTGGGAACAGCGGTCCCGGTGAGGGTACGGTCAACTCGCCGGCCTCCTTGCCCGGGGCCTTTGCGGTCGGTGCCACCGACTCAAGCGAGCAAGTGGCCTATTTCTCCAGCCGAGGTCCTTCACCGTGGGGAGAGATTCGTCCCCACGTGGTCGCGCCAGGGGTAAGCATCCTCTCCAGCACGCCGGGAGGGGCCTACGACGGGCTGAGCGGCACCTCGATGGCCGCTCCGCACGTCTCCGGTATCGTGGCGCTGCTGAGGTCGGTCAGCCCCACACTGAGCGTTACCCGCACTGCCTTGCTCATCACCAGTACGGCTGTCCCTCTGAGTGCTCTGGTCCCGAACAATGACGATGGCTGGGGGCGGGTGGATGCCTTTGCTGCCGTTGCCGCGCTGTCTCAGCCTGGCTTCGTGGCTGGGAAGGTGATGCGGGCGGGAGGTGACGGGCACGGTGACGTACCTATCGCCGGGGCGACGGTGATGGCGGCAGCCCACGGTGGTGAAGGTGGGGGTAGGGCGATCAGCGGGGACGATGGTTCCTACTTGCTGGCGCTGGCTCCCACGATCTACGACCTGACCGCAAGAGCCTTCGGAACCGAGTCAACGACCACGTGGGGGGTAGCGGTGATGACCGGCACGACGACCGTGGCGGATTTCTCGCTTACGCCGTTGCCTACCGGCACCTTGCGAGGGCGTGTCACCGACGTTGATAGCGGTGCGCCGGTCACCGCCACGGTATCGGTGGCTGGGGCGGAGGGGACACCGACGCCGCTGGAGACCACAGCCAGTGCCTACACGTTCACCCTGCCCGCTGGCACCTACACCGTGCGTGCCCGCAGCCTGGGCTACCGGACCGTCACCGCCACGGTGGCCGTGACTGTAGGACAGGTGACCGTGGCAGACCTGGCTTTACCTGCTGCCCCGTCCATTCTCTTGATAGACAGCGGCCCCTGGTACCAGGGTAGCCAGGCCGGCTACTTCCGCCAGGCTCTGGACGATTTGGCATACACCTACGATGAGTGGCCGATCCGGCTATTACCGGACGACGTGCCAGTGGCCTCCGAACTGGCTCCCTACGACGTTGTCGTCTGGAGTGCGCCGTTGGATGCCCCGGGCTACATTGGTGCGCAGTCTGCCATCACCGGTTACCTTTCCACGGGCGGACGCTTGCTGTTGAGCGGGCAGGACGTGGGCTATCTGGACGGGGGTGGGTTGGGCTACTCGTCTTACTACCACGATTACCTGAAGGTCTTTTTCGTGCGAGATAGCGCTGAAGTCTGGACGCTGCAGGGGGTGCCCGGTGATCTTTTTGCGGGCCTGACGATCACGATTGCTGGCGCAGGTGGGGCCGACAACCAGGCTTTCCCCGACGAGATCGCTGTCGCCGATTCGGATGCTGTAGCGCCGGTGCTGGCCTATGAGATTCCTCGCTCCGCTCCGGGTGTACCCACCCGCAATGACAACGAGGGTGGCTGTGGTGGGGTGCGGATCGGGACGTGTCTGGCATACCGGGCCGTTTATTTGTCCTTCGGATTCGAGGCCATCAACGAGCGGGCTTCCCGCCGGGAGGTGATGCGGCGGGCCTTGGACTGGCTGTCCTCGCCCCTGCCGACACTTGGGCTAGAGTTGCAGCCCGCGTCCCAGGTGCGTGTTGGGCCGCCTGGCTCCGTCGTCACACACACGCTGCGGGTGCGCCACCTGGGACAGGGAGGTGTCACCGATACGGTCCGCATGAACCTCGACGGGGTGTCCTGGGCGGCCCAACTCAATGCGCCGTCTCTCTCACTGGCTCCCTGTAGTACGACCACTGTGGTAGTGAGCGTTACTGTTCCTTCCACTGCCGGGTGGAACACGCGGGACGAGATTACACTCACTGCTCGCTCTTCCCTTTCTCCCACGCTGATTGCGAGTGTCACCATCACTACGAAGGCCCCGGCTCCCATCCTGCTGGTAGACGACGACCGGTGGTACGACGAGGAGGACAAGTACGAGGCAGCGTTGGCAACCGACGGTCTCCCCTACGATTATTGGGACACGGAGCGGGCGTACGGCGTGCCGGCGCGGATGGGTACATCCGAAGGCAGTCCCCCGTTGGATGTACTGCGACGCTACCCAATCGTGGTCTGGTTCACCGGCTACGACTGGTACGCGCCAGTGACCAAAGAGGAGGAGGAGACGCTGGCCGCGTATCTGGATGGCGGAGGGCGGCTGTTTCTCTCCTCCCAGGACTTTCTGTACTACCATGGCAATGACTCTTTCAGCCGAGACTACCTGGGAGTAGTGACGTACACCGAGGAGGTTACGCCCACACTGGTGTGGGGAGGGCCGGACCACCCCGTCGGTGAGCGACTGGGTCCCTATCCACTAGATTATCCCTTCCCCAACTGGTCGGATGCGGTGGTGCCTGCGCCCGGCACGGCTGTCCCTTTCCGTGACCAGGGAAACCCCGTTGCGCTGGCACGGCAGGAGGCGGACGCGACCTTCCTGAAAGGGCGGGTGAGTACACCCGTGAACTTTCGGGAAGGTTCGCTCCAACGGGCGGTCTTTTTCGCCTTCCCATTTGAGGCGCTGCCGGAGGCAGGCCGGGCCGAGGTCATGGAGCGCACGATTGGGTGGCTGAGTTGGCTGGGCGGTTCGACCTTCGCCGCCGATGGGGGCGGGCACATCCGGCGTGCCGCCTCTAGTGGAGGCACTCTCACCTATACCATGGTCCTGCGCAACGACGGTGCGGATGAGGCGGGTGAGTACACCCGTGGCTACATCCGGGAACCAACCAGCGCCTGGTTCTCCAACACCCTCCCACTCAGCCTGACGCTGGTCCCCGGCAGCCTGGCCGGCCCTGCGATCTACGATGAAAGTGCGCGATTGCTGTCTTGGGAGGGGGCGCTCGGGCCGGGGGCAGCCGTGACCTTCACATACCGGGTCACTGTCTCGGCGGGCCTGCCGGCCGGGACGCCGATCACCAACACGGCCTACCTGGCATTGGAGGATCAGGGCATCCGTTTCCGTCGTTCTGCCGTCGTGCGGGTAGACGCGCCGGACCTCTCCCCATCGGCGTTCGAATGTGGTCCCTCTCCCGCCCGGCCTGGTGCTGTGGTCACCTGCACGCTGGCACTCGCCAATGCGGGCCCCGGCCATACACGTGTGGTAACGGTCACCAACCTGCTCCCGGCGGACACCAGGGTTGTCTCCGGCTCTCTGGCCTGGACAGGCGGAGGGGCGGCCCAAGCGTTGACCGGGACGGTGCGCTGGAGCGGTCCTGTGAGTGCCGGAGGCTGGGCCAGCGTGACCTATCGGCTCGCTCTGCCGGTCAGCGCTGTCCGCACCTCGCTCTACGGCGTGGCCTTGCTAGAGGATGGCACGGGGGAGGCATGGGAGCGACCCACATGGGTGCTCCTGGAGCCGTATGGGTTCTACCTGCCGGTAGTGATGCGGAATGCGGAATGCGGAATGCGGAATGCGGATTCGATGGGGCCGTGAGTACACCGAGGGTCACTAACGCGCCCGCCTGCGGCGGCGGCGCACGGCCCACCACGTGATCAGCCCGGCCGCGATGACGATCAGCGCCAGCACCAGGTAGGGAGCGACGATCGCCAGGAGTGAGGTCACGAACGAGACGACGTCCTCGATCGTACTCACGACCGGGTTGCCCAGTCCCGCCGTCGCGACGGCGACCACCGGTCGCCCGCCCGCCTTGACGACGTGTACGCTGCCAGCCAGGAGCACGCCGCAGATGGCCGCCACGACCGGGTGCAGGCCGATGGCGTTGGTGGTGGCGGCGAAGAGGATGGCGCCGGCCGCCGGCCGGATGAAGGTCTGAATGATGTCGTTGACGGTGTCGGCGGCGGGCACCTTGTCCACCAGGGTTTCGATGACCAGCAAGACGCCCAGGGTGCCGATGACCCACCAACTGCTCAGAGCATCATACGGCTTGTTCAGGGTGACCAGGGGAGTGAAGCGGGCCAGGAGGGCGACGACGAGCAGCGGGATGTAGGCGTTTAGCCCTGCGGACGTTGATAGTCCGAAGGCCGTCGCCAGGCTCAAGAATGCATGTGCTACCATGTCACACTCTCCAGACGAACTATGTGCCCCAGTGCCTTGTTGGCAGACGCGGCGATCAGGGATTTCCTCACCCGGGTGTACTCACCCGCAGTGTACTCACCCGCACGGGAACCTCTCCGCGACCGCCTGAGGGGCTAGGCCGGCCCGCTGGCCGATCTGACCGTAGAGGTGCGAGGAGAAGACCGACAGCCAGACCGAGATTGGCAGAATCAGCAACCCGAGCGATAGCCCGCCCAAGACAGACACCAGAACCATGCCGGCCAGGACGAACAGCAACTGGCTGACGACGATGTTGCCAATGTTGGAGAACAGGAAGCGCAAGATCTCCCCAAAGCGCAGGCAGGCGCCGAGCTGGCCAGTCTCTGCGTACCGTATCTGGACCACAGGCGTCAGGAGCTGTAGCAGGAACCCATACAAGAATGCCAGGCAACCCAACCCGATGTTCAAGATGCCCGCTACGCCGACCAGGACCACCGCCGCGTCCTGGCTATCGCCCGCGAGCGCCGGCAGGACCCAGACCAGGGCGAGGGGGCAGATGAAGACGAAGAAGGGTAGCGCGTAGACCAGGGTGGCCACCCAGACCATCAGCCCGTCCATAAAGTAGTGCCCCAGGTCATCCCAGGCGGGTAGCGGGCGGGGGTTGCCGGCCATAACGTTGCGCAGGACCGCGATGGCGTATCCCATGAGCGCAAACCCGCCGAAGATGGGAATGAGCGTGATGACTGCGCCGAGCAGGATTTTGGTGATCCACTGCTCATCTTCAAACACGAAACTGAATGCCTTGCCGATGTCCATGCTCCCTTCCTCCTATGCTCAGATGTCGCGGTGAGTACACCGGGTGGGTACACCGAGGGTGCATTATAGCCCAAGTATGTGTCCAAGGCAAATGCCACACCTTCCCGAAAGGTCACGGGTGTACGCCGATGGGTACATCGGACCACCCGCCCTTTCAGGAAGGTTCGCTCGGTCACCCGAGCGGCGGGATGCCGGAGAGGGTACCGGTGAGCATATACCGCACGATGTCAATCACGCCCACCTGAACCAGGCTGACGATGAAACCGGCCAGCAGCGGCACGACCGCCTCGCGCCACGTCTCCGCCACGTTCTCCCGCCGCACGATGATCAACACCAGCATGCTGTTGACCGTGGTAAGGAGAGCCAGGACGCCCAGGGCGCTCAGCAGGGCCAAGGGGTAGAGTAGGAAGGACCAGCGGGTGAGCAGCAGGCCGATCAGGCCGGCCTCGAGCAGGACCAGCAGGCCCAGGTCGCCCAGATTGCGTATGGTGCGCTCCGTGAGTGGGGGCCCCACAGTAGTGGGGTGGGGCCCCACAGTAGTGGGGTGGGGCCCCACAGTAGTGGGGTGGGGCCCCACAGTAGTGGGGTGGGGCCCCACAGTAGTGGGGTGGGGTCCCACACTAGTGGGGGGGCGCCATAGCGTGAAATTAAAGACCGGGTATACCAGCGCGCTCATCGTCAGCCCGTTCAGTGCGCCAGTCGTCAACCTCAGCCAATTCTGGGGCTCGTACAGATGCGGGCCGTGGATGAGGGCCAGGTAAGAGTTGGCGCCGTCGGCCGCCCACAGGAGCGTGAAGCCCGCGAGGATGACGAGGATGGGGGCAGGGGGGAACTCGCCGGCCCGGCGCCGTCGCAGCAGGGCGGCTTGCCCGACGAACCCGACGAGAGTGCCGATGAAGGTACCGGTGCAGCGCGCGCAGAGCGGGAGTTGGTGCCCGGCGATGGCGAAGGAGTGGGAGGGGATGCGATGGCACACAGCGTAGCCCACCATGTCCATTTTGGTCAAGAACCCATGGGGTGTGGTGATGAGGAAGGCCAGGGTCCCCACGACAGCCAGGATGGGGACCAGCCACGGCAGCGGGAAGGCAGACCCGCGCGGTCTATCAAGGGGCGACGACGTAGGTGTACCCATATTTGTTATTATAGCGTATAGCCACCAAACGGCAAAACTGGCGCGCTCGGCCCTGCTGTGCTACAATGGGCCGCCATGGACCTCGTCAAAGGGCTGAACCCCCAACAACAGAAGGCGGTCACCGCTTCCGATGGCCCTGTGCTGGTGCTGGCCGGCCCCGGGAGCGGCAAGACGCGCGTGCTCACCCACCGCGTGGCCTGGCTGGTGCAGGAACGCAGCGTCCCTCCCTGGCGCATCATGGCCGTCACCTTCACCAACAAGGCCGCCCGCGAGATGCACGAGCGTCTGGACCAACTGCTCGGTGCTGGACGTGCCCGCAGCCTGACGCTGGGCACGTTCCACGCGACCTGCGCCCGGGTGCTGCGGCGCGAGGCGGAGGCCGCTGGCATCCCGCGCGATTACGTGATCTTTGACGCCGACGACCAACTGCGCCTGGTCCGCCTCGCCATCCGTGACCTGAACCTGGACGACAAGCGCTACAGGCCACAAGCGGCCCTCGGCGCGATCTCCCGCGCCAAGAACGAGTTGCTACCGCCCGAGGCCTACTCGACCGGCTCGTACCACGGCGAGGTAGTCAAGCGCATCTACGAGCGCTACCAGGCGCTGCTGGCCGCCAACAACGGGCTCGACTTCGACGACCTGTTGATGGTCACGGTGCGCACGTTCGACCAGCACCCTGACCTGCTGGCCAGCTACCAGGAGCGCTACCTGCACGTGCTGGTGGACGAGTTCCAGGACACCAACCAGGCCCAATACGCCCTCCTCCGCCAACTTTCGGCATCGCATCACAACCTATTCTGTGTGGCTGACGAAGACCAGTCCATTTACATGTGGCGAGGCGCCGACTACCGCAACGTGCGCCGGTTGCGGGACGATCATCCAGACCTGGTGACGATCCTGCTGGAGCAAAACTATCGCTCGACGCAGACCATCCTGGACGCGGCGCAGGCCATGATCCGCCATAACCCGGACCGCACGGAGAAGGCGCTCTTTACCGAGCGCGGTCTGGGGCGGAAGATCGTGGTCCACGAAGCCTACGACCAGGATGACGAGGCGCAGTTTGTGGTGAACACGCTGGCCCAACTGACTGCGCAGGAGGGGATTCAGGCTGGCGATTGTGCGGTGATGTACCGCACCAACGCCCAGTCCCGCGCCTTGGAGGACGCCTTCATCCGCGCCGGGCTGCCATACCGGCTGGTCGGCGCCACCCGTTTCTACGCCCGCCGTGAGATCAAGGACCTGATCGCCTTCCTGCGCCTGATCCATAACCCCATGGATGGCATTGCTCTGGCTCGCGTCATCAACGTCCCTCCCCGCAACATTGGCCACAAGACGGTCGCCGCCCTGGAGGATGCGGCGCGGCAGCGTGGGTTGTCCGCCTATGAAGTACTCGAACTCACCTGTCATTCCGAGCGACCCCCCTGTCATTCCGAGCCCGTGTACTCACGGACGGAATCTCAAGGGCTGCCCGGCGACACCCGCATTCCGCATTCCTCATTCCTCATTCCGCCGTTGGGCGCGCGGGCACGCCAGGCGCTGAGTGCGTTCCTGGAACTGGTGGAAGGCTGGATGGCGGCCCGCTCTACGCTGACGGTGGCCCAGTTGATCGAGCGCGTGTTGCAGGAGACCCACTATGCTGAATACCTGCGCGATGGGTCCGAGGAGGGGGAGGACCGCTGGGCCAACGTGCTGGAATTGCGCAACGTGGCGGCGGAATACGCCCCCCCTGTCATTCCGAGCGAAGCGAGGAATCTCGCCGACTTTCTGGCCGACGTGGCGCTGGTTTCCGACGTGGACAACCTGAGCGACAACGTGAACGCGCCGACGCTGCTGACGCTGCACGCCGCCAAGGGGCTGGAGTTCCCGGTCGTCTTCATCACCGGGCTCGAGGATGGCCTCTTGCCTCACAGCCGCTCGTTCGACGATCCCGAGCAGATGGCGGAGGAGCGGCGCTTGAGTTACGTCGGCCTGACGCGGGCCAAGGATCGGCTGGTTCTGACGTACGCCTTCAGGCGCAGCCGCTACGGCGACAGCGAACCCTCGCTCCCCAGCCGCTTTCTGGACGACATCCCCCCGGAGTTGATCAGCGGAATGCGGAACCTTCCCGAAAGGTGCCCCACCGACTCACCGGCGTACTCCCCGGCAACTTTCGGGAAGGGTATGCGGAATGCGGATTCGATACCGACCCGCGTGCAGTCCCGTTTTCAGGCGGGGCAGCGGGTGCGGCATGCTACCTTCGGTGAAGGGTTGGTGATTGAGAGCCGTCCCGACCGAGACGATGAGATGGTGACGGTGCTGTTCGAAGGGGCCGGGCTGAAGCGGTTGCTGGTGAGCCTGGCCCATCTGGAACGGCTGGAGTGACCTTCCCGAAAGGTGCCATACAGCCAATCCCGAATGCCGAATCCGGATTACGAATTACGAATTACGGATTACGGATTACGGATTGTGGGGTCCGGGAGGTCGTCGAGTACGCCGGCAGCCGCACGGCGCTGGTCGCCGGGTGTACTCACCCGCGACTGGCCCAGGCGGTGGTGCACGGGTGTACTCACCCGCGGTCGAGGTTGGCGGAGATGAGGTTGCTGGTGCCACGCCAGGATGTGGACTTGCTGCAGCTGTTGCGGGCACAAGGGGTGACCGGAGAGGCCATGGAGATCACGGGGCACACTATGCGTGTGGTCAACTTGCCGGGTTTGATGTCGGACCTGCGCTCCTACGTCAAGGGGCGGCTGACAGAAGAGCAACGGCGCGGCCTGCGGTTCGAACAGCAGGGGGATCGGTGCGTCATCGTACGGGCCCAGGAGCGGCTGGAACTGCACACCTGCCCGGCCTGAACTACCGCTAACCGCTGCACGTCCGGCCAGTACGCCGCATTACCGATTACGGATTACGGATTACGGATTACGCATTGTTTCATAGGTGACGCGCTCGATGAATTCAGCCTCGCTCAATTCTCCAGCGCTTAAGGCCACCAGGTCTAGAGTGCGTACGCTGGCGTGGATGTGGGTAGAGTGGACGAAGATGGTGACCTCCACGCGGGTGAAGGTCGGACATTCTTCTTGCTGCAAGGGGCCGGTGAGTATGCCGGTGGCGATGTCGAAGGCGGTCCATACAGATTGGGCCGCCACACCCGCCCCTCTGTCATTCCGAGCGAAGCGAGGAATCTCTTTGTACGCTTCTTGTGGGTCTGGGGGGTAGATGATCTCGAAGCGCAGCGTGCCATTGGGGATCAACGTCACCGTTCCGGCCAGCCCGGCCTGGGCCAGCCGTTGCGTAGCCTGCCACTGGCAAGGCTGATGCGGCGGCTCCCACCCCCCCCCGCCCCCCCCGCATGCGGGGGGGAAAGAGGGGGGGTGCGACATGGGGGGGGGAAAGAGGGGGGGTGCGACATCGGGGCCGGAATCCGCAAGCGAAAAGATCAGGCCTGCGACGACGATGGCGTTGGCCAGCGCCAGGATAGCCAGGATTCGTTTTTGTCTAAGCGTCATCCGCAATCCGCAATTGGTCCTCTGTCATTCCGAGCATACACGTCTGTCATTCCGAGCGAAGCGAGGAATCTCGGCGTACACCCGTAGGAGGGGGCCGCAATCCGCAATCCGCTTCGGTGTACTCACCCGGTGTACCCACGGGCGCAATCACGCAATTCCCTCAGCCGCGAGCAACGTTGGGGAATCCTATGTACAGGTATGGCCAGTTTCTTCCTGGGCTGGGCGCCCATTCTGGGCAAACTTGCCCTGCGCTCTGGCGTCACACCATTCACCCTCGTCGCCTTTCGTACCCTCGTAGCCGCCCTCTTGATCTGGCTGCTGTTCTTGATCTTGTGGCGTCGCGACATCGTCATCTCCTGGCACGCTCTGATTGGCTGTATCAGCGTGGGCGCCGTCAATGGCTTCGGTTCCTTGCTTTACTATACCAGCCTCTCACGTCTCGATGCCTCTCGCGCCTCATTGCTGAATACCCTCTACCCGTTGTGGGTGGTCTTGTTCCTCTTCGCTGCCGGGCAGCCGCTCACGCGTCTCACCCTGGCGCGCTTGTCTCTCTCGCTGCTGGGCATGCTCCTCTTGACGCGGGTGGGGCCGGGAGAGCCTGACTGGCTGGGGCTGGCTCTAATGCTCGCCTCGGCCGCCACCTACGGCTGGCACCTGGTCTTGGGCCAGTGGGTCCTGGCCGACGTGCCGTCACGTACCGCCACCCTCTACGTGCTCACTACCATGGCCTGCGTGGTGGGCCTGGCGCGCGTGCTACAGGGGCGGCCGGTGGAGCCGCTGTCGGCCGCCGCCTGGCTGCCCATCCTGGCCCTGGGACTCACCACCACCCTCTCCCGTCTCGCCATGTTCAGTGCCCTCCAGCGCGTGGGAGGAGTCGAAACCTCCCTCGTCGGCCTCCTGGAACTGTTAGTCAGCCTGGTGCTGGCCTTCCTGCTCCTGGGCGAGCGGCTCACCCTGGTCCAGTGGGCCGGAGCCGGCCTCCTCGTCGTCAGCCTGATCTTGATCGCTCGCGATCCAGGTGTCCGCCTGGCGCAGGGTAACCTCCCTTTAGAGTGGCGACGTTCCTAAACCCCCGCGTTTTTCCTTCCCGAAAGGTGCCCCACCGACTCACCGGTGTACTCACCGGCAACTTTCGGGAAGGTGTGGGGCCCCACCCCACTACTGTGGGGCCCCCTCCGTACGGGCAAGAGGATGTGGAAAGTGCTCCCTGGCAGACTCTCCTCGTCGTACCCCTCGCTTTCTGCCCAGATTTTCCCCCCGTGGGCCTCCAAGATGCCCCGCGCGACCGCCAGTCCCAATCCCAGCCCACCCCCCTTGAAGGCCGTCTTGCTGGAATGGTGGCGAATCGTGTTCTCCAGCACGTAGAAGCGGTTGAATATGCGCTCCCGCTCCTCGGGTGGGATGCCCACGCCCGAGTCCTCCACCCAGATGTGCACCATCGGCTCCTGAAGGCTGGCGTCCTCGATATCCGCAATCCGCCTTACCTTCCCGAAAGGTGCCCCACCGAAACTTTCGGGAAGGTTCCGCATTCCGCATTCCGCAATCAACTCCCCCACGATCCGTAAGCGCCCCCCATCCGGCGTATACTTGATCGCATTGCTCACCACGTTCCATACCGCCTGATGCAGCCGTCGTGTGTCCCCCCTGATCACCGGCAGCTCCGCCAGCCCCTTGAGCTCGAACTCCAGGTCGCGCCCCGGTCCCAAACTTTTCAGGTTCTCCACTACGCTGGTTATCAGCGCTTTCAGCACCACCGGCTCCTCTGCCAGGTGCAGCCGATCCGCGTCGATCAGCGAAACGTTGCGGATCTCGTCGAACACCTGGCTCAAGCGTTGCGTGGCCTCGGCGATCCGCTGCAGTAGATAGCGCGGGCTGCCCTCCTCTTCCGGCGAACCCGCAATCTCCGGGTTTTGGATCAGCAGTTGCGCGTGCCCATAGATGCTCGTCAGGGGCGTGCGGAGTTCGTGGCTGGCCAGGATGATAAAGTCCGACTTCATCTTTTCCACCCGCTGCAGCTCGGCCTGCGCCCTCTCCAGCTCACGGATCTTGTGCTCCAGCCGGTTCACCAACTTGCGGCTGTACTCTACCAGGTACCCTGTTTTCTCCTCCTGCGACTTGACCTCCTCCTTCAACCCTCTCAGGAAAGCACGTATCTGGTGTGGCAACCGGTCCACGTCAATCGGCTTTGGAATGTAACCGTTGCACCCGGCGATCAGCGCTCGTTCTCGGTCCCCCTTCAAGGTGGCGGCGGTGACCGCCACGATCGGCACGTCCCGCAGCTCCTCGATAGAGCGCAGGCGCGTAGTCACCTCGTATCCATCCAGCCCACTGATGTTAATGTCCATCAGGATCATGTCCGGCATCTCGCGCTTGGCCATCTCCAGAGCGCATAGCCCATCCGCGACGGACGTGACCTCACAGCCTTCGCTCTCCAGCACACGGCTGACCAACGCCACGCTGGCGGGGTCATCCTCTACGTACAGTATGCGGGTGCGCCCACCCGCCTTTGTCTCTGCGCCAGGCGCACGTTCTACTGCCTCTTCGTTGCTCATCCGTCCCTCTCTCCCCCGCTCCCCCGCTCCCCTGCTCCCCTTCTCCCCCTCTCCTTGTCTCCCCCTCTCCCTCATGCCGACCCTGCCCGTTTCAGAATCTCCTCCAGTAGCTCGTCGTCAGTGAAAGAACCCTTCTGCATCAACTTGTCCGTCTGGCCGCTCAGGCGCTCCCGTTCGGCAACTGTCAACTCCTTGGCCGTGATCACGATCACCGGCACCTCGCTCACGTCCTTGTCCCCCTTCAGCGCATCCAGCATCGCAAAGCCGTCCATTCCCGGCATCATCAGGTCCAGCAAGATCACGTCCGGCCGCTCGCGGCGCACCATTTCCAGACCTTCCACCCCATCGCGGGCCTCGCAGATGCGATACTCGCCCCGCGTCTGCAGGATTCGCCGCAGCAGCCGCGTCGCCTGCGGATCATCTTCGATGATCGCGATGCTCTGCACCTGTCTGCCCAGTTGCCCCAGCGAGCCCAGCAGCCCTTCCTCCATCCTCCCCCTCTCCCCCTCCCCCCCGCCTGCGGGGGGGCCGGGGGGGGTCGGCCATTCCACCGTGCGTGCCCACTCGTCTCCCAGCAGGTGCTTGTCCACCGGGAACGTATGCCCGGAGCAATTGACCACGATCACCTCGTCGCGCCGGATCACTCCCTTGCTCAGCAGCTTGAACAGCCCGGCAAACGCCGTCGCGGCCGCCGGTTCCATCGAGAGCCCATCCAACTTGGCCATCACGTGCATGGCGTGGAAAATCTCCTCGTCGCTGACCGCCTCGAACGCCCCTCCATACTCCCGGATCACACGCGCCAGATACCCGTATGCGGGGCCTGGAGTTCCTGTGGCAATCGTGATCACCAGCGTCTGCGGGTTGAGCACCGGTTCGGCTTCCTTCAGCCCCTTGTTGAACGAGTTCACCATCGGCGCGCAGCCGGCCGCCTGGATACACGCCAGTTTCGGCATGCGCTCCACCAGGCCCACCTGTTTCATCTCTTCGAACGCTTTCCACACCCCCACCGGTCCCATCCCCCCGCTCACCGCCTGGATGTACCAGTCTGGTGTACCCCACTGACACCTCTTTTCCTTCCCGAAAGGTCCCGGGTGTACCCACCCGCCCTTTCGGGAAGGTCCGCCATCACCAAACAGCATACCAAGTTGCTCCGCGATCTCGAAACCGACCGTCTTCATACTCTCGCGCGCTGAAATGTCCCGGATGCCCCGGTCCAGGAACGCCCCCTTGCGCGCCGCGAACTGGGCCGCCACCTTCTTCGTCTGATCGTAGGTCGCCGTCACCTTGATCACCTCGCTGCCGTAAAGCGCCACCTCGCGCATCTTCTCCGCTGGCACCAGGCTCGTCAGGAACGTCCACATCTTGATGCCGGCCAGCGCCGAGTAGGCCGAGTAGGAAATGGCCACGTTGCCGGTAGAAGCGACCACCGCCTCGGTAATCCCATGTTCCTTCATCACCGAAGTAGCCAGCGCTGCCTGCCGGTCCTTGAACGACCCGGTGGGGCCCTGGCGCTCGTCTTTGACGTACACGTGCGGGCAGCCCAGCATCAGGCCCAGGTTGCCGGCCCGCAGCAGGGGCGTGCCACCCTCCCCCATCGTCACCTTGTTGGCGTCGTCGAGCAAGGGCAGCAGTTCCCGATAGCGCCACATGTCGAACGGGCGCTCGCGCAACACCCCAGGCCAGGCTAATCGCACCGCCTCGTAGTCGTAGCGGGCGTCCAGCCACTCCTTCCCGCACTGCTCGCAGGCCTTGAGCGGCTGCGTAAACAAGGTGCGATGCTTACATGCAGAACACTCTAGCCACACTTGATGTACAAAGCGATCCTGTCCCATTTGTGCCTCCCACCTTCCCGAAAGGTCCGACCTTTCGGGAAGGTCCAAACTTTCGGGAAGGTTCCGCATTCCGCATTCCGCAATCACGCATTCCGCTTGATCCGTTCCAGCGCTGCCACCACGTCTGCCAGCAACTCCTGTTGCTCGTACAACCCCTTCTGCAGCAGCGCCTCCACTCCTCTGTTGAGCATGTCCCGTTCTTCCTGGGTCAGGTCCTTGGCAGTCACCACGATGATGGGAATCGAACGAGTGGCCTCGTCTGCCTTGACTGACTCCAGCACGGCAAACCCGTCTACGTCTGGCATCATGAGATCCAGGACGATGATGTGGGGTTGCTCCTCCTGCACCAACCGGATCGCCTCCAGGCCCCCAGAGGCCTCCAAAACTTCGTACCCTGCATGGCTCTCGATCATCCGGCGCAGGAGGCTGCGGCTCTCGGCCTGATCGTCCACCACCAACACCCGGTGGCGGTCTTGATCCCGATCCAACCGCTCCAGTGCGCTCAGCAGATCGTCTTCGAGGATCGGCTTGACCAGATAGTCGGTCGCACCCAGGCTAAGCCCATACTCCTTCTCACTGATGATGGTAGCCATGATGACCGGGATGTGGC
>Ga0315284_10006315_pt1 | contig 16876 bp, 14 predicted proteins | sample YL17G09_16_MG_FD_203696 | JGI IMG/M metagenome (GOLD analysis project Ga0315284, IMG submission 203696) | Sediment microbial communities from Yellowstone Lake, YNP, Wyoming, USA - YL17G09_16 | ecosystem: Environmental > Aquatic > Freshwater > Lake > Sediment | place: USA: Wyoming | collected...
GTTTCAGGATCGTTCCGAGACCGGTCGCTACGTATTCGACCGAAGTACCGTCGAGCAGGGACGCACCGGTGACCTGTGCGTCAAGGCCGGGGAGAGCGATCATCGTCCCTGCTTCGGGGAAAACATGGACGTACACGGTGTTATCACGGTGTGTGGTCACCCCCCAGCTTAGAGGCGGAACAGGGGCCGCCGCGGGTGCCGTAGATGCTCTCGCCGTTCGCTCTGAGCCACACACCGATTTCCCTGAGCCTATCCACCTGCCGCTGCTCGATTTTACCGTCCGGCATGGGGCCGACATTGAGCAGGAGGTTACCATCACCGCCCGCACACGAGGCGAGAATTCGGATGCACTCTTCGAGCGATTTCATCGTATCGTCCGGTTTCCATGCCCATTGCTGGCAGATGGTGATGCACGATTCCCAGGGGCGGCCGGTCTGGAAGAAACCGACATGCTGTTCGGGAGTATCGAAATCCCCCTCGAGACCGCACCTGTTATTGACGATGACATGGGGCTGGAGACTCCTCATCGTCCTGAACAGGGCAGGGGAGTCCCAGTCCTTCGCCAATGCGGGATCGTACACATTAGAACCGCCGCTGCCGCTCATGGGATGAATCTGGAGGCCGTCGAACCACATGATGTCGATAGTGCCGTAATTGGAACACAACTCTTTCACCTGCTCGTGCATGTACTTTATATAACGGTCATGGTGATCCGTCCGGTAATCCGGATGGTACCAGTCGACAGGCGAATAGTAGAAACCGAGCCTCATACCGGCTTTGTGGCACGCCCGGGCGAGCTCGGCGACCACATCGCGGCCGAAGGGGCTCTCCGGGCTTGTGATCCGGTAATCGGTGGCACGGCTGTCGAACATGCTGAATCCGTCATGGTGCTTGGTCGTGAACACGATGTACTTCATCCCGGCTGCCTGTGCGATGGCGACCCACTCATCAGCATCGAATTCCACGGGATTGAAAGTCTTGTACAGGTTATCGTACTCCTCGACCGGAATAGTTCCCGTACCACCAATTCCGCGCCGTTCTCCGCCTCGCGACCAGCTTATTTCCGTACCCTTGAGGCTGACCGGTCCCCAGTGGACGAACAGCCCGAACCGCGCATCACGCCACCATTGCATGTCGTTCGCGGAGGCTTTGAGGTACGACTGCGCTCCTGAGTCCACAGCTGAAAACGTACCTGCACATATCACAGTGATAACCGCGAGCACACCATTCTTCATACTGTTCATTCCGGCTCCACTCCCTGTAAAGTATCGAAACATCATACCGCCGTGTTTCACCGTCCGGCAGTTATAAACTCTTCAACCGGCTGCAGAGGTCCGCGCACGCCCGGGCGAAGATACCGACATCGACCGAGACACCGATGTACTTGACCCCCAGGTTTTTATATCGTTCCGCGGTTATGACATCGTCGACGTAAATACCGACATGCTTGCCGCGCTCCCTGCACTTTTTAACGAGTTTCTCGACCTCCGCGATAAGAGCCGGATTGCCCACCTGTCCCGGAATGCCGAGTGACTGCGAGAGATCGTACGGCCCGATAAAGATGACGTCTATATCCTCGACCGCGATTATCTCGTCGAAATTGCGGATTCCCTCAACTCCCTCGATTTGAATGATGACCGCCACATCGTTCTGGGACGCGAAATAGTCGTTCCGGTTCATAAGCCCACTGTTGGCGGCAGGTACATAGCAGCACATGCCCCGTTTCCCCTTCGGATGGAATTTCGCGTACAAGCGGGCTTTTTCAGCGTCCTCCCCTGACTGTATCTGGGGTATCTGCACACCGGCGACGCCGAGGTCGAGAATACGCTGGATGGTGATATCTTCGAGCTTCCCGACACGCACCACCGGATACATGCCAGTGGCGACCGCGGTCATGATGAGAGGGAAGGTCTCGCGGATGCTGTTCGGCCCATGCTCATTGTCGAGAATAACGAAATCAAATCCAGCGTTTCCCAGCGCCTTGATGAATATCGGATCGTTGGTTTTGCAGAAAACGCCGTAGACGGTTTCACGCTCGTTCAGAACATCCTTGAAATTCTTCATATAAACCCTCTCTACACTTGTTGAAGAGTGTTGTAAGCCTTTTTGGCGTCTTTGGAATTGTCAAATCCAATGTACATGATAAATCTTATCCCTATCACAGCCGCAGAGAGTCCTCGGATGTTGATGCCCGCTGTGGCGAGTTTTTCTGTTAGTTCGGCGGCCACACCAGGCTTATTCTCTCCCTCTACGCGCACAGTGTGGACGCTGCTCGTGACGTTGAATCCTAAGTCAGCGGCTGCGGCAACCTCCCTGTCCCCACGTAGAGGTGTTACAAACACTACTCCCATACCGGGTTTGTCAGGCGATCGCCTGGCGATAATGAAGTCGAGATCAGCGCCAGCCTCTCGAAGGGGCGTTAGTATCTGCGATAGTCCACCGGATACGTCTTTGATACTTGCTGCCCATACATCTACATGTTCAATAATTAGATCTGACATTCTTTTTTCTCCTCTTATTATAGTTTGGAATTCAAACTTCATTTTTAAGCCATATAACGTTGAGGATCACCTCCAGGGTGGAGCGGAGCGGAACACTATCAGGTGCATCCGCTTGTTGGACGATTACTGGCGGCTTCAGCGAGAGATCGGGCTACAGCTTTTAAACGGTCACATTGCTCAAGCTGTTCCAACCGTGCCTGTGGTAATGCGTCCAGCCCACGTGCAGCACCCCAGATAGCACATGCCATTGCCGCAATGGTGTCCACATCGCCGCGTAGCCTAATTGCAAACTCCAGGAGTTCATTGAAAGAACCGTTGCGAAAGGTAAGCGCTACATAGACCGCTGTTACGCAGGACTCAACGACAGCAATACCATTCCCAAGTTCGGCAGCCACCGTTTGCGGTGCAACATTGCTTCCCGCTTGGAGCCACGCACTTGCCGTGTGAAGTCTGCTCAAGAACTCAGGTGCTTCAGCGCGTTGGCATAGCCCTTCGATGATCTCCGGGGAACTCGTGTCATTGTAAGCGAGAGCGGTTGCCAAGGCGATCAATACAGCGCCCTCGCGTCCGAAAGGGTGGGCATGAGTCACCGCCGCAGAGGTGCGCGCTGCCTTGACAAGTTCATCTTCGTTGTCGGTGGCAAAGAAAAGCCCAACGACCGGAGCTCGCGTCGCGCCACCATTGCCGAAGGAGCCGTCGCGGTAGACCGAACGGCTCGCTGCTTCCCAAGGTTGGCCCCGGCGGATGCGTTTTAGAATTCTTGCAGCACCAGGACCATATCCACGTGACCATCGATACGATTGAGCAAATCGGCGTACGAGGTCATTCTGATCGACGTGCCCGCATGCCACCAATGACTCAATCACATCAATGGTCATTTGGGTGTCATCTGTCCAGCGGCGCTTGCCGTTTCGCTTACCGATTAGAGCCCAGACAGCACGTTCCAGGATTCCTCCTTCATATGGGGCTCCAAATGCGTCACCGAGCGCAAGTGCGAGCACCGATCCGATTATACGATCAGTCTTCACGTCACTCCCAATCCCGTTGTAGTATTTGTCCAACGGCCAGCGTCACCGGTGCGCGAATAGCGGGGCCAGTGCACGCGCTTGTTGGGTGTTTTCCATTTATGTAAGTGATGCTAGTAAAGCCCAGCATATTCCGATCACAACTCCGGAACCAAGCGAAAACCAGAGACCATTCAGGATTCCTGTGCGCATGACCAGTGCGCAGAGCAAGGATACGAGAACGGATGCAGGCACGGCCGAAAAGACTGCAGCTTTGAGAGTTTGTGGCAAAGACCCCTGCCCAACCTTGATTACGACTACATTGCCCTGCGTAGCAGGGAAGAGAGCCCGTGAGACAAGAAACCCAACCAAATATCCCCAAAATGCTCCACCCACTGCGGAAAGCGCGGTGCTGGAAAGTATGTGGTTGGTAAGCCACACGGTGATGCCGGCAGCGACAGCTCCCGCAAGAACTGCGGCACCCCGAGCACAAGATGCGAGAGCTATTACTCGATCTCCAGGTTGCAATTCGGATTCTGTCATATTCTCTTCACACCCAACAATAAAGCTCACCTGCCGCTATGGAGCGCCAGTGGAGTAGCGGTCAGGTTCAGCGATTTGTTAATAGCCGTGCGTTTGACTACAAAGCCATAATGAGAATCCGGATGCCAACGAAGCCAAGCGCGACTGCTAAGCCCCGAATGATCCAGTTGCCTTGCACGCGGTTAGAAAGTAGCGCACCCACTTGCGCTCCAAATAACACACCAACAGCCAGAGCAATCGTCCGACGAACACCATGAGAAAATACACCTGTTACAATATGCACAGTGGTGCCCGTCATAGCCATGAACGTTAAGATGAAGTGCGAAGTTGCGGTAGCAATGTGCACGGGAAAGTTCAAAAGATGAACTAAGAGAGGTACATGGACAATGCCGCCACCGATACCAAGCAAACTGGAAATATATCCAACAAAGAAGCTTAATCCTACCCCAACTCTGGGATTGTAGGAGAAAGTATGTACAGTACCATCTTTCTCAACAAGATTTCTCGCAAGGTGGTAACTACGTCTATTCCCTATTGCATCCTTCGCCTTAATCGGATATAAAAGCAGAATGATTGATGCTGCTATCATTAAAATACCGAAGACAGCATCAAAAAGTCGGCGAGGAATGTAGGCCGTACTCAAGGCTCCAAGAATTGCCCCAGGAATAGTGGCGACCGCAAACAGCAGGCCGGATTTATAATCAATACGCTTCATTCGCGCATAGGCCCACGAGCCTGACAAAGCATTAAAAAAGACCACCGCCAGTGAAATGCTGGTAATGATTTCCGGACTCTGGTCAGGATAGAGCAGAAGTAACACGGGCATCAACACAAACCCACCGCCAGCTCCTATCAGTGTTCCATAGGCACCGATAACAAACCCCAATGGGATGAGCCACAAGTATTGTTCCATTGATCTTCGCTACTTCTTATTGGATAGTGGGTATGGCGTCTAACGATATGAGGTTCACCTGCCGCCGCTATCTACAATCAAAATTTGAAAAATCGCATAGAGCTAAGGCGGAAAGGTGCAACCGCTGGTTATGTGATTATCTATTATTGCTATTTGAAGCTTGACTCGCCAAACGGTTTTCAAGGTCTTTTTTTCTCCCAATTCTGTAAGCGTCAACAATTCCAATGATCCAGCAGAAGATTATCAATAACAGGAGAAGCTTGAAAATGGGGCTCTTAAAAGTGGTGGCTGCCTGAGTGGCTGCGTTCGAAATCGTACTCAAATTGATTACACTACCTTCCGACCCAATCTTTTCCATGATGGCAAAGGCTTGTTGTAATGCTTTGATTAGAATAACCAACATACTGGCTGAAACCACAAGCATTAAAACAGCACCCCGTTTATAGTGTTTTAGAATAACCTGCCCTAGGCCGGGGAACACCAAACCTGATAAAAAGGCTCCTTTTAATGAGTTATTCATTATGCCATTCCATGATACTTCTCTCTATCTATATCAAAGACATATAACCTCTGATTATACAGTTTCTGTATAACTCTTTAGCACAGCGATCAGTTGCTGTATAAAACTCATAATATTCAACATAATATATTTCTATAACTTGTTATATTATAGTATATTACGTCTTTATTCGCCTTTCCTGACTTTGAGGTTTATACAGCATTTCGTTGCTGTATAATACGCACACGACCTTTTGGTTCAAAGGGTGTATACAGGACTCAGAATACATCTTCTTCCTCGATTCAGAACGTGTGTATAAATCATGGTTTTTCGAACATCCTTGAGTCCAATCAATTCTTGAACTATCAAGACATTGTGACAATAAGAATCCTAATTTCAATAATACACTTATTTCATTATTTTTCCACACATTTTTTTATGAAATCGTCTATATATTGTTGATAAGAGGAGAAATAATGGAGACTTACCAGCTCCCTTTCACATCAATTCATGGAGGCTCTAACCTGATATTGCAGCCGTGATTTCTCCAGCCGTTCCTGAGCTTTCTAAAATTTTCAGCATTGATAAAAACTTTATTGTTTGAAACACTTTATCATGTTCTATAACATTCTGGTCTAAAACGATAAGACGTAAATCCCTATTAGTCTTTTCGTTATCCCTTCCCATTGTAGCGCCAGCTTTGAAGCTGTAAAGGGTAGTTTGACGGATGTTCCGCTATAGTTGCCCACAGGAGCTTTCTCATCACCCGAAGCGTGGGTATGTTCGGTGGAAAGAGAGGCCGGAACAGTGATAGTATCCCTGCCCGCCGGACAGAGAAAAATCGTTTTTAAATAACGAAGAACCGAAATGGTGAACCGTGCGCACCCAAATAAATTATAAAATTTTCAGTGAGATGTTATCATTTCGAAACGCTGCTGTAACTCATTGAAAATTAATGGCGCGCCAAGCAGGACTCGAACCTGCGACCTACTGCTTAGAAGGCAGTTGCTCTATCCGCTGAGCTATTGGCGCGTTTCAGTGAACCTGACCAAACCGGGTGATATCGGTGGTCTCAGAAAAGCTCCGTTTGATCGTGCTCCGGTTGTTTTTTCTTTTTGGTAGAATCAAGAATCGCGCTTATGGAGCGTATGAGTCGCTCGGGAAATATTACCCTGTTCCCGAATATCTCGACTTCCGATATACGGGCGAGACGTTCACGTTTCGCCTTTGATCGGACAGTCGTTCTGCAAAGTCCTTTCCCGATGGCAATCACTTTCATGAGATTCTACCCTCGCAATAAAATACACATTAAATATCCCCGATGTCAATCATAAACGAGCCTCGGCATCCCGCATTTTACTCAGGATTGAACGGGATTACCATGATTCATATAATTGAAAATGCAGGGTATTATATTCATACATTATTACATTTATAATGCAGGGAGCAGCCTCTTGGTTGCCCGGATAACTGAAACATGCAGTCTTCGGGCACTATCCTAGTGCTTTATGCCCCCAATCCGCTCATGAAGCCGGTAATGCCCGTCGTAATAATACGGAACACTAACCATAAAATGAGTATTGGTATCAAAGCTTTCATAAGGGATTTCTTTGCAAAAACCGATAACCCGATGCTGATGACGATTACATACCAGAGCATGAATATGTCAATATCGAGCAATTTTATAAAAAAATTATCATGCATCGCCTCAGGGAAAAGAACGCCCAGTGAGACCGTGGACTGTGTATACGATTCATAATAAAAAACTATCGGGAGACGTACCAGTGATCCGATCATTGTTATCACCATACCAAGGGCACCGATTGTCAATCCATCGCCGAACGCCAGCTTTTTATCAAGAATAAACCGTGAAACAGCCATTAAAACAAGGGTCACCACAATAAGCCATAGAACAGTTCCTATTACCGTTGAAACATTAACCATGACATACTGAAATCCTGCCATTTTCTCCATGGCTTGTTGAATACTTTCGATCTGAGCCTCCTTGTCTTCATCGGTGAGGTGAGTATTATTCTCAATACGTTGAACTGCCGCGTTTATCTGGTCGTTTCTCAGGAAATCTTTTCCGACATTGATCACTATGAGACTGATAATGATAGACAGCACCAATGGTATAATCCAGTCGAGTCTGCTGCTTTTTACCGAAAGGTTTTTAAACACTGACTGTGGAGCAAAAGGTAACATCAACATACGTTTCAGGGGATTTTCGATCAATACATCCTCTTCAAAGTCCCGCTCATTATCATCACCATTTTCGGTACGTGTTTCTGTGATGTCTCCGGTCATTATTTCACTCCTTTCTGTAATTATTACATGCAAAAAATGTGAAGAGATACAAGGTGAAATCGTATTTATTCTTGAATTAAATACAATCATTCTCCATGAATAATTCAAAAAATCACGAATATGCCATAAATGATTTTTTATTTATTAAATAATAATACGCTAATATGAAAGTAAAACAATGATTTTTTAAGATATAAGAAAAGAGAAAAAATCATTACTGTCCGGTTAAATTTAAAAAACCATATTGAGAAAGCCCCCTTTCTGTCCTACGGACATCCTTCCCCCGATGGGGCAGGAATATAACCTGTTGTTAAACGATAGCTTGCCCCCTACGGGGGAAAGTCGGGCGTGAGCCCGGAAAGGGGGTAAAAGCAAGTAAATATTTTGAAACCATTTTCAAGTTCATAAATTATATAATAGCTTGCAACTGCTTGTCTAATAACGGATTATCATTACATAATACCAATATTTACCGGACACTACTGAGAAAAAATGTTAAAATGAGGTTGTTTGTCTGGTATGGAGTAATTATTTTATCCACTTCATTGGTTTTGATGATGAAAAATAAATGTGTAGAGAAGGGGGTAACTTATTGAAAACTTTCAGGATATATGCTGTTCTTTTTTTCTTTATAACAGGAGCGGGGTTAGCTTTAGCCCAGATATGGACCACATACATACCGGACAACAGCGGCCTGGCAGGCGGTGATGTCCGTGCGATCTGTGTTGACCAGAGCGGGGCGATCTGGTTTGGCACCGACAACGGGCTGTCACGGTTCGATGGTGTGTCGTGGACGTCCTATACAACCGCAGACAGCCTTGCCCATAACTCTGTCAATGCGATTGTATTCGAGATGACAGATTACGGGCCTGAAATATTGGTCGCCACCGAGGGCGGTGTTTCAGTGATAAGCGTCGATCCCGATGCGATTACCCTGGCCACACCGTACCGTACGGGCAACACCGGCCTCGTCTCGGATACTGTCCTCTCAGCTGCGGTGGACACCAGCCATGTCAAATGGTTCGGGACTACTGGCGGTATTTCCACATTCAACGGAAGGAATTGGGAAACGTTTACCTCCGCTGACCTTCTGAGTCATGATATCATCACCTCGATTTCCCACAGTCCCGAGGACAATATGATCTTTTACGGGACAGCAGGGAACGGCGCCGGTCGTTTCGATGGTATCAGTGAGGCAACTCCCTGGCATACCCGCTGGACCAAAATTGCCTCGGACACGGTCAATGTGGTGTATATCGATTCTGGCGGATTTCAGTGGTTCGGTACTGACAAGGGGCTTTCGCATCATTTTGGAAGCAAAATGAACGAAAACTGGACCACGTATACAACCGAAGACGGGCTCGCCGATGATATCGTCCGAGCAATCGCAGAGGGCCCCGGCGGGATCATGTGGATCGGCACCGATAACGGAGTATCGAGTTTCGACGGCGCTTCATGGAATACGTACACGGCCGCTGATGGTCTTACGGGAAATGTGGTCAGGGCGATAGCAGCCGACACTGACGGAACGCTCTGGTTCGGGACGAACAACGGCGTATCCCATTTCGATCCCCGGCCCGTCGCGGTCGAGACGGATCAGCAGCGAACTTTCTCCATCAACTGCGTCTATCCAAATCCCTTCAATATACAGACTACTATTGTATTCACCAACCCATTGGCGGGGACTGTGACACTCGAGGTGTACAACCTTACCGGGCAGAAGGTTCGGGAACTGGTCGGTGGCTATTGTGAACCGGGACTTCATACGGTTGTATGGAACGGTCTTGATCGGTCCGAAATGAGTGTCTCATCAGGTCTGTATTTGGTGAGATTGTCCGCTGGCGTGAACAGTGCAGTCGGCAGGATGATGCTGGTGAAATAAGAGCACGGAAAACAATAAAAAAATCGTGTGACGTTCGCTACCACCCCGAAACTGAAAAAACAATCCCGCAATCTATTGAAATGATTACGGGCTTTATTTTTGGAGGCGCCATCCGGATTTGAACCGGAGAATAAAGGTTTTGCAGACCTCTGCCTTACCACTTGGCTATGGCGCCTTATTGTCTTTTTATTTGTTTGCATTATACGAAAACATGGGTGAAATGTCAACGAATATCATCACAATCATGCGGCATTTTTATTGTAAAGGTTCGGAAAGAGAGGAGGAGACGGTGCCACGGGGAATACGAATAAATGAAGGTTAAATTGGCATTTGAAACCACAGAGGGAAATAATCGCCGGGGAATGATATAATAAGTCTGATAGTTTGCAATATATTTATATTGATATAGTATTAAAAAGTTTCAATTGACTTTTTTTAAATGAATTGGTATCATAGTCCAGCATTTTGACTTCAATCCTCTAACCCTATTACTCCATGAACAAACGCATCATTTTTATAAGTATTTCCGGTCTTTCTGTGGCTGTCCTTTTTATACTTTTGTATGCTTTTACCTGTTCCGCTCAGGAAATGTCTTCCGATATCGTCAGGCTCTCGGATACGGAATACAGGGTCGGTACAGCCCTGCTCGACATGAACAACATGTCGTTGACAGTTCCCGGAAAAGTCAATATGACCCGTGGACAGGTGGAACTCCTTGCCTGCGGACCACGGGGAAAACTTCACGAAAGTGTTTTGGTACTCGATATCGAGCCCGAACACTTGCAGGTTGCCCTCCTCATGCTCGGGCTTGAGCCCGGCGGAGGACTTTCGTTTCAGGGTGACCCGAGAACGCCTGTGGGTGATTCGCTGTTTGTGTATATTTCATGGAATAATGGTGACGGAAATCACAAAAAGGTCAGAGGTGAAGAATTAATATACAATATCAAAACACATGAAACGATGACTCCGACCCCCTGGGTCTTTTCCGGATCTCGGTTCATCGGCGGAAAATTCATGGCAGCATTAGAACAGTCGTATATAACGACCTATCACGATCCGAACACAATAATTGACAATCCGCTTTCAACCGGGGCGGACGATACACTCTATGAAGCGAATAGTACTCTTGTACCGCCGGTCGGAACACCGGTAACTGTCGAAATGGTAAAATTCAGGAAATAATCAGTGTCAACGGGGCGAGTTCCGGCTCCTTGATTTATTTGTAAAAGTGGAGGAAGTTGATGGGCAGAAATACAGTTGCAGCAGGTCTCATTCTGTGTGTTACCCTCATTATGCCCCCTACTATCGCTCGGGCACAGTACGCGCCAACGGTTGATATATCGATGATACACGAGGCGCATCACGCGATGGAGAAAGGAGTGGACTTTTTACGCTCCACCCGTATGGACGATGGCTCGTGGAGCTCGTATCCGGCGATTACCGCACTTGTGGTGACTGCTCTTTTACGATGCCCGGATAATGTGGTGGACCCTGGCGACCCGATGATCGAAAGGGGATGTGCATTCGTCGTTTCCAATGTTCAACCCGATGGCGGTATATATACACAGGATCCCATGCGGTCTTATAACACTGCGATCTGCCTCATGGCTCTTGTGGAGTCGGCCAATCCGGTCTACCATGACATTATCACCAGGGCACGTGAGTATCTCATCATGCAGCAGGCCGATGAGCGGGTGGGGTATGACACAGTGGATTCGCTGTATGGGGGGTTCGGATACGGCGGAGACGAACGGCCTGACCTCTCAAACCTGCAGGTTGCCATCGAGACTCTCGCGGAAAGCGAATCATACGAGGATATATCTGAAGCTGACCTTAAGACGGTTGGCGGCGTTGACCATAAAACCGGGAGAAGGCCGTATTATGAGAAAGCGGTCATTTTCCTCACGAGGTGCCAGAATCTGAAGTCCACCAATCCTTACAATTTTGCCACGAACGACGGTGGGTTCATGTATTATCCCGGCAATTCCAAGGCCGGTGACACCAGCTCGTATGCGAGTATGACTTATGCCGGTCTCAAGAGCTTTATTTATGCGAACGTCGATCGTGATGACGAACGGGTCAAAGCCGCATACGGATGGATAACACGGAATTACTCGGTGACCGAAAACCCGGGCATCGGGTCCGATGGATTGTTTTATTATTATCATACCATGTCGAAGGCTCTGAATATATATGGTACCGACTTCATCGTCACTGTTGACGGAGTCCGTTATAACTGGCGTGAAGACCTGATCCGTCAGCTCGCCACCATACAGAAAGACGATGGAAGCTGGGCAAATGACAATGCTCGATGGTGGGAATCCAACAAGGACCTGGTGACGGCGTATGCGATTCTGTCGCTGCTCAACGCCGGATGGCCTGCCGGGGACTAATACATTCTCTGAAAAAGGGGGGTATCAATGAAGGAGATGATTAAGTGGGTGGAGCGGTATACCCTGTTCATGCTCATACTGCTCGGTATAATTGGCTTTACCGGATGCGCCAGTACGACCGACGAGGGTGGAAAAAACGGGGGTGAGGTGACCGGTTTTTCCCTTCAAATCAGCCCATCACCGCTCACCATCACGGGGACGGGACAGGTCTCCTATTTTGATGTGGTCGTCAAGGAGGCAGAAGGTCTGATTACCTCACGATTCACTATTTCGTACAATACGTCACTTATCGAAGTGACAGAGATCAGGACAAGCGGTAATGGATTTCTTTTTACCGACGCCGGGGCTTCGGTCAATGTTATTGAAAACACCTATGACAATGACGCCGGTACAATCGTCATCGGGATAGGCGCCCTGAAAAAGGGATTTACCGGAGCATCGGGTGAAGGCCGTCTTGCAACGGTGACGGTTAGAAGCAGGAACACGGGTTCCGGTACGATTGCCTTTGTCAACACGAATGCGGATGATATTTTCATGGCACAATATTCTGCTTCTGATGAAAAAGGCTGGGTGGAAAAGACTGTTAAAACGGTTAATGGTTCTCTGGTGGTACAGTAAACGGGAGGGAGTGCATGAAACTGATCGATCGGTATCTTTCTATTTGTCTCTGCGCCGGTTTTATTGCCGCCGGTATCACTTCGGTGTGGGCGCAGGGATCAACTCCTGAATCCGTGCTCAGGAGGGCGCAGGGACTACTCGAAGCTTACAAGGCAGCCTCCGAACAGCCCGAGCAGGCGCCGTGCATCGTCGGAGATTCACGTGCGTATAAACAGGCGGCAACCGTGATATTTTCCGATACTTTTGAATCCGGCAGCGCAAACTGGACTGCGGACGAAGGAAGTGAATGGGAAATAGGCGCCCCGACCTTTGCATCGGGTCCTTCCGCGCACGGCGGGAGTAAGGTCGCCGGTTTGAACCTCGACGGGCCTTATGCGAGCCAGTACTCCTCTTTGACCAGTAAACAGATAGTCCTGAGTGGTGGCCATGACGTGGTCAGGGCCGAATTTTACCTCTGGTACGAACTGTATTACGATTATCTTTATGCGGAAGTAAGCACAGACGGCACAAACTGGACGAACATCCTGTCTTCCGAACAGGTTCCTTACGGCTATATCTACGATTATGTAGGAGATACGAGTTATTATCAGCGTTATATCCGCAAATCCTGGAACAAGGTGACCTGTGACCTCACCTCGTACGCAGGGCAGACCGTTCAGGTTGGATTCCGCATTTACGGATATTACGGTGGTGGATATTACAACGAGGCAGGTGTCTATATCGATGATTTCTCGATAACGGGATATGAACGCGGGAATCCGATAGTGATGACCATGCCCCCTTATTACACCTGGCCGGGCGCTGAAGCGGTCATCTGGGGTGCTGTGGAGCCCGATAATGGTATCGGCGATTTCGCAGGTGCCTCCTATTCCTGGGATTTCGGCGACGATTCTGCGGCGGAGACCGGCACGGTGACCGACTCGAATTTCATAATAACACGGCACACATACATGACAGCGGGGACGAAAACGGCGACCCTGACTGTCGATGTGACCGGAGCGGAGAAAAGGACATCCTTTACAAAGACCGCAACGATCAATGTCCTTATCGATAATACCGAAACCCGCCGTCTGCAGGCTATCGAAGACGGTCTGAGATACCTGTATACCGAGGCCAGAACGAATGGACAGATTGGCCAGGGGACCCATATCATGGCAGAAACGGGTCTCGCTGTTCTCGCATTCGAGGAGCAGGGGCATTACGCCTCCAACGACCCCGATGAGGATATTTATGCCCCCGTAGTGGAGCGTGGACTGGAATTCATCATACACAACGCCCAGAAATTCGTTTTTGCGGACAAAACCGCGACATATCATCCCGGGGAACCCGACACGAATCTCAACGGATTCGGTATGTATCTCGGTCTTTACGATTATAACGCCAAGTATGAAACAGGCGTGAATTTATTGACCGTTGTCGCGTCAAGAACTCCCAATGAGGTTATCACTGATGGCGTCGCAGCAGGGATGACCTATAAGGAATTGGTTCAGGATGTCATCGACTATTTCGCTTTCACCCAGGCCGATACGACATCAACTTACCGTGGCGGCTGGCGGTACAACAGCTATTACGACGGTCAATCGGACAATTCATGCGCCCAATGGCCCGCTCTCGGAATGCTTGCCGCGGAACAGGAATGGGGATGTTATATTCCCACATGGATGCGCACCGAGAATTTGAAATGGCTTCAGAACAGCCAGGGTTCGGACGGTGGATTCGGATATACATGGAGCGGTGACTGGGTTAATCTGGCGAAAACGGGCGCCGGGATGTGTCAGTATGCGTTCCAGAAGGTTACCGCCGAAAACGAAGCGGTACAACTGGCTCTCGAATACCTCGCTAACCACTGGGGGGACAGGAACAGTTATGATGGTCAGTTCAACGAGAGTTTTTATACACTCTACGCCATCACGAAGGGATGCCGCCTCGTCCGGTACCAGAACGGCGACCAGATCAATACCATCGGGGGGCATAACTGGTGGGAAGAATATGTTGATTTCCTTGTCAGTGACCAGACATACGGACAAAATGAGAACGGTAAATGGTATGACGAGTACTGGAGCAGCGGTAGCGAATATACCCTTTCCACCTCCCTTTCGATTCTCGTGTTGTCGCCGGGTGTGTTCGAGTTGCCGCCGGTTGCCGTTATAACCGGTCCGGAAGGCGCCCAGCCCAATACAGATGTCCAGTTCAGCGGCGCCAATTCATATCACCAGGACGCACAGAAGAGTATTGTCGAGTGGATATGGGATTTCGACAAGTCCGACGGTATCGACTGGAACAATCCCGACGCGGTTGGCCAGTCAGTGGTCAAACTTGGCGGCTGGTCCGTTACAGCCGATATTGATACGTTTTATGTAACCCTTCGGGTCAAGGATAATTCGACACCCGAAATGTACGATACAGAAGAACATACGATCATCATCTCGCGGGGTCTGAACCATGCTCCGGTCGCTGACGCGGGGGGGCCGTATACAGGGCAGCCCGGTGTCCCCATCCAGCTCGACGCGACGGGTTCATACGATCCTGATACAGGTGACAGTATCACACGGTATGAATGGGACCTCGATGGTAATGGTGAGTACAATGATTCGACCGACCCGAGTCCCACGATAACCTGGAATGATGTCCAGGAAGGTCTCGTGGGCGTCAGGGTTTACGATTCTGAGGGGCTGTCGTCTTCCGCTGAAACCCCGGTGTATGTGAGCATCTGGACTTCCGAAGTCGACCTGGACATTTCCGAAGGCGGATTTGTCATCTCCAATAATTCGCCGAACGCGGGTGAGACAATCACCCTCAGTGTTTCGGGTGTCTATCTCACCGATGGCAGTGAAACGCTGGACAGACTTCTCATCAGGTTCTACAACGGCAATCCCGATTCCAGTTTCACGGTGATAGCGGATGAAACGGTCGAAGCTATAGGACCGGGGCAGACTTTTTCCGCTCAGGCCGCATGGACAGTCCCCGTGGACAGAAAGGCGACTGTCTGGGTTAAACTGGACGCTGACGAACGAATTAAGGAGTACGATGAAAGCAACAATGCGGCGGAGATTTTCATCGGCGGGGAAACCGGCGTGCGTGAAGTCATGCTCTACTTCGATCCCGATCCGGCCCGTATCCTGGGAAGCGGTCAGGTTCCGACGGATGTGTCTCTCTTGGTGAGTAATGTGACCGACCTTTTCGGAGCGAATATCGTTCTGAGTTTCGATGCTTCGAAGGTGAATGTGATATCGATGACGCCGGGTGAATTTTTTAGCACCGGCGCCGGTCAGATATCTGATTTGAGTTCCTTTAACAACACTGCGGGCTCTATCGACCTCCAGCTCGTTCGTATGGGGGGGAATCTCGCCGGTGCCACCGGTTCCGGATCAATCATCGATATCAAATTCACCGGCACCGGCACCGATCCGACGAGCGATCTTGTTTTTGAGTCCTATTACCTTGTGGATTCAGTGAACAACCCCATCAGCGTATCCTCTGCCGATGACGGTGCTTTTATCGGAATCAGCAGCCTTCTGGCGGATTTTGACAACAACATGACGGTGGATTTCGCCGATTATACCCAGTTCATTGTGTACTGGAATGCTGACAATATGTCCGGTGACATAGTCAGTGCGCCGGGTGCGCCGAATACTGCCGGATCACCCCCGTGGTCAAAAGATGGATATCCGTATGAGCCTGACGGGGCCATCAATTTTCAGGATCAGGTCGTGTTCGCCATAATGTATAACTGGTATCTCTCGGTCACCTCCGAAAGTGCGGCCAAGCTGGTTTCCTTCGAAAAACCGTTGCTGACCGTAGTTCAGCCCGGACTGAGCGGTGTCAAAAACGACTATGTCATCGGGGACACATTTGTGGTATCCATGAACCCCGGGTATGTGGAGAATTTCCTGGGTGCCGAAATCGTCCTTACGTATGACAGGAACGTTCTCAGGATCAAGAGCATAAAAGCAGGGCAGGCGTTCGAACGTTACGGCCTGGATTCCACAGTGCTTGTCAAGACTACCCGTGACCGGCTCACCGCCAGCACGGTGGCTCTCAGCGGATCGGCGAAGGGAGTGGATCTTTACAGTGAAAGTCTCTTCAATATCGAATTCGAGGTCATCGGGGAAGGAATGTTCATCATCTCACTGGCGAACTGCGATCTGAGGAATTACGCAAACGCTTCGATTCCCATCAGAATCGTCAATACGACATTTGCCGGTGTCGTGGGGAA